>WNGI01000034.1_pt1 | contig 86614 bp, 79 predicted proteins | sample 5400621 | NCBI WGS metagenome assembly WNGI01 (sample SAMN13153374, study PRJNA577476) | soil metagenome | isolation source: 20 cm soil or saprolite under Garry oak tree replicate 1 | place: USA:California | collected 2016-06-15 | reverse complement strand
GGCATTCGGCGTGGCCCGCGACGCAGTTCCGTCCCGGAACCGATGGGGGTTCGCCTTCCGGCGCCAAGCCGACGGCGGTGCCCACAGAGGAAGACCCTGTGCGCGGGCCGCCGAGCTAGCCATGCTGGGTTCCATCACGGACCTTCTGGGAGCGGAGACCGTCGCTTCCTCTGCGTTCGAATCCGACGGCAGTTGGACGGAAATTGCCGATCTACGTGGGCGACGCACCCCTTTGCGGCACGTCGAAGAGGGCCATGTTGACCACGAGCACAAAATCGCCGAATGCTTGGAGTCCTGGATTGGAGCGTTCTCCTACGTGCTAGAAGACCCAGAACGGCAAATCGCCGGACGCCGGAATTCACAACTCGGAGCCTTGCACGCGATTCACGCACAGGGTTGGATCGGGTGGTGACCTCGTCTGTTTCTTTTTTGTACCAGAGCCACTAAGCACCGGATCAGAAAGCCCTGTAAATGATTCTACTGGTCAGTCCTCGAATAGGGCGCTAGGGCGGCGGGCGGGCTTGGTATAACCGTGCCATTTGCGGAACCGATTGTACCCAGATGGCTCTTTTGGTGCCCGAGGATCCACACTTTTCGCTTGACATCCTAAGTAATTAGTACTAGAAAACTGCCTATGCGCCCCAAGAACAACACGCTTACCCCCCAGGAACTCGAAATCATGAAGCTCGTCTGGCAGCGCGGCGCCGCCACCGTCCGCGATGTTTACGAAGTCCTGCTCGAGCGCCGCAAAATCGCCTACACCACCGTCATGACCATGATGAAAATCCTCGAAACCAAGGCCTATCTCAAAAAGCGCCGCCAGGACCGCGCCTTTATTTACCGACCCGCGCACCCCAAAAACCAGGTCATCGGCGGCATGATCCGCGAATTCATCGATCGCGTCTTCAACGGCTCGGCCGAACCTCTCCTCGTCCATCTCGTCAAATCGCGACACCTGAGTGAAAAAGATTTGCAAAAGATTGCGCGCATGGTCGAGGAGAGCGAATAAGGATACCGCGCCTGAGCGGAAGGAGTTGTCTACGGAATTGCCTCTGTGGTTTTCAAACCTGGCTTTTTGGAGCCTCCAGGTAGCTGTTCTGGTTCTGGCGGCAGGAATTCTGGCCCGCGCCCTGCGGATTCAGCAACCGCGCGTTCTTCTCGCCTCCTGGCGATCGCTCCTCGCCGTCAGCCTGCTACTCCCGTTGCTGCAGCCTTGGCATCACCCTCAAGCCGCTCCCGCGATCGCCATCTCCGCTGACTTTGCCGGTCTCCCGCTTTCCTCGGCCTCCACTCCCGCCGCAACTCACTGGCATCTTCCCAACCTTCAAACGTTCGCTCCGGTTCTTGGCATCGTAATCCTGGTCGGAATTGCGTTGCGCCTTGCCATCCTCGCCCTCGGCCTTCTCAAGCTTCGGCGCCTCCGTCAGGCCTCCTCCCCAATCTCCTCTTCCGCGGAATCCGCTGCGATTCTCCATGCCGTGCGCATTCTTGTGTCCGCTCCCGCCGAGTTTCGCCTTTCCTCTCAGGTGGATTCACCTGTCACTTTCGGCTTTTGGGCCCCGCTTATACTCCTTCCGGAGCATTTCCCGTCCTTGGAGCCCCGCTTCCAATCCGCGATTGCCTGCCATGAGCTGCTTCACGTCCGCCGCCGCGATTGGGCTCATCATCTCGGCGAAGAAGCCTTTCGCGCCCTATTCTGGTTTCATCCCGCCATCGTTTGGCTCATCTCGCGCGTCCGTCTGGCTCGCGAGCAGGTCGTCGATTTCGAGGTCCTCCGGCTCACCAACACGCGCAAGTCCTACCTCGAAGCCCTGCTTGAGTTCACCAATGCCCGCCCATCGCTCGCAGCCATTCCAGCCCCGCCCTTTCTCGCCGAACGCCAGCTCGTCGAGCGAGTCTCACTGATGCTTAAGGAGGTTCGTATGTCTCGCAAAAGACTGATCGGTTCGTTAACTCTCGTCTCGTGTTGTCTCGCGCTCGTCATCGTCCTCGCGGTGTGGGCCTTTCCGCTTAAAGGCGCCCCCATCGCCGCTCAATCTGGACCGAAAACCGGCATCGCAGGAGGTGTTTCTGGCGGCGTAAAGTCAGGAGTCTCCGGAGGCGTTGCTGCAGGAGTGGAGGGAGGTATCAGTGGTGATGCCGCAAAAGGCTCATCGGTCGATGAACCCAATGTGGATATATCGACAATCTGGACCGACACCGTAAAGAGAGGGTCGATGATGCGTCAGGTTCGTGGTCTGGGTACCCTCGTTCGTGCAGACGGTTCCACAAAGTTGGTTGCCAGAGTGACTCTCCCGGCCTCCATGGTCGTCGACGTAAAGCCTGGTCAAGACGCCTTGGTCGAGACGCAAGAAGGCCCTTTCGCGAAGGGCCACGTTAGCAGCATCAGCCCATCCGCATCAGGCGATACGCGCATTGTGAACGTCGTCCTTGATGCTGTGTCCGAAGGCACGAGTGCGGGTCTCAAAGTCGACGCCACTATTAACATCGAAAGGCGCGAAAACGTTCTTTACATCGGACGCCCGGTGAATGGCCGGCAGAACAGCGAAATTAGCCTCTTTAAGATCACCGACAACGGCGCGGAAGCCGTCCGAACCCAGGTAAAGCTCGGCCTCTCTTCGGTGAAGACCATCGAAGTCCTGGACGGGCTAAAAGAAGGCGACAAAGTCATCATCTCCGACATGTCCAGCGTCGAAAGCGCGGAGCGTGTCCGCCTTACCGACGAGAAACATCTTTCTTCCCACTAGTTTCTATCGACCACTTGCAAGACGCCCCATACGCTTGCTGTTCAGTGGCAGGCGTGTGCGGGCCTTGCCATTTGTTTGGAGTTCCTTCCCGCTCGGGCCCGACGTGCACCAATCGTTGATCCTTGATCGCTCTTCCCGTATGGTGAAAAAACTGATCCCGGTCACTGCCCTGAGCAACAACTCATTGCTCAGCGCCCGTCGATGATAAATCAGGCGCAGGGGGGCTTTTGTCAGGGGAGATTCCCGGCATCCTTAATATGTGCTCATTGTGAGCCCATCGCCCGCTGTGCCGTCGATTTTTATGCCGCTTCCCTCTCGTAATACTTCAAGGCCGCCCAGTCGTTCCCGGCACTGTACTGCTCCCTCTTTCCTTCTTGCCTTCGTCTGAAAAGGAAACAATATGCGATTTTCCCTGCCCTGATGGTTCCGCTCTTCATGGTAATGCAGTAAATATTGCTGCAAGGCTCGCCTCAGCGATGACTCTCCAAATAGAATGAGCTTTGCCAGGCATTCCTCTTTGACTGATCTCACCCAGCGTTCGCCATACGAGTTCAAATTCGGGCTTCTTGCTGGCAAGCGAATCGGCTTCACGCTTCCCGATTCGATCAGTTCACGAAAGGATTCGCAGACTTCGTATCTCGGTCATGCAGCAGATAGCGGCAGCCCTTCAGGCATCCCCACTGCTCCATGGTCAGGTTTCGAGCCTGCTGCTCCAGCCAATCGTGGTCCGGGTATGGCGTGAATCCTACCAGGCTCACTCGGCGAGTCTCCAAGTGAATGAAGAAAAGCACATAGTAGGTCAGCAACCCTTTGAGCGTCAGGACTTCCGCCGTGAAGAAGTCCATCCCGACCAACACGTCCCGGTGTGAGCGGATAGAGTCTTTCCACGAAACGGTTTGCTTGCGCTTCGGAGCCGGAGAAAGCCCATGGCGACGAAGAATGTTGCCCACCGTCTGATCGGACAGCGGATGGCCTAGATTCGCCAAGGCACCGACGATCCGATCATAGCCCCAGCGAGGATTCTCATTTGCCATGCGCACGACTAAACGCTCGATTTCCTCAGCAACCCTGGGTCGGCCCACTCGCTTGCGAAATCTCGATCCATTAAATTTGTTTGCGATGAGCCTCCGATACCAGCCCAGAATCGTTTCCGATTGCGCTGTGGACGCCACTTCTTCCAGGCCTTTCGTCCCTGCCGGTGAGCGATCTCGGCCAATGTGGCTTTTTCTTCTTGTGAGAGTAACAGCCGACCCTTCACCTGGGCTTTCAGGATGCGGTTCTCCGCCGCCAGATACTCGTTCCGTAACAGAAGTCGTTGGTTGACCGTTCCGGAAACGTAGGCCAGCAGTTGCGCCCAAGTCATTTTGGACCCTTTCTGACCGCATTGACCGAGTCGTGGAAGGAGGATTGTAAGTGCTATGGGAGCTTTAGCGAAAGCGATTTGAAGAGAATCGAGGAAACCGCAAGTTGTGCCATCTCAATCCATTCGAGTTCTTTGACCATACGACATCGAGCTGTGAGATTGGAGAGGGGCAATCTGGATGTGACAAAGGAGATGGTCCGTGATGCCGGCTGGGAGTCCCTTGTGGAAACGTGTTGGCAGGACTTGCTCTTCGGCTTGCGAACGATGATCAAGTCTCCCAGCTTTACGGCCGCCGTTGTGCTCACACTGGCGCTGGGCATCAGTGCAAATACTGCGATTTTTTCGGTGATCGATACCGTGCTCCTCAGACCGCTCAGCTATCCAGATCCTGACCGAATCGTGCAGTTTCTGTTGAAACCCCCGCAAGGCGGAGCTGTTCCCAGCTCATCCATAGCTGATTTTCGTCTCTGGCGAGAGCACACCCGCGCATTTGAGGATGTGTCAGCGTACGATTTCGCAGGAAACGAGCTGAGTTTAACCGGTGACGTGCCGGAGGAAGTTCGCGGTGTTCATGTCACCGCAGACTATTTTCGATTGTTCGGCGCTTCAATGTCTTTGGGACGCACATTCACCACAGAAGAGGCCAGCCCGATTGGCGGGAATGTGGTGGTCCTCAGCTATAGACTCTGGAGGGGTCGCTTCAACAGTGACCCCAGTATCGCGGGGAAGACAATTTCTCTGAATCATGAAGCGTATACAGTGGTTGGCGTCGCGGGGCGAAGCTTTCAAAGCGATCCGGCGGCAGATTTGTGGGTGCCCTTTCAGTTTGCTATTCAGAGCAACGACCCGACCCACTCCGTTCAAGTGGCGGGGCGTCTGAAGCCCGGCATCACCGTTGCACAGGCGAATGCCGAATTGAAATTGGCCGCGGCCGAAACGCGGCGCAGTCATTCTTTTGTCGATTCGAATTTCGACTTCGAGGTGAAACCAATCCGCGACGTGATCGTGGGTAATGTGCAATCGTCGCTGCTGATGTTGGCCGTAGCGGTGGGCCTTGTCCTGCTCATTGCCTGCGCGAACGTGGCAAATCTGCTTCTTGTTCGAGCTACTGGTCGAAAACGTGAGTTCGCTATCCGCTCAGCGCTCGGTGCAGGACGCATCCGCATTGTGCGTCAACTCCTTACAGAAAGCATCCTTCTGTCATTGATCGGTGGCGCGCTGGGAGCGGTGATTGGCCTGGCTGGAGTACGCGCACTCTTAGCGATGAATCCTGGCAATATTCCACGCATCGGACAGATCGGCGTATTTATTGGCGTAGATTGGCGCATACTGGTCTTTACGGTAGGGTTGTCACTGTTTACAGGAATTCTCTTTGGGCTGTTTCCAGCTCTAACCGCATCGCGGCCGGATCTGAACAGCGCACTCAAGGAAAGTGGCTATCAGCAGGGCGCGGGCTTCGGGCAGAACAGGGTGCGCTCTTTGTTCGTCATCAGTCAAATGTCTCTGGCTGTCGTGCTTCTCATCGGAGCTGCACTTCTGATTCGTACCTTCATCGCGCTGCATGAAGTGAATCCCGGATTTGATCCTCACCGCGTGCTCAGGATCGACATGTCGCTTGCCGGAAAGCGGTTTGCGAAGACAGCCGATGTATCAGGCTTTGTGAATAATGCACGCCTTCGCATCAACTCCATTCCCGGCGTCCAGGATTCAGCTATGACATGCAGTCCGCCGTTCACAGATCGACTCGGCCTGCCTTTCACCGTGGTTGGCCGATCTCGGGAAAACTCTTCCAGCGCGGGCGACGCCCTGTGGATGGACGTGTCCCCAGGCTACTTCGATGTTTTCAAAATCCCGGTCCTGCGTGGCCGTACTTTTACTGAGCAGGACAACGAAGGTGCGCCACCCGTGGTTCTCATCAACGAAGCAATGGCGAAACAGTTCTGGCCAAATCAGAATCCGCTTGGTCAACAGATCGTCATTGGCAACGGCTTGGGCCCGCAATTCAAAGACGTTCCCAGGAAGATCATCGGCATCGTAGGGAATACCCGCGACGTTAATTTGAGCAGCCCGCCTGATCCGGCGATGATCATTCCGCAGGCGCAGGAATCCAACGAAATGACTGCTTTCTGGAACCAGTTTGGTCCTGCCTATTGGCTGGTGCGCACCCGAGTGCCGCCACACCAGATGGCATCCCTTATCGCCAAACAACTGAGCGACGCCAGCGGTGGCCTGGCCGTAGGGCATATCCGCTCGATGGATGAAGTAGTGGGGAGTTCAATTTCCCGGCAGAACTTCGATATGCTCCTGCTCACCATCTTTGCCGCCTCGGCGCTGGTGCTGGCGATCATCGGAATCTACGGAGTCCTGTCCTATACCATTGCGCAGCGCAGCCGGGAGATCGGCGTTCGCATGGCGCTAGGCGCCGGCCGAGCCGATCTTCGCAACCTGGTCTTGCGGCAGGGGATGCGATTGGCAATCGCCGGAGTCTTGATTGGAGTATGCGCAGCAGTCGGCCTTGTGCGCTTCATTGCGAGTTTTCTTTTTGGCGTTACGACGTGGGATCCAATCGTGTTTCTGTCCGTGCCTTTACTACTACTCAGCGCGGCATTGGTCGCTGTATGGCTACCGGCGCGGCGAGCAACGCGGATTGACCCCATGCAGGCGTTACGAAGCGAATAGGAGTTTGTTGTCGGCTGGTTCAGAGAGATTTTCATACGCCGCCGTCGCTATGACGAGCTTTCGCGCGTGGGGGAGGTCACAGCCCATTTTGCGAAAGACCATGGATTGAGCCCGCTTGCTGAAATGATTTTGAGCCGGAAGCTGTTTCATCGCAACCGGCTCTTTTCGAATAGTTGGGTGGAGCTCTCTGAACGCAAAGCGCTCCGGCAAGTCAGTTTCCGAGTTGCGTACTGTTCGGCAAGCATCCGGCTGAAATAACGTGGAGGCGATGCAAGAATCTGGCAATCCTCAGCTTGACGAGCAGGCTACTACGCGGTACGTTATTACGCGAGGCGTAGTAACCATGCAAGATCCAACCATTCTCATTCTCGCAAGCCTAGCCGATGGGGATAAGCACGGCTACGCAATCATGGAAGATATCCAGGTCTTCGCGGGCATTCGACTCGGCCCGGGCACGTTATATGGCGCGATCTCCCGTCTTGAGCAACGCGGCTGGATTCGAGCTGTCAAATCCGAAGCTCGCAGGCAGCCGTATCGGATCACCGCGGAGGGTGGTCAGCATTTGAAGGAACAGCTGGCGCTGTTGGGACAAGTTGTTCGGACCGGAAACCGACGAATGAGAGAAGCATGAGAACCTTGATCCGTTGGGCGGCCAGGTTGTACCCGCCAGCATGGCGCAACCGTTATGCCGCTGAATTTGATGCGCTTCTCGACGACATCTCTCCCTCTTTTAGAGACGTGTGCGACGTACTTGGGGACGTGCTCCGAGTGCGCGCGACTACCTCTATTGATGCATGCCTGATGTTGGCACCAGTGTCCCCGATGAATTTGCGCTTACCCGTCGTCGCTTCTCTTACCGCACACGCAGTGATGATAACCATCGTCCTGTTCGCAGTCTGGGGTCACGTAACCACGATGCCGTTGCATGTAGTTGCGCCGTTGCCTCCGCCTGCCCCGGAACCACCACCCCAAGTCACTGACGCTCGCGTTTTTCCAAACGCATTGACGTTGTACTCTTCGCTGCCGCTTAAAATCCCCGCTCAGGGCGGTACGCTTCCCCTTGACGTTGCGGACGGCGTGGGAATCAACTTTCTGTCACTCCCGGACATCGGGGCCACTTATCGCCAAGGGAGTACCGAATGGCGAGTCTGGCCCGCGCAAGCGTTAGAAAGTTTCGTCGTCCGCCGTGTGCTGCCGGAGTATCCCCACGGAACAAACGCGCGCGGTGCAGTGTCAGTATTCCTCGAATACTTGATTACGCGGGACGGCTCGGTGAAAGTTTTGCGAACCTCCGGACCGCAACCCTTCGCTGGCGCCGCTCGATCGGCGATCGAACGCTGGGTATATCAGCCTCTGGAGTATGAGAATCGCTCGTGCGAAGTAGTTAGTCGAGTAGAGGTGAGGTTTGATAGCGAGTTTGCCCGCTGAGCCACTTCGCGCTGATTCGTCGCGCAGCGCGGCATCGAACGAACCTAGCGGTCTGGAGAAGACGATATGTTGATTCCAACTCTTGTGATTCTGTTTGCTTCCTTGGCCACACCCCAGCCTCAAGCCGTAAATACTCCCGATACGCCCGCCGGGCATACGCTTAAAGCTTGGCTCGACGCCTTCAACAGTGGCGACCGCGCCACGGAAGAGAAGTACCTCAAGACTTACGATCCCGAGCGCTCGCTCGACGACGAAATGCGCTTCCGTGGCATGACCGGCGGCTTCATCCTCACGCAAATTCTTAAGAACGAGCCGCAACGGATCGAGTTCATGGTCAAGGAGCGCAACGGCGACACCGTCGCCATCGGCAAGATGGAGGTCAAACCCGGCGAGCCCGCCAAAGTGGCCAGTTTCGGCTTGCGTGCCGTTCCGCCCGGGACCAAAGCCGCCGACCTAAGCTTCAAAATTGATGCCGCCACACGCGCTAAAGTGATTGACGGAACCGTCGCAGCGCTGAACGACACCTACGTCTTCCCCGAAACCGCCAAAAAGATGGCAGGAGCTGTCCGCGCGCATCAACAGAAGGGCGACTACGATGCCATTTCCGACGGCGACGACTTCGCCAAGCGACTCACCGACGATTTCCAGGCCATCAGCCACGATAAGCACCTGAGCGTGATGTTCAGCCCCGCCGCGCTGCCGGATTTCGACAACCAGAAGCCCGACCCCAATCGCGAAGCCGAAGAACGCAAACAGATGGAGCGTGTGAATTGTGGCTTCAAAAAAGCGGAAATTCTGGAAGGCAACATCGGCTATCTGAAGTTCGACTTTTTCGCCGACCCTGGCATCTGCGGGCCTACGGTGGTTGCCGCGATGAATTTTCTGGCCAACGTCGATGCCATCATTTTCGATTTACGGGAAAACGGCGGTGGCGATCCCAAGATGATCGCTTTCATCTCATCTTATCTCTTTGCGGAGCGCACGCATCTGAACGACCTTTGGACGCGCAAGGGCGATGTCACCGACCAGTATTGGACCGACCCCTACGTTCCCGGCAAACGCTTGGACGGCAAACCGGCCTTTGTGCTCACCTCCAAGAACACCTTCTCCGGCGGAGAAGAGTTCACCAACAATCTGAAAGTGCTGAAGCGCGCCACGATCGTGGGCGAAACCACCGGAGGCGGCGCGCATCCCGTCCGCGGCCATCGGATCACCGAGCATTTCGGCATCGGCGTGCCCTTCGCCCGCGCCATCAATCCCATCACTCACACCAATTGGGAAGGCACCGGCGTGGAGCCCGACGTGAAGGTTGCAGCAGCTGATGCGCTTTCGACAGCAGAAAAGTTGGCCGGAGAAAAAGCTCAGCCCGCCAAGTCTTCGATGCAATCTGGTGGACGAGAGGGGATTCGAACCCCCGGCCTCCTTAAGACGCGTCGCCACAATCAGTTAGCTTTTTGAAAAGGCCGTGAATCGCCCAACTCGCCCAACCAAATCGTAGAGCTTCTTCACTAGCCGTCAGCTCATCTCCAATACCTCCACCTTCTTGGGAAGGGAGACCCAGCATTTCCATTGGGTTCGAATCCGACGGACTTGGACTGAAGGACTGAAATTACCCTGTCCCTCGCCACAATCATCGCCGAACAACAATGTTACAGCAGCGAAGCTAGTCGGCTGGAGTTTTGGCGAATGACAGGTCGGCAACCCTTCCTTTATCCGACTACGGAAGAGTTGCCCGTCATCGGGGAGCAACCGGTGTTCGGCTCCTGGCACATCCTACGTTAGCAGTGGCTCTAGCCGGTCGCGGGGCGTGGATCGTAATGGTTCTGCTGCTCGATGAGCTCGCCGTTTTCAACGCGAAATGCGTCGAGGGCATAAAGCGTCTTGCCGTTCGCGAGGCTAATCTCGGCTTGCCCGGCAACCCAGCCGCCATCGCCGGTGTAGTAATGCAAGAGTTTAAGGCTGCGGACTGCGGGCAGGATGCTGGTGAAAAAATCGAGGATCGCTTTGCGTCCGCGTATCAGCACACTTTCGCCGCCTGCAGGATTGAGTGGAGTCCGCAGCGTCGCATCCTTGGCCCACGGAACTCGCGACATGTCTTTCGCCGCGATGCCATCGAAGTACGCCTTCACACTCTGCTTTCGCTTATTGTCGTTCATAGCCGCTTCTCCCCTATTTGGGCACTTGCAGAGCTAGCGGGAAGTCCGGATTCATCAGGGAACTTCCGCCATCAACCACTATCGTCTGTCCGGTAAGAAACGATGCCTCGTCAGTGCATAGCAGCGCGCACACACATGCGAAGTCCGCTGGCGTAACTCGCCTGCGCATGGGCGTCCAACCCGCGTGCACCCAGTCCTTTATAGCATCTTGCACCTCTTTGGGTGCCTGCCCGATTAGCGTGGTTTCATCGGAAGCACCGGGGCTGACAGCGTTCACAGTGATGCCGTCGCGCGCAAGAGCAACCGCGAAGTACCTGCAGGTACTCTCCAGTGCTGCCTTGGCCGAACCCATACTGACCCACGGCTGCCAGCCACCTGTTTGTCCTCCTGGTCGGTAAGACAAGGCGAGAATTCGGCCTGTGCCTACCGAAAACCTCGTCCTGGCCCATTACGGCTCCCGCAGGGCACATGTAACATGTTACACAGCCTCTTTTGCATCTTGTTGATTTCAAATGTGCTTCTAAGTTTTGGCGAGGCACAGCCGACTGAACGGTAGTGCGTTTTGGCAAAGCACTAGAATGGTGGCCATAGAACTTCTCTTCTCAAGTTGCGACGCGGCTGGGCGATTCCTTATGGCAGGCCACTCAAAAAACGTTTATTTCGCGCAACACATCGTCCTCGTTCGACCGAAAGACGTAATGATCTGCATTTGCTAATCGAACAACGTGCGCGGAGGGTAGCGCAATTTCGAATGCTTTTGCCTGCGCACCAGAGCGCGCCGAATCGACTGCTTCCACTGCGGCACGCGCAGCTGGGTCATCCTTAAAGAGTTGGCCTAGGTCGTGAGGAACCGCGAAGATGGCAAGGATAGGAACCCGGATGTCCGTGTACTTCTGTTGGCCTGCTAAGACCGCTTGAGCTGGAATAGAAAACCCACCCGGTTGTTGCTGTTGCGCAGGCATTGCTTGCAACTTCTTTTGCTCCTCCTGCAGGTCCTTTTCGAGTTGCGGAAGACTCGTTTGCAGCAGCTCCTCTACCAACTGCTTTTGGTCTTGTGGTCCCATCCCAGGGATTAACTGCTCCAGTTTTCTTCCCAGCTCAAGGGAATCGATAATTAAGTCTCCCCGCGAGCTGTCGTAGTAGGCATAAGAATAGGCAGCATCGAGGTAAATCAGACCTGCGACCTTATCGGGGTACCGGCTTCCGATGGAGCTCAGTTCTTCGCCGGCAATAGAGTGCCCCACCAGCACGGGCCGATTGAGCTTGAGTGAGTTGACCACTGCCAATACGTCATCACCAAGTCGGTCGGCTGAGTAGTTCCCGTTAGCGGGCGCCGGAGCACTGGAGGCGCCGAATCCGCGTCGGGTGATGCCATAGACGTGGTAAGTCGCCGTAAGTCTCCGTGCAAACTGGTCAAATACATGAGCATTGTTTCCGAGCCCGGCCAAAAAAACGAGGGGCCGTCCCGAGCCACCCCAGTCAACTACTTCCAGCTTGACGTTCTTGTCCACAGTTATAAACGTGGATTTGAAACGCGCTAACGAGTCGCGCTGCCATACAGTCTCTTTGGTTGAACGCTGCAAGTGGGCTCTTAGTGATGTGCAGGGTATAGGCCGCGGACCTGCACCGATCCTGAGAGCTTCCTGCGAATCACGGGTAATGTCGTCTGCCCGAAGGGTACTCCCCGACAAGCTCACGACTGCGATTATCCCCGATAATATTTTTTTCATGAGCGACCTCCACTCATCGGCGTCATTCAGCTCTCTAGGTCTCGGCGAGTCTAAGCGGCATTGCGGAATCATATCAACGGTGGCGGAGGTATATACACGTGGTTAATGGTATCAGGAGGGACTATTGAAGCGACTGGATGACTTGTAAAAGAGCGAATAGGCCCACTGCAAGCTTTTCCTCTGTCAACTCCTGATAACCGCGTTTAATCGGGACTTACGAGTGCCAATGCTTCATCCAGGTCGGGAATCAATGTCCAGGATCGGCTCCCTCAATTTTGGCCTTAAGGCCAGCCAGAGATTCTTGCATCCACTGAATATCTTTTTCGTCATGGCTACGGAAAATTTTCCACCCTCCGTCGGAATGGCACACGGTCTCAGAGACCATCGATACACTCATGGCATGATCCTCGGGCGACAGAAGGAACGTGTTGACGCGGCGGCAATTTGCAACTGGCGGGTTAGTCCAGTGGGCTGTGTTGTAGGCGTCCGTTTCTTCGTTGCTGAATGGCTTGGAAATCTTAAGCTGCGAGGCCGTTTCCGAGTCGCGCGAGTAGCCACTTCGCGCAAACATTGCCAGCGCCGCTTTCTTGATCAGTTCCGGAGCAGCCGGAATCACGACGTGAACAGGTTGCTTTTCCTGGCCGTAGCCAACAGCGCTAGAAAGCAATAATACTGCCGCTGCTACAAGTGATCTTCGCATTTGTCACGCCTCCTATGCGAGATTGTACGCCTGGCTTCGGTGATGTGGATAGATCGTGACCGTGTTCAGGTGTCCGATCTCCGTCCCGTCCCAGGACTTCTCCGATTAGCGCGTTCTATCAGGACTTGAGGCCAAGAACGTTTTCGGTTTCAGCTTGGCGCAGAGTGGTTTGGCTGTATTCTGAGTGATCAAAGCCATGCCAACACAATCCAAATGCAGCCATTGTGACCCGCCCGGCAGTGGTCTTTGTAAGGATTGCCAAACGACCGCGAACCGGAAATGCAGGACGTGTTACGGAACGGGGAAATGCCGATACTGCAATGGCATGGGCCTTGAGATGTCCGCTTTGGAAAAGGCTAAGGACATCTTTTTGTCCCTCTGGTGGATAAGTTGGTTTGGAATTATCGGCGGATTTCTTATGGTGGGTGTCTGGGAGTACAGAAACATTTCCCCGGAACGAGGCCTTTCGCCCCGCTTTTCCTTAGCGCTCGTGATAGTCACCAGTCTTCTTTGGGTTGTCTTCTACGCTGTGGGAGAAAATGCACGAGCGAAAGTGGATGGAGCACAAAACGAGCAGGTTATTGTAAACCTTCTCACAGTGACGGGAACGTTTCTTGCAATCATTACCCTCATGGAAATCTTTTTCTTTATCTATATCGCGCCACGGGTCCATTGACACGCAGTTCAAATATTTGTTCTAAGTCTGGTAAGTTCTATAAAAAGGAAAGTCAAGAAAGAAACGTCCCCCACGGCTGGAATTTCCAGGAAGTCCCTTGTGGGAAGGGATCCGGCAAGAGTCCTCGGTAGGAGTGTTTGGCACGCTCGAGGTCGGTTGAAAGATGGTGGACGAGAGGGGATTCGAACCCCCGGCCTCCTCGTTGCGAACGAGGAAAAATCTAAGCTAAGGCTCGGTGCCACAGTCACTTAGATTTTTGAGGAGGCCGTGAATTGCCCCGCTCGCCCCGCCGACGTTTCAGAGGATTTGCTCTGATCATCAAGGGTTCATCTCATCTTCGCGCTCCCGCTCCCGCTTCGCATCCTGGACACCGGAATCGTATTCATGGCGTGCCCACTCACGGATGCGTTTGAGCGGATCGTTAAAGAATGGACGCGCCGCAGCCGCTTCGTTTTCGCGTTGTTGCGCCATATCGCCGACGTACATCTGGAATGAGTGAGTGCCCGCGCAAAACTCCGAAAACGTTAGGCGATCATCCTCAAATCTAGACAGCACAAATTCCGTCAATTTCGGCACAGTGGCCTCCCCTGCTCCGTTGATGAATGGAACGGGAAGGTGGCGCGCGATGCGATGCCCATTTGTCAAGGCTTTATGCTTCGGGCGGAGAGTAGGCTGTAACTCCTTGTCAATACGTGGTTTATGGAACTTCGTCCGCCATTCTAACTCTTGTGAATGTGGAGTTGACATACAACTCAACATTTGCCATGATGTTTGAGTGATTGAAGGGGGACCAGAGACATGACATTCGGAGAACTGCTGCGGGAAAAGAGACGCACTGCGGGCGTTAGCCAACGAGAGCTGGCGGCGGGTGCAGGGCTGGACTTCTCCTATATCAGCAAGCTAGAGAACGGCCGAATACCTCCTCCCGCCGCGGATACCGTTGTTGCTTTGTGTCGTATTCTGAAAATCGAGCCAGAAGAATTGCTGGCTGCCTGCGGAAAACTACCTGCGGATGTTCAAGCCAGCGTCGGGGCGAGCCAAGCAGCGCAGTCATTCTTACAAAACGCTAGTCAGATGAGCTTAACGGAGAACGAGTGGAAAGAACTTAGCTCGTCTCTGAAGCGCCTTCGCGATAGCTAGGTCTTTGGACGAATTATGGTACAGATGAATTTGCGTTTCACCGAAATTCCGGAGCTCGAAGGAACAACCGACGCTTATGCTGGTTTGAATTGGTCATATAGTCGGCGGGAAGCACTCGAGGACTGCACACGGCGCTATTTTTTCCAGTACTACGCATCTGCTTTGCCCAGCGGCGACTTCAAGACGAAGGTCAATTTCCTTAGGGGCGTGAAGAATCGATATCTACGTACCGGCGAGATCATGCACCTGATGATCGCCACGCACTTTAAGAAATTAAAGATCGGAAGAAATCTTTCCGAAGATTGGCTTATGAAATGGGCAAAGGACCTTCTGGCGGAAGATCGGAAATATTCCCTCCATATCCGAAACGGAGGTGCGTCCGCCCACCAACAATTCCCACCCACAATTCTCGACGAAGTTCTTAACGGTTCGAGAGACGATGAAGTTCTTCTGGATCACGCAGAAGAGCAAATGCTGGGAGCGATCCACAATTTTTTCCGCACGCCCGCCTTTGCAGAGTTCCGATCGCTTGGAGCTTCACCGGAAGCGCGCATTGAATGCAAGCTGTCTCTTGCTGGCTTTCCTGTCCCGGTTACGGGAAAGATAGACTTGGCCGCCGTTTCGGGTGCGCATGCAACAATTGTCGATTGGAAGATTGGTGGCTCGTCTGATGGCGGTACAGAAAGTCTCCAGCTCGCGACGTACGGTCTCTGGGCCACTACGGAATTCAGGACGGACGAGAAAAACGTGCGAATCGTAAAGGCCCATCTGACCACAAAGGAAGTGGTGCAATTCAACGTCGACCTCAACGCGTTTGTAAACGCACGAGTGAGAATTCTTCAAGACCTTGAGAGGATGGTCATATTGCATCGGTACGGAAAGTCCGGCGTGATCGATGCCTTTACCCCCAATCCACAACAGGGGGTCTGTCGCTTATGTCCATTTCGAGGTGTGCCCAGAAGGGAAGGCGGCCGTTTATGCTTGAAACCAATCTGAAAATAGTCAGCGGCGGGATGACTGTCCGCGTTCCCGTCCGCTACGCACGTCTAGTAGGCGCGCATCTCTCAAGCGAGATTTCACAGCGGACCTGTAATCTTCTCGGGTCTCGTTATCAACTTGCGGCTAGGCCCGTCCCTGGCTCCGAGAACCAATTGATCGTGCTGTCAGACACAAGAATCCCAAGTCTTAGTATTGAAGAAGAGAACCAGACCGTCACCGTTGAAGATCTGGGACGCGAAGGAGCCGAATTAGGACTGGGCGATGAAGTGGGCAAGGCAGTGATATCGTCTTTGCTGGAGCGTGCCTTGATTGCCGGTTTACCACACTCAACAAATTTGTGGCGACTGGACAGTCCGCGCAAATGGCTCGAACGCGACCCGTTTTCGACTCGCGACGGCATCGAAGCTTATCGAAGATTTGAAATCTCCGGCCTATTGGTGGACTCCGTGGGATTGGCAATTAGCGTAGATATCAGCACGGCGTTTCTGGCAAGCCAAACGCTGGACTACTACCACGCCAGCGGAATCCCCTCCGAGGAAAGCAAACGACGGCAAGAAGTGTTTTGTCGTCTTACAAGCAGGCAGAAAGGACAAAAGGGAACCCTTGTCTACCGTGTGGGTTTGAGTGCCCGTGTTTGCTATTTTGAAAAAGCCAATCCAGGACAGACTTGCGGACTTACTCCCGAAATCAAAGTGCATGGCGTAACCTATCGCAATCTCCACGAATATTATTTGCAACGCCATCCGGAGGCTAAGATCAAGGAGAACGAACCGGCTGTCCTTGTCTCATTTCAGGGCTTGGACGTTCCCGTTTGGGTTGCTGCTCGCTTGCTTAGCGTGCGTGTCATGAATGAATCGTTGCCGGATTCCCTGACATCCGTGGACAAAATCGACCCGTTGTCGCGCATCCGCTTGATCGACAGATTCTGGCGACTGGTCGGTGACAATCCGTTTGGGATACCCGCCATCACCGTGTTGCAAGGTTATTATCGGCCTAATGTTGAGCGCATCGTTTCGGTGGATCTGCCCAAACTGGAATTTGCGAATGGCAAGATTCTGGAGCCGCCGACGCAGAGAGATGCACACGAATATAAGAAGCATTATCGATCCCGGAGTGAACTTCTCGATTCGGTCGGCGTATACAGCTTTCCGCCTGCGACCAATCGCACGATTCAGTGTGCGCATCCAAACGATATTCCTAGCGAAGCAGCGAAGCAATTAGCCGGTGACGTCGCGCGCGCGATTTCTAAGTGGACAAAATTAGACTTTCGGCCAAACCTAGTGCCTTACGCGTCGCTCACTGATGCCACGGCGAAGCTCCGCTCTGCTTCTTTGGCAGGGACCGTGCTTTTCGTGCTGGACGAAAATCCGGCCGCGTACTATGACAGCGCATTTCAGTTGCAGGGCTGGCGCCTGAAAAGGGTAACGAGAGCTTCGTTCCGAAAACACTACAGATACTTGGAAGAAGGGGCTTGGGACCCGAAAAAGAAGGCAATGGATCTCCGCCGCGGTGGGCAGAAATGGGACCAGTACGTACGAATGGTCTCACTCGACCTCCTTCAGCAAATGGATGGAGTTCCATACCGTGTTGGCTCTCTCGGCGCATTTGAGAGCCAGCTAGCAATTGACGTCGGCTACGACCGCCGCCACATCGCCATTTCTCTATTGGTGGCGCGCGACACCGCTCTGAATCCGAACTTCCGGATCGCCACGGAAGTTCTTGCGAAAACCGATCACAAACTAGAAACCATCAACCCAACAATTCTTTCCGACATGATTCTTCAAATGTTCCACAGGCTCTTTCGGGGTAAATTCGATCCACTCCAATCGCTCTTGGTTGTGCGAGATGGCGAGTTTCGGGGCCAAGAAAAAACTGGCATCTATCAAGCGCTTCTTCAGCTCAAAGACAAAGGGTTCTTGGCACTCGATGCGACCACGGCTCTTGCCGAGCTTCACAAGACGAGTCAAAAAAGCATCCGCCTTTGGGAACGGGTAGGTGACAATGACGTGAGAAATCCACTTGAATGTCACGCCGTGATCATTTCACCGAATCTTGCAGCGCTCGTAACCACTGGTGAAGCTACCCTCCATCAAGGTACCGCTGAACCTATGACTCTCGTATGTGATGGTGAGGGGGAATCATTGCGGAGAGCGGTAGAAGCCACTGCGATCGGTGCGCAACTCAATTGGGGTAGCCCAGGTGTTGCTCAACGTCTCCCAGTGGTATTCAAGCGCACCGATGAGGAATTGGAGGTTCGGTATTCGCAAGAAATTAGGAGGATCGCATAGGAGGATGATATGGAGAACGCAGGCAAGAATGATTGGCTCGCTTCTCAAAGCTTAGAACGATCACTAGACGTCATTTCGGCTATCAACCGCATTTCTATCCACGCAAAATTACGCCTGGCAGGAATCGCGGATACTACTTCACCCGACGAATTGAACTCGGCCCGCAGATCGTTGACCGCGTTTCTCGGAACGTTGAGTGAAGTCATCGAAAAGGCAGGCGGAACACAGGACAAGATTGCTTTTGGAGCCGATCCTAGATTGGGTAGTCTGGCTCGAATGTTCCTCGTGCTTCCGGGGCAACCCACTGGGGCGGTGTCATATCGCTTAGAAGATCTGAAAGACCTCAAAGCGCTGCTCGACGCGGGCGATTCGGCAGACGATGAAGCACTAGTTAGAAGCTTAACCTATTTTCGCTCCGTTCTCGAGCAACATGCCCAGGCGGATGCGGCAGTTGTCTTCAACGAAGTATGAAGATAAGAGAAACCCTCCAACGCAGAAACCACGATGTTAAGCAAGACCTCGATCAAATTGTGGCCTTGGTTTCGAGGACGCAAATTCCGGTCGAGCTGGAGCCTTATCGCATCGCTTTTTTGGCCAGGACCCGGCTTTTGTTGAACTCCTGTCGCGAGAACCTTGCATTGCTTTTAACAGGCGAGGATTCACTGTTGGCCGACGTACTAAGCGAAACCTCGACTCTCGTCCAATACACGCGTCTGCTCAAATTTCGATATTTACGCGGCCTCTATCGTGCAATGGACTGGGACCGCGTGTGCCTCAGAACGATCACTTGGCTTCACAAAGAGCATGAACAGACAAAAGATTATCCAGCGGTCTTTGCCGACGATGATGTATCGATTGTCCCTTCGAAAGGGCTGCCCTTCTACTTTTTTCCCTGCCTCGAGCAACGTGGACTCAGGTTTCAACCATTGTTCTTTCACGAATTTGGTCACCTTCTCTATAAGTGCCATGAATCGGAGCTGGATTCTCTCGTAGGCGACTTTCAACAATTCGTGGAATCGGAGTTGCTCCCCGTCTCACAAAGGAACGACCAGTATGCGCAAGAGCAGACAAAGGTCCGACAATCGATTGTGGAGACGTGGTACAAGTGGATCCAGGAGTTCTTCTGCGATGCTGTTGGATTCGAAATCGGTGGCCCCTGTTTTCTCTATGCTTTCTCAGAATATATTGCCAAGTTCCAATCCGCAGACTATTCGCGACAAGCTCCGGACTTGCATGGCAGTTCACATCCCGTTTCCTCGCTTCGAGTCAAGCTGCTGATGGAGCGCGCACAACGAAAGGGGTTTGAGAAAGCGGCGAATTGGATTGGCGAGCGTTGGAACGACGCGGCCGTTCTCCTCAACGTCGCCGAGGATCACCACGGTTTTTACGTAGCTTCCTTAAAGGCTCGGTTGACTCAGACCCTTGACGACATGCTGATCGAGGTAGCTCCGCGGCAATTCACAAACGAGGAAGCTACGGGACATGCGTGGGATGCCCCGTCGACAAATCTTGTCGCGCTTCTGAATCACGTTTGGATTCATTACTTCGCAGGCCCTTCCATGTTCGAGCCGTGGGAATCTCACGTTCTGGACCGCCACTATAACTTGAGATCGTCCGCTTAGGTTAGCAGCTTGTTGAAGAATCTGGTTTTCAAGGCTTTCGGCTTTGAATCTCAGACTATTGATGTGTTTGGCCATCAGGGAGTGGCTTCGAGGCTTTCTCGACGGAGTAATCGACATGCTCGAACACAGTTGGCTCACCCGGCAAGCTACGTCACGAGGCAAGCAACTCCCATGAACGCCACTAGGATACTTGTTCTCCTTGTTCTCTTCTGGTTTCCTTGCACCCCATACCTTCGTGCTGCTGAGCCTTGGGACGCACCCTTTGCCGCGAATCCGGCTAAATCTTCGCCGGCGCACCCCTTGACAATCTACAATCGGTGTTGTAGATAACCATAGTATGGCGAAACCGAACGATCTCGTCCAAGGAACCCTCGACCTTTTGATCTTGAAGACTATCTCGCTGGAACCGAAACATGGTTGGGCGATAGCCAAGCGCATTCAACAGATCTCAGGAGAAGTGTTGCAGGTGCAGCAAGGGTCGCTCTACCCGGCTTTACATCGGCTGGAACAAAAAGCCTGGATCAAAGCCAAATGGAAGGAAACCGAGACGGGACGGCAAGCCAAGTTTTATTCGCTGACCGCCGCAGGCCGAGCGCAACTCGAAAAGGAAGCTGAGAACTGGTCTCGCTTGTCGGCGGCCATCAATCTAGTCGTTGAGACAACGTAAGCGGTGAAGTCATGGTGTGGGCTCGTCGATTCTGGCTCAAGTTGCAAAGCTTATTTCGTCGCAGTCGAAGTACGCAGCGATTAGACGACGAAATCCAGTTTCATCTCGAACAGCAAATCGTCGAAAACCTCGCCGCGGGCATGGGCTCTGAAGAAGCCCGTTATGCTGCCATGCGCACGTTCGGCAATCCCACAGTTTTGAAGGAAGAGGCTCGCGACACCTGGGGCTGGGCCTGGCTTGAACAAATCGTCAGCGACCTTCGCTACGCCCTGCGGCAACTAAGCCGGAGTCCCGGTTTTACCGTCGCGGTGGTTCTTTCACTCGCTCTGGGGATCGGCGCCAACACGGCGGTCTTCAGCCTTATTGATGCCGTGATGTTGAAGATGCTGCCGGTAAAAAGCCCGGAACGCCTTGTTCTTCTGAACTGGGTTTGCCTAAAAAGGCCGGCCGCCATGGCGGTCCAGTCCGGCTATGTGGATAACAGTGAGACGGGTTGGCGCAGCCCGTCGTTCGCTTACCCGAGCTTTGAGGAATTTCGCGCGCAGAATCACGCCTTTGCCAGCATTTTCGGATTCACCCCACTCAGCCATGCCACTGTCAACATCGATGGGCAAGCCGGCCTCGGGGGAGGCGAACTCGTAACCGGCGATTATTTCAGCGGTTTAGGTGTCTCGCCGATTCTGGGCCGCACCATCAACGACGAAGACGCAAAAGCTAGCTCCCCGCGCGTCGCAGTCATTAGCTACGGTTATTGGTCGCGGCAGTTTGGGAGCAGCCCAGACGTCATCGGCAAACACATCGCCATCAACCTCGTGCCCTTTACAATTGTCGGAGTTGCTCCGCCCGAGTTCTTTGGCGTCCAGCCTGGTCGCGCTATCGACATTTGGGCCCCTCTCGTCGACGATCCCAAACTCCTGCCCTGGGGTCTCGATAACCGCTCTCCCTTCGCCTCCCGAGACTGGTGGTGGCTGACGATGATGGCTCGGCTGAAGCCCGGCGTGACGGAGCAACAAGCGATCAGTGAGCTGGACGTGTTGTTCCAGCAAAGCTTCAGCGCCCTAGCAACCGCATCCGTGCGGCCCGAGACTACGCCTCATATCGAACTCGAACCAGCGAGCAAAGGTCTTTCCTTCTTGCGCGCGCAGTTTTCGCAGTCGCTCCAAATTCTGATGACCGTGGTAGCTCTGGTCCTGCTGATCGCCTGCGCCAACGTGGCCACACTGCTGCTTGGGCGATCGACCGCGCGACAAAAAGAGGTAGCGGTTCGCCTCTCGCTCGGTGCTTCCCGGCCGCGCCTTTTGCGACAGCTCCTTACTGAGAGCGTCTTTCTCGCAGGCCTGGGTGGCGCGCTCGGCATACTTTTTGCCAGTTGGGGAAGCCGTGTCCTTTCACTATGGATGTTCAGCGGCGGAGAGCCGCTCCATTTTGAAACGCAAATGGACGCCAAGGTTCTGGGCTTCACGGCGGTCGTTTCTCTACTGACGGGCATTTTCTTTGGTCTCGCGCCCGCCCTGAGCACAACGCGCGTCGAATTGACGCCGGCCCTAAAAACTGGAGCAGGTGCGGTTGCGTTTGTCACGCAAAGAACGCGGCTAGCGCTCGGCAAAATCCTTGTCGTCTCGCAAGTGGCCTTGTCCCTGCTCCTATTGATCGCCGCAGGCCTATTCGTCCGCACCCTTCAAAACCTGCAAAATCAGAGTCTCGGGTTCGATCAACGCAATTTGCTGCTGTTTGCTCTGGACCCTACTCAGAACGGTTACAAGGGGCAGCGGCTCATCGATTTTTACGGACGGCTGCTCCAACGGCTTCAGGCTTTGCCCGGCGCTACAAATGCGACGATGTCTACCGTAGCTCTGGTTTCGGGCAGTCAAAGTCATTGGCCTGTCTCGATTGAAGGGCTCAAGGCCGATCCCGCGAAGGATATGGGCGCGGATTGGAACAACGTCGGGCCGTCCTTCTTTGAGACCATGGGAATTCGCCTGCTCTTAGGCCGCGGCGTCGAGTGGCGTGACACCTCGAATTCTCCCAAAGTTGCCGTCGTAAACGAAGCGTTCGCGAACCATTTCCTTGACGGCCAGGACCCCGTTGGTCATCGGTTTAACTTTGAGAAATTTGACGGCGTCTACGAGATTGTCGGCTTGGTTCAAGACGCCAAGTATGCCAGGCTCCGCAATTCGGTTCTCCCGACAGTCTACCTTCCTGTTAGCCAAGTGCCCTTCCCGCTAGACGACGTTCATTTTGAAGTGCGGGCCGCAGCCGACCCGCTGTCACTTATCCCTTCGGTGCGTCGCGTCGTGCGTGAGCTAGACAGCAACTTGCCGCTCTCCGAAGTCAAAACCCAAACGGAGCAGATTGCTGAAACTCTCGTTCAGGAACGGCTCTTCGCGCGGCTCTCCAGTTTCTTTGGCGGTCTGGCCGTTCTGCTTGCATGCATCGGCTTGTATGGGCTAATGGGATACATCGTGACCCGGCAAACCGGCGAAATCGGTATGCGCAGCGCCCTCGGCGCCGAGCGGCTTGATATCTTCGCAATGGTTATGAGGAAGGTCCTCGTCCTGGTAGCTCTCGGTGTTTGCGTGGGTGTGCCTGCCGCGCTTGCGGCGACTCGCTTGATTTCAAGTTATCTCTTCGGCTTGAAAGCTACAGATCCACTAACGATTTTTCTTTGCTCGCTTCTAATGCTGGCGATCGCCACTCTGGCCGGTTATCTGCCGGCCCGACGTGCCGCTAGCGTCGATCCGATGGTGGCGCTGCGGTACGAATGACGCTGATCTGGAGGGTGATGAAATGACGTGGGCCCGACGATTCTGGTTAAAGTTGCAAGCTCTCTTCCATCGCAACCGCAGCAAACAGCAATTAAACGACGAAATGCAATTCCATCTCGACCAGCAAATCGCAGAGAACCTTGCCGCCGGCATGAACCCCACAGAAGCCCGCTACACCGCGATGCGGACCTTCGGCAATCCCACGGTCCTCAAGGAAGATACCCGCGACACTTGGGGCTGGATATGGCTCGAACAATTCGCACAGGACCTTCGCTACGCCGCACGCATGCTGCGCAAATCCCCCGGATTTACTCTCTTCGCTATTCTTACGCTCGCTCTCGGCATCGGTGCCAACACCGCCATCTTCAGCCTCATTGACGCTGCTCTTCTTCGTTCCTTGCCGGTGCGCGATCCCCAACAACTAGTAGTCTTTCAATGGGCCGCTCTCCATTCGCCAAACACAAATGGACAATACAGCTACATGTCCTGTCCGTCGTCGAATCCCACCGGGGAACACGGCTGCTCTTTTTCCTATCCCATGTTCCAGCAATTTCAGTCTCTTCAAGACGTTTTCTCCAGCCTCACTGCTTTAGGCGGCGACGTGGGGCTCAACCTGAGAGGCAACGGCCCCGCCAGCTTTGTGCATGGAGAACTGGTCTCAGGAGAGTTTTTTGACACACTCGGTGTCTCAGCAGTGGTCGGCCGGACCTTTGCTCCTTCGGATGACAAGCCAGGTACGTCAGGAGTCGCAGTGCTTGGATACGGCTATTGGCAGAGCGCTTTCGGCGGCGATCCCGCCGTAGTCGGAAGAACAATTTGGCTGAACAATGCCCCCGTGACGATTGTGGGTGTCGCGGCGAAAGATTTCCCTGGCTTGGATCCGGCCGCAGCCCGCCCGATCTGGCTTCCGTTATCGCTCCAGCCGAAACTTGGAAAAAACCTGAATGGAAGTATGGGCGGGGACAAGCCGTCGCTTCAGGCAGGCGACGACAACTGGTGGGTGTACGTTGTTGCACGCCTCAAGCCGGAGATTCCCTTAGGGAAGGCGCAAGCGGCCGCCAACGCTTTCTTCCACAGTGATGTCCTGGAGACGACAAAGAAATTATTCAAGGCCGAAGATGCGCCGCGGCTGGCCCTCCTGCCTGCGCCGCAGATCATCAGGGGACTGCACGATCGGTTTTCGACACCCCTGACAATTCTGATGACTGCGGTGGGCATGGTTTTGTTGGTGGCCTGTGCCAATGTTGCCGGGTTGATGCTCGCGCGGTCCGTCACACGACAGAGAGAACTTGCGGTGCGGCTGGCGCTAGGCGCTGGACGAAAAAGGATTGCGCGGCAATTGCTCACCGAAAGCCTGCTTCTCTCTCTGGCGGGGGGCGTATCCGGAATTCTGCTCGCCTACTGGAGCGTACAGTTTCTTGTTGCGTTTATGTCTCGCGGAGGATTGTGGCCCTCGCGTTTGTCGGCGCATCTGGATCTGCGCGTTCTCGCCTTTACCGTGGCAGTGTCCATTCTCACCGGAATTTTATTCGGCCTCGCTCCTGCGTTTCGCGGAATGCAACTGAATTTGACACCTGCGCTCAAAGAAAGCCCTACAACCCTTGCGGGCGGCGCATCGCACCGATGGGTGAGTTTCGGCGGCAGCTTGGCGGTAGCTCAGGTGGCACTATCCGTTGTCATGCTTTCGGGCGCTGGCCTGCTGGTGCGTACACTGGAAAATTTGAAAAGCATCGATCCCGGTTTTGATACGCAGAATATTCTGCTCTTTGCAATGGATCCGACCCTCAACGGCTATACGGATGCGCAAATTCATGGCCTCTTTCTTCAACTACAGCAACGCCTCGAAGCTCTGCCCGGCGTGCTTTCCGCCAGCTACTCTTTCGATCCTCTGTTGAGTGGCGACCTTTGGTCGTCAACGTTCAAGATCGAAGGGGAGGCGCAGAACACACAGCACATAACAGACGCGCTGCAAGTCGGACCGAAGTTTTTCGAAACTTTGCATATTCACGTGCTCGCTGGACGGACCTTGAGCTCAAAGGATTTCACTTCAGCACTCGGGTCAGCCTGGTGCCCCACGGTCGTCAACGAAGCATTTGCCCGTCAGTTCTTTAAAGAGCAGAATCCGCTTGGCCGGGGGATCAGGGGTCTCGGAGATAAATACCCGAGTTGCGAAATCGTCGGTATCGTTGGCGACGCGAAATATCAAACGCTGCGGAGCGAAATGTCACCCACGGTTTACGTGCCGCAAACAGAAGGCAGTGCGACGTTTGAGGTTCGAACAATCGCAAACCCCGAAACGATCATTCCCTCGGTTCGCAGCATTGTGACCCAACTGGACAACAACCTACCCCTCTTCGACGTTAAGACTCAGTCTGCGCAGATTGAGGGATCGCTTTTTCAGGAGCGGCTAATTGCGCGTTTATCGAGTTTCTTTGGCGGGCTTTCGCTGTTGCTCGCTTGCGTCGGCCTCTATGGACTGCTCTCCTACGAAGTGGCGCGGCGGACCCGCGAAATCGGCATCCGCACGGCCTTGGGCGCACAGCAGCGCGATGTGCTCCATCTCGTTGTTGGACAAGGAATAGCGCTTTCTGCTGTGGGCGCAGCAGTGGGCGTCACCGGAGCTCTCGCCTTGACCCGATATTTGAAAAGCTTGCTCTACGGAGTTCGCCCGACAGATCCCATAACCTTTGTGGCCGTGGCTTTGCTTCTCACGCTGGTGTCCCTAGCGGCTTCATACATCCCGGCGCGGCGCGCAACCAAGGTCGACCCGATGGTGGCCCTGCGGTACGAATGACGCCTGTCTGAGGGGTGATGTTATGGTGTGGCCTCGGCAAATTTGGCTTCGATTACAAACTCTCTTCCACCGCGGTCGCAGCACGCAGCGATTGGACGACGAAATCCAATTCCATCTCGAACAGCAAATCGCCGAAAACGTAGCCTCCGGCATGAGTCCCCAAGAAGCCCGCTCCGCCGCCATGCGCGCCTTCGGCAATCCTACTTTCCTCAAAGAGCAAACGCGCGGCACCTGGGGCTGGATCTGGCTCGAACAAATCGGCCAAGACTTTCGATACGGAATTCGTATGCTGTCCAGAAATACGGGATTTAGTTTAGTTGCGGTTCTTTCGCTGGCATTGGGCATCGGAGTGAACACCACCGTCTTCAGTGCAGTTAACACTGTGCTGTTGCGTCCCTTAGCGTATCCGGATGCTGATCGCTTGGTGCTCGTGCAGTATCGGTCCTTGCATGCGGGGAGCGGCCGCTTCGAACTTACCCCGGCGGCTTATCTGGAACTTCGGCGGACGAACAAATCTTTCGAGGGGATCGCCGCCTTTAGTGCGTCTGATTTCAACTTGATTGGAACAGGCGAGCCTGAACGGTTGAGCGGCCAAATGATCTCCCCGTCCCTCTTTTCGGTGCTCAAAGTGTCCTCGCAGATAGGACGCGGATTTACGGCCGAAGATGAAAAAGATGGGGCGCCTCGAGTCGCCATCCTCAGCTACGGCTTGTGGCAACGCCGCTACGGGGGACAGGAGAGTGTCATCGGCCAAACAATCACCCTCGATGATGAGTCGTTTGAGGTGGTTGGTGTGGCCCCACGCGGATTCGATTTCCCGGAAAAGGGGACGGATATATGGGTACCGAAGGTTTTCGCAGCCAGTGAGTTGCGCGACATGAATTCTTATTATCTGAGGGTCATCGCGCGGCTCAAAACGGGCGTGCCATTCGATCAAGCGCAGAGCGAGTTGAATACTTTCGCTCATAATTGGGCCCAGAGCTATCCGGAGAACGGGGATCTGGCGTTGACTCTGACGCCTCTTCGCGATGCAGTGGTGCAAGGTTTTCAACAAGCGCTAGTCGTCCTTCAGGTAGCGGTCGGTTTCGTTTTGCTGATCGCGTGCGTAAATGTGGCCAACCTGTTGCTGGCCCGATCGGCCGTACGTGAAAAGGAGATAGCCTCGCGCGCCGCTTTGGGCGCCAGCGCACGGCGCCTCATTCGCCAGCTTCTAACGGAGAGCCTCGTACTCGCACTTGGCGGTGGAACTTTTGGTTTGTTTCTTGCGGCGTTGGGGATTCGGATTTTGAAGCTCATGAATCCCGGCACGATCCCCCGCCTCGATGAAGTCAGCATAGACTCGTCGGTACTTGCGTTTACATTGGGCATTTCCTGTCTCGCCGGGTTTGCGTCCGGGTTGGCTCCTGCATTGAAGTTAGCAAGGTCTGACGTGCAACAGACACTCAAGGAGGCCGGACGTAGCTCCATCGGATCCGGCGGGCGGCGGTTGCTCGGGGTGTTTGTAGTCGCCGAAATAGCCTTGTCCCTGGCGCTCATGGTAGGAGCGGGTCTGCTCATTCGGAGTTTCCTGCGGTTGCAGGATGTAAGCCTGGGATTCACGCCCGACCGTCTGTTGACGTTGCAAGTAAACCTGCCCAAGGATGAGGCGCAGGATTCGCCGCGCGTCGCGAACCTCTTTCGAGAAGTAATTGAGCGGGTGCAAGCGTTGCCTGGCGTGCAAGTGGCTGGCGTAGGCACGGCACTGCCGGTGATGGAGCTGGGAATTCGGTCTAGCTTATCCATTGAGGGGCAGACCGACCCTCCACATGGACAGCCCCCAAAGTTGGCCAACAATCGTGTAGTGAGCCCCGGCTACTTCGGCTCTCTTCGAATTCCACTCGTCGAGGGTCGCCTTCTTTCGAGCCAAGATACGATTCAAGGCCTGCCTGTCGCAGTCATCAATCGCGCAATGGCCAAACGCTATTGGAGCAATGAGGACCCGGTTGGACAACGATTCCGATTACAGGCAAGCGGCACGCCCCTGCCTTGGCTTACGGTGGTGGGGATCGTCGGCGACATTCACCAAGGTGGATTGGACACCGCTCCCGTGCCCGAGTTTTACACGCCTTTCACTCAGGATTACGCTCCGTTCGCCGTGCCGCAGGTGCTCTTCGTCCGAACCGATGGGGACCCCGTGAGCCTCGTCGGCGGCGTAAGGGATGAAATTGGGGCTGTGGACAGGAGTCTACCCGTTTTTGCGATCCAGACCATGGACGACGTTCTAGCGCACTGGCTAGGGCCGCGCCGTTTCAACCTGCTTCTCTTGTCCGTATTCGCGGGAGTGGCGTTAGCGTTGGCCACAGTCGGGATTTATGGGGTGATGTCCTATTCTGTCAGCCAGCGCACCTGCGAATTTGGAGTCCGTGTGGCTCTTGGGGCGCAGCGCCGTGACGTCCTCGCGCTTGTCATCCGGCAAGGGCTGGTGCTAGCGATTATTGGAGTGGTTGTGGGCCTCGTTGTATCGTTCGCATTGACGCGCTGGCTCGCGACTCTACTCTTTGGTATCTCCGCTACCGACCCGTTCACCTTTTCAAGCGTGGCAAGCCTTTTCACGTTGGTTGCGTTTGTAGCCTGCTACTTTCCTGCGCGGCGCGCCATGAAGATGGACCCTATTGAGGCGCTGAGATACGAGTAGGTCATCTGGAGGGTGCTGCCATGGTGTGGGCTCGGCGATTGTGGCTTCGGCTACAAACTTTGTTCCGTCGTGAACGGGTCGCTCAGCGATTAGACGACGAGGTGCAGTTTCATCTGGAGCAGCAAATTGCGGAAAACATTGCCGCCGGCATGAGCCGCGAAGAAGCCCGCTGCGCCGCTATGCGCGGCTTCGGCAATCCTACATTCCTCAAAGAAGAGACCCGCGACACCTGGGGTTGGACCTGGCTCGAACACTTCGCCCAAGATTTGCGTTATGGCCTTCGGGCGCTGCGAAAAAATCTCGGATTCACGGCTGTGGCGGTGCTAACGCTCGCCCTGGGAATTGGCGCGAATACGGCCATTTTTCAACTGATCGATGCGCTCCGCCTGCGCTCCATTCCTGTGAAGGAGCCGCAGCAACTCGTTATCGTGCAACTGGCCGACAGCACCGGCGTCAGGGGAAGCCAAGCCAGTGGTTATCCTGTTCTGACCAATCCGGTCTGGGAAAAACTCCGCGACCAGCAGGACGTGTTCTCCGGCGTTCTCGCCTGGGGCAGTAACAGTTTCGGCCTCACTCCCGGCGGCGATGTTCGGCTTGCTCAAGGCCTTTTCGTCAGCGGTGATTTTTTCCACGTACTCGGTGTGCGGCCGTTGATGGGCCGCGTATTCACCACTTCCGACGACCGCCGCGGCTGCGGCTTGCCGGGAGCCGTGGTTAGCTATGCTTTCTGGCAACGCGAACTTGGCGGCGATCCGTCAGCCATCGGGCACAAGCTCACGCTTAACTACCATCCCGTCGAAATCATTGGCATCACGCCTCCCGGTTTCTTCGGGCTCGAAGTAGGCAGCTCCTACGACGTTGCCGTTCCCATTTGCTCGCAAGCGGTTCTATGGAGCGAAGGCACCTGGCTCGACGAAGGCACGGTCTGGTGGCTGAACGTCATGGGACGGCTGAAACCGGGCTTGACGCGCGAAAAAGCAAACGCGCAGTTGGCAGTGATTTCACCAGGAATCTTTCAAGCCACGCTTCCATCCAACTATCCCGGCGAAAACGTGAAGGACTATCTCAAATTCAGGCTCGAGGCCGTTCCCGGGGGCAGTGGAGTTTCCTGGCTGCGAATTCAATACTCAGAGTCGTTGTCACTTCTGCTGGGCACCGCAAGTTTGGTTTTGTTAATCGCTTGTGCAAACCTCGCCAATCTGATGCTGGCACGCGCCACCACGCGCGAGCACGAATTCACTGTGCGCTTTGCCATCGGCGCCTCGCGCAGCCGGCTCATCCGGCATTCGATGACGGAAAGCCTTCTTCTTGCGTTGCTTGGCGGTGCGCTGGGACTTTTCCTCGCTGGAGCACTTAGCAAATTCCTGGTGGCCTCCCTGGGCATGGAGGGTGATGCGCCTTTTCTCAACCTTAAGCCAGATTGGCGCCTGCTCGCCTTCACCTTCGGACTTGCCAGCCTTACTTGCATCTTGTTTGGCTTGGTGCCAGCGCTGCGAGCATCGCGCGTTTCTCCCGCAGAGGCGTTCAAGTCCGCCGGCCGCACAGCGACTGCAAGCCGCAAACGCTTTGGATTTCGCCAAGGGCTGGTCGTCTCGCAAGTTGCGCTGTCACTGGTGCTCGTGGTCGGCGCGCTGCTTTTTTCCGGCAGCCTGCGCAATCTTCTCGCCGTTGACGCCGGTTTCTCGCAAAAGGGAGTCGTCATTGCCGGTCTGGATCTCTTCCGTCGTCTAAATGTTCCATATGCAGGGCGGGTCGCATTCAAGCAAGATTTGCTGCAAAAGATCCGCGCTCTTCCTGGCGTCGTTTCGGCTGCGGAGGTGGAGATGCTTCCCCTTAGCGGGAGCAGCACGGATAATGAGGTCTGGATTCAAGGAACCAATCCTGCCAGCAGAGTGGTTTCTCTGTTCAATGCGACCAGCGATGGTTACTTCAAGGCGATGGGCATTGCGCTGCTTGCGGGCCGGGACTTTAGTTCGCAGGACACGGTCTCCTCTCCCAAAGTCGCGATTGTGAACCAAACCTTTGCCAGCAGACTTGGCCTAGGGATGAATCCCATCGGAAGGACATTTCGGCGGCAGGCTACTCCGTCGGAACCGGAACAATCCTTCGAGATAGTAGGCTTGGTTGCCAACACAAAGTACTCCAGCTTGCGTGAAGAATTTGCCCCCATCGTGTTTCTCTCCACGTCTCAAGACCCACAGCCTGCCCCTTTTGCTCAATTCGTGATCCGCTCGGCAGCGCCCATGGCCGAAACCGTTTCAAATGTCAGAAGCCTTGTCGCTCAGGCCAGCCCGCTGATCACGCTTGGTTTTCAGCCCTTTGAAACCACGATCCTTGAGGGCCTGACACGCGAGCGCCTGATGGCTAAAGTCTCGGGCTTTTTCGGCCTGCTCGCTACGCTAATCGCCGCCGTCGGTCTTTATGGTGTGATGTCTTACCTGGTCGCGCAACGCACGAATGAAATAGGCATCCGCGTGGCGCTCGGGGCGCAAAGAGCAGATGTCCTCTCGCTGGTACTTCGCAACGCCGCCTTGCTCCTCGCCCCGGGGTTAGTCCTCGGTGCGTTTCTGAGTGTGGCCGCTGCCCAGGCGGCCAGAGCAATGCTATTTGGCTTGAAACCAAGCGACCCTGGAGTTCTCGTCGCTGCCATGACCGGGTTGGGATTCATCGCCCTTTTAGCGAGTTTCCTTCCTGCGCGACGGGCGTCGCGAGTCGATCCCATGGTGGCCTTGCGATTCGAGTGAACCGCGACACGCCCCGCTAGCGTCCCCTAGTGGATTTTTCTTGTTGTTTAGATTCGCTCAGCAATTCACGGCCGAAAACACCCTTCAACCACTCAGGAGCACTATGCGTTGTTTTGACCAACTCCCCCGCGATGAAACGTGCCACCAGCCGGTGCCCCCTCCCATTTGGTGTGTTGTCATAAACCAGAAGATCGTCAGCATGTCGTCGCGCCTCAGCCAGACTCGTCATGGCCTCGTCATACGACGCTGGAATCGTGCCCAGCGGCACGGCTTGTCCGCCGCGACTCATCCGAACAAGGATTCGTCCGACATTCAGGTTAGGGTCTTCTGTGCAGATGAATAAAACCTTTGTTGTGTAGCCGGCCTGCCTCGCGCTTTCCAACAGTTCCGTGTCCACGGTCAAGTCTTCAACAGCGAACGAGCGTCGCTCGCGCAGCATCGCATCCCGTTGGTGCGGAATCGGTGGAACCAACGTGGGAAAAGCTTCTTTTAGGTGGGCATCGTAGAAGGTGGTCTTACCCGCCCCGATGGGGCCTGCTATCACAACAAGTGCTGGTTTTTGTTCGCTCAGCGTAAATTATCCTTATCGTGCAGTTTTTCGTGTGACAGCCGTTTCTGATTCCCGTTGGAACTTTCCCGCGACCAACATCACTGGGAATCGCTTCCCGGCAAGAGTGACCTCAACAGTCCTCCCTAACTTGCGGTCATACTCAAAGCGTGTGCCGTCTGAGAACTTTCCCGTGGGGCCGTCTTGGAGACCAGTGAGAGTCGCAAGAACTTCGAATAATTGCTGCCGCTCCGCAGAACTCATTTTGTCGTAGGTAGCCTTGGTTGGGCGCCGTGTTGGCCTAGATGAGCCTCCGAGCCTGCCATGCCCGTCTTTCGAGTAGTGAGCCGCCAACCCGCTGTTCACGAGTTGATTGATGGAGCAGTTGCGTGTCTTTGCTGTGCGATGAAGGCTCCTGATCAGGCGGCGCAGGAGGACCACCTGTGTCTCCCTCGCCGTTTGTTTCTTCTTGCCTTGGAGAGCAACCAACTTCACCGTGTTGAGGTTCACGGCGAGGAGCGCGTCATTGATCGAGGCGGACAAATCACCTTGATACCTGCGCTTGGCACGAAGCAGTTTGTCCAGCCCGATCAGCAGGCGGACGTTGAAGACATCGAAACCGACGTTTCTCCGGATTGCCACAGGCTGCACCAGCATCCTTTGAGGAGTTCCCGCAGTAGCGCTGCCGCAACGGTCTCTTCCATACGATATATACATGGCCCTGGTGTGTGCTTCAACCAGGGGATGTGGAAAAGATGTTTTCACCTTGCTTTCGTATGGTTGCCGAGGCCGCTGGGCGAGAGCATCCTTTCTCATTCTTGCGTCCCAGACGTGAGGACCTCCTCCAGCGTAGCTTTGTTCCGCGTCGCTACCTCCTGAGCGGCGAGGCGGAGAATCTTTGCGTATCTGAGCCTGGCCCGCGCCCGGGCCGCAGGCAGCACCTCCTCTGGAGGTTCAATTACGCAGGTCAGAACGTACTGCAACAGCGAATTTGTGAGGGCAACTTGGGTGTGTACCAAAGTGAATAGGGACTGTACCTCCTTTGCCATATTCGCGAGGGTGGCCGCAATGCGGGCCTCTAGCTGGGCTGTCGCTTCCGTGTTATCGCCCTGCCGAAGTTCGAGCTCACAGGCAGTGAGGATAAAGGCCTGTTCGGAGCGAAAGCCGCGCTCACTGGCAGCAGAGCGCACGCGGTCGCGAAATTCCTTGCTCGGGAACAACAAATTCCGCTCGATTCGATGTTTTTTCATCGGATTGCCTCCTCTCTTAGTTGGTGGCGCATTTGTGGCACAAATCGCTCGAAAGCAGCCACCGCCCATGAGCATGAAACGGTTTCAGTTAGCCCTAAAATCCTGCGCAGCATGGCCACATCCCTTTATGTTCCAATACCCAGCTTCGACGCATAAATTCACGCACATTCTTTCGTTCCTCCTGTTATTTGCGTTTCAGAGTGTTTTTCTCGGAGGACAAACGCTGATCGACTGAAGGTTTGCGCTGGCAACCGTATCCATTCGTTTCCCGATGATGAAGTAGTGATGACATTCGTAGAGTGTGCCGAGCTCCGCTCTTTTTTTCGCTTTACGCGTGCGAATCAGCATGCTATATACATACACCATACTGAGCAACGTGCCATATGTCAACGCTCAACGAGTACCGCGCCTGCTTAAATGACCTGGCGGCCGCCACGCCCATTAAAAAGGCCGCACTCATACGGTCTCTCCTCCCAAGCATCGAAGCAGCTCTCAGCTCTGGACAAACCCTGAAGGACATTTGGGTAGCGCTCGAGAAGAAAGGCCTAGCTATGGCCTATCGGGTTTTTCAGATGACCGTCTGGCGCGCAAGAAGAAGCAAGAAAACAACCGCGCCACGCGATTGGGAAAAAAGCAACGTCTCTTCGCCGCAGGAACCGCTGCAACAAAGCGAGCCGTTGAACGTTGAAGGACGCGACCCGCTAGCAAATCTAAGACGGTTGGAGGAGAACCGACCTGGATTTCATTGGCGAGGAACGAACAGCCAGAGAAAGGTGATGAGCAGAAGGGAGGCAGTTAATGACAAAGGCAAGCGGTAACGGAAGCGGCAGAACGGCGATTCACATAGCGCTGCAGGGGAAGGGAGGCGTGGGAAAGAGTCTGATCTCGGCCATCTTGTCTCAGTATCTTTCGTCGAAGGGTCAGGATGTGTGTGGAATTGACGCAGATCCAGTGAATCAAACCTTCTCTGAATATGGAGGTTTGCGGGTGGAATGTCTGAATCTTCTGAGGGAAGGAAGCATTGACCAGCGGGAGTTCGATCTGCTTATGGAGCGATTCCTGAAAGAAGAGGGCACGTTTGTGGTGGACACCGGTGCCTCGACTTTCATTCCTCTGTGGCACTACATCCTCGAAAACCATGCCCTCGATCATTTGCGACAGAAAGGGAAGCGCGTTTTCATCCATTCGGTGATCACTGGGGGGCAGTCGCTGAACGATACGCTAAGCGGCTTCGAGGCGCTTGCAGAGACCACGCGGGAAAAGAACATCGTGGTGTGGCTAAACGAATATTTTGGCCCGGTGCTACAGGATGGGGCTGGGTTTGCGGATATGGCGGTTTGCAAGAGGCACGCGAACAAGCTGCACGGGTCAGTGGCGATCGCGCGGCGAACTGCGGATACCTTTGGTCGAGATATGGAAGAAATGATCTCGCGCAAACTGACCTTCGACGAAGCCGTGAAGGGATCGGATTTCACGATCATGACCAAGCAGCGTTTGTTAGTCGTGCAACATGATCTATTTGAACAGTTGGATAGGGTTGGGTTGGTCTAAAGGCGATAAAGCTGTGGGCCTCAAGAGATCAAAAGGTCACTCGACAGCATACGCTGGCGCAGCGGCAAGGCTTTGCAGAATCAGAGGTGTTCGAAGTCTACGACGCGATCGCGAATCGGAGACGGATGGAAGCGAAGCTTGAGGGTCTCACCACCAACCGAAGACTCTAGACGGAACGCGTCCATGGAAAGAGGGAATCTAGAGCATACACAAGAATGATCGACGGATCGAAGCCGAAGTGTGAGGTGACTGGGAACAGGCTCTTGTTTGCAACAGAGCGTGCGATTTTGGCTCGTGAGCAAGGAACCCCGATTGTTCGCGCTCCTCCTGGTGTGACCTCACGAGCTTCCAGTTGATACAACTGTGAGCGAAGCTGTTACAATTCTCCCGATTGTGGCACCGCGCCGAAGGGGCAAAACCTTGGCACGGCGCACGTACCAGAAAGGCTACATCTATCAAGAGGGGAGAAACCGGTCGGATGCGTGGCTTCCGAAAGACCCTGCCTACGTGCAATTCTGGCGGGATGTACCGGGGGATGCAAATCCCAGGAAGCAGAAAGTTTGCCTTGGGATCTGTCGCACACGCACGATCGCAGAACGGGCAGCCGCCGAGAAGCTTGAGCAACTCGGCATCAATTCTACTCAAACGTTCATCGAAGCAACTTCTACCATTACTTTCAAGGATCAGGGTCAGATCTGGCTCAAGTCCTTGGCCAACCGCAAACGTAATCCACTCGAACAAACAACTATCGACACAAGGCGCTATGCCCTCGACAAGTGGATTTTCCCATTTTTCGGGGACAGACTCTTGACAGATGTGAACAATCTGGCGATGAGAGACTTCGTGGACCACATTTCCCACTTGGCGCCATCAACGATTCGGGACTATTCGAACATCGTCAAGGCCGTGGTGGCTTCAGCCATCAACGAAAAAGCCGAAGAACTGTTTCCGCGAAAATGGAACGAGGAGTTCATCGATGCACCAATCATCGAAAAACAAAATCAACCTTCTACAACTTCCGAAGGAATGGCGGAAATTCTACGGTATGCGGACGGACAGTTCCGTGTTCTTTACGCACTCCTCGGGGGCTGTGGCCCTCTGCGGGCCGGAGAAGCGCTCGGCCTCGAAATTGGCAAGCACATCTCGGAAGACTGCCGCACGCTCTACGTTCGCCAAAAAGCGAAGCGCGGCAAAATCCAGCCAAATCTAAAGACGAAGCACGGGGAACGAGACATTGACCTCTGCACGCCCCTCGCGGCAATGCTGCGGGATTTCATCGGCAGCCGCACCTCGGGGCTTCTGTTTTGCACCTCTACGGGGAAGCAGCTCCTCCAGTCGAACACTCTCCAAGACAGCCTTCATCCCATCCTGAAAAAGATCGAGCACGAAAAGGGTGGGTTCAACATCTTTCGGCGGTTCCGCATCACGCAGCTCGAGACGGCGGAGTGCCCGAAGGCCCTGCAACACTTCTGGTCGGGACACGCACCAACGCATGTCTCCGAACGCTACAAGAAACTACTCAAACAGCGTGATTGGCGACTCGAGTGGGCTGAGAGGATAGGGATGGGGTTCGAGCTTCCGGCACGCCCAGTTGCCCCGTACGCCCCGGTAATCGTATTTCCTAAAGCAGGTTAAGTTCTTTAGAATCTGGTGGACGAGAGGGGATTCGAACCCCCGGCCTCCTCGTTGCGAACGAGGCGCTCTCCCAGCTGAGCTACTCGCCCACCGTTTCAGCCCGCAACCATTGTAGCATCAACACTCTTTGGGAGAATCTTGGGACAATCAAACGGCCAGCTTTTCAGCCGCAGCCTTGCGCTGTTCCGGAGTGAAGTGCGTGTAGCGTTCGCTCATGCGCAGACTGCTGTGCCCGATTTCCAGCTTGATGATTTTCCGTGGCATCCCTCCGCTCTCTATCGCCGATACTCTACCATGGCGGAATGCATGCATCGTGCCGACCGGGATTCCAACTTGTCTGCAAATCGGACTGAGCACGTCGCGATTCACGTCGCCGTTTTCAGTGGAGTGCTGTTGCGCGCTGCTACCGAAACCGGCTAATGACCGTTCCGGTTGTCAGCGATTGTGTCTGGAAAGGGATTGTGGGCTAATGCTGTGGAATCGTCAACGGATGAAACTAATTCGTGGCCTTTTACTCCTGGCCTTTCAAAATCCGCACGACCGCAAGGATTGTGTTCCAGTTGCGCGTGGTCACCGGCGCACCGAACAGCTTGTCGATCTGGCCGAGATAGCCGATTGTCTTCATGTGCCGACGGTACATTCCGAGCACGAACCGGTTCTTCGACGCGATCACTCGCACGAACCAGTCTCCACCTGGGGGAAGACTGATTGGGATGGAGGGCATGACGCGGACGGCCTTCGACAAAATGCTCACGAATCGAACAACATCAGCGCGTGACGGCTCAGTGCCAAATGGATTATCCTTCGCTAAGAGAAGAAGATCACGACCGTCGCAGAATACGACTTCGGCCTCGAAGGGCAACAGGTGCAGCAATTCAGCACGGAATTTTTCCGTGGAACCCGGTTTGCGAACGACAAACGTGCCAGCAGCGCCGACATTCACAACGTCATAGCCGCTCAGTCGCCTTGCCAGGACTCTAGGGCGAAACGTCCTATGTCCGCCGACGTTGATACCGCGAAGGAAAATGACAAGTGCCATAGTCAACGAAGAGAATCTCAACTCCGCGCCTGGCAATGGCTCCCATCACGCTCCGTGGGCCACTGCCAACAGGTGAGCACTGGCACCGTGGGCCGAGGGCTCTCGCTCAACTAGAGTCAAGAACTCCATCAGGCTCTTTCGTTGCGCGGGGTCATCCCAAGCCTCGCCGAGATGCGCTGTGCTCCACACTGGACCCTCAACAGCAAATATTTGGATATCAGCAAAACTGGCGTCATGAACTTCGGCTGCCAACTCTTCAGGGCGATGGAAGTAGGCAGTCGTGAAATAAGCAGCTTGATTCGTCGAGTTGCGGTGCTGACCTGTCGCCAGGTCACTTGCTACGATCTTGCGAAACTCAGCATCACGAAAGAATCCTCTCGCCAGTCCGTCGATGAGCGAAGCAAAACGCGAAATTGCGGCTGCGACTAGGACGCCCTGAGACTTGAGGATGCGGCGAGCTTCACGAAGGGCGATCAGTCGATCTGCACGTTCAACAAGATGATACAAGGGACCTAACAGAAGAACTGCATCGGCGCTGTTAGACGGAGCCGCTAGGCGGCGCGCGTCGCCTTTGGTGATTGAGCCGAGCTTAACACCTGACGATGTGGAACGGGCTTTTGCCTGCTCTAGATGAATTTCAACGGGATCGATGAGATGAACCACATATCCTTGCTCGCTAAGTGGAAAGGCGTAGGCTCCGGCCGCACCGCCGACGTCAAAAAGCACTGCGGGTGCGGGCGGAAGAACTCGAGCAAGAATCTCCAGTGTTCGAAGCCGTTCCGGCTCGCCATGAGCCTCGGATAGACGTTCGGACTCTCTGGTTTCTAGATAGTGGGCTTCAATTTCCCTCGGTAGCGACGATGATTGGTCGTTCACTGTATCTGTGCCTCAGCGCCAATTTCGTATTCACTCTGCACCAGGCCGCCTTTATAGGAGCGCGTCGCCACATGACGAAGACTGATGTCGCGCGGTATCGGGCCAAATAACGGAATACCTACACCGATCAGTACTGGCACGCGTGTGATCACCAGTCGGTCAATACATCCCGCCGCAAGAAATCTCTGAATGGTAACGCCGCCGTCTATATAAGCGTGTTTGAAGCCGCGGGACTTGAGCTGCCTTACGATTTCGGCCGGTTCTCCCGACATCTGCTCGACCACGCCGCCTTCGACTGATGAGAAGTCGAGCGGACGGCTGCTCAGTACAAATACCGGCTTTTTCCCGTAAAACCACGACCCAAATTTCAGTACAACTTCGAAGGTCTTCCGGCCGATGACGACCACATCGACGCTGCCGTAGAATTCCTCAAAGCCGTGAGGCTCCTGCCCGCCCGCATCTAAGAAATCGAGCGCATGGTCTGGCCGGGCCAGAAAGCCATCGACGCTCACTCCGCAGAAGACTGAGAGTTTTATGGCGGTCCTCCTGAGTTGGCCGCTAGTGTATTTGTCCAAGGTGGATTGAGCAAGGAATCCGAGTCAGAGAGGCTTTCGTCTCTCTGACTCGGTTAGGTGGATATGGCCGTCTGATGACTTTACGGTTGAAGTAACCGTCTATCAAGAGGATGCGCAATATTACGGCGCTCCTGTTCGTTGCGACCGTCCCTGACAGTGGCCCAGAAAGATTACTGCGTGAACAAAAACGGGTAGCAGAGTCCATCACGAACACAGCGCGGTCTCCGTCTGAAAAATCCGTCCGCGACGTAACCCATCAACTGCTACGCGACCTCTGCCCACGCCTCCGGGATGATCGAAAGCGCCAAGACGGGCGCGCGTTCGGATCCACGGGGGCGGCAGCCAAGCTCGGCATATCGCGGTCCACGCTGGAACCGAAGATTCGGTCGCTCAAAATCGACAAAATCGCTACAAGACTCATCCGGGAACTTGAGGGTTTAGCGCCACCTCATGGGATTCGCATTCACCGACTATATGATAACAAAGGAGTTTGCGGCGCAGCCCGGCCTTCTAAGTCATTGAAAGGAAAGCAATGGAGTCCTTAGTGCCCCTGAGATTCCTAGCATGAACCCTACGGACTTGTGGCTTGCTGCTTCGGGCTCGCGGTAAACTCATGCAAAAGCCGTGTTCTGCTAGTCGACCGGGTGGGGAATCCGCGGTAAATGACGCGCAGCGTGGCAACAAGGGGAATGGAAAGATAGATCCCGATGATTCCGCCGACCGCGCCACCCACCATTACCGTGAATATTGCTAGGAGCGGATGAATCTCCAACTCATGCCCCATGACGCGGGGGGAGATCCAGTAATCCATAAGGATGCGCCACACGCAGAGTAGAATGAGAAACCAGATCCAGTGCGAGTGACCGAGTAGGCCGGCGGTAACAATCGTGCCGGCTGCGATCACCCAGCCCGCCACCGGAATAAACTCAAGCATTCCGGCCAACGCACCTAACGTCAGGGCATTCGAATAGCCCAGCGCGAGCATCGCCGCGGTGCAGAAACTGAGCGACAGCAGGCCGAGCAATACCTTCGCGCGGATGTAGTGCTGGAGCATAACGTGCAGTTCGGCAGCCATGACACGCACGGCCTCGTAGCTCTCGCTTGTCGAAATAAGATGGACGATGTGGTTCGCCAGCTTCTCGCCGTCGCTGAGAAAGAAAATCGCCAGGATCGGGATGACCAGGGTTCCAGCGATCGCCGTGGACGCAAATCGTTCCATTTCCTTCATCGTATTGTCGATACTCGCTCGATGCTGCTGCAGAAATGTCTTGATACGAAACGTCTGGGTGTTGCTCCAACCAAAGTTGCTCCCGAGGTCGTCGGCGATTTCACCCGTGGAAAATCTGCCAGCTAGCGCAGACATTTGGTCCACGAATCGCCCGGGGTGTTTGTGGAATTCCGGCGCGAGCCCATGAAAAACCAGTGCCAGCAGAACGATGAAGGTTAGATACGCTTCCACCACATGCGGCCCTCTCAGGTTTTTGAAAAACAATGAATGGCGCTGCAGGAATCGGACGACAGGATCAATCAAATAAGCGGAAAGAATCGAAAAAGCAAAGATGACGATGACCGCGCGTGCGACGTAGAGAATGCCAAGGACGAGTGCGAAGACGAGGATTGTCAACAATATTCTTGCAGTGCGGCGATCAAGTAATGGCATACATCTCCACCAGCTCAAGAGCCTTCCCGAAACTCTAGTCGGTTCTGGCTTTCCAACTTTTGCTTGATAGATCCGAGGACTCGTTCCAGCGAGGAGCGTGTTTTGTCAACAGCTACTTTCCTCACGATGCCCCCTTTTAATCCGGTCAACCCCGCCTGCTGGGAACCCTTGAGGGTGATTAAGTAAATGCCGGGATGCTCCGGATGCTCTTGGTCTCGGACGCAGACGGTTAGATCGAGAGCGGTTTCGAAGTAGTGGCTTGCGTAAAGCTGCTTTACAGCTATCGCATAGAGGCACATAGCCGTACTGGTCGGTCTTCCGCTCATGGCACAGGTAGGGAGCGGGAAGATGGGCAGGCAAGGCCACCAGCGCGGCACGTTCTTGCTCGAAGGCTTGCGCAGGAATCAGCCCGGTTTTAGACACCGGGCGATGTTCCATGCGGACCGTGGACCACTCGAGGGCTTGCTGATTCAGATCTTCCAGGCTGGAAAAGTGGCGCCCCGGGAAGAAGTTCGTTTCTACGGTCCAGAAGCTGCGTTCCTCGCCGGCTTTGCGGTTGGCATGCCCCTTTTCATGGCAGACGAATCGGAAGCCGTGCGCGGTGGCGAAGGCGGCCATCTCCGGCACGATCACCGCATTCCGCCCGGTGCCCCTCAGACGGGCCAGGTTCGTGTTATCGATCACACAGATCCGCCCGGCATAGCCCCAGAACATCAGGGCTGTGTGCAGGAAGCATTTCATGCGGAAGCGGTTGAACTTTCGGAAAAATTGCAAGTACCGCCGCTTCGAGTAACGCAAATAGAGCAGGCTGGCAATCACCAGAGTTAGCCTGTCGCCCGGGCGGATCCGGTAGGTGCTGGTATCGTGCTGCATCTCGGCACCCGGCTCGTCGGGCACGCGATCGCAGCGGGTCGATGGCTCTTTGCTCAGGCCCAGCTCGCGCAGCAAGCGGGTCAAGGTCGAGTAGGGGATCTGGATGCCTTCTTCCTCGGTCAGCTTCTCGTGGACGCGCTGCGCCCGGCCCTCGCATTCCCTATACAGCCGTTCGAGCAGCTCGCGATCAAGGCGGACCTTGCGCTTGCGTGTCGGGACCGGCATCTCCCCCTTTTGCTTGAGGATCGTGCACACCGTGTTGCGGCTGAGATGCAGCCGGCGCGCGATCTCGTTTATGCTCATGCCCTCCTGGTGCAGCAGAAACACCGCTTTGCGCTTGTCCGCTTCGATCATGGAGTTTCCTTACGCTGTCGGAAAAAGCTTGTGTCTGACTCAAGATTCCAGCCGTCAGCAGATTCGCCTGGGCGTGAAAGGCGGGGGTCTTCAGGCGCCGGTCCTCGCTCTTGCCCATCACCCGGCGCATGTACTTGTCGGTGAGTTCCAGGTCCTTCAGCAGCATCCGTTCAAACTCGTTGCACCCGTCCGCATCTTCGGGCACCTGCCGCATCACCTCCAACACCTGCCCCGGATGCCCGTCGCGGATGGCTTGGCGGAGAGAAGCGGGCCCGCGAAAGTAACCGTGCGCTAGTTGTTCGATGTCCCGCACGCTGAGCTTCTTCCCGCTCAAGGCCACTACGAACTCCTCGACCTCCTGCTTGTGGACCCCGTTCATGCGCATGAACTGCCGCAGCGTGTACATGTAGGGATAAACCGGAAAAGCGCCGCTGAAGATCTTCTCTCGCACCCGCGGGCTCATCTCCGCGAGCAGCCCCAGCCGCATGCTCACCCAAGACTTGCTGCGCGATAACCGTTCGGCCAGATCGGCCACGCTGCCCGACCCGAGCTTGCGCAGCTGGTCGAGGAAGGCCGCCTGCTCCAGAATGCTCAGCGAGTGGTCATTCGACTCGCGCAGAAGATTCAGAATGGCCGCGGCTTCCTCTTCTCCCAGAGAAGCGTACGGCGCCATACTCATCCCCAGCTTCACTGCACAGCGATAGCGCTTGAACCCGTTCAGTAAAATGCTCTGCGACGTGTGATCCACGCCCTCCAGAGGCTCCTCGATTCCACGTTCGGCAATCGCAGCCAACAAGCGCGCCTCCGCCGCCGGATTCCTCATCCGGTAGCTCTCGTACCTCAAATCCAAGGCCGCCAGCTCGATTTCGCGTTCCATCCCGCTCCTAGGAACTGTTGTTCGTGAGGTAGTGCAGAACATAATCGATTCGGCGACGGCGGGCCATGCGGTGTTGTCTCACCGCCCTTGCCAACATCTTGCGGATCTCCCACTCGCTTACCCGCCGCCTCTCGATCCGACTGACCACCATGGCCAGATAGCGGACGATGTCCGCGTCGAAGTGCATCCCCTGGCCTTCCCCGGGCTGCCGGCCTGGGCCAGCCCCTCGGCCGCGCTTGCCGTTTTGCAGTTTCTTTTTCTCTTTGCCTTCCGCAGTGCGGTAGTAGGCCACGCTGCGCTGAGTGGAATTTCGCTTCCGGTGCACCTTGCGGCACCCAAAGGGACAGCGCAGATCCCTGCGCCCGGCGTTCCGGGGATGGGTCAGGAAGAAAATCCGGCACTCGCGGCAACGGCACAGACAGGGTCGCAGATAGGGGTGGGTGCGGAGGACCGACCGCAACAGGATGTAATACGCCCCGACCAGAGCGCGGATGCCGCTGCGGCGATACCAATCCGGGCCGCTCCGAAACTGCTCCTGGATTTTGACGACTAAAAACCCAGGTTCTGGCTTATGATGGAAATCTCATTACACACACATCCCTGCTACCCGATCGACACTTCGGTGTCGAGAGGGTACGCAGGGATTTTTTTGCGCACACCTGTTCTGCGCCAGCGCGCCGCCGGTGCAGGAACATCGCAACCCCTACTTGGAAAGGAAGAGTTTCCCCGCAACCCAACTGCACTTACAACAATGTGCAGTCGAACGTCTGGCCGGCCCCTTCAATTTACCTGACCGCAGGATTCGTCAATTTTAGTGAGCGCTATAGCGTATCATAGCTCCATCATCACCGCAGGCAATGGCGGCACCCAGCCAACCCAAGCAGCCTTAACCATCTTCTATAATCAAGGGACCCAGAAATACGAACTGGTGCAGACCCTCCAGCCGGACGAACAAATGTGGATTGATATCGGCAAGCTCATTCGCGAACACGTGGCCGACAAAAATGGCAACACGCTACCTCCCACCGCCACGTCAGGGTCCTTTGAGATTCGTGACCTAACGCACACCGGCCTCGGCACGCTGTTCGAAGGGAAAATCACTTACGACAAAACCTACGGCCATGCGGCCTACGGTTGTGGCGTCTGCTGCGGGTACAATGCGGCTATACTTTGGTACGACCCCATCAACCTCGGGTTTCAAGGTTCCCCGGTCGCCGATGGCGTATGGGGTTACAATGTCTGCAGCCAAGGATACGACGACGTCACCAGCAGCTTTTACGGTGACTGGAGCAGTCAGGCCACTTCTATCGTCACCGTCGACTACTATGGTACCCACACTCCTCAGCATGAGGGATCGACCACGACGAACACATGCGGAGACATCGAAAGCACCGCCCACTACCCGCTTTGCCCGGCCCTGCGACGCTGCCCCCAAGGCGGCGCCAACGTCAAGCCCAGCGTTGCAATAACAGGCGCCTCCAGTTTTGCCTTCGTGGGCAGTGACCCTACTATCCCAAAAGTGCTCCAGCAGGCGGTCGGGAAGCCCGATGGGGGAAACTACAGTTGGACCGCCAGCCCCACGGGTCGGATCTCCTTTGACAACCCGTCCTCCGACGTCGTAAACATGTCCGGCATAAACCCGAGCACTTCCGTGGGAGACACGACTCTCACGGTGAACTATTCGGTCGGTACCCAATCGGCAACAGCGACTTCGACCGCGACCTCCAGGATTTTCGTCTATCTTGCACTAAACACTCAAATTTCGGTTCCCCCTCCCAGTGGCAAGTACGGATATGACTACCGGTTGACCTACGATACGTACACATGCCCTGGTGGACAGATCCTTCAGCCGGGTTTCAGCGGCATTTCGGTGCCAGAGAGTATTTCTGTAAGCAGCACCAACATGCCTGGGGCTACGACTCATACGGGTACAGGGGCTACAGATCCAAACAGCGAGTTTACAGACAGACTGGCTCTCATTAGCAACCAACCTATCCCGTCTAATGCCAGTGAGGTCGACACTCAGGAGATCTTCGTGGGGGGCATCTTCGTCCGCAACAACACTCTCAACTACTCAGCCACAACGATAACAGTCACCAATAACGGAACCTTTAGCTGCACACATTAATCGAGCAAGGGAGGCTCCCACCCGTGATCAAACCAACCGCGGTTCTGGCAATTTTATCAACACTAGCGATACCGGGCGGGTTTGCTATACGATCGCAGGACACACTTGATCCCTTGGACAAAAGATTGGGCGGCTTTGAACTGCTAAACGAGACCTTTGTTGACGGCCTAGCCAAAATTGATGGCCAAACTGAACTTGGCATCGCGGTTGAGCTCCCTCTGAAAGAACGCCTATCAGATGCAAATATCTCATACGTGCGGTTTACTTCACATGTACCAGGTGGAACGATCCAAGATGTTCTCAATTACCTATGTTCGCTAGACCCGCGCTTTAGCTGGTCAAGATACAAGCAGATCATTAACGTCTACCCGCGCAACACCTCCGTTCTGGGTGACAAATACTTCATGAATCGGCGCCTATCTGACACAATTGTAGAGATCTCCGATCCCGCGGAAGGCATATTCAGCACGACAGCGGCGCTGGCCGGGTCGCTCGAACAGATCGCATTTTCGCAGTCCGGTGCGTTGCCTGGCTTCTCACGTCCCTGGAGTTTTTCATCGGACGGACGAACTCTGCGAGAAGCGTTTGATGAAATAGCGCTACATATGGGAACAGGCTATGGATGGACGCTGGGAGGGGCGAATGAGTTTCGAGTTATCCGCTTTCACGCAAGACTGCTCCCCGGTGGCACACCCGAAGCCAAGGGCGAAGCAGGGTCACAGGAGGGCTCGTACATTCAAGTTGTTTCAGTCGCGGTTGAACCACATACTATCCACGCGAAGGACAAACCAAGCCAGGCAGTTGTAAAGGCCAGCCTAGTTGTACGCGGCAACATACCCTCTGGCTCAACGGCAACAGTAGAGCTGAGCACCTACTCATCGGAGGTGCCAGGAGTGAAACTTTGCTATGAAAAACGAATCCAGATGGTTGCCTTGGATAGCGACTTTATCGGTGTGGAATTTCCGGTCACGGCCTGTCCCGATACAGCACAGGGGAAGGTACTGTTGGGCGTAACCGTCCAGGGCGCCACGGGACACGTGATGATCAAACGGACCCCGTCCGACAAAGGTCAGATGTCGCAATTAACAATTGCCGTTCCCTGATCGGACTCTCTCAAACGACTTGTCCAGACTCACGACGTCGCTCTTGCTTCTTGCCGGAGCTCCCTTGTCAGTTGGTAACGCCTTCTGCCGCTGAGACTTATTGTATCAGGTGAGTCGTACCGCTCGCAAGACGCCTAAGCCCAAAAGTCACAGAGAACTTACGGCTGGTCGACCGATCCTGACGCGGCGATGCGCTGCGCCACAACCCTGCGCGCGTTCTGGTAAAGCGCGCGCGCTTGCGGAATGGCTTCGACGGCCTTCTGCACCTGCGGGTCGCCTTCCAGCAGAACCTTGAAACCTTCCTGCATGTTAAACACGGACATGAACACTTCCTGCTTGATCTTGCGCTTGATCCAGTCCTGGTTCTCCGCTATTTCGGGTTCCGTGTAACGGACATTGTGTTTGCTCAGATATTCGCGGAACATATGCATCACGTTGTCGTCGACTTCAAAATCTTTTGCAACAGTTGGCTTGGTTCCCAGGAAATAACGCGTGAACCCGCCCGCGCCGGTTTCTGCCGGGAACAGCACATCACCACGAAAGAGCAGTTGTTGGAACTTCGTGAGCTTCGGTGCATCCACGACGATATCCGGCGTAATCCCGCCGCCGCCGGTAACCTGGCGCCCGCTGTCGGTCAGCCGTACCTCAGTTGGGTGCTCCGGCACCTTGCGCTCGTAATGATATTCGTAGAGCGAAACGGATTTGTAATCGCGTTGAATCAGCCGGCCGCTGGGCGTGTAATAACGCGCAGTGGTCAAGGCCAGCCCAGTATTCTCACTAAGCGGGGTGACCGTCTGCACCAGGCCCTTACCGAAGGTCGTCTCGCCCACAATCAAGCCGCGATCGTGGTCCTGCACCGCGCCCGAAACAATCTCCGTTGCCGATGCGGAATTGTTGTTCACCAGGATCACCAAGGGAGCAGTCATTCCCTGATTACCGCGAACGGCATAGTACCGCCGCTCGGGGGAGTTTCTTCCGTGATGGGAGACGATCAATTGATTCTTGTCCAGGAACATGTCTCCAACCGCGACGGCTTCGTTCAACAACCCTCCGGGATTTCCCCGCATGTCCAAGATCAGCCCGTCCAGCGAAGCAGCGTCCAGTTTCTTCAGCGCGTCGGCAATTTCATGGTCGGTCGTTTCGTTAAATCCCGATAGCCGGATGTAGCCAACGCCCGGCTTCAGCAAAAACGCGATATCCACCGAATGCCGCGGAATCTCATCGCGCGTCACGGTAAACACTAGCGGCTCCTGATAGCCTTCGCGCGAAACGGTAATCTTTACCACCGTGCCTTTGGGCCCCTTCAGCAGGTCGGCCACCTCGGTGGTGGACAGTTGGTCGGTCGATTTGTCATCGACTTTAAGAATTACGTCCCCCGGCCGGATTCCTGCGTTGTAAGCCGGAGCTCCCGCGTACGGTGCCATCACCACGGTGTGATTCTGCTGGGGGGCGACGATCATTCCCACGCCGTAATACTTTCCGCGCTGATCTTCCCGCAGAAGGGCAAATTGTTTGGCGTCGAAGAAACTCGAATGCGGATCGAGCATCCGCAACATTCCGGGGATGGCGCCCTGGTAGACCGCTTTGTCCACGTCTACCTGGTCGGCATAGTTACTCTGAACGACGTCCAGAACGCGCGTGAAGTTGCGCACGGCGGTCTGGTAGTCGTCCGCCGAGGCCGCCGTTGCCCGCACATTGGGACCGTAAATGCCTCCCAATACAGCAGATAACAGCAGTACTCCGATGGCAATCAAAACCCCACGACGCTCTGATTTCATGCTGACCTCACGAAAATGCCTCAACAAAATTATAGCACACCGCAAAGTCCGGTTTGACAGCGGCTAAATACCCTTTCTATGATGCCAATGGGGTCTTAGACGGCTGTCAGGCGCCATGTTGAGCATTCCTCACATGATTGTGATCTTTGTCGTGGTCCTGGTGGTTTTTGGGCCACAAAAGCTCCCCGAGCTGGCACGCGGGCTCGGGAAGCTCATGGCAGAGTTCCGCAAAGCCTCCTTGGATTTCAAAACGGCGTTTGAAGAAGAGATGCGTGACCTGGAGCGCCAGGCCTTACTCGCCGAGCGCAGGAAGGCTGCGGAAGCATCCGCGGCCAGTGCCGCTACGCAACCGGCGCAGCCTGAGAACCTCCCTGCTCCGGCGAGCGCGGCGGATATCTCCGCGCAGCCCCAGGCCAGCGAAGCCCCCGTCATCGCGCCGGACGGCGAGTCCGTGGCCCGCGGCTCAGAAGAGGCGGCAGAAAACAAGGCCGCTCCTGCGGCAGCGAATCTGCCAGAATCCTCCGAGGACTCCCCGCATCCGGCGTAAACCCGTGGCTGACTCCGTTCCCAACACGCAAAATTCCAGCCGCTCGGAGGAACCCGGCGGCACCATGACGTTTTTCGAGCACCTCAGCGAGTTGCGCAAGCGCATCATTTACTCGCTGTATGCCATCGGTGGCGGGACGCTCATTGGCGTGTACCTCTCAAAGTACTTCGTGAAATGGATCAACAAGCCGATGCTGAAGGCGCTCGCCGAGGCCGGACTGGATGCAAAGCTGATTTACACTCACCCGGCTGGCGCCCTAAATCTTGTCATCACCGTGGGTGTGTACCTGGGAATCGTTCTGGCTTCCCCCGTAGTGCTTTATCAAATCTGGCTGTTTGTCGCGCCGGCACTTTACAAACATGAACGGGGTGCCGTCACCGGCTTCATGTCTTCCACGATTTTTCTTTTCCTGGCGGGAATCGCCTTCGGCTACTTCGTCATGCTGCCCCACATCCTGCACTTTCTTGTGAGTCCCGGGCCGCTGTTCGCGCTCGGGCATGACGTCACACCTATGACGGACGTGAACGAGTATTTCGGACTGATTCTGCTGATCCTTCTCGGCATGGGGCTGATGTTCGAGCTCCCGGTTTTGATTTTCTTTTTGTCGCTGTTTGGAATCGTCACGCCGAGGTTTCTCTGGAAGAATTTTCGCTATGCCATTCTGGTCATCACGGTCATTGCCGCGATCATCACACCTACTCCAGACGCCACGACGATGTTGGTCTTTATGGCCCCCATGGTCGGGCTTTATATCCTAGGCATCGGCGTCTCCGCGGTCGTCACGCGGCGGAGAGAACGCCGCATCGCTGCTCCGGCGGAGGCACGCTAATGGGTTCTCTTTCGGTGCATTGTTTGCGAGCCTCTTGGATCGTTCTACTCTTGAGTTTCCTTGCCGCTTGCGTTGCGGGCTGCCAGGCTGGCGGCACGGATTCCCGCACGGAGGGTCAACCGCCCTTCATGAGCAAGGCGGCTACGACTCCTCCGCAGGCGTCCGATGACGCGCCTTCGCCCGACAAAACCGATGGCTTCGATGGCAAGCGCGCCTATGCGCTGGTCGCCAAGCAGGTCGAGTTTGGCCCACGGCCTTCGGGGACGCCGGCACTCGCGCGACTGCAGGATTTTCTGCAATCGGAACTGAAAAGCTACGGGTGCACGGTTGAAACCGACAGTTTCACAGCCGACACGCCCATCGGCCGATTGCCGATGAAAAACATCCTCGTCAAGATTCCCGGAGAAAAGCCCGGCGTAATTCTCCTCGGCACCCACTACGACACTCTGTTGAAGCAGGATTTTGTCGGCGCCGATGACGGAGGTTCCTCGACGGCGTTGATGCTGGAGCTGGCGAGGCACTTGTGCCCGCAGCGCGGAAGATACGCCGTGTGGATTGCGTTCTTCGACGGCGAAGAGGCCATGCGGCAGTGGAGTGATACCGACAGCCGTTATGGCAGCCGCGAGATGGCCGCCAAGCTTGCCCTGTCTGGCGACATCAAGAAGATCAAAGCATTTTTGCTGGCGGACATCGTGGGCGGACACACCGCCCGGTTTCCGCGTGAATCCAGTTCCACGCCCGCTTTGGTCAATCTGTTTTGGAATACCGCTCACAGGCTCGGCTACGCGTCGCTTTTTCTGGATGAAGCCTTTTCCGCCGAAGACGATCATGATTCGTTCCTGAAGCGCGGGGTCGCCGCGGTGGATGTGATCGGAGACTTTACGAAGAATGGTTACTGGCATACCGCCGAGGACGATCTCGACAAAATCAGCCCCAGGACGCTCGCCCTTGTCGGACATGTTTTTCTGGAAAGCTTGAAACAGTTGCAAGCGCAGTAGCAATCACCTGACGAAGGCGTCGTTCGTCGGCTCGCGTCTAGGGCTCGAAGCGCACGTCCTTGCCTTTTTGCAGGGCTGAGTGTTTTGCGAAATCCTCGTCGTTGCGGAACGGAAAATCCGAGCGGTAGTGGCTGCCGCGGCTTTCTTCGCGAGCCAACGCCGTGCGCGTCATCACCAGGGCCAGGGTATGGAGATTTCGCAATTCGTGCCCTCCGCGGCCCGACTTGTCCGATTTGGGAGGTTCGATCGCTTCCAATTGCTTGATGGCTCCTGCCAACTCTTTGCCGCCGCGCATGATGCTCGCGTCCTGCCACATCACCTCACGGATCTTCGTCAGCAGCGCACACACCACTGCGGGAGCTCGGCCCGGGCCGTTTTTCGCCGTTGCACCATTCTTTGCGGCTACCCCGTCCTTCACTGCGTCTTTCTGTGCGCCGGTAGAACCGTCTGGCAGCGGCGCAGGCCCTCCTAGCAACGCCTGTCCCGTGCGCTTTCCCGCCGGCGCATCTTTCATCATCGCTTGTCCCGCGATCGCGCCAAACACCAGCCCTTCCAGCAGCGAATTACTGGCCAACCGGTTGGCACCGTGCACTCCGGTTGCCGCTGTTTCTCCTGCGGCATATAGGCCCGCAAGCGAGGTGTGCCCTTTCAAATCGGTCTTCACTCCGCCCATCAGGTAATGCGCCGCAGGACAAACCGGCGCCAGGTCGCTCGCCAGGTCCAAGCCGTGGCTCAGGCAGGTTTCGTAAATTCGGGGGAAGCGCTTCTTCAGAAATTCCTCGCTCTTCTTCGTCATGTCCAGATAGACGTGCGTGCTTTGCGTGCGCTGCATCTCGCTGACAATGGCGCGCGCCACGATGTCGCGAGGAGCCAATTCCTGCGCTTCGTGGTATTTCTTCATAAATCGCTCGAGGCCGATGTTGCGCAGCACGCCGCCTTCTCCGCGCAGTGCCTCGGAGAGCAGAAACCGCGGCGCGCCCTGAATCGCCAGCGCCGTGGGATGGAATTGCATAAACTCCATGTCAGACAGAACCGCACCCGCGTCATAGGCGATGGCCATGCCGTCGCCGGTGGCGACTTCGGGATTCGTCGTCTCGCGATAGATTTGGCCTACGCCGCCCGTTGCCAGCAACACCGCGTTTGCATGCAGTTCGTGCAGCGTACCGTCGGTTTCGTCGATAAAGCGCAGCCCGCTCACTCGGCCGCGCTCCGTGATCAATTCCGTCGTGAACGCGTGCGCGCGCAGGTGCAGGTGCGGGATCGCATGCGCGCGCGCGAGCAGCGCCCGGCTGATTTCGCGGCCCGTCGAGTCTCCTTGAGCGTGCAGAATCCGCGAGCGGCTGTGCGCGGCTTCACGCGTGAACGCTAGCTTGGTTCCGGCGCGATCGAATTCTGTGCCCCACTCAATGAGCTGCGAAATGTACTTTGGCCCTTCTTCGACCAGCAGCGTCACAGCCTCGGGCCGGCACAAGCCGTCGCCGGCGTTGATGGTGTCCTGTTCGTGCAACCCGATCTCGTCTTCGTCGGAAAGCGCCACGGCGATTCCGCCCTGCGCCCAGGCGGTCGCCGAATCGCTCAAATGCGATTTCGCCAGAACCAGGACGTTTCCCGCCGCGCTCAATTCAATGGCGGCGCGCAGACCGGCGATTCCGCTGCCCACGACTGCGTAATCGACGTGATGGATCTTGGGGGAGTTCGTCATGGGGGTGAAAATCGCCACTCAAATCGCTCAATATGGTAGCACGAAGAAAAATAAGCGGATAAGCAGGCGGGCCGGTTTAGGGGGGCTCCCAGCGCGTGTGTTACATTGGAAAACGTCTCGCGAAATGAAAATCACACGCGTTCGAGTGCGATCTTCCGCCGGCCCCTACTCCGTTGTTGCCGGAGTGGGTGTAATCGGCCATGCGGCTCGCGAAATTGCGCACCTCGGGCATTTTTCCAGCCTGCACATCGTTTCCTCGCCCAAAGTCTGGCGCGCTGCCGGGAAGACGGTTGAGCGCGGCCTGCGGCTCTCGCATCGAAAAACTTTGCATCTTTTCAATGACGCGGAGTCCGCAAAGCATCTTGGCGCAGTCGAGCACATTGCGCGCTCCCTTTGCCAAGCGGGAGCGGATCGCAAGTCGCTGATCATCGCGGTCGGCGGCGGAGTCGTTGGCGACGTGGCCGGATTTGCAGCAGCTTCTTATTTGCGTGGCGTGGCCTTGGTTCACATTCCCACGACTCTGGTCGCGCAAGTGGACAGCTCCATCGGCGGAAAAACCGGGGTGAATCTCCCCGAAGGGAAGAATCTTGTTGGGGCATTCTACCCACCGCGATTGGTGATCACCGACCCTGACCTTCTCGGCACCCTTGCCGACCGCGAATTCCGTGGCGGGCTTGCAGAAGTCGTCAAGCACGCGGTCATTTCTGACGCGCCGCTGTTCGCTCGCCTCGAAAAGGACCTGGACAGGATCTTGCGGCGCGACCGCGAAGCGCTCGGTTCCTTGATCGCTCGCAACGTGCAGATCAAAGCCCGCGTGGTCAGCCGCGACGAGCGCGAATCCGGCTTGCGCGAAATCCTTAATTTTGGCCACACGTTTGCCCATGCCCTGGAAAGCGCTACGCTTTATCGTCGCTACCAGCATGGCGAAGCGGTTGCCTGGGGTATGATGGCTGCCGCTTTCCTTGGCTACGAACTGAAGGTGACTCCTGCACCGGATGTCTCACGCATCATCTCGTTGGTTTGCCGTCTCGAACCTCTACCGCCCTGGCCAAGCCTTTCTCCCGCTGTTTTGCTCGATGCCATGCGGTCTGACAAAAAATCCCGCAGCGGGGTGCTGCGTTTCGTTCTCTCCGTACGGATTGGCCGGGCGCGCACGTTCGATTCCGTCCCGCAGCAAGCGGTTGAACGCGTTCTGCGTTTCACGCCTCGCTTGATCGCCGCCGCAGGCGGCCGTTTCGGTGTCTCGAAATGAGTGGAGCCAGCGCGCCGGTAAAGGGCGCTCGTCCTGAGGGCGCCTCGAGCGAGGCGGACGCTTCGAGAAAAGTACGCGACATGTTCACGCAAATCGCGCCGCGTTACGATTTGCTGAACCATCTGTTGTCGTTCGAGTTGGATCGGCTGTGGCGCGCTCGGGCTGCGAAGTGCCTTCGACCGATCCTTAAACGCCCCGATGCTGTGGTTCTGGATCTGTGTTGCGGAACCGGCGATCTCGCTCTGGCTCTCGGAAACGCCGGCGAAGCCCGCATCCTCGGCGCGGATTTTGCGCACACCATGCTTGTCCGCGCCAGGCTGAAAATCCAACTCGCCCCAAGGCACTCCGGTTGGCCGCCTCGCGTCCCGGTTCCATTTTTCGAAGCCGACGCTCTCTGCCTGCCTTTCGCGGATGCTTCCTTTGATTTGGTGACTAGCGCTTTCGGCTTCCGCAACCTTGCTAATTACGAAGCGGGTCTTGGCGAGATTTACCGCGTGCTCAAGCCGGGCGGGACAATTGCGATTCTCGAATTCGCCGAACCACCGCAAGGTTTTCTAGGGGATTTGTACCGGTGGTATTTCACTCGAGTCCTGCCGCGAATCGGCTGGCTGATCTCCGGCCACCGGTCGGCCTACACTTATCTACCAAAGTCCGTGTCGCGCTTCTTCCGCCCTCTAGAACTTGCCGCGGTGCTCGGCCGTGTCGGCTATCAGTCCGTCGAGGTTCGTGAGTGGACGATGGGTACCGTGGCACTGCACACGGCAACCCGAAAAACCGAAAGCTGAAAACCGCATTATTCTTCCAGTCCGGCGGTGCGCAATTTGGCCAGCAGCGTCTTGGGCGTGATGCCCAGCTTCTCGGCGGCCCGTGTTTTATTCCACTTGCATTCGCGCATAGTGTTTTCGAGCAATGCCTTCTCCACGTGCGCCGCCGCGCGGCTGGTGACCTGTTCGAGTGTTCCGTCCCAGTCGAATTTTTCGGGGAGCATACCGGCCGGCAACCTCGCGTCGTCGGGCTTCGTTGTTGGCATCTGCAGCGCGTCCGCGCGAATGCTCACCCCGTCAGCAAGAATCACGGCTCGCTCCATGGTGTTTTGCAACTCGCGCACGTTTCCTGGCCAGCGATAGTGCAGCAACCGCTCACGTGCATCTTCGGAAAGTTCCAGGCCGGGCTTGGTAAACTCGCGGCTGAATTTCTCGAGGAAATGATTCGCCAACAACAGCACGTCGTTGCCGCGTTCGCGCAGCGGCGGAATGGTGATGGGCACGGTGGAAATCCGGAAGTATAAGTCGTCGCGAAACAGTCTCTCCTGCACTTGTTTCTGCAAATCGCGGTTCGTGGCCACGATGATACGGAGGTCCACGTCGATCGACTGCGTGCCGCCCACGCGTTCGAAGCGTTTTTCTTCCAGCACACGCAGCAGTTTCGCCTGAATCGCCAGCGGCAGCTCGCCAATTTCGTCCAGAAACAGCGATCCCCGATGCGCCAGATCCATCTTTCCCACTTTGCGCGTGGCCGCTCCCGTATATGCGCCCTTTTCATGACCGAACAACTCGTTTTCCACCAGCCCTTCCGGAATCGCCGCACAATTCAACGCCACGAACGGTTGTTGCCGTCGCGGCGAGAGATGATGAATCGCCAGCGCAAACAATTCCTTTCCCGTGCCGCTTTCGCCCAACAGCAGGCAGGTGGTGTCCGTCGCCGCGATTTTCTGGATCTGCTGGCTGACCTCGCGGATCGATTGATGTTCTCCCACGATCCGCGGGAAGCCGTAGCGCACCGCGTACTCCGCACGCAGCAGCAAATTCTCGCGTTGTAGCTCCTGCTGTTCCGCCGCTCGCTTCACCAAGAGCTTCAAATGATCCAGGTCCACGGGCTTCTGCAGAAAATCAAACGCGCCGTCTTTCATCGCGGCAACGGCTTCTTCCACCGACCCGTAGGCGGTCAGCAGCAAGACGGGAATCGTAGCGTCGGCTTGCTTGGTTTCCCGTAAAACATCCAGCCCCGATGCTCCCGGCATCTTCAAATCCGTAATCACCAGCAAATATCTGCGCGCACGCACTTTTTGAATCGCGGCCGCGCCGTCTGCCGCTTCGTCCACGGCGTATCCGGCGCGCTCCAGCGCTTTTCGCATCATGGCGCGCAGTTCGCTCTTGTCTTCAACGAGCAGGAGAGGTTCCATCTCTCTCGTTTCTATCACGAATCCCGGGGTCTCCAGGAAACAACCGAATACGCATGTGCGGAGAACGAAAGCACGGCAGCCCTGCAGGTGGTTGCTTTGAGGTTCCCGATCGAGGGAGCGCCTTCCAAGCCAACCATAGCCCCACCCTGGCCCCGGGAAGACGTCTCCGATACGAAAAGAGCCTGATTGGGCGGCGCCGGCGCAATCAGGCTCTTCTGAAAACCAAGCACGCAAACTTACCCAGGTGGGCCGTAAAGCCTCGGCGTTTTTAGGCCGAGGACTGTCCGACTGGGCGGGCAGCCCAAAAGTAAAGCCTCTTCGTGGTCCTCCGCTGAAGTAGGGCGGTTGTGGGCGGAACCCAGCAAAGCCATCTCGGGAAAACAAACCGAGAGGCCGTAGGAATCCTCGCCGCTTGCGGCGGGGAGGATGTCAAAAAGAACTCCTCTTACTGCGCCCACCCGGGGTCGCCGCCGGACTTCCTGAGTTCCGTCTCCATGTCGTCTAACTGCTGCTTAAGCTGCTCCAATTCTTTTTTCTTGGCCGTGATCTTGGCGGTCTTGTCGTTGATTTCCCCGCGGTTGTTCTGTTGCATCATAGCCTTCTGCGGATCGTTGTAGTACTGCAACTGGGACTTTTGCAATTCGCGCTGAAGAACATCAATTTCCTTCTCGACATTAGCGATCTTTTGGTGCTGCTCAGTGAAGCGTTTGCGCCACGCTTTCTCGCTGTTTGGATCTTCTTTCTCTTCGGCATTTTCCTTTTTCGTCGCGTCTTCCGCCTTCACAGCGTCCGGCGCCGTTGCCGCTGTCGCGCCTTTCGTCTCGGCTATCGCGGGGGTCGCAGCGGTTGCGTTTTGTACGGAAGGTTTCTCTGGCTCGGCCGGCCTCACATCATCGTCGGTATAGACCTTCTTCGGCTTCGGCGCGTTCTTCTTCTCTTTCTGGTCACGCGCCTTCCTCGCGGCGTCGGCCACGGGATCGCCCGTTTGCTGCGAGGAGTCCTGCTGCGACGAACTCTGTTGCCGCGCGTAGCTTCCTAACGGAGCCAGCCACAGCGAGGCGAGCACCGCCGCCATCCTCAACCAGTCGTTCTTAAGCATACTGTCCCGCCCTTCCGGAGCTGTTCCGAAGGCCCCTTTTTCTCTTGCAGGCTAGATAGGACCCTGCTTTGATTCTACTGCTTCGGCAACCCTTCGCGACAGAGGTAACGTAACCATAAACTCGGCCCCGCCCTTCGGACAGTTCCTAACTTCTACCTGTCCTCCGTGCTGCACAATGATTTTCTGCACCACGGCCAATCCCAATCCTGTTCCATTGGTCTTGGTGGTGAAAAACGGCCGAAACAATTTCGCCATCGCCGCTTGCGCAATGCCGGGGCCATTGTCAGCAACGACGACGCGCTGCCATCCGGCTTCCTCGACGTCAATCACTTCTCCGCGAACGGTCACGCGCCCGCCACCATCCGCCTCAGCGCACGCCTCCGCCGCGTTCCTCGCAAGATTCAGCAGCGCCTGCCGCAGCAGCCCTTCGTCTCCCGCCACGTCGCCAAAATTTCCCGTACACTCGATCGTCACCTGCGGCATAGTCTGCGCTACTTCCGTTATCGCGCGCTCCACCACGTCCTCCAGTCCGACGCACTCCTCGGGAATTTCCAACGGCCGCGCATATTTCAAAAACTCTGCTACCATGTGGGTAATGTTCCGGGTTTGCTCTACGATTTTCTTCGCGTAATCCGCGGCCTCGCACGGTGAGGATTCCGGAATCAACTGCGCGTATCCAGAGATGGTGGCCAGCGCGTTTTTGAATTCGTGGGCGATTCCCGCCGACAACTCACCGAGGACCGCCAAGTTTTCCTTGAGCTGCATGCGCTGCTGCAGCGCCGCCAACTCCGTCAAATCCGTAAGCAGGCAGATGACTCCGCTAATTTTCCCTTCACTGCGCCGGATGGGGGAGATGGTCACGCCGAGGTGCCGCGTGTCCCCGGCAGGAGGTACATACTCGACTTCTTCTCTCCGGAAGATTCTTCCCGTCTCGAGGCACTCCGCGACCAGCTGAGTCAGTGCTGAATTCTGTCCGAGCGCCTCGCTGTAGCGCCGGAATCCCAGCCCGCGAATTCCCAGCGCCTGCTCCGCCGCTGGATTCGAACTCGAAATAATCCCCGTTGCGTTCACCACCACCAGCCCCGCAGGCATATTGCGCGTGACTTCTTCGCTCAGCCGCTCGGTCTGCTCGGCGCGCTCCCTTTCGATTTTGTGCAACCGCTCCAGCTCTTTTTCCTGCTCGCGGAGTTGCTGGATGACTCCTTGCATGGATGCCGCCATGAACGCCGACGGATTCTCCGTGCGCGGCGCGCTCGCGCGAATCTTCCCCTTGTGCTCCTCTTTGGTGCTCTGAAAAAACCTGCGCAGCAGGTACACGACCAGCCAGCCGACTGCCAGCACTCCAATGCCAAGCCCCGCTGTCATTTCCCACAGGTGCTGCGTGCCGTTTCCGCCTTGGAGCGTTCCCCACATTCGTTTTGCCGTTAACTGGATTGCAAGCCCTCGTCGCAGAAACTGCTTACGCGCGCAAACCTCATCCTAAGATGCCTCCCGTCGCCGGCCATTGCGAGGTGACCAGGGGACCAAGGTAGACAATTGCCAGCGCGCCAATTCCCAAAAACGTCCCGAGCGGCAGCTGGTATTGGCTGGCAATGGTCCACCGCAGCGTATTCACCGCTCCCAGCCCTCTTCGGCTTCCGCGTTCCGCCAATTCCCGGTGCCAGCCCGCCAAGTACAGCGTTACCACAACGCTCAATCCGATTGCGCTGCCCAGCAGGCTTCCGAGCAAGATCGTCCAGAACGTTCCGCGCAAACCCACAAAAGCCCCAACCATGGCCATCATCTTCACATCGCCCATGCCCATGCCTTCACGCTTGCGCACCAATTTGTAACCGGCCGCCAGTCCCCACAGGAGAAAACTTCCAAAAGCCGCTCCCAGGATTCCATCGAGGAGCCCGGCCAAATGCCCTTGCAAATGCCGGTGAAAAAACCGCCAACCGAGCGCGCCGGCAAACCCCTCGCGCGGCGGCACAACCCACGAGAACATCAGTCCCACCGCGAATCCAGGCCAGGTGACCAGATCCGGTAACAGCCGCACGCGCAAATCCGTGATGGTCAGGACCACTATCAGGCACGTGAAAAACAGCCACTTCACCCCGGCTTGCGTGATGCCGTACTCCAGAAAGGCAGCCACAAACAGCAATCCCGTCGCCAGTTCGACCAACGGGTACATCACCGAAATCGGGGCGCCGCACGCCCGGCATTTTCCTCCCAGCCAGATCCAAGCAAACACCGGCACGTTGTCGTAAAGCCTGATGGCCGTTCCGCACTTCGGACAGCGCGATCCCGGCAAGATAATTGAAACGTTCTCCGGAATCCGCGTGATGCAGACATTCAGGAAGCTCCCAATCACCATCCCAAACAGGAAAAAGAATATGCCGGCGATGACCACAGTTTAGTCGGCCACCCTGAGGCCGCGTGTGAAGTCGGCCGCTTGCAGCCGCTTTTATTACTGTCCCACAGCCGTGCCCTCCCTCTCAACAAACGCGCTTTCCCGCGTGCCCCATCCCTAACGCCTTCTTCTCTCGACCTTCTCTACCTCGTCGTTTCGTTTGGCTTTTCCTCTGCCTTTTCATCTCCAAGCGTCGACTGTAAACTGTGAGTGGTTGGCTTCTTTCATGAACTTCCTCGAGCGCAAAATCCGCCGCTACGAGCATTGCCGCTGGACCACGGACGACAACCGCCGTGTGCAACCCTTCCATTGGGGCCTTGAGCACATCGGCGGCTCGCCCGACGAACCCGCCCCCGGCGCTTTTCTCCGGAAATATGCGAAAAACGCCATCGAAAACAGTCTCGACTGGTACGCCACCACCCCCGCCACCGACTATCGTCTCGACGCGCAAAACATTCTCACCTTCACGAGCGCCATCGAATCTCCCTGGCCCGAAAACAACACGGTTTACGCCCGCCTCTGGACCGCCTCCCGCGGTTGGAAGCCTCCGATCAAAGCCGCACGCGGCACTGCCGTCGTGGTTCTCCCGAACTGGAACGCGAAATGGCACGGCCAGGACGGCCTCTGCGAATGGGCCGCTCGCTTCGGGATTACCGCGTTGAAGATGAGCCTGCCTTATCACAATCGCCGCATGCCCCGCGGCTTCGAGCGCGCCGACCAGATTTGCGGCCCGAATATCGGCCTCACGCTCCAGGCTAATCGCCAGGCGGTCCTAGACGCCCGCCGCTGCCTCCGCTGGCTCGAGCAGCAGGGCCACACCAAACTCGGCATCCTAGGTACCAGCATCGGCTCCTCGGTCGGCTACATCACCTTGGTCCACGACCCGGCCGTCCGCGCGGGAGGCTTCTTCCATGTATCCACCTACTACGCTGACGTCGTGAGCCAGGGAATGACCACCAACCACGTCTGGGAAGGCCTCCGCCACCACGTTTCCGTGGACGAGCTCCGTGAGTACTGGGCGCCCATCAGCCCTATGCCTTACGTCGAGCGCGGCATGGGTGCCGGACGCAACTGCTTCATGGTCTACGGCAAGTACGATCCAACTATGCTGCCCGAACTTACCCGCCAGATGCTCGATTCGCTCCGCCGGCACGGCGCTCGGCCCCGCACGCTCGCGCTTCGCTGCGGCCACTACTCCCTCGAACTGTTCCCTTTCTCCTATGTTGCGGGCTACCGCATGCTCGCCTTCCTCCGAGGGGCCCTTTCTAGCTCCGGCTAAGTCTTGCCCTTACCGGTTGGAGCCAAAGGAAACGCGTTAGACTCGCGGCAGATTTGTACTGTGCTGTCGGCGCTTTTAGAGGACGCGCCCCATGAATTGCCGTTCGCAAACCGGAAGCTCCGATAGCTGCTTCGCTTTGATTCGGGACCGCGTGCAGGCAGTCAGGAGAGTTTTTCGAGGCCGTCAGTGCCGCCGGCAACTTCGGAAGCCCCCGCCTCAATCGCGCCTTGACGAGCTCCTGTGGGAAAGCTAAAGCAACACTTGAACTGACGTCGAGAACAGCCGAATTAAGTAGCCGAAGACCGAACCCGGTAGCTAGGCGACGGGATTCTGCACGCGATCGACGAGGGACCGAAACTCCGCGTCGGTGAGCAGCCCGCGCTTCTCGACACCTAACCGTTTCACTGCCGCGAGCACGGCTTGCTGTTGCTCAGCCGTCAGAGGGATGCCCAGCTCCTTTGCTTTGATCGCGATACTGTCGATTCCGCTCTTTTTCCCGAGCACGATCTCGCGGTTCGCTCCCACCAAGTCGGCGGAGAAAGGTTCGATCGCTTCCGGGATATGGAACTGGCTCGCCACTGCGCCGCTTTCACGCATAAAAAGGTTTTCGCCGACGACCGGTTTCCATGGTTCCAGCGGATGCCCCGCCGCCTTCCGCACCAGCGCGGAAACCGTGCGAATCTTCTTCAGATTCAGCTCGACCGGGACGCCATACAACCCTTCGAGGGCCATGCCAATTTCACCGATGTCGCCATTCCCTGCGCGTTCGCCCATCCCGTTGATGGTTCCCTGGATCCACTCCGCTCCCGCGCGCACCGCCGCCACCGCGCATGCGGTAGCCATGCCGAAATCGTTGTGTCCGTGGAAATGCAGCGGCACTTGCGGCCCGACCCATTCGCGGACTTGCCGGACCAGGAATTCCACGGCTTCCGGCCCGCACGCGCCAATCGTGTCCACGACAACGAGTTCCTCGGCGCCGGCATCCAGCGCGTTCCGGTAAAAGTCTCGCAAGGTCTCTAATTCCGTACGCGTTCCATCCACAGTGAAGAACGCCACTTTCACGCCGTGTTCTCGTGCGTACGTAATCGTTTCCGCGGCGCGCCGTTTTGCTTCGTCAACGGTGAGCCGGTAGGCTTTCAGTTTGATTGCGCTCGTCGGTGTCTCAATCACCGCCCTGCGAGATCCGAGCCGCAGCAATTCGTCGATGTCTGCTTTCACCGCGCGGCCAAAGCCCCAGACCTCGGCTTGCAATCCGGCCCTGGCAATCAGCTCGATGGCCTCCGCATCATCCGCCGACACGCGCGGAAAACCGGCCTCGATGCGTCCCACGCCGAGTTCATCAAGTGCTTGCGCAATCTCCAGTTTTTGCCCGGGCGTCAGAACCACGCCGACGCTCTGCTCGCCGTCGCGCAGCGTAGTGTCGTAAAACTTCACTGCTCGGCGCGAGGCAAAACCCTTTCGCACCTCGGGACGCCGGTTCAGCTCGCTGATCCAGAATCCGTTTTGCATTTGCGAAGAAGTTTCCGCCATCTTCTCACTCAGGCTCTCGCCGCTTTTCCGCCGTGCAATTCCTGGTAGGAAACCACCGGGTTCCGCAGCACGCCGATCTTCTCAATTTCGCACTCGACGATGTCGCCTGGTTGCAAATACAGAGACTTCGGATCGTCGCTGAACGCCGCCACACCGGAAACCGTTCCGGTTGAAAGCACGTCCCCAGCGGAATAGCTCATCGGGGAATAATGTGCGACGATCTCCTGCACCGTGACGGCCATTTTGCTCGAATGCGATTGCTGCCGCGTCTTGCCGTTCACGCGCAGCTGCATCGAGAGATGGTTCGGCTGGGGAATCTCATCGGCGGTGACGATGTGCGGCCCGAGCGGGCAGAACGTATCAATCCCCTTGCAAAAGCTGAACACGCCGGACTTCATCTCGGTGCGCTGGATGTCCCGCGCGGTAATGTCGTTGAAAATCACATACCCACCGATAAAATCGGCCGCTCGCGCCGCGTCAAAATGTTTTCCCGATTTTTTCATGACTAGCGCGAGTTCCAGTTCGTAATCAAGCTCCTGCGTCAAATGCTCGGGATAAACGATCGCTTCGTCAGGGCCGATGATCGCATCCACGTTCTGAAAAAAAACAATCCACGGCAAAACCGGATGCGAAAAACCGGACTTCTGCGCTTCCACGTGGTGCTCCCGGAAATTTCCCGCGGTGTGAAAAAATTTCTTCGGAATAATGGGGGCTTTGACTCGCACTTCCCTTTTCTGAAACCGCAGAGACTCTCCCGACGGCCCCGCTTCCGCGCCTTCCTTCACCACGTAGTCAAGCGCCGTCCGCGCCGCATCCAAACCGCGGTCGCCATTCTCAAACAGCCCCCGCATGCTTGGTGGAACGCGCGCATCCGCCAGCGCATAAAACGCGCCTTCGTGCTGCACATTCCGCAGATACAGGGCATACGCTACATTCAAATCCACGATCGTTTCATCGACCTCCAGTGCGCCGATGCGGTCTTCGCGGCTTTGCCGGTTGAAGGTGACCAGCTTCATGGGAGAGAGTGCCTCGCCTCGCAACGGGAGAGTCGCCCGCGCTATCGCGAACAGTATAGTGGAAACCGAAGTTCTCCTGGCGAAAGAAACTCCTTCGGGGGCGGAGGTAAAGTGGCAGGCCCTGGTTCAAACGGAACGAGAAATTCCAGGAAGTTTTCGGAATCCGCCTGAATCTAATTGTCGCTCGGCGGCTTGATATAGGCTGCCCCGTGCCGGTGAAGGCCCGCGGTGGGAATTGCTTGAGAGAAAACGATGCGGATCGGAACGAAAATGGCGCCCGTGCCCGGAGTAAAAGGAACGGCAACTTCCACGCGCGTGCCCACCGGGTACTGATTGCGGCTGCGGAAGCTGATGCCCCCTTTGGACAGGTCCTCGCAGACCACCACTTCCTCGGCAAAGCCGCGGCGCCGGATGCAAGCCAGCACGCGTGCCTTTACCCGTGCGCGGTTGCGTCGCGGAACGACCCGTTCTTCGGCCGGGTGCGTGCCATCACCTTCCAGGCCGGCCGCCTCCGACAGCGATTCAATCCAGATGGAGGGTGACTCGCAGTGCCGGCAGTGCCGCGCGACGCATCGCCGCACCTCGAAGGATTTCAGCTGCATTTCGTTCAGGTACACGACTTCGCGTCGCTGGCAGAAGCTGCATTCCATGAGCAGCCGAGCGAGCGCTTCTTCCGCCTTGTGCAACGAGGGAAATTCGATGTCCCAGAAGTCGCAACGCGGCTCCAGGATATGGATGGCATAGAGAAAACCGTTCGCATCTTGATCGATTTCCGCGACGACGCGCGCGCGGGTGTGTTTCCACTGCTCCCCTTCGATATGCCGCCGCAAATGGAGTTCCTGGCCGTCCTCCAGTTTTTCGGTGAAGCGCAACACGCCCCCGTTGCGGCTGACAAGCAGCGTCTCCACGGTCTGCGAGAACGTGGCTCCTTGCGCCGTGGCCCAGGCAACTTCGACGGGCATGCGGAGGCTGATACGGTCGCTCTGGCGGAGCCTATCAGATGGTGTGCTCATAAACGTGGTTAGGCACGATTCCGACTTTCAGGCTAACATGCGCAAAAACCTTGCATAGCGCGGTTGTGGGACGGATTGTCGTTCCATGTAATAACCCAATCCCGGCGCGTAGAAACGGTCGTGGTATTGCTTCTTTCGCATGTTCATCCAACCGAAGGCGCCTCGGCGGTCCGGATTTCGTCCATACTGGGTAGCTGTGTACGATGCCGGCAGCGCTCATCTTTGAACGCGTGAATCCTTGTGGGCAACGTCATTTTCATGAGTGACCGAACATCGAACGACGAATCCCGGAGTCTCTCCGTCCGGGACCGCCGCTTCTGTATCCGCTATCCTTTTGCGGCGGATGTCGTCGTTTTGAACCTGGAAACCGGTTCGCGAACCGATGGTGTGACCTGCGACCTGTCTCTGGGTGGAATTTTCGTCTGCACCAGCAAACCGCTGGCATCCAACACCCGTGTACGCGTCACGCTAACGAAGAAAGACCAGAAACTAGAGGCTCTCGGGATGGTGCGCATCGTCAAGCCGCGCATCGGCATGGGCATTGAGTTTCTCGATCTTGAGCCACCGCACCATGGCCTGTTGTGCCGCTGGATCGAACAGCTCAGCAAGGTGCGCTGAGAATTCCCACAGGTTTTGCCGGCGGGTCTAAGGCCCGGACACTTTTCCCCTGGCCAGAACCAGTGCTTCTTTCAAGTGCGACGGATCCGCGACCTGCCCGCGCGCGAAGTCTCTGGTTCCACCGCCTTTGCCGCCAGTTTTCTCTAACACTTGCCGGAGCAGTGCGTTCATGTCTTTTCCCGACGAAGGATGCTGCGCAAAGAGAATTTGGCCGCCTTCCATGCGGCCGAGCAGTGCGATGGTGTTTTCCCTCTTTGCGAGCGCGGTCGCAAACAAACCGAGGAATTCCGGTTGCATGTCGGAGAAGACGCGGTCGATCACGCGAATGCCCTCGGAATCAGCGGGAGTCGATTGCAAGACCAGCGCCGCCTCCGCTGCCGCCAGGCGTTCGAGCAGCTCTCGATAATTCTTGAAATGGGTGTCGCGCTCCGCAAGCACCCGCCCCAGTGCAGAAACGACTTCCTCTTGAGCACAACTGAGTTCTTCGGCCGATTCGCGAAGCAATGCGAAATCGCGGCGCGCCGCTTTTTCGGCACGCCCGCCGCAAACAAACTCCACGCGCCAATCCTGCCGAATCCTCATCGAGCGCCGCACAAGGATCATGCCGATTTGTCCGGTGCCTTTTACGTGGGTCCCGCCGCACGGTTGCAACTCCACGCCTTCAATCTCGATCGCCCGCAACACGCCCTCGCGGTCAACTTCTTTTCGCACTCCCAAGCGCGTCAATTCCTCCGCCGTCCCATAGCGAACGCTCACGCGGCGGTCTTCAAAAATAATCTGATTCGCTCGGCGCTCCGCGTCTTCCAGAACCTGCTCCGATGGCTCCTGTCCACGCAAATCGATGGTGCAAACCTCCGTACCAAGATGAAACGAGACGGTCGGTAGAGCAAAATGTTTCTGAAACATCGCCGACAACAAGTGCTGGCCGGTGTGCTGCTGCATGTGGTCGAAGCGGCGCGGCCAGTCGATCGAACCTTTTACTTCAACGCATTCGAGCCTGCGGTCAACAAGGTGAACGATTTCGTCCTTGCGGTCGCTTACCTCCAAAACTCGCGCATCGCCGATCTTCCCGAAGTCATGCGGTTGACCGCCCGAAGTAGGATAAAAAGCCGTTTCATCCAGGATTGCTTGCCATGAGGAAGCCTTGGCTTGCGGGGAAGGACAAGCCGTCGCGGGCTCACAACTCAAGACTCTGGCCGTAAATTCTCTTTGGAAGGAATCGTCGTAATAAAGCCGGCGTGTCGCCATGATTGCGGTGGGCTTACCAGGTGGGCCGTAAAGCCTCGGCGTTTTTAGGCCGAGGATATAAGGCCCCTCTTTCTTTTCCTTCCGAACTGCTCTGTATTTCTGTCCGAACGACCTATGGGCGGGCAGCCCAAAAGTAAAGCCTCTTCGTGGTCCTCCGCTGAAGTAGGGCGGTTGTGGGAGGAACCCACCGAAGCCATCTCGGGACAAACCGAGAGGCCGTAGGAATCCTCGCCGCTTGCGGCGGGGAGGATGTCAAATCCTAGCGATACAGGCACTCACTCTGGCCTGGGCGGCTGGTTGAACTGCCGCTGGAGTTCAAGCCTGTAAAGCTTTCTGCCATGCCTCCGAGTACTTGTATCCGGTGCCGGTGTTGAACAGCACCACCGTCTCATGCGGCTTGATCCAGCCGGACCCCGCGAGAATGCGCGCCGCTACCACCGTCGCAGCGCCTTCGGGCGCCGCCAAGATGCCCTCGAGCGACGCCAATTCCCTGCCCCCGTGCAGCATTTCGTTATCGGTCACCGACACGGCAGTTCCCCTGGTCTGGCGCAGCATGCTGAGAATCAATTGATCTCCGAGCGGCCACGGCACACGCAGTCCGGAAGCAATCGTGGCCGCGTTTGGAAAGAATTGCGCCGAACTCTGGTGCGCTTCCCACGCCTTCACGATGGGCGCACAGCCTTCCGCCTGCACCGCCACCATGCGCGGCCGCTCCCCGCCGATCCGCCCCATCTGCTGCAGTTCGTCGAACGCCTTGCACATCCCGATCAGCCCCACGCCGCCTCCCGTCGGGTAAAAAATGACATGCGGAAGTTTTCCGCCAAACTGCTCCCACAACTCGTAGCCCATCGTTTTCTTGCCTTCCACGCGATACGGCTCTTTCAGCGTCGAGACGTCGTACCATCCTTCGCGGTCTTTGTTCTCCGCTACGTATTTTCCGCAATCCGAAATCAGGCCATTCAGCTTGACCACCTTCGCGCCAAACGCTTGGCACTCCATCACGTTCGCCGAAGGAGTATCCGCCGGCATCACGATCACCGCAGCCATCCCAGCCGCTGCCGCATACGCCGCCAGTGCCCCTCCTGCATTGCCCGCGGTGGGCGCCGCCAGCGCTTTCACGCCGAGCTGCCTCGCTCGCGTGACCGCAGCACTCATCCCCCGCGCTTTGAAGGAGCCCGTGGGATTCAGCCCTTCGTCCTTCACGTAGAGATTCGCGAGGCCCAGGGACGCCCCCAGGCGCTTGGCATGGACCAGCGGAGTCATGCCTTCGCCGAGTGACACCGGCGGATCATCGGGAAGCACTTCTGCGTAGCGCCAGAGGTTTCGCGGGCGATCCTTTAGCGTCTCGAGCGTAAACGTCCCCGCGGCGCGCTTCAAATCGTAGCGTGCCAGCAGAGGCTTGCCACATGTGCACAAGTGCTGCTCTCGCGACGCGTCGTACTTCTTCGCGCACGCCGAACACTCGAGCTCGATCAAATTTGAACTCATTGTCGCAATTCCTGCCGGTTGACTCATAACTCCGTCAGTCTATCATCCTCATCGCATCGCACCGTACTCGCTAGATGCCTTCACCTTCTGGCACGAGGTGCTGGCCGCTTGTTTCCACGGCCCGGTCATCCCGGGCGCAGCGAGGAATCGTGGCGTTATCGACACGCCGGCCGGCCAGCTGCGAACGCCGCGCTTCCCTGTCATTTTCATCGGGCCAGTACCGCTCGCCATGCCACCGGCAAACTTTTCAACCTGCAAACCCTCCCTCCCGTTACAATAGGGGGATGCCCGTACGCCTCATTGCGCTGGATATTGACGGTACGCTTTTGGACAGCCGCTGGCAGGTTTCCGAAGCCAACCGCAACGCAATCGCCGAAGCGGCGCGGCGGGGTATCGAAGTCGCTCTCGTCACCGGGCGCCGCTATGACTTCGCCATGCCCGTTGCGCGTCAGCTAGAGGCCCCGCTCACCATGATCGTCAGCAACGGTGCCCTGGTCCGCTCCAATGATGGCCGCACGCATTTGTGCCACCTGCTTCCCCGCCGCGTCGCCGAGCAGGTTCTCCGCCTGACCAAGTCCTGGCGCGAAGGCGCGGCCGTGATTTTCGACCGTCCTGCCGAGAACCAAGTAATGCTCGAGCGGCTCGATCCTGACGATTCTCTTAGGTATGCCTATTACTCACGAAACAAAGAGTTTATCGGCTTAGCAAATCCACTTGAGACCTGCTTGAGCGAAGACCCAATTCAGGTGATGCTGTCCGGGAAAGTCGCAGTAATGCGCGACGCCGAGCGCGCTTTGCGCGGCGCGTCCTTCGCGGAAGCGTATGCACTGGCCGTCACCATGTACGAGCACCGGGACTTCGCAATGATTGATGTCCTTAATCCGATCTGCTGCAAAGGCGCATCGCTCGCCGAATGGGCCACGTTGCGCGGCTACGCTCGCGAAGAGGTTATGGCCATCGGCGACAATCACAACGACCTCGAAATGCTAAGCTTCGCCGGCATACCGGTTGTCATGGGCAACAGCGTCCCGGAACTTAAGACCTTTGGCTGGCACGAGACCCGCACCAACGACGAGAACGGCGTCGCCCATGCTATCGAGCAATTTGCCCTGCGCGAGGCTGCCCCATGCGCCTGACCTCGACTTCGAACCCCGTCGTTCCGAACGAAGTGCGCGGCCTGTCTCGGCTTTTGGTTTTTCCACCGCGTTGGGGTGTCCGCGCCCTTCCTCTCCTGCTCGCGCTCCTGGCTGCCCCCTCCGCTCGCGCCGAATACATCGTTCTCCGGAGCGGCGAGCGCATCCACGTCAACGGGTACCAGCTGGTTGGCGACAAGTACCGGCTGCAGCTGCAAGGCGGTTGGGTGGATGTGCAAACCGCCGACGTGGAGAAAATCGAACCGGAAGAAGTCTTTACGCCCGTGGTCCCCGATCCACCGGTCCCCCTTCAACCCATCGCGCCGCCCTATCGCGAACTGGTCAGTGCCGCCGCTTCGCGCTATGGCGTGGACGCCGAGCTGATTTCCAGCGTGATGGAAGTCGAGTCCCACTTCGACGCGAAAGCCGTGTCCCCCAAGAATGCGCGCGGATTGATGCAGTTATCACCGCAAACTGCGGCGCGTCTGGGCGTGAAAGATATTTTCGATCCGCAGGAAAATATTGACGCCGGGACGCGCTATCTGAAAGAGCTTCTGCAGCTCTACAACAACAATCTGACGCTCGCGCTCGCCGCGTACAACGCCGGCCCTGACAAAGTGCAGAAATACGGCGACGTTCCGCCCTACCGCGAGACGGTTTCCTACGTGAACCAGGTCAAGCGCAAGTACCAAAAGTCCAAGTCCGCGGCCGCCGCCAAAACCGCCCCTTCGGCGGCTCCCAAAGCGCCCGCGAGTGCCCCTGCTTCTGGCACATCGGCAACGCCGCCTTCCGCTCCGCCTTCGCCCACGCCCAAAACGCAAGACCCCTAGTCTAGGGGAGCTCTGGAAGAGCCGGCTTTGTGCCCTAGTCTCCTTCGAGAAGTTTTGGATCTTTCATGGTTCGCGCGCTCTAACCCGAGAACCCGCTCCGCGTAGCGGCCGGGCTACCCCGTCCGGTTCTTTCTTGTAGCGGTTCTGGCCTCACTTTGCGGCCTGATGGTGATCGAAACTAATCACCCGCTTGATCCTCCACATTCCATCCTTGTACTGCCACAAATGGATGAACTTCGCCTCGCCCACTGGCTCGGTATCCTCATGCCCCGGATGGTGAAACCGGTGAACCCCGATCTCCACTGCGCCAAAGCCCTTCATGTAATAGACCTGCAAACTTCCCGGCACGAGCTCCCGGGTCACTTTGCCGCAAATATTGTTCTTCACGCTCTCCGTCAACGCCGCTCTCCCAAGCGTCACGCCGCCTTGATCGTGGTAGAATTCCACATCCTCCGCGAGGAACGAGGCAAACTTCGCCAAATCGCACCGGTTGTAGGAATCAAACAGCGCCGCATCGAGCACCGCCACCGCCTTCGCCAACTCCTCCTGCGACTTGATATCGGCTAAGGCCGGCACCGGCTCGAGGCTAGTCTGGGCGCTCGCCGGGGCGACGCCAAGCGCAAGCAACGGCAAAAGCAACATCGTTCTTAGCGAAGCCAACAACTTCTTCATCGCGACTCCCTCTCATTCGGATTTGAACGACACGAGAGCAGATACGGGGCTTCACCGAGGAATGTTCCATCGAGAAAGTTGCGGCGACCTTCTTTAGGCTCGTTCCAATCCTGGGAAGCACTTGATAGGGTCTCAACTCAATACTGTGCTTCGGGCGCGCCCCAGATTTTGGGCGGCCCGCCAGGGAGCGGCGGTTCCTCCTCTTCGCGTTCTTTGGGCGTTCGCGGCGACGGCAAGAACACCGTTTCCCGAATTCTCCTCCCTTTCCCCTGGAGTTTTTCCGCGAGAGCGTTCCAGCACGCGCTGCAGATGTCGTACTCCCTGCCCGCAATTTCCTTTGGCAGGCAATCCTTGGCTCCTCCGCAGAGGTCGCAAGTGATCATAGACTCCTCCCGTCACGGTTGTGGCTGCTTCCCTCGCCGCTCGCAATCTAAACAAGACGCTCGTTGGCTTCATTGTACGCCTCGGAAGCGGGCCAAGGGCGGTTCGCGCCAGGACGACGGAATCTAAGCGTCCAGCAAGAAGTTGTAGCGGCCGGTCCTCAGGCCGACGAGGTCATGAAAAGGATTCCGAAAGGAAGTGCGCGGTCCTTTAAGACCCGCCGCTACCTGGCCGACCGACGGCCGATCACGCCGGGTGCTGGTAGAGAGGAGGGATTAGGCGGCAGAGACTTGAGGGCGGCGGTAAAGGGAGAACGACCAGAGGAACGATTCGCGATGCGCGGCACGGACAAACCCGGCAGCTTCCAGGACCGCAGCCATCTGCTGCGGCGGATGAACGAAGATGCGAAAGGCGCTTCGTCCGAGCCAAAGGAAAAAGTTCACGACCGAAAATCCCCCACGAAGATACCAGCGGTCGGGCGGGTGGGTGAAGGCCAGCAAGCGGCGCGATCGCGCGGCCGCCGCGCCAAGCAACGCGCTCGCGTCGGGATAACAGCAGACGACGCGGTCGAGGGTAACAACGTCCGCCTCGGACAGCGAGGCGGCGATCGCCGCAAAATTTCCAAGAATAAATTGCGTGGGACGCGAGCCATAACGCGACCCAACGTTGCGGCGCGCAAGTTCGAGGTAGGCGGGCGAGGCATCGGCAAGCGTCACGCTGGCCAAGCCGGCGGCGGCGAGTTCCCGAGCGATTACGCCAATGCCGGAGCCGACATCGAGAAGCTCGAGATCGTGGAGCGTCCAGCGGCGGAGTTCGGTGAGGAGCATGCGCGTACTGGCGTCAGGGCCGCGTCGCTGGTAGCGGCGCAAATCACGATCCGCAATGCGGGAGTCGAAGAAGCCCGCAGCTGCGCAATGACCGGCGCAGCAGGTCATGCAGCACACCTCTCATGGCGGAAGGCCGTCGAATTGAGAGTCTAGCGTAAGGCCGCGCCGGAGAGAATGCTAGTGAGGTATGGCGGGCTGAGGCGAGAGGAATCCGGGAGCAGACTCCAGAAGGCCGAGACCGAGATGGATGAAGTTGCGCCCTGATTGAGCACGGCGCGTCTTGCGCGCAGGAAGGAAAGGAATGCTCCTTCCTGCGCACGGCAGAGATTTGGAGAACTCTCAACTACGCCTCGCACCGCGAACTTGTTGTGGCTCCCGCAAGGATGTTGCTTCGCGGAGGCATTAGAGATGCAGGACAATCCCGAGCGACACCCGCGTGCAATTGAGGGTTTGGCTCGAGTTGCGCAGACCGACGTAGTCCACTTGCGGACGCAAAGCGATGTGCGGAGCCATACCGATATCGACACCACCGCCAAAACCAAACGCAAACTGATTGGAAGCGGCCGAACTGCCTCCATACCCAGCGCTGAGCCGGGAGCCACCCACCAGGCCCTGCAAGAAAGGATTGATCTTGGTGGGGTTGCGGAACGTCAGGCGCGGACCGAGCAGGAAGGTGTAGGTGTTCAGGGCAACGCCGGAGGGTGCGGCATGATAAACGCCAAAATCACCGACGATCCCGAACCACAGGTGATTAAAGGCCAGAGAGCCGCTAATCCCGTTCTGGTTCACTCCGTTCGAGCCACCCAGACGGAAATAAGAATAGCTAACCGAAGCATCCACGGACTGCGCGCGCGACGGAATGGCAAACAGGGCTATCCCTACAGCAAGCAACATCAGCTTCTTCATCGTTTTCCATCCTTTCGGGGGGGACATCAAGGGCTGGAAACACAAGCCTCGGCGACCGGTCGGAGGGCTCGGAACCGTGCCGAGGGGCTCATCTTATTGTTGAACACCAAGAAGAAAAAATGACGCAAAACACAGGAAGGAGTTCTACGCCTGCAATACCGCCTAGGACTTCAACCGTTTTCCAACGGCTGAGGTGGGCCGGAAGACGTCCGGATAAGCTTAGCCGAGGAAGCGGCCTTGGGCGAAAACGTTTTGCGGGTCGAACGCGGCTTTGAGGCCGCGCATGAGGGCAAGGTTCGGAAGAGGGACTGGCGGAGTCGCGCCTAAAAGAGCGGAACCAGAAGCGGGCCGCCCAGAGGCCGGCGCTACAAAATCAAGACCCCAAACGTTTACTTCACGCTTGAGTTGTGTGGGGCACCAAGGGAGAGTGGCATAAGCGTTTTCGGAAGCGCACAGGGAGAAAACGGACAAGGTGGGTTTAGCGAGGCGATGGACATGGTCCGGTCGAGTATATTCCCCGGCCTGTGGCAGGAGAGCAAAGTACACGACGCCGCAGGCGCGCGTGAGAATTGCGTGAGGAAGAGAGGCTTGATCTGCAAGTGTCCGCAACTGCTCAAGAAGCGGGGCAAGGCGGCTCGGAAGAATGGCGATTTTGAAGACAGCGGCTTCGGAACAAGCTTCGAGAAGAAGCGGAACGGATTGGCCGAGGTAGTGCCAAAGGTCGGCGCCTTCGGTTTCGTTGAGAGTAATAAGCTGCGAGTGTTTGGCTTCCGGGAGGGCCGCGATGCGAGTGAATTCGCTAGAAGCGCGATCGCACACTTCTGAGGTGCCTTCGATGCTGCCGCAAAGATGCCAGGAGTCTCCGGGGAATTTTCCCTGAAGAGGCGCCGCCGGAGGCTCCGGAGAATTTTTCTCGGCCTCGAGGAAGAGTTGCAGAAGCTGGGGGCTGACTACGTCGATAGAAGCGGGAGCGAGAGGAGACTTCTCGACGAGATGGCCGAACGCAAGAGCATTTTCGGGCGCGGGAAAAGAGACGACGAAACCGCGGCGCGAGGGCGCCGCGGGAAAGGTCCGGAAGTTGAGGCGGGTGATGACGGCAAGAGTGCCGAGCGAGCCGATCAGGAGCTTGTGGAGGTCGTAGCCGGTGACGTTTTTGACGACGCGGCCACCGCTCTTACAGAGGCGACCGGTGCCGTCGACAAATTCCGCGCCAATCAAGAAGTCCCGGGCAGTGCCGTAGGAATGGCGAAGCGAGGAGTCCACGCCGGAGGCGATGATGCCTCCGATGGTGGATTCGAAGTAAAACGGGACAGAGAGTGGCAGGAATTGTTTTTGTTGGTAGAGAGGAGCGGCGAGGTCGTTGAAGTTGGCTCCGGCATCGACGCTGACGGTGAGGTCGCCGGGATCGTAATGAGCGATTTGGTCGAGGGCGGTCATGTCGAGGGCGACGTCGTACCGCGAAGGGGGCATGCCGATTTGGAGTTTCGTGCGATGGCCGCAAGGGATCAGGGAGAGCTTTTCGAGGGCGGCGAAGCGGACGATTTCGGCAACTTCTCCCGCGGAAGCTGGCTTGGCGACGGCCGAGGGCGTCAGTTCGTCGACGACGTATTCGGAGCACACGGAAGGATCGGCGGAGACGTGGGAAACGCCGATGGCGGATTCGAGACGGGAGGCGAAGTTGGACATAGCGCTAGTCATGGGACAACCGCAGCCAGAAGAGGTCGACAGTTGAAACCGGGACAAGCGCGGAGGCTTTTTGAGGAGTAAGGAAATAGGGATGAAAGAGAAGAGGCAGGAAGAGCCAGGGGTCAAGGAGGCGAACTGGGGCAACAGGCATCATGTGGCGCTCGGGCGAGAATGAGATGGCGCGCTCGAACGGGTGCGAATTTCGCCGCAGCCTTTGCTGAGCGGGAAGATCTTGCCGGGATTGAGCAAACAAGCGGGATTGAAGGCGTCGTGGACGCGGCGCATGAGGTCGAAATCGGCGTCGGAGAAAAGAAGCGGCATCAGCTCGGACTTTTCCATGCCGATGCCGTGTTCGCCGGTGAGTGCGCCACCAACTTCCACGCAATAGCGGATGATTTCCGCGGAGGCTTGCATGGCATGTTCGAATTGCCCCCTATCGCGAGGATCGTAGAGAACGATGGGATGAAGGTTGCCGTCGCCGGCGTGGAAAATATTGCAAATGTCGAAACCATATCGCGCGCCGATTTGGCGGATGCGGCGAAGCGTTTGCGGAAGTTTGGTGCGAGGAATGACGCCGTCGAGAACATAGTTGCTGGGAGCGAGGCGGCCAAGAGCGCCAAAGGCGTTCTTGCGGCCTTTCCAGAGAAGTTCGCGTTCGGCGTTGTCGCGGGCAAGGCGGACTTCGCGGGCGTGGTGGGCGTTCGAAACTTCCCTGATGGCTCTAGCCTGAGCCGCGACGGCCTCCGCGAGGCCCTCGACTTCGAGGAGAAGAACCGCGGCGCTGTCCCGCGGGAAACCGGCGTGGACGAAGTCTTCGACGACACGGAGTGTCCAGCCATCGAGCATTTCGCAAGCCGCGGGAATGATGGCGCGCGCGGTAACGTCCACGACGGTTTCGGCGGCGTCGTCGACGGAATCGAAGATCGCGAGGAGCGTTTCGACGGCTTCGGGCTTGCGGGAGAGCTTCACGGTGATTTCGGTGACGAGCGCCAGCGTGCCTTCCGAACCGACCAAGATGCCGGTCAGGTCGTAGCCCGGAGCGTCACCTTGGGCGCTGCCGACCCGCACAACTTCGCCGTCGGGAAGGACCAGTTCGAGCGCGGTGACGTGATTGGTGGTGACGCCATAGGCGAGCGTGTGGGGACCACCGGCGTTTTCGGCGACGTTGCCGCCGATGGTGCAGGACTTTTGGCTGGAGGGATCTGGCGCGAAGTAAAGGCCGTGAGGTGCGGCGGCGAGGCTAAGATCGAAATTGACCACGCCGGGCTGGACGACGGCGCGCTGGTTCTGAGGGTCGAGGGAGAGAATGCGGTTCATGCGCGCAAAAACGATCATCACGCCGCCGGTGCGGGCGAGCGCTCCGCCGGAAAGACCGGTCCCGGCGCCACGGCCCACGATGGGGGCATTGTGCTTTCCGGTAAGTTTCACGATTTGCGAGACCTCTTGCGTCGTGGTGGGAAACACGACGATGTCGGGGCGGCCTTTCTCAACCGATCCGTCGTATTCGTAGAGAACGACATCTTCCGCTTGAAAAAGAACGGAGGAAGAGCCGAGAAAGTCTTCGAGATCGCGAAGAAGGCCAGAATCCATAGCGTTCGCCTTTTAACCGGATGCCGAAGGAACATTCTTCATGAGCTTCAAAGGCGATAGCCTCCTTTTTGACAAGGCACCTAGCTGAGGGCTGCAGCCCCGACCTCCTCAAATACGCGTATTTTAGGAGTAGCCTGCAAAATGCGCATCTCGCACTATAGTGAGATTTCCGGCAGCCGCGCAACGTGAAGTTGCAAGCGAGGTAAGCGAGTGTGTTAGTGTGAAGGCCCCCAGACCTCGGCTGAGGATAAACGGTGAAACCGAAGATTTTTGCGACACACCGATTGTTTGACCCCGCGAGAACAATCCTGCAGGAAAACTGCGACGCGGAGTATTGGGAGAAGCAGGAGCGTCCGCCGCGCGAGGAGGTGTTACGACGCGTAAAGGATAAAGAAGGGCTGATCTGCCTGCTGACGGAGAAAGTGAACGACGAATTGTTGCTGGCGGCCACGAAATTGAAGATCGCGGCGAACGTGGCGGTTGGTTTTGACAATATTGACGTGGCGGCGTGCACCAGGCGCGGAGTTATTGCAACCAACACGCCGGGAGTGCTTGACGAGACGACCGCGGACTTTGCGTGGACCTTGCTCATGGCGGTGGCGCGGCGGCTCGGCGAAGGTGACGCGCTGGCTCGGTCAGGCGACTGGAAAGGCTGGGATCTGGATCAACTGGTGGGAACGGATGTGTGGGGGAAAACGTTAGGGATCGTGGGATTCGGGCGCATCGGGAAGGCCATGGCCCGGCGGGCGAGCGGGTTTCGGATGAAAGTGATTTACACGGATGCGGTGCGTGCAACCGCCGAAGCGGAGCAAGAGTTACGTGCGGAGTATCGGGACATAAATGCCCTGCTGGCGGAGTCAGACTTCATCAGCATCCACACGCCGCTGCTGCCCGAAACGCGGGGGCTGTTCAACGCGGCGAAATTCGAGCGCATGAAGCGGACCGCGTTCCTAGTCAACACGTCGCGAGGGCCGGTGGTGGACGAGGCGGCGCTGGTGGCGGCGCTCGAGAGCGGAAAAATCGCGGGAGCGGCACTCGACGTATTTGAAAAAGAGCCGGCCATTCACTCCGGCTTGCATCGCCGGAACGTGGTGCTTGCGCCGCATATCGCGTCGGCTTCGCTCGAGACGCGTACAAGGATGGCGTGCATGGCGGCGGAAAACGTGATCGCGACTTTCGAGGGGCGACGTCCTGCAAACATTCTGAACCCCGAAGTACTGAAAGGATAAGCGAAAGCTGGGGTCATCCTTCCCATGGCGGACCTTAAACAAATTGCCCGCCAAATTCTTCACGAGACCCTGGCCGCGATCGATATCCCTGCAACGATGCAGAGGAAGCTGCGGCGGCAAGGCACGCGGATCGTGTGCGGCGAGAAGACACTTGACCTGAAGGATTTCGAAAAAATACGAGTGGTGGCGGTAGGAAAGGCAGCTCACGCCATGGTCGAAGGGCTGGTGTTTGCGCTTGCCCCCTTTGTGGGCTTTGCAGGGGCCGTGGCAGCTCCCTCGCTTCCAAAGAAGCCCGTGCCTGGCCTGAAGTATTTTGCGGCGGGACATCCCACGCCGAACGAGCAGAGCTGGAAAGCGGCGGAGGCCATTCTCGCTTTACTGCGAAAATGTGACGCAAAGACACTGGTGATTTTCCTGCTTTCGGGCGGCGGATCAGCGCTGATGGAACTGCCGCTCGATGCGAAGCAAACCTTGGAGGACGTGCAGCATTGGCACAAGGCGCTGGTGACTTGCGGGGCAAGCATCGATGAGATCAACACGGTGAGGAAGCATTTGTCGGCGGTGAAGGGCGGGCGGCTGGCGGCGACGGCTCCGGAGGCCACGAAAATCACGCTGGCGGTCAGCGATGTGCCCGTAGGAAAGGAATCCGCGCTGGCGTCGGGGCCAACGTTGCCGGACCCGACGACCGCTGCGGATGCGAAACGCGTCATGAAGGAATATGCGCTTGGCAACAAATTCCCGCTGGCCCTACAAAAATGGCTCAAAGACGAGAAAATGCCGGAAACGCCAAAACCCGGCGACGGGGCCTTCCGGAAATCGTCCTTTTCGCTGACACTGGGAATGGACGATTTGCTTCATCCGGCGCACCACGCGGCGGAAGCATTGGGTTTTGTGACGTGTTGCGATAACTCGACCGATGAATGGCCGGTCGAGAAAGCGGCGGAAGCGTTGCTGAGGCAGCTCGCGGAGTTGCGCGTGATGCATCGCGGGCGGCGCGTCGCTTTGATTGCCGATGGAGAAGTAAGCTCGCCGGTGACGGGAAACGGAATTGGGGGAAGGAATTCGGCGTTCGTGCTGGCTTGCGTGGAAAAAATCGCGGGAGAGAAGGTGGCGGTGCTGAGTGCGGGGACTGACGGGATTGACGGCAATAGCTCCGGGGCGGGCGCGGTGGCAAACGGCAGGACGCTCGAGCGTGCGAAGGAGGCGGGACTCGATCCGAGAGATTTCTTTGAGCGAAGCGATGCATTTACGTTTTTTTCGAGGCTGGGTGACGCGATCTTGACCGGGCGCACGGGAAATAATTTGCGGGATTTGCGGATACTGCTGGCTGACCGGTAGGAGAAAACATCCATGCAGAGGGCGCACCGCCTGGACAGCGGGAACACCGGGAAGAGAAGGAACACTGCCTGCAGAAAAGAAACGAAGGGCCTCGGTTTCGAATGGCCTAATCTTCATTTCTCATCTGGATAAATCATTTGCTCGAGGGCCTCGCTGGAGGAAGGCGCGTTTCGATGGCTTTGAGGCGCTCGTTCATTTCTTCAACCAGATGCTCCAGTTTATCCAGCCGCTCGAGCACCACATCGGAGTCGCCGGACTTCTCTGACGCCGAACCGGGTGCGCCGGCCGATTCGGCCGCTTCTGCGTTCGGAGGAGTGGGCTTGGTCGCGGGAGGCTTTCTCAGGCGGGCAAGCTGGCCCTTGATCATGGGAACCATCTCGATGCTGAGGTCGTCACTCTTGAGCAATGCCTCGAGGGCAGGCACGGCAATGGCATCACCGCGGCCCCCGAGAGAGAAGACCGCCGCCATGCGAACCGGGAAATTGGGTTCGCTGAGGTAGCCAGCAATTTGCTTGGTGATGTCCTGATTGTTTTTCTCCAGGCTGGCCAAACTGCGAATTGCGGCGGTGCGGGACGGAATGGGCTTGCCGGGTGCCGACCATTGTTCGAGAAGCGGCACAGCCTTGTCGTCGCCGAGCGGGCCAAGCGAGCGAAGCGCGGCATTCCGGAGATAGCCGTCCGGAGAATCGCCGGAGACCGCGGCTCCCAGAGTCGCGAGGGCATCGGGGGTTTTGAGCCGGCCGAGTGCCTGTAAGGCAGCCGCGCGAGCGCGATAGGAACTGTCGGCCTTGGCGATTTCGGTGAGTTTGGCCGGGATGGCGGAATCGTCCTTAAAGTTGCCGAGAGCAGCGACGATGCGATAGCGCACCCAGGGCTCGTTTGCAGAATCGAGCGCGTCGAGGAGCTGTTTGGATGCGGCAGGCGAGCCGATCTGACCGAGGGCGTCGGCAGCCGTGGCGCGGAGGCCCCAGAATTTGTCGTTGCGGAGGGCATTTCCAAGGGCGCTAACCACTTCGTCGTCGTTCTTGATTTTTTCAAGGGCGGAGACCGCGTCGGCACGATCGGCAAACTCACCGGCATTTTTCAACTGATAGAGCCATTCCTTCTTTTCTTTATGGAATTCGGTGGACTTGAGGACACGGTTGGCCTTGTCGAAGAGCACCATGAGGGGGGCGGAGTCGGAGGGCAGCGTGAAGACCTGCTCGGCTTTCGAAACGGTGATGGGATAGAGCCTCGGGCCGGAGGCAGTCGTGATTTCCACGTTCACAGGAACGTGGAAGATGCCGACGCGGCCCTCGACTTTTTGCGTTTGCTTCACGGTCAATTCGACTTGATGCTTGTCGTGGTCGTAGGAATAGCCCAAGTCAAATTTCGGGGCGCCGGCACCGTACAGCCATTGGCTGAAGAATTGATCCACATTGACGTGTGACGATTCTTCGATGGCTTTGGCGAGGTCGGCAGTAACGACGTTTTTGCCGCGATTGACCTCGAGGTAGCGCTTGAGCCCGCGATAAAAACCGTCGTCGCCAAGCTGATACCGCAGCATGTCGAGCACCCAGCCGCCTTTCGTGTAGGCGTTGCCGTCGAATTCGCTCGAATCATCAAAGTCGTAACGCACGATGGGCTTGTCGAACAGATTGGGCTGCGAGAACCATCCGCGTGAGCCCTCCCAACGCTCGTAGTCGGCCTGGTCCTTGCCGTAATGCGCTTCGGTCCAAACACCTTCCAGCAAAGTGGCGAAGCCTTCGTTGAGCCAAATGTCGCCCCAGTCCTTGCAGGTGACGAGATCGCCGAACCACTGGTGGCCAAGCTCGTGGGAGATAAGGTCGTCTTCGTCGGTGAGCATTTCGGCGGCGATTTTCGGGTGATTGAGAGAGCTGCTGGTGTTTGTGGTGGCGCTGGAATTCTCCATTCCGCCGGCGACAAAGTCATCGACCATGACCTGCGCGTATTTTTCCCAGGGGTATTGGACGCCGAGCTTCTTGCTGAACAGATCGATCATTGCCGGGGTACGGCTGTAGTTGACCGAAAGACGATCACCGCGGCCCTTCGGCGCGTAATAGGTCACCGGCAGACCGCGCCAGGAATCTTTGACTTCGTCAAATTCGCCGGCGACAACGGTGATGAGGTAGGTGGAGCTGGGGACGGTTTCGCGCCAGTCCCAGGTTTTCAGTCCCTTGCCGGCATCGGAAACGCTGATGAGCTTGCCATTCGAAACGGTCAGCCAGGACGCGGGAACGGTGAGGATGATTTCGGTGGTCAAACGGTCGTTGGGATAATCGTAGGTAGGCAGGTAGTAACGCGTATCTTCGGATTCGCCCTGCGTCCAGATTTGAATGGGACGGTCGGGATAGTCCTTGTCGGGAAGAATGAAGTACATGCCTTTGCTAGGTTTGCCTTCGTAGCGAATGGAGACGTCGAATTTCTCGCCCGCCTTGGCGGCAGCCGGAAGAGGAACGATCAGTTTCTCGGCAGTGGTTTCGAATTTCGCCGGGGATTGGTTCAAAGTGACCTTCTCGATGGTTAGGCCGACGGAGTCGAAAGCGATTTTGGTGGTGCCGTCGCGGAGAATGGAAAGGGTGTGGGTCACCTCGCCAAGAACTTTTTTGTGTTCAAGGTCGAAGCGCAGGGCGATCCGGGAATGCTCGAGATCGTAGCTGCGGGAACGAGCGTACGGCTCATCGCCGCGAACCGGCGACAGGGCGACGAAGACCGCCAGCAGCGAAGCCAGCAAAACAGCGGCGACGCGCGGGCAATTTGCAGCGCGAAGGGATTGCATGGTCATTCTTCTTGGCTCCTGTGAATCATATGTCCTCCCTGTTCGAGATGGCGGCCGAGATGGTTTCGGAAGCGACGAGCAGGTAATCCGTATCGAACGTTGAGATGGCCAACAAACTGAGCCTGGCCTCGGCGAGCGGCGAAGCCAACGCGGAAAGCACGCCGTTCTCGGTTAGCACAAAAGGGCCATGAACCTTGCGAACCCGCCAACTCGATTGCAGTTGTACTTCAGCGGGAACCAGGGACTGTTCGCAGACAATAGAAAGTTCGTCTCCCGTCCTTGGGATGGAAGAAAAAGGGCCTTGCGTTGCCCATGCGGGAGCAGGCGCAGTGGGTGCCAACCGGAATAGCGCGAACGGTCTGGGCAAGAGGGAGAGTTCGAAATGACGGGGCATCGTGGGCATCAAGTTTAGAGCAGGCTCCTGACAAGACCGCCGTCCACCGCGATCGAGGTGCCGGTGACATAGCTGGCGCGCTCGGAAGCTAGAAAGGCAACCACGGCGGCAAATTCCGCGGGCGTACCGAGACGTCGCGCGGGTATTTCACGTTCCCAGCCGGCGAAGACTTCTTCGGGCCTGGAGCCGCTACGCGCGGAAATGGTGGCTGCGAGGCCGTCCAGGCGCGCGGTGCGCGTGTAGCCGGGACAAACGTTGTTCACGGTAATGCCGTCGGCGGCATATTCATTGGCGAGCGTGCGGGCCAGGCCGGTGACGGCGGCACGCACGGAATTGGAGAGCAAAAGGCCGTCGACCGGCTGCTTCACCGCCGACGAGGTGATGGTGATCAAACGCCCCCATTTGTTTTTCCGCATGTGCGGCAGAGTTTCCCTGGCAAAAAAGACCGTACTCATCAGCAGTTGGTCCACCGCGGAGCCCCAGTCTTCTGGCTTGGTGCTCTCAAAAGAGTTGGACGGAGGACCACCGGAATTGGTGACACAAATATCGAGCCGGCCAAAGCGGGCTTCAACCGCGGAAACGAACGAAGCAACTCGAGCGGAATCCGTGACATCGAGCGCCTGATGGAAAACTTCGCGGCCCGTGGATTTGCGTATGTGCGCAGCGGTCTCGGCAAGGGTCGCCGGAGTACGAGCGCAAATGGCCACGTGAGCGCCTTCGCGGGCGAGTTCTTCCGCGACGGCGCGGCCCAGTCCTTTGCTGGCAGCCGCGACGATCGCGACGCGCCCCGTGATCCCCAGATCCATTCCGGCACCTCGTCGAAACTTGTCATCGTCTCGCAAAACGGCAGAGACCGTCAATGGCGAGTCCGGTAAAGAATTTTGTTTGCGCGACGCGCGGCACGGCACTAAGATGCAGGCAATTCCACCCTTGCTGAAGCGGACCCCTGCCTTGCGGGGTCGCGGGAGGTCTCTTATGCGAAAGATCAAATGGCTGGCGGGCGCCGCAATCCTGTTGAGTGGCTGGAATATCTCCGTCGCGCAACAAATTGGAAAGTATGTCCCGATCCAGGCGGGCTCGGACGTGGATCACGCCTTAAACGAAATCAATTCGACGACGGACCCAACACAAAAGCTGGCATTGATTCAAAAGTTTGCCGACGGACCTGGGAAGGAGGGCAACTATCCCCTCGTTGCGGACGGCCTTTTTGTTGATTATTACCTGAACCAAAAGAACTACGACAAAGCGTTCGAATACGGCGACAAGGTTTTTGCTCTGGATCCGGACAGTTTTCAGAACGCGATCAACATGGTGAGAGCTTCCGCCGAGAAAAGCGACGTGGACCGGCTGATCTCGTATGGAGAAAAAGCCGGTGCGATCATCCAACGATACAAAGCATCGGCCGCGCCGGAAGGCACATCGGCAGCGATGTGGGATGAGCAGAAGGCGCGCGTCTTGGAAGCAAACAAAGATAGTTACACCTATGTCCAGCAACTGGTGTTCCGCGGCGTGTATCAGGCGAAAGATCCGGCGAAGCGGGCAGCGCTGCTGGTGAGATTCGCGCAAGCATTTCCGGATTCGGCGTTTGCCAACCAGGCTCTGGGCGTCGCGGCTACGGCCTATCAACAGGCACAGAACACCGCGAAAATGCTGGAGGTGGCGAACGGTTTGCTCGCGAAGGACCCAAACGATGTGGGGATGCTGCTTCTGCTTTCGGATTACTACGGCGAGAAGGGCGAGCAACTCGACAAAGCCGAGACTTACGCGAAGAAGGCTATTTCCACGGTGGAGAGCTCAGTGAAGCCCGAAGGCGTGACGGACCAGCAGTGGACGCAACAAAAGGGGCTGCAGAAAGGCTTGGCCTTGAGTTCGCTGGGGCAGATTAACATCGAAAAGAAGGAAAATGCGCAGGCGGTGGACAATCTGAAAGCGGCGGCGCCATTGGTGAAGGCCGATGACGGAAGTTACGCGCGCAATCAATACCGTTTGGGATTTGCGCTGCTGAATTTGAAAAAGAATGCGGAAGCGAAAGAGGCGTTCACTCAAGCAGCCTCGGTCAATAGCCCGTACAAGGCGTTGGCGCAGGAAAAGCTAAAAGGTCTGGCGGCGCCGGCACGGCGGAAAGCGTCATAGATTCGATGGTTGCTCCTGCTGAATCGGAGGGAGCGGGTCGCGCATCTAAGAGTTTCGTGGGAGTCGCGGGAAGCAAAGGGAGAGGTCGATGACAGAGATCGCAACATTTGGCGCAGGATGTTTCTGGGGAGTGGAGGCCGCGTTCCAGCGCGTGCCCGGAGTGATGGGTACGGCTGTGGGCTACAGCGGCGGGCACACGGAAAACCCGACTTACCGGGATGTTTGTACGGATGAAACCGGCCATGCCGAGGTAGTGCAGGTGACGTTTGACCCGGCACAGGTAAGTTACCAACAACTCTTGAATGTGTTTTGGCAGATCCACGATCCCACGCAAGTGAACCGGCAGGGTCCGGATTTCGGCACTCAGTACCGCACCGCGATTTTCTTTCACACGCCGGAGCAGGAAGCGATTGCGAAGAAGGCTCGCGACGCTCTGGAAGCCAGCGGCAAATTCCGGCGGCCCCTTGCGACGGAAATCACCCCCGCAGGAAAGTTCTACCGCGCGGAAGAGTATCACCAGAAATATTTGCAAAAGCGCGGCGTCGCTTCCTGCCATTTCTGATAAATATTCCCGGTGCGCGGCACGAAGCAAACCTTGCCGCCCTCTCATCGCAGTTAAAGAACCACCTGCATTCGCTCTCGCTAACTCATTGAATGCGACAGGCTTATTCTCACAAGCCGGCGTGTAACCAGGTGCTCGCTAAGGGCGATTCCTAGACTAGGGCGGCCGTTCTCCAGGGGAGTCGCAACCAAGAATTGCCCGCCGCTCACTTTTGCGCGTCTGCGGCCTTGGCCGTGACGATCTGCGGATCGGCGAACTGCAGCCAGAAGCCCATCATTTCTTCATCGCTCGGCTCGCCCCAACGAACAGCCTTGGACGGATCGGGATTCAAAGGATTGTTTCTGGAGTTGTCGAAATAGGCGACGGTCATCAGCTTGGTGCCTTTGGGCAGCAAAAACTGTTTCTTCAGAAAATAAGTCTCCTGCCAGCGGAAATCATAGTGCGGCACGTCCAGCAGCACCTCTTCATGGCCATCGGGATAGATCGCTTTGCTGGTCATGCTCTTCCCACGGAAGTGCATGTGCGCGGTATAGGCCACGGCGATGACCTCTTTGGGCAGCGTGAAACAGGAGGTGACACGATGACTGCCGTCATTCGGAGGAATCCGAAACATGTTATTCCAGATTTCGTACTGCGCGACTTCGTGCTCTACCGGTTCTTTGGCAAACACCAGGCCGACGCTCGTGCGATCCTTCACATCGAGGCCGTGATGATTGCTGTAGTGAATCTGAAATTGCAGATACCCACCGGCAGGAATCCGCAGCGCGTATCCCGGAGGCCGGACTTCCGGCATGTGGCCCGGCAAGTAAATCGCCGGAACGATATTCAAATAACCGGAACTGTGACCGGGAATTCCGCCGCCATCGGGAGCCGAGCAACCGTCGTCAATAACCGGTGCATCCGGCCGGAGATGCAATACTTTCCCGGTGCGATAGTGATACTCGTCCACGCCGGTATTTTCTTTGGCATGTTCCGCAAGGTGCTTAGCATATTCGGCTTGATCGATCACGGAAACCGTGGCGTGATGCACCACACGGCGATCGCCGGGAAGCACTTCGCCTGCCTGGATCCACTTGTCCTCCGTGAAATTCGTGGGAACGTAAATGTATTCGTAATCGTCCAGGGCAGTTTTGGGCACGAGAAATTCGGGGATGGTGAAAATGACGTCCGGCTTCATGTGCCAGCCAGGTTCGAAGACGGGGGCCGGAGGCATGTCCTTCTGGTCGCCCTTTTTCATTCCTCCTTTGACCCATTCATCGATGGCGGCGATATCCGCGTCGCTCAAGCGCGCATCGTTCATGAATTCACCGACACTGGGATCCGCATGCCATGGCGGCATCTTGCGCTGATCCACGCTCTGCCGAATCAAGCCGGCGAACGGCAGAACCTCTTCATGGGTCAGGAGCGACATGGGAGCAATGTCGTTTGGACGATGGCACATGACGCAATTCTTGTACAGGATGGGCGCAACATCTTTGCTATAGGTGATTTCTTTTTGGGGCGGCGAGCCTTGCTTTCCGGCTTCAAGCAACAAACTGCACGAACCGGCCACGCAAACAATGGCGATCACGATCCGCAAACGCATTTGGCCCCCCTCATTAAAGCGCGCTACTTGTTTTAACGAGCTGGTCCTTCGCTCCAAATAGCGGCAGCGAAATCATTCTACACCCTGAAGTTCTGGAAATGGCGCGATGGAAATTTCGCAACTCGGAAGGACACGGCGGAGAGGGTGGGATGCAAACCCTGCTAGCCTAAGAAATTTCCATCGAGGACGGTTCCGTGCAACGCCGGAAGCAAAGGACCCTTTGACAGAAAGAGGGCCTTATATCCTCGGCCTAAAAAGAGGTCGACCCGATGACTGGAACTTTGAACGCAACGACGGTACGCGCCAATGCCACAGCATTATTGAGCACCACTTGCCGCGGGACGGACTCGACACCGAATCCAAGCCCCGCCTGAAAATCAACCAGCAACATCGGGCATCCTTCTGGTTTCGAAAGCGTGTCGGGTTGCAGCCATTCAGATTGTCCCTGGAATTTCTCACCAGCACAGAGCGCCCCGACAGACTTGCTATCGAGCTTTGGGCGCGATGGCAAAGCAAGTTTTTGCTACTCTACCTATGGACAACGTCATTTTGCCGCGTAACCGTGGAACAAACGGCGCTAGGCTGAGACTAGGAATCAATGAACAACCCTGATAGAGAGCAGCAAAAGCGGGTCAACGATTATTTCCAGTCAACGTTAGCCTACTGGGATGAGATTTACCGCGAAGGCGGAGTGTACCAGACCATTTACCAGCGGCGCCGCACCGTCGCCCTTTCTCTGGTAGATAAGCTCGCGCTGCCGGCGGGATCACGCGTGCTGGAGGTAGGATGCGCGCATGGCCTGACCACGGTTGCACTGGCCGAGCGTGGTTTCTCCGTGGAAGCGGTTGATGCCGTGCCAGAGATGATTTCGGCGGCGCGGATTCGGGCCCAAGAGTCGGGGTTGGCACAACGAATGTCGTTCCAGGTTGCCGACATACAGAATCTTCCTTTTGAAGCTGGCAGGTTCAATCTTGTTCTTGTCATCGGTGTGACCGAGTGGTTGCGGTCTTTGGAGCAACCATTGCGGGAAATAGAACGTGTGCTCAGGCCTGGGGGACATTTAGTCATCGCTGCGGACAATCGATATGCACTGGCCAACATGCTCGATCCCCTGCGCAATCCAGTAGGCGTCTACCTGAAAGGAATTCTTCAAGCTCTCCTAAAACGTTTTGGATATCGGCGGCGGTCCCCACCCGAAAGAAGTTACTCTATACGGCAGTTCGATTCATTCTTGTGCGCTGCAGGTCTGACGAAAGCGGAAGGAAAGACCGTGGGGTTCGGCCCTTTCTCTTTTTGCCGCAGACCCCTGCTGGCCGAAAATACTGGGTTGAAATTGGATCAATCCTTGCAAAGGCTGGCCGATAGCAGCCTGCCGCTTCTTAGGTCTAGCGGATACGTGTACATCGTCCTCGCAGTGAAGTAATCATGATTGGTCGTCAGGCAACTTTAAGACGACTCACTTCTCGGCCCATGTCTCACACTATGTGGGCTGAGAGACCCGATAGATGTCGCTAAGTATCTGCCAGTCAGAAGGATGGTTGGTAGCGGCGGTAGGAATCGCGGCTAATCCGGCGATTTTGGCGAGTGTCGGGTTAGGTCGGTGCCAATCCGTCCGCCATGGGAGTTCCGAATTCCGACGCTCGAAGGAACATTACGGAACAATAAAAATCCCCGTCTGCGCTTTCCCATGGCTCTCCGTTCCTGTGCGCTCCGCGTAAGTGCCTGAATTCCCGCGTCAAGGTGCTCTGTCACAGCCGTGTGAGGCACTGTAACAATAAGGAACGGAAGATCACGCCAAAAAAGCTGTGGGCGTAGTTCAGCTGATGGAGCGCGATCTCAGGCGCCCCGGCGACGGAGCTGTTTGAGGGCCTCGCCGCAAAGCGCCATGGCCCGAGTGACACAAGGGTATAGATCGTCGGAGGCGTAGAACGCCGCTTCCTCGACGCCGCGAAAGGAAG
>WNGI01000025.1_pt1 | contig 87568 bp, 92 predicted proteins | sample 5400621 | NCBI WGS metagenome assembly WNGI01 (sample SAMN13153374, study PRJNA577476) | soil metagenome | isolation source: 20 cm soil or saprolite under Garry oak tree replicate 1 | place: USA:California | collected 2016-06-15 | reverse complement strand
CCTCCGGGGTGGTCGGCTGCTCTCCCTGACGACGGCCGCGTATCCAGGCGACAGCGGCCACGACGGTGATTGCGCCGCCCAGCGGCGCGATCACCTCCGGATTCACGATCAGCCCGACGAGCAGCACCGCGACGCCGAACGCGAAACTGATCGGCCAAATCGTCGCCGCACTCGCCGCGGATTGCTCATCAATGGTCGGACGCTCAGTCATCGCCTCTCCCTGTCGAATCACGCGAGCCGGACGGCTACGCGGGGAAAGAGGCGATCAAGGCCCCGAGCGGCGTCTTCATGAACGCCGCGAAAATCACGCTAGCAGGAGCGGTCGACCCTAGGCGGCAACTAACGTCTGCACCTCGATCGGGTTGGCACTCTTACGACAAAACCGAATACGTCAGCCCTGCGTAACCGCGAGAAGAGGACGAGTTGCCTTTACCGCGCACTGAAACAAGGAACCGGACTAAAACCGTGCTCGCCGTCGTTACGGCCTTTGTGGGAGCATCTTGCTAGGAGTGGCGCGCGCAGAGTCGGCGAGTGTCTGGCCAATGCATGAGGAGGTAGGCCGCAAGCGCGACAGAAGTGGCGATACGCACATCGAGCTCGAGTTCCGGTCGCAGGCTCTGCAGCTCGGATTCTGGCTCGGCTGGCTCTCGATCATCGCGCTTTTCGGCGGCCTCGCCGACGCCGGATCGAAACACCGCTGGCTGCTGCTCGCCTTGACGCTTGCCGCAGCCACCTGCAACGCGGCCGCCATGTTCGTCCCCTGGCGCGAGTGGCTGCAAATCCGCCGCGGACGGCTATTGCTCGACCTCTGGTCCGGAGGATTGATCGGATTCATCGCGCTGCTCGTGTTCACCGGCGGCCCGAACTTCGCGCTCCTCCTCTTCCTCGCGATCCCGTTCATCGCCGTCGTCCAAGTCGGCTGGCGTCGGGGTTTCTGGCTCGCTGTCAGCGCCGGAACGTGTGCGCTCGCGGCCGCGCTTGTCCCACTCCCGGCCGGTGCAACGGCAATGCGGCTCGCGCTGATTGCCGCAGCTGTCACCGTCGCGCTCGTCCTCGCCCGAAGGATCCGTCGCGAAGCGGCTGCGCACAACGACGCCGCCTTCCGCGCCGAGCTCGAGCGCACGTTGACGACGGAGGCCAATCACCGCATCAAGAACAACCTCCAGACCGCCGCCGACCTCCCGCTACTCGGCCGTCCGCAGGGCGGCGACGGTCGTGCCTTCGACGACACCGCCGCCCGCATCCAATCGATCGCGACCGTCCATCGGCTGCTGACGGAGACCGACGACCCCGTCGACGCAAGTGCGCTCCTGAACAGCATCGCGGACGGGGCACCGGTGCCCGTCGCGATCGAGGCCGAGCCTGCAGTCCTCGACGCTTCTACGGCCCAGAAGCTCGGGATCGTCGCCAACGAGCTGATCACGAACGCCTTTCAGCATGGCGCTCCCCCAATTGCCGTGCGCCTGGATTCAGGAGAAAGGCATCGCCTACGGGTCGATGACTGTGGCGACGGTGCCGATGGTGCGCCAGGTCTGGGTCTTCAGCTCGTACGGCGGGTCGTCGAACACGGCCTTCGCGGGAGCTTCGCGCTGACCACACGACCCGGCGGCGGTACTCGCGCCGAGGCCGTCTTTCCCGCGGAGCCGAGATGAAAGTCCTGATCGCCGAGGACGATCCGGTCGTCGCACTGGGTCTCACCGAGCGAGTGTGCTCGCTCGGACACGATCCGATCGGCCCAGTCGGCGACGGCGAGCAGGCTGTCGCCGAAGCGAAAGCGAGCCTCCCCGACCTCTACCTCTTCGACATCGAGATGCCCAATCTCGACGGGCTGGCGGCTGCAGTGCAGCTGGCCGGCGAGGGCCTCCGGCGACCGGTGGTGATCGTGACCGGCGTCGATGACCCCAGCCTCGTCGAACGCTCGATCGCGAGCGGCGTCAGCGCCTACCTCACCAAACCGATCGACACGCGCGAACTAGAGGCGGCAATCAAGCTGGCGGCCGCTCGCCACGCCGAGTTCGAAGCACTCGAGGCCGAAGTGAGCAAGGCTCAGCAGGCGCTCGAGGACCGCAAGCTCGTCGAGCGCGCGAAGGGCCTGTTGATGTCGGCACTCAAGCTCTCTGAACAAGACGCCTTCCGCAGACTTCAGATGACCGCACGTGAGCGCAACCTGCGGCTCGCCGATGTCGCTCGCCGCATCGTCGAACAGCAAAGCCTGCTCGAGCCGAAGCCCGACTCACCGGCCGCCTCTCCGTAGCAGGCCGGTCCCGATCGAATCAGCGAGCGCTATTCGGATCGGTGAGAGACCGCTTCGATGTTGTGGCCGTCCGGATCGATGACGAAGGCCGCGTAGTAGTTCTCGTGGATGTCGCCCGTACGCCTGGAGGTCCGTTGTCCGACGCGCCGGCAGCCATAGCGGTCGCGTAGAACGAGTCGACGCCCGAGCGATCCGTTCTGAACGTGACGTCGCACAGATGAACGCTTCCACTCAGAACTCGCTTGCAGACCACGTACGGCGGTGGAAGCGCTGCGCCAGCGGGTCGAACGCCGCGACGAAGCGTTGCTTCGCCGCCGTCGCTCGACTGTTCGACTTCGCGGCGAGCTCGAAGTCCGAATTCGGCGACAGCGGGCACGTAGTTTGCAGGATCGTGACCATCCGATCGGTTGCGGCGGTCGGCGTCTCGAAGCTGCCGAGTTGGTCGAGGATGCTCTGGCGATTCTCCCTTGCGCTCTCGATCCGCCGCGCGGCATCGCCGGTGGTGATCTTGCACGCCACTCCCGCAGCAACCACACGGCCTATGTCGTGCCGTCCCGCTGCCGACTGCCGGAGGATGTTCTCTGTCCGGTCGACAAACGTGCGGAGCCTCTCCGAGGCGACACGGCCCTGGCTACCACGCGTCACGAGCACCGCGGCAACCGCGGCGGCGACTGCGAGCACGAGGCTCACGGCGGCGATCAACCTGCGGCGGTGTCGTCTGGGGACGGCAAGCCGCCGCGTCGCAACTATGGGCGCAACCGGGGTCGTAGCCGCGACGCGCGTGGCGTCGCCGTCTGCAGCGAGGGCGTTGGCGAAGCCGGCGGCGAGGGCGCCCGTCGTCGAGTACCGTGCATCGGCCTCCTTCGCCATTGCCGTCGCGAGGACGGCGTCGAGCGCCTGTGGCAGGCCGCGGTGCACGGTCGACACGGCCGGCGGCGCGTCGGCGAGGTGCGCCTGCAGCACGTCGAACTCCGACTCGCGGACGAACGGCGGCTGACCCGCGAGACAGTGGAAGAGGACGCAGCCCAGCGAGTAGACGTCCGCGCGGCCGTCGAGAGGCCGCCCGCGAATCTGCTCGGGCGAGGCGTAGTCGACCGTACCGAGGAAGAAGCCGGTCCGCGTCATTCCCTCCGAGCTCGTGCGTTTGGCGAGCCCAAAGTCGGAGAGATAGGCATGGTCGCCGGGCTCGGCGACGAGGATGTTCGCGGGCTTCACGTCGCGATGCACGAGCCCGGCTTCGTGCGCGGCGTCGAGCGCGCCGCCGATCTGGTCTGCGATTCGCGAGGTTTCAACCGCCGAGAGGGAACCGTGTTCCCGGATCAGCGCCTGCAGGCTCGGCCCGCTCACGTAGCGCATGGCGATGAAGAGGACGCCGTCTACCTCGTCGGCGTCATAGATCGGGATCACGTTCGGATGGTCGAGCGAGGCGGCAAGCTGAGACTCGCGGAGAAACCGCGCGCGGAAATCCTCGTCACGGGCGAGGTCGGACGCAATCACCTTCAGCGCGACCTTGCGGGCGAGCCGCTCGTGCGTGGCCAGGAAGACCGTGCCCATCCCCCCGCGGGCGAGCACCGATTCGATCGTGTAACCGCCGAACGTCTCGCCGACGTCCGGTGTCACCGGTCGGGACACGTGCGCAGCCGATAGCCGAGTCGGCGCTCGTTCTCGATCAGGTGCTCGCCTTCGAACGGCTCGAGCTTCTTGCGCAGCTCCCAGACCAGCTTCGCCAGCTCCTCGCGCGAGTGCATCGGCTCGTCCGCCCAGACGGCGTGCATCAGCTCCTCGTGCGTGCACAGTGCCGGCGCGCCTCCACTCGCAGCGTTTCGCTCGACCATGTAGCGAACGAGCCGGTGGGCCTGGGCGCGGATCTGGATCTCGTGTCGCTCGCCGTCCTGCACGAGGGTGAGTCGAGCCTGGGCCGGGTCGTAGGTCAGACACGCGGCCGCGACCGGCCTGGCGAAGGGGACGGCGCGGGTCGCCTGCGAGTCGGCCGTCGCGTGGAACGCCAGCTCGAAGTAGCGCCGCTCTCCCGTTGCCGACACCGATGCGAGCACGCACACGACGTCTCCGTCCTGAAGTGCCGCCCGTTCTCCGACGCGGCCGAGCTCACCGCCTCGTCTGAGAAACGTCCCATTGACGCTGCCGCCGTCGACGACGAACCAGCGGCTCCCGTCCCGCTCGAACATGCAGTGATTCGCGCGCGTGACGAGCTGCTCGGGGTCCGGCTGAAGCGCAATGTCGTTCGCGTCGGGAAGCCGCCCGACGGTGACACGTTGGCCCGAGAGCTCGACACTGTCGATTGTCCCGGAGTCCGGCCCGAAGACGACGACTTGGGCCGCACGCCCGCGCTCCCTCGTTGACGAGCGAAATTCCATTGATCGTCTAGCTCGCGTCCATGGATAAACGTCGCTCACGCGGCGACACTCGGTGCAGCGAGCAAGGCTACATTCAGAAACGGAGGAACCATGTTCAAAATCGGCAAGACCCTCGCTCTGGCCCTGGCACTGATCGCCGTGCCGGCGTCGGCGCTTGCGGCGTCAGGTGCGACCCGGCTGCCGGGGACCTGGGGCAAGCTCCCCGCGGCGCCATCGTCGGTCTTCGGTACGAGCGTCTGGACGGGCAAGCAGCTGATCGTCTTCGGCACGAAGCCGTTCACGTCCACCACCGTCGTCGAGGCCTACGATCCGGCTGCCGACGCCTGGAGCTCCCTCGCGACGCCTTCCGGACGCGTGTCGAACCTGGGCTACAAGGCCGTCTGGACCGGCACGGAGATGCTGGCCTGGAACGACTTCCAGCCTCTCGCGTACAGCCCGGCGACCAACCAGTGGCGACCGCTCCGGCGCTCGGTTCCGGGTGGGATCGTCGTCTGGACCGGGCGTGAGGCGATCGGCTGGGGTGGCGGCTGCTGCGGCGACGCGCGGTCGAACGGTGCGGCGTACAGGCCGGCGACGGACACGTTCCGCAAGCTGGCCCGCTCGCCGCTCGCGCCTAGCCAGAGTCCGGTCGGCGCCTGGACGGGCCGCGAGCTCGTGCTGGTCGTCGGCGGTTTGGATCCCGACGGGAAGCCCTACCCCGCGCGGTTCGCGCGCGCGGCGGCCTACAACCCACGGACGAACACGTGGCGTCGGCTCGCTCCCGAACCGGAACGCGGCGGTACCGTGGTCTGGGACGGCCACGAGCTTCTCGTCGTCGGCGCCGGGTTGCGCTCCCGATCGGCGTTCGCGTTCAACCCCGCGACGAATCGCTGGCGGAGGCTCGGGTCGGTACCGTCCTCCCGCGCCGGGGCCTCGGCGGCCTGGACGGGGAAGCGCCTGCTGCTCTGGAGTGCCAACCGCGGTCTCGCCTACGACCCGAAGACGAACCGGTGGTCGGCGCTTCCGAGCTGGCCCCTGCGCGCACGCGGGGGTCCGATCGTGACGTGGACAGGGCGATCGCTGATCGTCTGGGGCGGGGAGATCGGCACGCCCGTCGGCACCTCGACGCCGCCGAAGTTCCCGCTTGACGGAGCCGCGTTCACACCGACGGCACCGTAGCCCAAACCGAGGGGCGCAGCCCACCGATCCTTGCCGCCGCTCACCATCGGCTGGCTGTGTGACGGCCCGTCTTCATGCACTTCGTCTCGCCGGGAGGGTGGGCGTGTGCCCACCCTCCCGGCCCGCGTTCAGCCGTTTGGAAGTGCGGGGCAGTTGGCGGGCGCCGGCTCGTCGATCCGCCTCTGGAAACCGGCCGGAACAAGGGAGACGACGACCGTGACGAGGTCGACGCTGCCTTCGTTTCGGACGACGTGCGTGTCATGGCCGTTGTCGACGAAGCCCGATCCGGCCTGGACGACCTGGGGCGAGCAGGTGGGGTCGTCCTTCATGTAGAAGGTCGCGGTGCCGGACTTGACGATCACCAGGCTGGGGCCGGGGTGGCTGTGCCAGCCGAAGGTTCCGCCCGGCTGGATCGTGTTCTGCAGCACGTAGAGGTCGGAGGCCCCCTTCGTGTTGATCCGGGCCTGCCAGAAGTCGGTCGCATCACCGGAATTGATGTCGGTCTTCGTCGTGGAGTCGATGTTGTCGAAACGCGCGACTCCGAAGGTGGCGGTGGTCACCAACGAGGGTGGCGTGGCCAGGGCCGGTACGACGAACAACGCCGTGACGACCAAGGCGACCGCCACGAGCCCGGTCGCGACGAGGGCGCGCTTGCGATGGTGCTTCATTTCTTCTCCTCTGTTCGAGTTGTCCTGTCGCGAGGAGTCGTGGTAAGCGCTGCCGAGTTCAGCTCGACGCGAAAGGCGAGCAGGAGCGCCTCGTCGTGCGAGAGCGCCATCCCATGCGCCTCGCGTGCGTGGCGTTGAACTTCCGCGACGAGCCCGTCCTCGTCCTCGGCGCGGGCCTCGAACCCGCAGTCGCAATGAAGCATCTTGGCCATGACTCCTCGGGGCGAAAGTAGGGGCGCGCCCCTAAATCGAGGCAAGATGCGGGCAGGAGAATGATTGGGGAGTTGCCACTGAAGGTTTTCCTCGCGGGTCGGGTCGCGGTCGAGACCGACGGTCTGGTGATCGGCGAGGAGCGCTTCCAAGGGCGGCAGGGTCGGCTCTTCTTCGCGTACCTGGTGGCCGAGCAGGGAAGAGCGGTGCCACGGGACGAGTTGGCCGAGGCGCTCTGGGGCAGCGCACCGCCCGCGAGCTGGGAGAAATCGCTGACCGTGATCGCGAGCAAGCTGCGCAACCTGCTCGCAGAGAACGGCATCGACGGCGCCAACGCTCTGACCGGCGCCTTCGGCTGCTACCGGCTCGAGCTGCCCGAAGGAACCTGGGTTGACGTCACTGTGGCGACAAAGGCGGCGCAGGAGGCGGAGCAAGCGCTCGCGGCGGGGGACCTGAACGAGGCGAAGACAGCGGCCATGCTGGCCGCATCACTCGTTCGCCAGCCCTTCCTCCCCGGTGAGGAGGGGACATGGGTAGAGGAGAAGCGGCGTGGACTCGCCGATATGCGTGGCCGCGCGCTGAGCGTGCTGGCCGATGCGTACTTGCGCTCAGGTGATGCATCGGAAGCGGCGAAGTGGGCCGAGCAAACGATCGCGCTAGAACCATTTCGCGAAACGGGATACCGGCGTCTGATGGAGGCTCACGCCGCCGCCGGCAACCGGGGGGAAGCGCTTCGCGTGTACGAGCAATGCCGAGCGCTCCTCGCCGAGGAGCTCGGCGCCTACCCCTCGCCTGAGACCGAGTCGATCTACCGCGCGCTACTCGAAGCGCCTGCTCCTCAGACTGCAACGGCGGCGGCACCCGAGCCGCCACGTGACGCGGCACCGCTCGCAGATCTTGACCGCGCGCCGGAACCCGGGTTGGCTCGACGCTTGGCTCGGCGAAGTGGAGTCGGTGTGGCCGTCGCGATCGTCGCACTGATCGCAGCGGCGGTCGCAAGCGTACTGGCCACACGCGGCGGCGAGACGCATGCAACTGCGATAGCGGCAAACGCGGTCGGACTGATCGACACGCGCAGTGGACACGTGAGCAGCCAGGTCCCGGTCGGTCAGGCGCCGACGTCGGTCGCGGTGGGCGAAGGCGCGGTCTGGGCAGCGAACACAACGGCCGGCACGGTCTCCCGCATCGATCCTCGCACACGCTCTCTCCAGCCGATCACGGTCGGCGCAAGCCCGAGCGGAATCGCGGTGGGTGGCGGGGCCGTCTGGGTCGCGAACCACGACGACAACAGTGTCTCGTGGATCAACCCGCAGTCGAACACGGTCGTGAGAACGATTCGGGTCGGCGCGGGGCCGACCGCCGTCGCGTACGGCTACGGCTCGGTTTGGGTGACGAACGCAGATGACCGCACGGTGACTCGCATCGACGCCGACACCGGCGACGTCATCAAGAAGGCGATCCCGACCAACGCGGTCGGTCGCGGGATAGCCGTCGGGGGCGGCTCGGTCTGGGTGACCGACGAGGCGACGCGCAGCGTCCTCGGAATCGACCCGGCGACGAACACGGTGGCCTCGAAGGCGACCGTCGGCGCAGGCCCGACCGGTATCGCCTACGGCGACGGCTCGCTCTGGGTGGCAAACACCCTCGACGGCACGGTCTCGCAGGTCGACGCAACCACGCTCGGCGGGGGGGACGATCCCGGTGCCGGACGGGCCCTCCGCCGTCAGCTTCAGCAGGGGCGCCGTCTGGGTCAGCGCGGAGTTCGGCTCCCGCGTTGTGCGTATCGACCCTCGCCGTGGAGTAGTCGTCGGCTCGACGCCGATCGGCAACCGACCGGAGGGCCTCGCGACTGGCGACGGAGGCGTCTGGGTGACGGTCCAGGCCTCCGGCGAGGGGCACCGCGGCGGGCGACTCGTCGCGGTTGGCGCAGATTACGGCGCAGCGCCGGCCTCGATCGACCCCGCCTCCGGCCCGGTCCTGAGTGTGGGTGGAGCGGACCCCATGTACGAGACGTTGACGAGCCTGCGCGAGGTCGGCGGCGCCGCCGGGACACAGATCGTCCCCAACCTCGCCGCAGCACTGCCGCTGCCGACCGCAGGCGGCACGCGCTACACGTTCCACCTGCGCCCCGGCATCCGCTACTCCGACGGACGCCCGCTCCGAGCGGCCGACTTCCGGCGCGCGCTCGCACGTGCCCTGGAACTCAGTCAGAGCGAGAACATCATGCAGCCGTTCGGTCACCTCGCGGGCGCCGCGGGCTGCATCGGGCACCGGCGCTGCGATCTCTCCCGCAGCGTAATCGTGCAGGGGCCCGCGACGCTGACGTTCCGGCTACCGGCACCCGACCCCGACTTCTTCTACGAGCTCATGGCGATCGTCCCCGTTCCTGCAGGGACGCCGTTCCGCGACGTCGGCACGAAGGCGATCCCCGCGACCGGCCCCTACAGGATCCAGAGCTACGTTCGCAGCAAGCTCCTCACCCTCGTGCGCAACCCTTACTTCCATGTCTGGTCGGCGGCCGCGCGACCGGACGGCTACCCGGACGAGATCGTCTACCGCACGATCAAGACCCAGGACGCGGGCTTTCGCAACCTGCTCGCCGGGACAGCCGACCTTCTGACCGCGTCGAGGCAAACGCCGCGCCTTCAGGACTTCGCCACCCGCCACCCTCTCCAGGTGCACCTCGTCCCCAAGCAGGCGACGGAGTTCGTTTTCCTGAATGTCCGGCGCCCGCCCTTCGACGACATTCGCGTCCGTCATGCGCTCAACTACGCCGTCGACCGAAAGCGCGTGGCGGCGCTGCGCGGAGCCGCATTCGCGCAGCCGACCTGTCAGATCGTCCCTCCAACGGTGTCCGGGTACCGGCGGTACTGTCGTTACACGGCCGCGCCGGATGCGAGTGGCGACTGGAAAGCTCCGGATCTGACCAGGGCACGCGGGCTGATCCGCGCGTCGGGCACGTCGGGCCAGTCGATCGTCGTCTGGTCGCCGTCCGACTTCCGCAGGGAATCGCAGTACCTCGTGGCATTGCTGCGGCGGCTCGGCTACCGCGCGCGCATGCACTCCTTCCCCTACTGGGCCGCATACGAGGCGGCGCTGAACAAGACCCCAAGCGCCCAGGCCGGCTTCATCAGCTGGTTCGGGACGTCGCTCGCCGTGGACATGCTCGGCACAGTCGGATGCGACTTCCAGCCCAACTGGATGCACTTCTGCGATCCCCGCATCGACAAACGAATCGCGCGGCTCGGGAGAGAGGAGCCGACCGATCCCGCCGGCACTGCGGGCCGCGCAGCGGCGATCGACCGCGAGATCACCAACCGAGCCCCTTGGGTGCCGCTCATCACCCCCCGCTTCGTCGACCTGACGTCGGCACGTGTCGGGAACTACCAACAAAGCGGCGGTGCCGACCTGCTCGACCAGCTCTGGGTCCGATAGCCGCTCCGCGGCATGGACGTTCGCGCCACGTACGCAAGTTGCGAGACCGTCTCCGTCCTCGAAACGGTCCACACTCGAGAGGGCGCCTAGCGCATGCGCATTTTTCGTGGACCCGCCGGCTTCAGCCGCTTTAGACGTACGAGTTCCTCACTGCGGCTACTGGCACCTGACGAGCCAGAGGCAGAGCGCCGCCTAGCCAGCGAGGTACCAACTCCAGTACCAACCCGGAGGCATTAGACGTTGCCGCTTAGACGAAGGCCTCGCCTGAGCGGGGCTTTCCAGTAGCGGGGGCAGGATTTGAACCTGCGACCTCCTGGTTATGAGACGTGCGTTGCTAGGTCAGGCAACAGCAGAAAGCGCATGCTTGGCGATGCTCGATCGGCTGAGTCAGCTCAGATCAGCTCAGGTGGGCAAAAGTTAGGCAAAAGTTCTGCGTTCGACGACCGCCTCAATGTCGCGCGAATGAGTCGACCTCGCGTGCGATCGCCTTGGGTGCGGCGAGCATGGAGAGGTGTCCGGCCCCCGCGAGCATGTGAAACGGCGCCCGCAACGCCTGCGCCGATTTGCGTCCGTCGGGAACGGAGTCGACCGTGTCCTGCGCCCCCCAGAGCACCAGCGCGGGCACTCTGACGGTGCGCAATTGCGACAGCTGGAAGCCCTGGATCCCGTATCGCAACATCATTCGGAAGGCCTCAAGCGTTCCCTGCACCTTGAACGGCCGCTCCCACTGCTCGAGAAACGCACTCGTGAAGGAAGGATGGTGCGGATACGCGCCGGCGAGACCGCGCCGGAAGATCCAGTCTGAGCTCGTCGCGATCCGGTAGACGCTCGTAAACCAGGGTCCGACAACCACCTTGCCCAGCCACGACGGTGTCCCTCCTGCCGAGATCGCGTCGCCGTCAATCAGAACGATGCCCTTCGGATCCGTTCTACGCCAAAGCGCATCGGCGACGACGACAGCGGCGCCAAGGGAGTGGCCAACGAGGACCGGACGATGCAAGCCGAAGCGCGTCTCGAAGGCGCGCACAATTTCGATCCAGCCGCGAAGCGTGTACGGGCCCTTGCGCTCCGTGTACCCGAACGGCGGCAAGTCGAGCGCGAATACGCGGTGGTCGCGCCCGAGTAGCTTGCCAACCCTGTCCCAAACGAAGCTCGGCACGACGAAGCCGCCGAGCAAGATGATCGGCGTTCCGCGAGCCCCCCAGCGTCGGTAGGCCACCGCCTTTCCGTCCACGTGCACGAACGGCCCGGGGTAGAGCGCAGTCGCCGGCTTGACACCGTCCGCCGAAGCCGCGTTGTAGACAAGTGAGACGATCGTCAGCATGGCGAACAACTCGAGCAGCACCAGCCCGAGTCTCTTCGCCCAGCGACGCAGCCGAGGCATAACCCGACGTTAGCCGCGGGTGCACAGACCAGGTTCGATGAAGAAGGTAACGTCCTTGCTGGGTTGTCTGCGGCAATGATCCATTTCGATCTAAACGGGCGCAAGCTCGCCCTCGAAGAGGCGATCGTTCAGAAACTGCGGACGGAAGCCCTTGCCAGATCCGGCTCCTCCACGACACTTAACGACCTCGCCGTGATCCTGTCGCGTGCGCTTTCAGAAGGAAAACCCATCACGCTCCGACGAGCGGAGTCGCGCGCGCTGGAACATTTGCTCGGCCAGACCGGGCCTGCCCCCTGAACCCGGCGGGCTCCGAGCTCACGGCGACCTCCGGGTTTTCTCACCTGAGGTGATCTCCTACGAGCTGACGTCGGCTCAGGTTATTAGACTGGCGTTGCCCGGTAAGCCAACGTCATCTTCCGGCCTGGCTCCGTGTTCTGACTTCGGCTGAGGTCAGATCAGATCAGCTCAGATGGGCGAAGGTTTTTCTCTCGTTGAAGCTGTTTCGCCGCCCTCGCTGAGGCTCGCTTCTACTGCCATCTGACCGTACTCCCTTGGTGGGTCGTTCGACTAAGTCCGCCCCCCGGGCGAGAGCTACTTCCTAGGAGGGTTTGGCATTTCGATTGACGAAACGGCGTAGACTCGCCCTATGGAAAGTCTCATCGCAAGACTCCGCAAGTGGTTGGGGATGGGGAAGAAGACTTAGCCGGTTCTCACGTCCCTAACGGCGTAAGATGTTCTGAACTGGCCCTGCTTTCGGTCCCGGCCCAAAGCCCGCAATCCACCAACGCGCTATGCGCGCGAGGCGAGGAGCCTAAGGCGACGGAGTTTGACTGCGGGGCCAGCTCTTGCTGATCGACCGGTAGAAGATCCGCGTTCCTTTGGTTCAGAGTTGACAGATTTCGACATCATCGCGCGCGAGGTCAGCGGGTATCGCACTCGCTTCGAGGCGATCGAGAAGCGTCTAGACGAGGTTGAGAAGGTGAACGTGCGGCTGGAAGACGCTGCACTCACCACCGCCCGCGCCCTCGCGGAGATTTCAGGTCATTGGAACGCGGTCTACGAGGCGATGCGCCGCAAAGACGAGTCCCAAGAGGCGCCTGAACGGTGATTACCCGGTGGCTGCCGCCCCGGTCGGGCGGCGGTCAGATAGTGCGCCCCGCGTGCGAAAAGCTCGCACTTTGCGGTTTACCCCTCGCCGGTTTCCACGCGTTGTTCGTGCAGGGGCTGATCGCCTGTAGCGTGGGTTGCGGCAGCGAGAAGTCGGTTTCCGACGCCCGAAGCGTGAACGCGAGCGCCGCGCCCTCACTCCTCATGTCCCGAAGCTCCTCTTGGATGCAGCTTCGGTCCCAGCCCTCGGGGCGCAGCGTCGCCGTGAGGGCACCAGAGCCGAGGAAAGGAGAAGTATGTCCTCGGAACAGAACAAGACGATCGTCCGCCGCCTCTTGGAGGAACCCTGGAAAGGGAACCTGAAGGTCGTCGACGAGCTCATCGACCGCAACTACGTCGGCCACGACCCGTCCCTGCCCGAGCCGCTGCGCGGCCCCGACGGTTTCAAGGAAAACGTTTCGGCCTATCGCGCGGCCTACTCGGACGCCCGCATCACCGTCGACGAACAGATCGCCGAAGGCGACAAGGTCGCGACCCGCTGGACAGGTCGCGGCAAACACGACGGCGACCTGATGGGCATTGGCCCTACCGGCAAGCAGGTGACGGTTTCCGGACTCACCCTCTCCCGCCTAGAAAACGGCAAGGTGATCGAGGAGTACACCAACTGGGACACGTTCGGAATGATGCAGCAGCTTGACGTTGTTCCTGAGCTCGCCCACGCCTAGCCCAGGGCTGGCAGTACCCAATCAGAGGGCCGCCTTCGGGCGGCCCTCTGGTCTTCCTCGGAGCCTGACCGCCGCGTTGGCCTGAGTTCCCCAGCCCACCGTTGCGGGCACCGCACATCCGCCACGCGCCACCACAGTGAGTTTCGACGAGGGTTCCGCAGCGAAGGGATCAGGGTGATCCACACGCCGGTGCGAGCGCCGCAGGCGAACGCATACGCGGAGCGGTTCGTCCGCACCGTCAGAACGGAATCTCTCGACTGGCTCCTGATCGTCGGCCGCCGCCACCTCGAACACGTCCTGCGCATCTACATCCAGCACTACAACCGCCAACGTCCCCACCGCCGACTCGCGCTCCAGCCGCCCCAAGCGCCACAGCTCATACCGACCGGCGGCAATGTCCAGCGTCGCGACCGCCTCGGCGGCCTTGTGCACGAGTACTACCGAGCCGCGCATGAGTGAACGTGGTTTTGACACCCTTCAGGCTCAGGCCCGTTGCCAGAAGAGCGCGACGCGTTCCATTGGCGGATGATTGCACCAGTGAAGATCGCAGTCGTCGGCACCGGAGCAATGGGTTCCGTCTACGCCGGCCTGCTTGCGAGCGCCGGGCACGAGGTCTGGGCCGTCGACCGCTGGCAGGAGCACGTCGACGCGATCCGGGAGCGAGGCCTCCGCGTCGAGGGTGCGAGCGGAGACCGGGTCGTCCGTGTTCGGGCGACCACGGACGCGGCCGAGGTCGGAGAAGCTGAGCTCGTCCTCATCGCCACGAAGGCGATGGACGTGAAGGCCGCGTCCGAGTCTGCGCGCGTCCTCGTCGGACCCGGAACGCTCGTGCTTTCGATTCAGAACGGCCTTGGCGGTCCTGACATCGCAGCCTCGATCCTCGGGGAGAACCGGGTCGCAATCGGCGTCGCTGGCGGTTTCGGGGCCTCGATCGTCGAGCCGGGCCGCGTCCACCACCACGGACTCGAGCTGCTCCGGCTCGGCGAGCGCAATGGCCCTGCGACGCCCAGGGTCGAGGCGATCGCGCAGGTCTGGCGGGCGGCCGGCTTCAATGTCCAGACCGACGACGACGTCGACCGGTTCATCTGGGAGAAGCTCATCTGCAACGTCTCCTTCAGCGGCCCCTGCGCTGTTCTCGGCTGCACGATCGGAGAGGTGATCGCCGATCGTCACGCATGGACCGTCGCCTCGCGTTGCGGTCAAGAGGCATTCGAGGTCGCCAGGGCGTTGGACGTCTCGCTCGGCTTCGACGACGTGGGCTCGTACGTCCGCAACTTCGGGCTGAAAATCCCTGGCGCGCGGCCTTCGATGCTGCTCGACCTAATGGCGGGTCGACGGTCGGAGATCGACTTCATCAACGGGGCGATCCCGCGAGCCGCGCGCGAGACCGGTGTCGCGACCCCGTTCAACGAGGCGGTGACGGCGCTCGTCAAGGCGCGGGAGGCCAGGGCGCTTCGGTACCCACCTGAGGCCGAAAGGCGCTGCTAGCCGCACCGCTCGCGAAAGACCTCGTCGCCGCCTGCTCGAAGCAAGCGGTCGCAGCGCGTCGAGTCCAGCGCCGGCGCGAACCTCTCGGCCAGCATCGACGTCGCAGCGGCGTTGCGGTTGTGAAGCTCGTCGCCGCGCCGGAGCGCCTCCGTCATCAGCGCCCGCGCGTCGATCCCTCCCAGCGCCTCGAGCGCCGCGTTGAGCGCGGGTGCGAGTTCGTCGCGGATTCAGACGAGGCGCTCATTCACTTCCTCGTCGTACATGCCGAGGATGAGCGTCTTACCGAAGCCCTCCATCAGAAAGTGAAAAGCCCGGTTCCCGTTCGCGCGGTCCTCGAGCACGAGCACGGGCAGGGATGCGGTGATCGAACCGGCCCCACCGGCCATTGCAGAGTGATCCTGGGCCGCGCCGAGCCCGATCTCGCCCATACGCAGCTTCGCCTCCGCCTCATCTTCCGTTGCCGCGAGCTGCTCGAAGAGAGCGGCTCCGACGAGGCCGCCTCGGAGGAGCTCGGAGAGGTCGTCCCATGAGCCGAGCGGCGCCGCGTGCAGGATCAGGTTCGGTGCAAAGCGCGGCACGACCTCGGCGGCGGGCTTGACCCCGACCAGCCAAGGCTCGCTCGCGAGCACGCGCTCGATCGCCTCACGGTTCGCGTCAGTCGTGTCCACGATCCGATTCTCACGCGTTCAGTCCCGAGCGGTTCCGGCGGCTCCCACTTCGCTCTCGCTGAACGGCGCGACGTTCGCGAGCTGATCCAGCACAGTCTCGAGCGGCTCGACATCACCGAACTTCGCGTCGATGTCGAAGAGGTTCCACTCGACGGCGCCCGCCACCCGGTCCCCGACGCACTCGCGCACGACGATCGGGCGGAAGCCGAGCCCGATCGCGTCCTCGACTGTGTGCCGGACGCACCCTGCCATCGTCACGCCCGTGACGATGACCGTGTCGACGCCGGCCGCCCGCAGGAAGCCGGCGAGGTGGGTGCCGTGGAAGGCGCTCGCGAACTTCTTGACGATCACCTGCTCGCCGGGTTCGGGCGCAATCCGCTCGTCGATCGCGACCGCATCCGTGCCGAGCGCGAGTACCTCGACTGGGATCTTGTGGTGCCAGAGGCCCATGTCGGTGCTCGGCCCATCCGTGACGGCGTAGGCAGTGGTCGTGAAGACCACCGGAATGGCTTTCGTCCGCGCCGCCGCGAGGAGCCGCTGCACCCCGGGGATGATCACGTCCATCCCGTCGCAGGTGAACGGGTTCCCTTCGCGGGTCCACGCGTTTGCAAGGTCGATGTTGATCAGCGCCGGCCGCTCGCCAAAGCCGACGCGGCGCATGAAGCCGCGGCTCCGGTAGAGCTCGGAGTCCGCGGAGAAGATCGTCTCGAGGGCGTCGGTGATCTCGCTCATGGTTGCCTCCTTCCCGCGCCGCCTGGATGATCCCAGACGTGGCGACGGAAGCCAAGGTCGCAGTCATTGCGCTACAGCAGGTGGTCGTCGAGGGTCACGAGCTTGACGAGCGCCGAGCTCGCCGTCGGCGAAGCGCCGCGGCTCGACATGCCTGCTGTCGCCTCAGCGCTTCGCGAGAAAGACAGCCGAGTAATCGAGTCCGCCGAGCCCGGTTTCCTGCGCGCGCCGGTATTCGGCGAATGCGGCGGCCGCGACGGGCGCGTCGTCGGCGAGCTCGAGCGCAAGCGCGAGGTCCTTGGCGATTAGGTCGAGCATGAAGAGCGGCTCGTAGCTGTTCGAGGACGGGTGCGATGGGTCGACGCCCGGCAGCGCGAAGCGCGTGCGCAGGACGCGCGAATCGCCGGTCGAGCTCGTCAGGAGGTCGTAGAGAATGCGCGGGTCGATCCCCTCGCGCTCGGCGATTGCGCAGGCTTCGGCGATCGCCGCCATCGTCGCGCCCGCGATCAGGTTGTTGCAGAGCTTGGTCACCTGCCCGGTGCCCGGCCCGCCGACGAGCACCGGCCGGCCGAGCGAGCGCAGCAGCGACTCCGCGCGCTCGAACACCTCGGGGCGGCCGCCGACCATGATCGTCAGCGTCGCCGCCTCGGCCCCGCGCGGGCCGCCGCTGACGGGCGCGTCGAGCGTGGCCTCGAACTCCTCCGCGAGCTGCCGTGCCAGAGCGGGCGGCCCGGTCGACATGTCGACGAGCGCGATGCTCCGGGGAAGCTCGCCTGCCACCCGCTCGACCGCCTCTGGAGAAGGCAGCGAGAGGAGCGCGAAGTCGGCGCCTCCGGCTGCTTCGGCCGGCGTCGCCGCGGTCGGGCCGCCGAGCGCATCGGCGCGAGCCGCGTCGAGATCGCACCCGACGACGGCGTAGCCGGCCGCGATCAGGTTCCTCGCCATCGGCAGCCCCATTGTTCCGAGGCCGATGAAGGCGACCCGAGGCACCTGTCTGCTCAGGACGCTGTAGCGAGCTCGCTGCCGTATTCGCCGAGCCGGGACTGCGGGCGCCCCGTCGAAGCCAGCACGACCCAGATCACGATCTCGTCCGACCGGGGCGCGTCCGGAATCCGTACCTCGAAGGTCTGGTGATGCGAGCGCACACGATGGTCGCTCTTGTGCTTGATCGCGAGGTCGAGCGGCGTGCCCGGTGAGCCGCGCTTCTCCGCTGACGGGAGCAGCGAGGTGCCGTCCGCGGGGCCCCTCACCCGGTCGCCGAAGCGCAGGTTGTGGATGATCGCCGAGCCGTGCTCGATCTCACCGTCCATCCCGACGAGCGCGCCCTTGCCGTAGGCCTCCACGTCTCCACCGAGCAACTCGAGCGCGCGCGCCGTCAGGAGCGTCCCGAGCGGCTCGCAGTAGGTCTCGATCAGCGGGTCGAGGTCGTCCACCCAGAGGCCGGCGAACGGGTTGGTGATCACCGCGCCCGCCGCCGAGACCCTGAGCGGCGGCTCGACCGGACGGCCGCCCTCCGCGTACACGTCCTCGACGATCGCGACCACCTTGCGGAGACCCTCCATCGGCCTAGAATAATCCCCTCCACCCGTGGCGGAGATCGAGGATGTCCTGCAAGCCTTGCTCAGCAGCACGGGCGCGAGCCGCGTGACGCTCCGAGAGGACGTGCCCGGCGACTACGCGTTTCCGGTCACGCACGAAGCACTCGCGCCGGGCGTTGGCTCGCTCCGGGGGGAACGGACGGTTGACTTGAGAAACCAGCCGGTCGCGCTGGAGGTCGCGGCCGGGCGGCAGGTCATCCAGGATGACTGTGCGCAGGCGTTCGACGATCCCGCCTTCCACCGGATGCGCGAGACCTACGGCGGGCTCGCAGCGCAGATCGTGACGCCCGTGCTGTCCGACGGGCGCGTCGCCGGGATCGTTTCCCTGCACCAGCTCGGCTCGCCGCGGCACTGGACCGAGGAGGAGATCGAGGCCTGCCGTGCCGCGGCAACCCGGGTCGGGGCACTGCTCTGATGCACAACCGCTGGCATCCGAACATCCCGCCGGTCGCTGAGGTCGCGCCCGGCGAGGACGTCAGGCTCGAGACCGAGGAGGGGCTCGGGGGCGAGCTGACTCGTGAGAGCTCGCACGCCGACGCCGGCCGCCTAAACCTGGGCCTCGGCCATCCCCTCGCCGGGCCGCTGCACATCGCCGGCGCGAAACCGGGCGACGTGCTCGAGGTCGAGCTCGTGTCCTACGAGTCGGCCGACTTCGGCGTCACCGCGGTCATCCCCGGCTTCGGCTTCCTCGCCGACCTCTTTCCGGAGCCGTACCTCGTCAAGTGGGAGATCGCGGGCGGGCTCGCGCGATCGGAGGAGCTGCCGGGGGTGGCGGTACCGGAGGAGATGTTCGCCGGCGTCGTCGGCGTCGCGCCCTCGCTCGAGCGTCTGGAAGCGTTCCGGAAGCGTGAGGAGGTCCTCCGGGCTCGCGGTCAGGCGGTCGCCGACCCGTTCCCCGAGGCAGCGGTGCCGCCGGAGGCGGCGGACGGCCTGCGGACGATCCCGCCGCGCGAGACCGGAGGGAACCTGGACGTCCGTCAGCTCGTCGCGGGCAGCCGCATGTGGATGCCGGTCGAGGTGCCGGGCGCGCTGTTCTCGATCGGCGACCTCCACTTCGGGCAGGGCGATGGCGAGGTTTGCGGAACGGCGATCGAGGTGGCGGGCGCGGTGACCGTCCGCTTCGCGTTGCACGAGGACTGCGGCCACCGGCCTCGTTTTCCCTCCTACGAGACGCCTGGCCGGCCCGGGCGGCGCTCGTTCGCGACGATTGGCATCCCGGTCGACGACGGCATGGACCTGAACGCCGCCGCGCGAGAGGCGCTGCTCGAGATGATCGACCACCTCGAGGCGACCTACGGCTTCGAGCGCGCGGCCGCCTACGCGCTCTGCAGCGCTGCCGTCGACCTTCGGATCTCCGAGGTTGTCGATGTGCCCTACCCGGTCGTCTCGGCCCTGCTCCCGCTCGACGTCTTCAAGGCCTCACCTACGGCCGCTGCTTGACCATCCCGTCGCTCAGGCTTTGAGCGGCACCGCGTAGGACGGCATAGGCGCGCCGGTCGCGCCCCGCAACTTGAGAGGGAAGCCAAGGAAGGCGAACTCGTACTGCTTCTGAGCCGCGATCTCCTCCATGTTCACGACCTCGATGATCTGGCAGCCGGCCGTCGCGAACATGTAGGCATGGACGGGCAAGAAGACGTTCGGCTCCTCCGACGGCAGCACCTCGAGGGCGATCGTGTCGGAGGCGATGCACATCGCGCCCACCTCCTCGCAGAGCCACTTCGCCGACGCGAGCGAGATCCCCGGCGTGCCGTCGAGGTAGCCGTGGAAGTCCGGCCAGACGCTCATGCGGCCCGTGCGCACGAGCACGACGTCCCCCTTGCGCAGCTTGACACCCTGCTTCCTCGCCGAGCTCTGCAGGTCCCTGGGCGAGACCGCATAGCTGTCCGGCAGGCAGTCGACGCCCTTCATCCCCGCCACGTCGAGCATGACGCCGTGGGCGATCACGGGCGGATAGTTCTCGGGACCTCCCTTGGTCCAGACGCGGCTGCCGAGCTCCTTGTCGGCAGTCCACCCGTTCCAGAACTTCCCGTAGAAGCCCAGATGGTTCAGCGTGTCGATATGCGTGCCGCAGTGGGTGTACAGGTGGATCGAGTCGCCGCAGTAGGAGTACTTCTTGTGTACGGCGGATCCGACGCCGGAGAGGTTGTCGTTGACCGAACCCTGCGGCGTGTGCGTCATCCAGATCCCGTACGGTGGGTCGCCTGCCGCTACCCAGGACGGCATGCCGATGAAGTACTCGACGTTGAGGTCGAACACGTGGCGGCCGTCGAGGTGCTCGAGGATCGCCCGGTTGGTATCGCGGGTGATCCAGTTCAGGCGACCGATCTCGTCCCGCGGTCCCCAAGGACTCTTCGAGACTTTCACCCCGCCCCGATTCAGGATCGCGTCGGGGACGACTTCCTTGTCAGCTGCCATCGACTCCTCCTTAGGTCTTGACGGCCTGCGTCTCTTCGACGATGGCGCCGTAGAGCTCCGGCCGCCTGTGGCCGAAGAGATAGAGCTCGTACTCCCCGGGGATGACGTAGTCCTTGTCGCGCGCCTTCTCGACGTCGACATCCGCGACGAGCAGGGCCTCCTCCGTCTCGCCCGCCTCGGCCAGGCGCGTGCCGTACGGGTCGACGATCTGGCTCCAGCCGCAAAACTCGCCCAAGCGCTCCTTGCCGACGCGGTTCGCGGTCAGGAGGTAGATGCGGTTCTCCGCCGCTCGCGCGACCGTGATCAGCTCGGTCTGGAGCTTCGCGGCGATCGGGAAGTTCGTCGGGTGCGCCACGATATCCGCGCCCCTGAGCGCGAGCGTCCGCGTGACCTCCGGGAAGCGCAGGTCATAACAGATCTCGACGCCGATCCTGCCGAGGGGCGTGTCGTAGACGGTCAGCTCGTCGCCGGGGAAGACGAAGCGGTCGACGCCGAGGAAGGGCAGGTGCGTCTTCCGGTAGGTGCCGACGAGGCCGTCGGGCCCGACCAGGACCGCGGCGTTGCGAAGCGTGTCGCCGTCCCTCTCGAGGAGGCCGCACACGACGTGCATCCCGAGCCTCCGGCTCTCCCGCTCCAGCACCTCGCTCGAAGGGCCTGGAACCTCCTCGGCGAAGGGCAGCGCCTCCTCCGCGCTCTCGAACATGTACCCGGGGATCGCACACTCGGGCAGGACGAGGAGCTCGGCTCCCGCAGCGGCCGCCTCCTCCAGCCTGGCCAGGCACGCCTCGAGATTCCGCTCCGGCTCGGCAAGCTTCGGCTCGATCTGCGCCGCAGCGACCAGCATCTCGGGGCGAGTCTAATAGTCTGACATTCGATGCGAAAGATCCGCTTCTACTACGACGTCGTCTGTCCCTACTCGTACATGGAGACGCATGCCCTCGAGGCCGCCGAGGACGCCGGGGCGGTCGACATCGAGTGGTTGCCATTCGAGCTTCGGCCCGCCCCAAGACCCCTCCTCGAGCCCCGTGGCGATCATCTGCGGGTCGACTGGACCCAGCACGTCTACCGCCGTGCACTGCAGCTCGGGATCGAGATCCATCTGCCGCGCTACCAGCCGCGCTCGACGCTCCCGCTCGCCGCGTGCCTGTGGGCGGGAGAGCAGGGACGGCTGCGCGACTTCAAGCACGCGCTCTACGAGGCGTTCTTCTGCGAGGGCGAGGACATCGCCACCGACCGAGAGCTCGCGCGTGCCGCCGGGCGCGCCGCGATCGACCCGGACGGCGTGGTCGCCGCCGCCTACTCGTCGGAGCGTTTCGCGCAGCTCCGCGAGATCCGCCGCGCCGCCGAGGCGGCGGGCGTTCGGGGCGTTCCCTCGCTCTTGACGGACGAGGGCGAGACGCACTGGGGGATGGGCGGCCTCGAGCGTCTGCTCGCCGGGGAGCCGCTCGTTCCGAGGGCGGACTAGAACAGTTACACCTTCGCCCGCTTCCGCACCGCTCATCCGAGCTCAAGCACGTCGACGATCGTCACCTCGGGCTCGACGCCCACCTTCCGCATCAGCTCCGTTCCACGCGGCACGCGCGCCGATCACAGATAGCGGTCGAGCGTGCCGCGATCCTTCCAGAAGGCAACGAGCCGGACGAGGTCGCCGTCGACGAGCAGCCGTGCGGTGAGCACACCCTCGGGCCGCGTGGCCCGTCCCTCGTGCATGAGCTCCGCGAGCCGTTCCGCCTGCTCGCGGCCCATCCTGGACTCAAAAACCGCAGCGACCACGCGTATAGATCATCCTCTTCGGGCATGGGCGTTCAATCCACGGTCGCGTTCGAGACGAAGAACCGTGCAGAGGGACGGCGATTCTTCGAGGGGCGACCCTCGCCGACCAGAATCGCCGTTCCTCGATCCCGAGCAACGACCCACTCAAGTCGAGATCATCTTTTTCTCGACGCCGACGCCAGCCGCGACGGCCCGCTCGTACTCGAGCGGCACGGTTGCCGAGTCCTGTAGGGCGATCCCGGTCGAGTCGAAGACCGTCACCTCGGAGGCGGAGGTCCGACCCGGCTTCTTGCCGGTCACGACCTTGCCGATCTCGCAGGCGACGGCGTCCTCGGAGATCAGGCCCTGTGCGAGGGGCACGTTGATCTCGCCGTCCGTGCGGCACTGGCGGATGTCGTCGACGAAGATCCGGGCCCGCTGGAGAATCTCAGGGGCGAGCTCCTGATCGCCGCTCTTGTCGGCTCCGACCGCGGCGATGTGCGTCCCCTCTGCGATCCACTCGTTCTCGACGATCGGCCCGCGGGCCGGCGTGATCGTGACGACCACGTCCGCGCCGCTGACGACCTCGGCCAGGTCGACCGAGGGCATCAACCGGAAGGCGTAGCGTCCGTCGTACTTCGCGGCGAACGCCGCCAGCGTCTCCGGCGAGCGGCTCCAGACTCTCACCTCGTCCCAGTCGAAGACCTCGTTGCAGGTCTCGAGCACACCCTCGGCCATGTGGCCGGCGCCGACGATCGCCAGCACCTTCGAATCCTCGCGCGCGAGCCACTTGGCCGAGACGGCGGCCGCGGCGCCCGTGCGCATGACCGTGTGGTAACTCCCGTCGACGATCGCAAGGGGGAAGCCCGTCTCGGGGTGGGTGTAGATCAGGATCGAGAAGACGGTAGGGAGGTCGAAGCGCTCGCGGTTCTGCTCGCGGATGGAGACCCACTTGCAGGCGGCAGCCTCCGGCTCCTCGATGTACGAGGGCATCGCCTCCCACTCGCCCGGGTACTTGTCCAGCACGATGTGGCCCTTCGGGTCCATGTAGAAGCGGCCCTCACCGTGCATCCGGTAGGCCTGCTCGACGCACTCGACGTACTCAGACGGCGTGACGAGGCCCATCATGTCTGTCCGGCTGAGGATCAGCGTCTTGCGGTTATTCCAGCTCTCCTTCGGCATCTGCCGATTCTACGACGAGCTCGACGACGGCCACGAGCAATGCGGAGTCCGGATACGGCGCCAGCCGCCGGCGGGCGCGCTCGAGCTGGCGTCGCGCCCGGTCGAGTTCGCCGGTCTGAGCCCGATAGCCGGCAGCCGCAAGGTGGTGCAGGCCGTGCAGGAGCTCGTCGTCGCCGACCCCGAAGCCCTCGGCGAGCGTCCGGGAGGCGGCCACGAACTCGCTCCGCTCAAGGTGCCCTTCGACACGCCAGAGGATCGACCGCAGGCGCGCTTCGGGCAGGGGCCACTCTTCGTTAGAGTCGCCGGGCATGGTCACGGTCGAGCGTACCCCCAGCTCCGACCGGATCGAGCACGACATCGAGGAGCTGGCCGGCGCGGAGTACACGCTCTCGGCGGAGGCGATTCGCCGCTACGCCTACACGGGCGTCTACCGGAACACGCTCGACTACTTCAGGCGGGAGCTCGAGGCGATCGGCTTCGACGTCGGCGAGGATCCAGTCGGGACGCTCGTCGCGCGAAACCGCCCGCCAGGCGAGCCTGCCTTCGGCGTGGGCTCGCACTGCGACTCGAACCGCAACGGCGGCAAGTACGACGGAACGATGGGCGTCGTCACCGCACTCGAGGTCTGCCGCCTGAATGAGGAGCTAGGCCTCGGGCTCCCGCTGCAGCTGATCTCGTTCCTCGAGGAGGAGGGCTCGGGCTTCGGGCAGATGCTGCTCGGCAGCCGCATCGTCGCCCAGCGGGTGACCGAGGATGAGCTGCGCGAGACGTTCCGTGCGATCGACGACGGGCGCAGCTTCTGGGAGCACGCCGAGGAGGCCGGCTACGAGCCTGCGCGCTGGGGAGAGGCGGTTCACGTCCTCGACAACCTGACCGGCTGGATCGAGATGCACATCGAGCAGGCCCGCGTTCTCCAGGACACCGGGAACCGGATCGGCATCGTCTCCGCGATCGCCGGCTACGTGCACGCCGACGTCGTCGTCCAGGGGCGCGGCGACCACGCAGGAGCGACGCCGATGGACCTTCGCCTCGACCCGACCTTGCCCCTGGCCGAGTCGATCGCCGAGCTCGAGCGCCTCGCCAGGGCGGCCGGCAAGGGAACCGTTGGCACGGTCGGGGAGATCGAAGTCGACCCAGGGATCATCAATGGGATCGCAAGCCGGGTACGCTTCTCACTCGACATCCGCGGCCCCGACGACGACGCGTTCCAGAGCGTCGCCCGCGACATCGCCGCCTTTGCGCAGGAGTCTGCGCGGGGCCGCGGGACCACGGCGGAGTATCGGCAGCGCCAGACCCTGCCCGCGACGCCGCTCGACGAGCGCATCGTCGGCGCGCTCGACGAAGCGGCAAGGGCGACCGGGGAGCCCCGCATGACGATGCACTCCGGCGCGGCGCACGACACGATGTGCGTGGCCGACCACGTCCCGAGCGCGATGATCTTCGTGCCCTGCAAGGACGGGATCAGCCACCACCCCGCCGAGGACGCCAGCCCAGCCGACGCGGCACTCGCGGCCGAGATCATCCTCAACACCATCCGCTCTCTCAGCGGCAGCATGTAGGAGCTCGTCCCGAGCGCGCAGCCTCCGGCGACGGCTCTCCGCGCTCAGACCGCTCGCGCGTGAGCGACGAGCCCGCCCGCGAGCAGGATCTCGCGCTCGCGCGCCGCCAGCCGCAACTCGAGCCGCACAGGCCCCTCAAGCTCCGTCCCGCCTGCCTCGACCGTCGCACGGATGCCGGGGATCCGCCACTGGTCCCCTTGCTCGACCCGTTCGTAGTCCGCTTCGTCGGCGAAGGTGAGGGGGACAATCCCCTGCGCGATCAGATTGGCGCGATGGATGCGGGCGAAGCTCCTGGCCACGACTGCGCGCACGCCGAGGTAGAGCGCGGCGAACGCCGCCTGCTCGCGGCTCGAGCCTTGCCCATAGTTGTGCCCGCCGACGACGATCCCGCCGCCCCATGCCTCGGCCCGCGCGGGGAACTCCGGGTCAAAGCGGCGAAACATGTAGCGCGCGCAGGCGGGGATGTTCGACCAGATCGCAAGGCCGAGCGCGCCGTCCGGGGCCATGTCGCCCGTCGAGACGTCGTCCGGGACGACGATCAGCACGCGTCCCGCGATCTCGTCGGGCAGCGGCGGCACGGGGGGCGGGGGCACGATGTTGCGGCCCTTGACGAGCTCGACCTCGAGGCCGTTTCCGGGCGGAAGGATGAATTGGCGGTCGTCGGCCTCCGGGTTCGCAGGCGGCGGTGTGAGCTCCGGCGGCTCGCCCAGCTCGCGCGGGTCGGCAATCTCTCCGCGGAGCGCGGTCGCGGCCGCGGTCGCGGGCGAGCAGAGATAGACGCGATCGTCGGCCGTTCCGCTCCGCCCCGGGAAGTTGCGGTTGAACGTCCGAACGGAGACGGCGCCGGCGGCCGGCGCCTGGCCCATGCCGATGCACGGTCCGCAGGCGGGCTCGAGTATGCGTGCCCCGGCGGAGAGGAGGTCGGCGTAGACGCCGCTGCGCACGATCATGTCGAGGATCTGGCGCGAGCCCGGCGTCACGGTGAGGTCGAGCTCAGGAGGCAGCGAGCGGCCGCGCAGCACGGCCGCCACGACAGCCAGGTCCTCATAGGAGGAGTTCACGGAGCTGCCGACGCAGACCTGACTCGTCGCCGTCCCCGCCGCCTCGCGGACGGGCACGACGTTCCCGGGTGACGAGGGCAGCGCGATGAGCGGCTCGAGCTCCGCGAGATCGATCACCTCCACTTCGTCGTAGCGCGCTCCGGGGTCGCGGGCGAGCTCGACGAACTCTCCCTCCCTGCCCTGCTCCGCGAGCCAGCGGCGGGTCTGCTCGTCGCTCGGAAAGATCCCGGTCGTCGCCCCGGTCTCCATGATCATGTTGCAGATCGTGCCGCGGTCGGTCGCGCTGAGCGTGGCGACGCCGCCGCCGTGGAACTCGAAGACCCGGCCGCGGCCACCGCGTACACCCCTCCGGCGCAGCAGCTCGAGCACGATGTCCTTTGACTGGACCCACGGGCGCAGCCGCCCGCGCAGCTCGACGCCGACGACGAGCGGCCGCTCGACCGGGTACGTATGTCCGGCCATCGCGACGGCGACTTCCGTGGCGCCGGCACCGATCGCGAGCAGACCGAGTGCTCCGGCCATCGTCGTGTGGCTGTCCGCGCCGAGCAGGAACTGCCCGGGCCGGGCGAAGCGCTCGAGATGAAGATAGTGCGAGATGCCGTTGCCGGGACGCGAGTAGAGGGCGCCGTACCTCGCGGCCCAGCTCCGCAGGTACGCGTGGTCCTCGGGGTTCTTGTTGTCGACCTGGAGAACGTTGTGGTCGACGTAGGAGACGGTTGGAACCGCGACCCGGTCGAGGCCGAGCTGCTCGAACTGGAGGCACGCCATCGTGCCCGTCGCGTCCTCGAGCAGGATCTGGTCGACGAGGAGCTCGATCTCCTCCTCCGAGCTTCCGGCGAGGTGTTCGGAGATGATCTTCTCCGTGAGGGTGCTCGGTTCGGCCACGGCGAGAGCGTAATACGTGCTCGCGGTCCTCTTCGCCGCGCTGGCGGGAGCCCTCTTCGGGGCGCTCGCAGTCACGGTTCGCAACGGGTTGGGACGAGGTGCCGACCCCGAGGTAGGCGCCATGGTCGTCGCGGGCGTCGGCCTGGCCGTGTCGTCGGCGCTGGCGGTTCCCTCCGCCGTCGTCGAGGAGGTGCGGCTGGGCGATCTGTGGCCGTTCCTACTTGTGGGCGCGCTCGTGCCCGGCGGCTCGCAGATCCTCTTCATTCTCGCCGTGCGGGACGCGGGGCCTTCACGCGCGGCAATCCTGATCGGCACCACTCCTCTGCTGTCGGTCGCGATCGCGCTCGTAGTGCTCGGCGAGCCGTTCCGCCCGCTGCTCATGGCCGGGACGGTGTTCGTGGTCGCGGGGGGCGCTGCGCTGGCGCGCGAGCGCGAGCGGCCCGAGCACTTCCGAGTCATGGGGGCCGTGCTCGCGCTCGCCTGCGCGGCGCTCTTCGCGATCCGCGACAACGTTGCTCGTTGGGCGGCGCGCGGCACTCACCCGCCGGCGCTCATCGCCGCGACCGTCTCGCTGCTCGCCGCGTTCGCCGTCATCCTCGCCTACATACTTGTGGCGCGCCGCGAGGCCCTCCGCTCGCAACTCCGCGCTGCGATCCCCGCGTTCGCGGCCGCGGGCGTCGCGCTCGGGCTCGCCTACGACAGCCTGCTCGAGGCTTTGGACCGGGGACGCGTGTCGGTCGTTGCTCCGCTCAACGCGACGCAGTCGCTCTGGGCTGTCTTCTTCTCGGCTCTCGTCATCGGACGCCGCGGCGAGGTGATCGGCGGGCGCCTCGTCACCGCCTGCCTGCTGATCGTCGCCGGCGGCGTGCTCATCGGGGCCGTGCGCTGACCGCCCCCACGCGCTCGGCGACCGCGTCCCCGGCCTCTCTGGTCGTCGCGCTTCCGCCCACGTCGGCCGTGCGAACACCCGACCGGCAGGCGTCCTCGACGGAGCGCATGAGCACCCGGGCAGCGTCCTGCTCGCCGAGCTGCTCCAGCATAAGCGAGGCACTCCAGATCGCACCGGTCGGGTTGGCGATCCCACGGCCGGCGATGTCGGGCGCCGACCCGTGCACAGGCTCGAAGACGCCCGGGACACCTCGATCTCCGGGGGCGAGGTTCGCGCTCGCCGCCATCCCCATTCCGCCCTGGATCGCGGCGGCAAGGTCGGTGAGGATGTCGCCGAAGAGGTTCGAGGCGACAGCGACGTCGAGGCTGCCCGGGTCCTGCACCATGCGGGCGGCCAAGGCATCGACAAGCACGCGCTCATAGCGCACGCCGGGAAAGTCGGCAGCGACCTCCTCAGCGACCTCGTCCCAGAGCACGTAGCCGAAGCGGGAGGCGTTTGACTTCGTCGCGCTCGTGACGAGGCCGCGCCTGGCCTCGGCGAGCTCGAAGGCGTGGCGTAGCGCCCGCTCGACGCCCACGCGTGTGAAGACGCTGGTCTCGATCCCCACCTCGGACGGCAGACCTCGATGCACCCGCCCGCCGACCCCGGAGTACTCGCCCTCGGTGTTCTCCCGAACGAAGAGCATGTCCACGTCCGCGGGCCCGCGGCCGGCGAGCGGGCACGGGATACCTTCGAGCAGCCGAACCGGCCGGAGGTTCGCCCAGAGGTCGAGCCGTTGCCGGATCTCTAGGATCAGCCCCCAGAGGGAGACGTGGTCGGGCACCGACGGGTCGCCGACCGCACCCATCAGCACGGCATCGTGCCCGCGGAGAGTCTCGAGCGCCTCGGCGGGCATCATCCGCCCGTGCTCGTGCCAGTAGGCGGAGCCCCAGGGGAGCTCCGTCCACTCGATCGGAAGTTCGAGCGCTTCGACCGCTTTCCGGGCTTCCGCGATCACCTCCGGGCCGACCCCGTCCCCGGGGAGAACGGCGACCCGGTATGTCACACCGCCGCGCCTACCTTCCCCGCCACGCTCTCGACGTAGTCGAGCGCTTCCTCGACCGAGACTACGTCGGCGTACTTCGCCTGGATGTCGAACAGGTTCGCGTCGTGCGGCGCCTGCGCCCGGTCGCCGACGCACTCGCGCGGTACGAGGGTCGGGAACCCGTACTGGAGCAGGTCGATCGCCGTCGCCCGGACGCAGCCGCTCGTCGTCGCTCCGCAGAGTACGACGGAGTCGATCCCCTGCGAGATGAGGATCGCGGCGAGGTTCGTCCCGAAGAACGCCGAGGCGCCCTTCTTGACGACGATCGTCTCGCCTTCTTGAGGCTCGAGCCGTGGGTCGATCTCGACCCAGCGGCCGCCGATCTGGAGGTCGCCCAGCGCCGGCGCCTTCTCGAGCCAGAGCCCGCCGTCCTTGAGGCTCGGCTCGAAGCCGATCGTGGTGAATATGACCGGCAGGCCCTTGGCCCGGGCGGCGTCCAGCAGCCGCTTCGTCGCCTCCACCTGCTCGGTCATGTCCGCCCCGAGCGTGCACTCGGGATCGGTGAACCCCCAGCTGAAGTCGACGACGAGGACGGCCGGGCGAGAGCCCAGCGTCACGCTCTCGCCCAGCCGCGCCTTTGCGTAGACCTCGCGGGCTTCTGCGTCGCTCATGCCGCGACCGCCTCCTTCCCGGTCGGCGTCAGCTCCTCGCCGAAGCGGGCGCGGCGGACGAACTGCCCCGCCCCAGGTTGGGCCACGAGCTCGTCGTTCTCGACGATCACCTGGCCGCGCACGAGCACGACCTCGGGCGCGCCGGTGACCTCCGTCCCCTCGAACAGGTTGTAGTTCACCTTCGAGTGGTGGGTGCTCGCCGACACGGTCAGCTTCTTCTCCGGGTCCCAGACGACGATGTCGGCGTCGGAGCCGGGCGCGATCGTCCCCTTCCGGGGGTAGAGGCCGAAGGACTTGGCCACGTTCGTCGAGGTCAGCTCGACGAAGCGGTTCAGCGTCAGCTTCCCGCTGCCAACGCCGAACGTGTACAGCATGTGCAGCCGGTTCTCGATCCCCGGCCCGCCGTTCGGGATCTTCGAGAAGTCGTCGCGGCCGAGCCCCTTCTGCTCGGGCCAGTTGAACGGGCAGTGGTCCGTCGAAACGACCGAGAGCACGTCGCTCGCCAGCGCCTTCCAGAGATGCTCCTGGTTCTCCTTCGGCCGCGGCGGCGGCGTGTAGACGTACTTGCCGCCCTCGAAGTCCGGCTGGTCTAGGTAGCTGTCGTCGATGAAGAGGTACTGCGTGCAGGTCTCGCCGGAGGCGGCCCACCCCTTCTCGCGCGCGATCGCGATCGGCTCGACCGACTCCTTGCACGAGACATGCACGACGTAGATCGGCGCGCCGGCGATGTGCGCGAGCTGGATCGCCCGGTTCGTCGCTTCGCCCTCGGTCTCGGGCGGGCGCGTCCGCGCGTGCCAGACCGGCTCGGTGTGGCCCGCGGCCAGCGCCTCCTTGACGAGGACGTCGATCGCGTCGCCGTTCTCGGCGTGGACCATGATCAGCGACCCGCTCTCGGCTGCGACCCGGCACGCCTTGAAGAGCGTCTCGTCGTCGACCATAACGGCGCCCTTGTAGGCCATGAAGAGCTTGTAGCTCGTCACGCCCTCGTCGGGCACCTTCGCCAGATCCTCGAGCGATCCCCCCTCCTTGAGGTCGGTGATCGCCATGTGGAAGCCGACGTCGATCACCGGCTTGCAGCGCTCGATCTTCTCGTGCCAGGTGGCGAGCGCCTCGGCGAAGCTCTGCCCGGGCATCTGGAAGCAGAAGTCGACGAGCGACGTCGTCCCCCCGAACGCCGCCGAGACGGTGCCGGACGTGAAGTCGTCGCATGTGACCGTGCCCCCGAAAGGCAACTCGATATGGGTGTGCGGGTCGATCGCGCCCGGGATTACGAGCTTCCCGTTCGCGTCGATCGTCTTGTCGGCGACCACGTCGAGCGACTCGCCGATCAGCGAGACCGTGCCGTTGTCGATGAAGACGTCGCCGACGTAGTCGTCGGCGGCCGTGACAATACGCCCACCCTGAATCAGAACGGACATGGTTCAACCCCCTTGTCGGAGAATGAGCTTTTGTATACAACCTCGGGGGCCGAACTTCAAATGGCTACGGGCGCCCCCGGCGGATCCCGCTCGTGCCAGTCGGTCGCCTGCTGAAACTCGTGGGCTGCCCGAAGGACGGTCGCGTCCGCTCCGCGACGCCCGATGAGCGCGAGACCGACGGGGAGACCGTCGACGAACCCGCAGGGAACGCTCGCGACGGGCAAACCGAGGCAGCTCCAGGGCGAGTTGAACGGAATCAGTGCGAGCCGGAACGGGGTTCGCTCTCCTGCCACGTCGACCGGGTCCTCGCCGATCAGAGGTGCGACGATCGGCATCGCCGGAGCCGCCAGCAGCTCGTACCGCTCGAACAGGGGCCGCACCTCGTCCTCGAGCCAGCGGCGCGCGCGCAGGCCGGTTGGGTACGCGGTCGCCGGCAACAGCAGCCCTGCAAGCAGGCGGGCACGGACGTCGGCGCCGTAGTCGGAGAGCCGCGTCCGCAGCCAGGGCAGATGAGCCGCCGCCGCCTCCGGCAGCATGATCAGCTGCTGGATCAGGCCGGCGTGGCCCAGGACCGGAACCTCGACCCGTTCCGCGCCGAGCTCACGGACCGCCTCTTCAACGACCGCCGCCACGCGCGGATCCGCCTGCTCGAGCAGCGACGTCACTACGCCGACCCCTCGAGCGTCACCGCCCGGGTGGGCCCGGAGGTCGGGCGCGATCGCCTCGAGGAGCAGGCTGCAGTCCTCGGCGCTCCGCGCGATCGGCCCGACAGTGTCGAAGGTCCACGAGACGGGCACGACGCCATCGTTCGGAACGAGCCCGATCGAAGGCCGGAGACCGGTCACGCCGCAGAACGCGGCCGGAATACGGATCGAGCCGGCAGTGTCGGTGCCGAGCGTGCCGGCTGCGAGCCCGGCGGCCGCCGCTGCCCCGCTCCCGCCACTCGACCCGCCGCAGACCCTATCCGTCGCCCACGGATTCCGGGCCGGGCCGAAGTGAGGGCTCGTGGTCAGGGCGCCGTAGGCGAACTCGTGCAGGTTCAGCTTGCCGAGCACGATCGCCCCCGCCGCCCGCAGTCCTTCGACGACCCGTGCGTCCCGCACAGCGACGTTCGCGCGGAGGATCTCCGACGCCGCGGTCGTCCGCGTGCCTGCCACGTCGATTACGTCCTTGACCGCAACCGGAACGCCCCAGAGCGGTCCTCGCTGCCTGGATGCCGATTGCGCCACGTCCGCCTCCGCGAGCGCCTCCTCGGCACGGACGGTGATGTAGGCGTTCAGCTCGCGGTGGGTCTCGATTCGCTCGAGGTAGAGCTCGACCGCCTCACGCGGCGAGAGCTCCCCCGCCCGCAGCCGCTCGGCGAGCCTGGCCAGGCTCACGGCGCTGCGTCCGCCGGCAGCAATTCCTCCAACTCCTCGAGCGCGGGCATGATCGTCTCCAGGAAGCCGGCCACAGCCTCGAGATCCTCGTCAGTCGGCTCAACACCCTGCCGCTCGACGAGAGCCCGAAGGAACGAGATGACGTTAGAATGAGCGCCCATGCCGATCTACGAGTATCGGTGCAAGAAGTGCGACGAACGCTTCGAGGAGTTTCTCATGAGCTCGACGAAACCGGCTCCGCCATGCCCCAAGTGCGGCGCGACCGTCGTCGAGAAGCTGATGTCGCGAATCAACACCGAGTGGCTCCCGAGCGATGTCGCCTGGGACCGCGTCGGCAGAAGCTGGGACTGAGACCGGCTAGACAGCGGCGCCTTCGCTCGCGAGCGAGAAGAACCGGTCGTCGATGATCGTGGCCGGCGACGGGAACGCCACCTTCGAGTGGCTGAGCCCGAGCTCGACGAGCATCTCGGCCATCTTGATCCCGACGGGCCCGGGGTTGACCACCGGCGCGGGGAGATGCGCCGCCATGTAGTCCCCTGCCTGGTGCATCGTCGTCGAGCCCAGCAGGATCACGTCGGCGCCGTCCTCGTCGATCGCCTTCTGCGCCTCGGCGGTCAGCTTCGCGAACATCTCCTCCTCCTTCCCGGTGAAGAGGGCCTCGACGTCGGGCGGGATGTTGATCGCGCGGATCGACGCGCACTTGTCCCACAGGTGGTACGTGTCGAGGTTCTTCTCGTACAGGTGGCGCCACTTGTCCCACATCGTCACGATCGAGAAGCGTTTGCCGAGCATGATCCCGACCGCGTAGGAGACAAGCCCGGGGCCGACCACGGGAATCGACAGGCGCGAGCGGAGGGCGTACATGCCGGAGTCCGAGACGGTGTCCATGATCACCGCGTCGTACCCCTCCTCCTCGGCGCGCAGCCCCGCCTCGACGATGTACATGTCGAAGACGAGTGCCTCGTAGTAGCAGTCGACCAACGTCGCGCTGTGCCGGACGGGAACGCACTCGACCTCGGTGTCCGGCCCGAGGATCTCCTTCGGGATCTGGGCGGCGCGGTTGGCGATCCCCTCCTCGTCGAACGGGAACGGGATGATGAACTTGATCCGCATGACGACCTCCTGGTTAGCTCGGCCATTCGTATAAGTCAGACTTTGGGTCTCTGTCAAGGAGGAAACGATGCCGTACGCGCAGATCGAGGACGGAACCCGGCTCTACTACGAGCTCACGGGGCCCGAAGACCGGCCCGTGATCCTGCAGCTCGGCGGCGGACTCTTCGGGCGCCACAACTTCGGCCTCGTCAACGACGGCTTCCGTGAGCGCTTCCGGCTGCTCTCGTTCGACGCCCGCGGCTACGGGGCCTCGGACCACCCGCGTGAGGCGTACACGATCGAGGGCTGGGCCGCCGACGCGGAGGGCTTGCTCGATGCGGTCGGCCTCGACCCCGTCTTCGTCCACGGCACTTCGATGGGCGGCATGATCGCGATCGCCTTCACGGCCGCGTATCCGCAGCGGACGATCGCCGCCTGCGCCGACGTCGCCTTCGCGAAGCCCGACGTCTACCGGCGGACGGTCTTCCGCGTGTGGCGGCGGATGGCCGAGGCGATGCCCTGGGACGAGTTTTCCGACCACGTGACCACGCAGGCGGTAGGGGCAACGTTCATGGAAGGCCCCGAGGGCAAGAACATCTTCCAGCTCGTCCGCGACATCGTCGGGCTCAACGACCCCTACACGGTTCGGCAGGCCTGCCTGGCGATGGAGAACATGGACCTCTCGCCGCTCGTGCCCCAGATCTCGCGTCCGCTCCTGATGACGAACGGCACCCACGACGTCCTCTGCCCGCCCGACCTCGCGCCGAGCGGGCTAGGCGCACGCAAGATGGCGGAGCTGAACGAGCGCATCGAGCTCGTCGAGTTCCCGGACATCGGGCACGCCGACCTCGTCGAGTGCCCGCAGGACGCGATTCGTATCGTGACGGAGTTCTTCGAACAGGCGCTCGTGCCGGCATGAGGTCGCTCGTCGTTGGGCCCACGTTGCGAGCTCGTCGCCACCGCCGATGAGCTCGTCCTGGACCTTCTCGAAGACTCGGCCACGAGGTGATTAAGGTCTACAGCGTGTGATGGCGTGGGAGCTAGCCGGACTCGAACCTGTCGCCGCCGCGGCCCTTCTCCGGCATCAGCCGGGCGGGTGGTGGACGCGCCAGTGGCGGGCGATCTCGGCTCGCGTCGCCACCCATACGCCCTCACGGCTCTGTACATGCGCGAGGAAGCGGTCGAGCGCGGGCGCTCGGCCAGGGCGGCCGACGATCCGGCAGTGGAGGCCGACCGACATCATCAGGCCGCCCTCCCCGTAGAGCTGCTCGAACGAGTCGACGAGGTAGTCGTGGAATTGGTCGGCGGTGACGAACCCGTTGGCGAGCAGGAACTTGAAGTCGTTCGCGTCGAGCGTGTAGGGGATCACGAGGTGGTCCTGGCCGCCAGCGTCGACCCAGTAGGGGAGCTCGTCTGCGTACGAGTCCGAGTCGTAGAGAAAGCCGCCTTCCTCGACGACGAGCCGGCGCGTGTTCTCGGAGATGCGGCCCGTGTACCAGCCGACCGGCCGCACCCCGCAGGCGCGCTCGATCGCCTCGATCGCGCGCCGCATGTGCTCGCGCTCCTCGTCCTCGGTGAGCTCGGCGTAGTCGATCCAGCGCCACCCGTGGCTCGCCACCTCCCACCCCGCGTCGATCATCGCCCGCGCCGCGGCGGGGTTCCGCTCGATCGCCTGCCCAACCGCATACACCGTCAGCGGCAGCCCGTGCTTCCGGAAGATCCGGTGCACGCGCCAGAAGCCCGCGCGGCTTCCGAACTCGAACATCGACTCGGTGTTCAGGTTGCGCCTGCCGATCGTAGGCGGCGCGCCGACGACCTCGTGCAGGAACGCCTCCGACGCCGCGTCGCCTTCGAGCGGCGTGTTCTCGCCGCCCTCCTCGTAGTTGAGCACGAAGCTGAGCGCGAGCCGCGAGCCGCCTGGCCACTGCGGATCCGGCGGCGACGCCCCGTAGCCGACGAGGTCTCGCCCGCTCACGCGCGGCGCGCGACCGCCTCGATCTCAAGGAGCACTCCGGGCGGCAGGCCCGCCTCCACGCTCGAGCGCGCGGGATAGGGCGTGTCGCCAGACACCACGACGAGCGAGTGCGGCGGCTTCGGCTTCGCCATCCCCTCAGGCTGAAACGCCTGTCTCGGCATTCATCGCTCCTTTCGTCAGGTCACCGAACACACCGGCATCGGCGAGCTCGCGCACCCGCTCGGCCGAGTAGCCGCACAGCTCCACCAGCACCTCGTCCGTGTGCTCGCCGCGCGCCGGCGCCGGGTGCACCGGCGGCTCCCCGTCCGAGAGGCGAAGCGGCGAGGCTATCTGCCGCACCCTCCCGAGCTGCGAGTGCTCGTACGCGACGAGCCGCGCCTCCTCGACCGCCTCCAGCACGCCGTTGACCGCGGACGAGGGCACGCCCGCCTCCGCCAGCACCGCCAGCCACTCGTCGCTCATCCGCTGGAGGAACGTCGCCTCGAGGAGCGGCTCGAGTTCGTCACGGTTCTTGTCTCGGTCCGCGAAGGTCGCGAATCGCGGGTCGCTCGCCAGCTCGGGCTGCCCGATCGCCCCGCACAGCAGCGCCCAGAACTTCTCCTTCGGGCACGCGACCACGATCCAACCGTCCGCGGTCGGGAAGTTCTGGAACGGGACAATCGAGGGATGCGCCGAGTTGCGCCGGCGTGGCGACACGTATCCGCGCGACGCCGCCCACGTGCCGACGTACACCAGCTCGTGCAGCGCAGTCTCGAACAGAGAAACGTCGCAGTCGCAGCCGATGCCGTCACGCCGCGCGCGCCACAGCCCCGCGAGCACCGCGATCGTCGACACATAGCCGCCGGAGAGATCCACGAGCGACAGCCCGCTCTTCGTGGGCGGCCCGTCGGGATCACCGGTCAAGCTCATCCAGCCTGCACGCCCCTGCATCATGTAGTCGTAGCCGCCCTCCGAGGCGCGCGGCCCGGTCATTCCGAACCCGCTCAGCGAGCAGCAGACGATGCGCGGGTTCAGATGTTTCAGGTCGTCGTAGGTCAACCGCAGCTTCGCCGGCTGGTCGCCGCGCAGGTTCGAGTAGACGACATCGGCAACGCGGACCATGTCCTCGAACACGGCGCGCGCGTCCGGGTGGCGCAGGTCGAGCGACACGCTCTTCTTGTTGCGGTTGAACGTCTCGAAGAAGAGCGAGCTGTCCCCTTCCTGAAACGGCGGCACGTAGCGGCCGACGTCGCCGCGCGACGCGGGGTCCTCGATCTTGATCACCTCGGCGCCTAGGTCGGCGAGCTGCAGCGTCCCCCACGGCCCCGCGCCGAACTGCTCGATCGCGAGCACGCGGACGTCAGCGAGCGGCGGCAAACGCCACCTCCGCGAGCAACTCCGCATCCTCGGGCTCCGCGATGTTGAAGACAATGTGCTGCGCGCCGGCGTCCACGTATTCGCGCACGCGTGCCGCGCACTCCTCCGGCGTCCCCGCCACGCAGTAGCGGTCGACGACGTGCTCGCTAAAGTCGCCCGCGTACCGCTGCCTCAGATGCTCGTACAGGTTCCGCTTGTCGCCGACGTGCGCGGGGAGCGTCACCGCGGGCACGATGTGCTCGGGCAGTTGCGCGACGCCCTCTTTGAAGCGTTCGACCGAGACCCAGAGCGGGATCCAGCCGTCGCCGAGGCTCGCCGCGCGCCGGATCGCCGCCGGAGAGCGGCCGCCCACCCACAGCGGCGGGCCGCCCGGCTGCGCCGGCCCCGGCTCGATCTCGACGTCCTCGAAGGAGAAGAACCGCCCGGAGAAGCTCGCGCGCCCGCGGAAGAGCTCGCGCAACGCCCGCATCGCCTCATCGGTGCGCGCCCCGCGCTCGCGCGGGTCGACGCCGACTGCCTCGAAGTCCTTCGCGCTCTCGCCGCCGACGCCGACGCCGAGGATCACGCGCCCGCCCGACACGTGGTCGAGCGACGCGAACTCTTTCGCGACGACGCTCGGATGCCGCAGCGTCAGGAGCAGGATGCCGGTGCCGATCGTGATCCGCTCTGTTGCCGCGGCAAAAGTGGAGAGGGCGACGACGATGTCCAGGATCGGGTTGCGGTAGGAGATGTGGTCGCCGGCCCAGATCGAGTCGTAGCCGAGCTCCTCCGCCGCCTGCGCGAGCTCGCGGAGGCGGCCGAGGTCGGGCACGGTCCCGCCGACCTGCTGCCCGCTCCCTTGGAACCCGAACGCGACGCTCACGGACGCACCTCGCGCCACGCCTGCTCGTAATAGGGCCGGAGGAACTCGAGGTGCTCGTACATGCGCTCGCCGGCCGCCCCTTCCTCGCCGCCCCCGATCGCGTCTGCGATGTCGCGATGGTGCTCGTTGATAGCCCGGTGGAACTTCCGTCCGAGCCGCGACCGTGCGAGGTGTGTCTGCAGCACCGTGAAGATCGGCTGCGCGGCGATCGAGAGCAGCGTGTTGCCGCACGCCTCGATCACGAGCGTGTGGAAGTCGGCGTTGTAGACGAACTGCTCCTGGGTGCACATGCGCAGCGGATCGCCGGGAATCGCTGCTCGCAGCCGCTCGACGTGCCTGTCCCCGCGCCGCCGTGCGGCGAGCTCCGCCGCGGGCACCTCGAGCAGCTCGCGCACCTCGAGCAGCTCCTCGAGCGTGACGTCTTCCGCCGCCGTCAGCATGCCGATCCCCGAGCGCAGCGACTCGGAGAGGTGTTCCGCGCTCGGCACGGTCACGTACGAGCCACCGCCCGCGCCCTTCGCCGTGCGGATCAGGCTCTGCGCCGTCAGCAGCCGCAGCGCCTCGCGCAGTGTTGCACGGCTGACACCGAACTGCTCAGCGAGCACGACCTCGTTCGGCAGCCGCGCGCCCTGCGGCAGCACGCCGTCGTAGATCTCCTCGCGCAGCCGGGCCGCAACCTGCTCGTACGCCTTCGCTATACCGCCACCTCCCTCGCCTCCGGCTCGGTCGCGTGGGGGAACCTCCCTGTTCCTTCTTGCCGCCTCCACGCGGCCGCTCATGCGGCCACCTCCGCGCGGACCCGCTCGAGGTACGCGATCACCTCGCCGGCGCTCGCCACCTCGGCGTAGCGGCGATGAACGTCGCGCAGGTTCGACTCGTGGCCCTCGCGGCCCTGGTCGCCGACGCAGTCCTCGGGGACGAGTGTACGAAAGCCGTACGAGAACGCATCCACGGTCGTCGCGCGTACGCACCCCGACGTCATGCAGCCTGTGACGACCACCGTGTCGCGCTGCGCTGCCGTCAGCAGCGAGAAGAGCGGCGTGCCGTGGAAGAACGATGGCCACTTCTTCACGAGCAGCACGTCGGAGTCGTCCCACAGCCGCTCGTCGACCTGCGCCCAGCGCGAGTCGAGCGTGACCTCGCGCAGGATCGGCAGCTTCACCGGCCAGAGGCCTATGTCGGAGCCGTCGTCGCGCCACGCGACGACCGTCTGGTAGACCGGTACGCACGCCACGCGCGCCGCGCGCACGACCCGTGCCGTCCCCTCGACCGCCCGCTCGACGAGCGGCGCACCGCCGAGCGGGAACTGCGGGTCGGTGAACGCGTACTGCAGGTCGACGACGAGCACCGCCGGGCGCTCACCCGGCTCGATCGGGCCCTGCCCGTAGCCGCGGCTGACCCAGGGATCGTCCTGCGGCAGCTCCAGGCTCACGCGAGCCCGTACTCGGCGTTCGCCGCGATCGAGACCGGCGCCGATGAGGGCGGCAACTCGCGGCTTGCGTACCACTCCATCAGCGAGCTCCCGTTGCGCTTCGCGGCCAACTCGGCGCGGAGCTTCTCGGTCGCGGGGGTGTCGATCTCGAGCGTCCGCTCATCCTTGAACACGACGCCGTAGGCCTCGCGCGCGAGCTCGACCGACGTGAAGTCGTCGAGCACGTCCTCGCGGACCGCCGCGGGGTCACGCTCGAGCGGGTCGCCGTAGCCGGCGGCGTTGGGCTCGCGGAACTCGATGAACTCGCCCGCCTTGAACGGTATGCCGGTCACCTTCGCTGGCAGCGCCTCCTCGCGCGGCGTGTCCGGGTTCTTGCGGCACGACGCGACGAGCCCGTCCCAGCCGCCGAACACGCCCCGCGGCGGGTCGGTTTGCCGGTCGCCCTCGCACGAGTACGTCCCGTCGATGAGGAAGCGGTTGCGACGAATGATCCCGATCCCGCCACGCCACTTACCTGGCGCCGCCGGCTCCGGGCGCAGCTCGTACTGCTCGCAGCGCATCGGGAAGCGCATGTCGAGCTCCTCGATCGGGTTGTTACGCGTGTTCGCCATCAGGTTGTCGACGGAGTCCATCGCGTCCTTCCCATGCCGGCCGCCGTACGAGCCCTCGTTGACCTCGAGGTACAGCCAGTACTCGCCCGCCGACTCGTCGAAACCCGCGTACGCGCAGAAGTGGATGCCGGCGGAGTTTCCGCCCGTGACCTTGTCGGGCAGGGCGTCCGCGAGCGCGAGGTTGACGTTGTCGACGACGCGCTGTGTCTGGCAGAAGCGTGAGAAGCACGCGCGCGGGAACTGCGGATTGAAGATCGTTCCCTTCGGCGCGATCACGTTCACCGGGCGGAAGACGCCGTCGTTCTGCGGGACGTGCTCGGGAAACGTTTCTTCGTCGAGCAGCACCGTGCGGACCGCGTAGTAGCAGCTGACGAGCAGGGAGCCCTCGAAGGGGACGTTGTAACCCGTCGGCACCTCCGGATTCGACCCGGTGAGGTCGATCGTGATCTCGTCGCCCTCGACGATCACGCGCGTCTCGACGCGCAGGCGCACGTCGCGGTTCCGCGCGTCGTCGTCGAGCCAGCCGACGACCGGGCCGTACGTGCCGTCGGGAATCTTCTCGATCTCCTGGCGGAGCATGCGCTCGGAGTAGTCCATCCACTCGTACGCCGCGCTCATCACGGCGTCGACGCCGTAGCGCTCGACGAGCCGCAGGAAGCGTTCACGGCCGAGCTGGCATGCGGCGAGCATCGCGTTCATGTCGCCGCGGTTCATCGTCTCGGTCCGGACGTTGTCGAAGATCATCCGGTCGAGGTCCTCGTTCAGCTCGCCGCGCTGGTACCAGCGCAGCGCGTTGTACATCTTCGCCTCGGCGTAAACGTCGAACGCGTCGGCGTTGATCCCCGGGAACGAGCCGCCGACGTCGAGCACGTGCGCGGTGACCGCGGCGAAGCCGAGCAGCTCGCCGGCGTGGAAGATCGGCACCGCAATTGCGACGTCCGGTGAGTGCGACGCGCCGAGGTACGGATGGTTGTGCACGATCACGTCGCCGTCCTCGATCTGGTCTTCGAGCCGCCAGAGGAAGCCGCGGATGTACCAGGGCAGCGAGCCGATGTGCATCGGCGTCGAGTCCGACTCGCAGAGCTCTCGTCCTTCAGCGTCGAAAATGCCGGCGCCGAGATCCTCCGACTCGCGAATGATCGACGAGTAGCTCATGCGGAAGAGAACGCCGGCCATCTCCTTGGCGATCGCGTGGAACGCGCCGCCGAGGACGCGCAGCGTGATCGGGTCGACCTCGACGCGCTTGCGCATCGGCGGCCCCGGCTGACGACCGACCTCGTATTCGACGACGCTCACGTTGTCACCGCCTCTTCCACGGGCTGTTCTCGCGCAGCGAGAACCGTATCGATCACAACATTTCCGAAGCGATCGATGCGCGCGCTGAGCCCGGGCGGGATCACCGTCGTCGAGTCGTACTGGTTCACGATCGCCGGCCCGTCGAGACGGTTGCCCGCCTTCAGCGCCGAGCGGTCGTAGTAACGCGTGGGCACCTGCGCGATCCCGCCGCCGACAAGGAACCACGCCTCGCCCTCGTGACGGAGCGCATCGCCGGCCGACTCGCTCCCGCCCTCGGTCTCGCGGGTCGCGAGAGGCGGCATCAGCCCGATCGCACGCGCGCGCACATTTGGAATCTCGATGTCCGACTCTTCGAACCGCCGCGAGTACTCGCGCTGGTGGGTGTCGTGGAAGTCGGCACGCACCTTCTCGATCCACGCTGTGTCGATCGCGCCGGAGCCGACGTCGACGCGCAGCTCGTAGCCCTGCCCGAGATACCGGCAGTCGGCGACGCGCTGGATGACGAGGCGCTCGGCGGGCACACCGTCCGCTTCGAGTTGTGCGCGCGCCTGCGCCTCGAGCTCGGCGAACCGGCGCTCGAGCGCAGCGGCGTCGAGCGTCGAGAGCCTCTGGTACGCGGTCGAGACATACTCGTAGACCATGTCGGTGGCGAGCAGACCCATCGCCGACGTGATCCCGGGGTACGGCGGCACGAGCACCCACGGCGTTCCGACCTCGAGCGCGATCTGCGCTGCGAACAGGGGCCCGGCGCCGCCCTCCGCGACGAGCGCGAAGTCGCGCGGATCGTAGCCCTTGCGCACCGAGTTCTCCTCGATCGACTGCACCATCGAGTGCGTGAGGATCTGCACCGCGCCCATCGACGCTTCCTCGACAGACATGCCGAGCGCCTTCGCGGGACCGTCCTCGAACGCACTGCGCGCGAGGTCGGCGCGCAGGTTCATCGCGCCGCCGAGGAACGCCTCCGGGAGCAGCCAGCCGAGGTTGACCATCGCGTCGGTCGCGGTCGGCTCGGTGCCGCCGCGGCCGTACCCGGCCGGGCCAGGATCGGCGCCCGCGGAGCGCGGGCCGACGCGGAAGATGCCGCCCTGGTCGACATACGCGATCGAGCCGCCGCCGGCACCGATCGTGTCGACGTCGACCATCGGGATCATCGCCTGGTACGGGCCGACCTTCGTGTCGAGCAGGTGCTTCATCCGCAGACGCCCCTCTTGCGCGAGCCCGATGTCTGCCGACGTGCCGCCGACGTCGAGCGTGATCACGTTGCCGTAGCCCGCCTGCTTACCGGCCCAGATCCCGCCGACCACGCCCGCGACGGGACCCGACATGAGCAGGTTGACCGGCCGCGCGATCGCGCCTTCGGGCGTAGCAACACCGCTTGCGGACGTCATCAGGTGCAGCTTCGTCTTCACGTTCAGCGCTTCGAGCTGCTCCTCGAGTCGGCGAATGTACTGCGACACCTTCGGCCCGATGAACGCGTTCAGGCACACAGTCGAGAAGCGCTCGTACTCGCGGTACTGCGGCAGCACCTCGGACGACACGGAGAGGAACGCCTCGGGGAACTCCTCGCGCACGATCTCTGCGACGCGCGCCTCGTGCACGGGGTTCAGGAACGAGAACAAGAAACACACGGCAACCGCTTCGACGCCCGCCTCCTTCAGCTTGCGAACCTGCGCGCGCGCCTTCTCCTCCTCGAGCGGCACCAGCACCGAGCCGTCCTTGACGATTCGCTCCGGGACCGTAAGGCGGTACCGGCGGCGCACGATCGGATAGCGCTGCCACGGCAGGTCCTGGTAGTTCGAGAAGTTGAGCGGCTTCTTGTGCCGCGCGATATGCAGGATGTCGCGGTAGCCCTCGGTCGTGATCAATCCGACGCTCGCGCCGTTATGCTCGATGACGAGGTTCGTCGCGATCGTCGTCCCGTGGAAGACCTGATCGAGCGCGGAGGCATCCTCGCCGGCGAGCGCCGTCAGTTCCTGGATGCCCTGCACCGTCCCCTCCGAGGGGTCCTCGGGCGTCGTCGGGAGCTTGTGGACGAGGATCGTGCCGTCGTCGTCGTCGACGTAGATCAAGTCGGTGAACGTTCCGCCGACGTCAACACCGAGGCGCTTCACGGCTTGAGCACGATCTTTCCGAAGTGCTCGCGGCGCTGCATCATCTCCATCGCTTCGCGTGCCTGCTCGAGCGGGAACGTCTTGTGGACGAGCGGGGTGATCAGCCCGCGTGCGGCCAGGTCGAGCACTTTCTCCACCTCGAGCCGCTCGTACACGAACGAGCCGATGATCTGCTTCTGGCTGCGGAAGAACGGGATGATGTCGAAGGGGACGACCTCACCGGAGTGGCCGCCGCAGATGACCATGCGCCCGTCCTTCGCCAGCGAGTCGAGCGCCTTCTGGAACAGCTCGCCGCCGACGTGCTCGTAAGCGAGCTCGACGCCGCGACCGTCCGTGGCGCGCATTACCTCATCGACGACGTCCTGCGTCTGGTGGTTGATGCCGACGTCCATGCCGAACTCCTTCGCGCGCGCGAGCTTCTCGTCGGAGCTCGCGTTCCCGATCACGAACGCACCCGCAAACTTCGCGAGCTGCACGGCGGCGGAACCGATGCCGCTGCCGACGGAGTTGATCAGCACCGTTTCGCCCGGCAGGAGCTTCCCGCGCGTGAAGAGCATGTGCCACGACGTGGCGAACGGGATCTGCGTCGCGGCGGCGGCCTCGTCGGAGAGCGCGTCGGGCACGCGAATGAGGTGGCGTGCGGAGCACGCGAGCCTTTCGGCGTACCCGCCAGTCGTCGTGAAGCTGATGAACCCCGGCGTGAGGCACAGCGACTCGCGGCCGGTCTTGCAGTATCGGCACTCGCCGCACGTTTTCATCAGGTACGGCAGCACGCGCTCGCCGACCTCCCAGCCGGTCACGCCTTCGCCGAGCGCGGTGATCCGTCCGACGACTTCGCAGCCGAGAATGAACGGCGGCTCGACCGGGAAGCGCGAGACCCCTTCGCGGATGTCGACGTCGAGGTGGTTCAGGCCGCACGCGAGGATCTCGAGCGTGACCTCGCCCGGGCCCGGTTCCGGATCCGCCATCTCCTCGAGCCCGAGAACGTCCGCTCCACCGAACTCGTGGAACACGACCGCCTTCATGCCACGACCTCCCATTCGACGACGAGTACGGGCTTTATGTCTGACTTTCAGGCAGGAGTCAAGCCGGAGCCGCCGCCATGGCCATGGCTCGGTTTGACACCTCGGCCGAATGTCTGACATAAAGCAGCCACGGCCGAGTTCGCGCACCTCCGCTCGCTGCTCTTCGCGCCCGGCTCCGACGAGCCCAAGCTGACGAAGGCACTCGCGTCCGAGGCGGACGCGGTCGTCGCCGACCTCGAGGACTCGGTCACGCCGGACAAGAAGGAGGCTGCACGCGGGCTCGTGCTGCGGCTGCGCCCGCGCGTCGTGCGCGTGAACGGCGTCCACACGCGCTGGTTCGGGGACGATCTGGCGGCGGCGGCCGAGCTTGAGCTGGAGGCGCTCGTGCTGCCGAAGGCGACGCCGGAGGCGGTGGCCGCCCTCGGCCCGGACGGGCCGCCGGTGATCGCGATAGTCGAGACGGCGCAGGGGTTGCGGCTCGCCTACGAGACGGCGTCCAGCCCGCGGGTCGGCGCGCTGCTGCTCGGCGCAGTCGACCTCGGCGCGGAGCTCGGCTGGGAACCGCGCGCCGAGGGCCTCGAGGTCCTCTACGCGCGCTCGAAGGTCGTCGCCGACTCGGCGGCCGCAGGCATCCGCGCCCCGTTCGACATCGCCCACCTCGACACGCGCGACGACGCCGGCCTAGAGGCCGCAACCCGCTTCGCACGCTCGCTTGGCTTCCGCGGCAAGGTGTGCATCCATCCGGGGCAGGTGCCGATCGTCAACCGCGTCTTCGAGCCGGAGGCGGATACGCTCGCGTGGGCGCGGCGCGTGGTGGACGCCTTCGAGGAGGGCGAACGCGAAGGGCGCGGCGCGGTCGCGCTAGACGGAGAGATGATCGACCTACCCGTCGTCGCGCGCGCGCGGCGGATCATGGCGGAAGCGAAGGGAGGAACGCATGGCCACTGAGGTCGCGGCGGCGCCGAAGGACTGGCAGGGCCGCTTCTACGAGGACTTCGACGTTGGAGACGTCTTCCGCAGCCGCTTCGGCCGCACGGTGACGGAGTACGACAACATCCTCTTCACCGCGCTGACGCACAACACGAACTCGATTCATTTCGACAAGGCGCACGCGGAGCGCACGCAGTTCGGGCAGATCCTTGTCAACAGCGCGTTCACGCTGGCGCTGATCACGGGGATGACTGTGCCCGACACAAGCGAGAACGCCGCCGCGAACCTCGCGTGGAGCGACATCACGCTGCCGAACCCGGTCTTCGCCGGCGACACGCTGTGGGCGGAGAGCGAGATCCTCGAGAAGCGCGAGTCGAAGTCGAACCCGGACGTCGGCATCGTCACGATGCGCTGCCGCGGGATCAACCAGCGCCGCAAGGTCGTGGTTGAGTACCGCCGCACGTTCATGGTCTACAAGCGGACGGCATCGCAGGCGGAGCGCAGCTTCCCCGGCACCGACGAGGAATGGAGGGTGTGATGGCGACTGCAGCGCAGCGCTTCGCGCAGTTCGCGCTCGAGCTCGAGCTCGACGCGGTGCCCGACGAGGTGGTCGAGGCGGCGAAGCTGCACGTGCTCGACGTGATCGGCTGCGGGCTCGCAGCGCACGGCCTGGGAATCGCCGGCGAGGGCCGCGCGACGATGTCGGAGCTCGGCGGAGAGGCGGAGGCGGCCGTGATCGGCCTCGACGCGCGCCTGCCCGTACCGAACGCGGCGTTCGCGAACGCGATGCTCTGCCACGGGCTCGACTTCGACGACACGCACTCGGACTCGGTCTCGCACGTGAGCACGGTGGTCGTGCCTGCGGCAGCCGCGCTCGCGGAGGCGCGCGGCGCGAGCGGGCGCGAGCTGCTGACCGCGATCATCGCCGGGAACGAGACGGTGACGCGGATCGGGATGGCGACGCCGGGCGCGTTCCACAAGCGCGGCTTCCACCCCACGGCGATCTGCGGGATCTTCGGGGCGACGGCGGCCGCCGCGCGGCTGGGCGAGCTCGGCGCGTCGGGCGCGGCGAGCGCGCTCGGGATCGCCGGCAGCATGGCGTCCGGCTTGTTCGCGTATCTCGACGACGCGACGGCGACAAAGCCGATTCACCCTGCCTGGGCGGCACACGGCGCGCTGCTCGCAACCCGGCTCGCGGCGCACGGCGCGGAAGGGCCTCCGGGCGTGCTGGAGGGGCGCTTCGGCGTCTTCCACGCGTTCGTCAACACGCGGATCGACCTCGAGCCCCAGCTCGCCGATCTGGGCTCGAGGTGGGAGACACTCCGGATCTCCTTCAAGGCGTTCCCCGCGTGCCACTTCATCCACGGCTCCCTCGGCGCGACGGAGACGCTGCGCGAGGGGCTCGATCCGAACGAGATCGAGGACGTGGTCGTGACGGTGCCGGAGGCGGGCGTCTCGCTCGTGCTCGAGCCGGCCGAGTCGAAGGTGGCGCCGCGCAGCGACTATGAGGGTAAGTTCTCGCTGCAGTTCTCGACCGCGGCGATGCTCGTCCACGGCCGCGTCGGGCTGACGACATACACGCCCCAGGTGCTCACCGACGCGCGCGTGCTTGAGCTCGCGCGCAAGGTGCGCTACGAGACGAAGGAGTACGCGTCGTACCCGGCGGCATTCCCGGGCGGCGTGCGCATCCGTTTGCGCGATGGGCGCGCGCTCGAAGCCGACTTCCCGCACCAGCTCGGCGCGCCCGAGAACCCGATGAGCGCCGATCAGGTACGCGAGAAGTTCCGTGAGAACGCGCGGCTTGCAGGCGGGTCGTTCGACGCGCTGGAAGAGGCGATCCTCACCATTGAGGAGCGGGACGACCTGCGCGCCGTGTTCTCTGCGCTCGTGCGCGAGCCGGTGGCAGCGTGATCGCGGCGACGGAGCAGCAAGAGGTCGTCGCATCGGTCCGCGAGTGGGTCGAGCGCGAGGTCTACCCGGTCGCGTCCGAGTACGAGCACGCGGACGAGTTCCCGGCACCACTCGTCGAGGACATGAGGCAGATGGGGCTCTTCGGCGTGACGATCCCAGAGGAGTACGGCGGCCTCGGGCTCGACGTGCTCACGTACGTACTGATCCAGATCGAGCTCTCGCGCGGGTGGATGTCGCTTTCGGGTGTGCTGAACACGCACTTCATCTCGGCGTGGATGATCAAGACGCACGGAACGGACGAGCAGCGCGAGCGCTACCTGCCGCGGATGGCCACGGGCGAGCTGCGCTTCGCCTACTCGATGACGGAGCCGCACGCGGGCTCGGACGTACAGGCGATCCGCACGCGGGCGGTGCGCGAGGGCGACGAGTACGTCATCACCGGCCAGAAGATGTGGGCGACGAACGCGCTGCGCGCGGGCGCGATCATGCTGCTCGCTGTCACCGATCCCGGGGCGGAACCGCGGCACAAGGGGATGACAGCGTTCATCGTCGAGAAGGAGCCCGAGGTCGAGGAGCTCCCAGGCCTCCGTATCCCCGGGAAGCTGAGCAAGCTCGGCTACAAGGGCGTCGAGACGACGGAGCTCGTGTTCGACGAGTTCCGAACGTCGGCGGCGAGCGTGCTCGGCGGTGCCGAGGGCGAGGGCCAGGGGTTCTACTACTTCATGGGCGGGATCGAACTCGGCCGCGTGAACATCGCGGCGCGCGCCGTCGGGATCGCGACACGGGCATTCGAGGAGGCGATCAGGTACGCGCAGCAGCGCGAGACGTTCGGGAAGCCGATCGCGCAGCACCAGGCGGTGCAGCTCAAGCTCGCGCAGATGGCGACGAAGATCGAGGCGGCCAGGCTGCTGACCGTGCAGGCGGCGGAAAAGAAGAGTGCGGGCGAGCGCGCCGATCTCGAGGCGGGAATGGCGAAGCTGTTTGCGACCGAGACCGCTCAGGAGGTCGCCCTGGAGGCGATGCGCATCCACGGCGGCTATGGCTACTCGCAGGAGTTCGTCGTCGAGCGGATCTACCGCGACGCGCCCGTGCTGATCATCGGCGAGGGCTCGAACGAGATCCAGCAGCTCGTGATCGCGCGGCGACTGCTCGAGCGGTACCCGGTCTAGTGGAGTTCTCGGTTCCGGACGAGCTCGGCGAGATCCGGGCGGCGGTGCACGAGTTGTGCTCGCGGTACCCCGGTGAGTACTGGCGCGCCCTGGAGCCCGACCGCTATCCGGAGGAGTTCGTCGACGCGCTCACGCGCGACGGGTGGCTGGCGGCTCTGATCCCGGAGGAGTACGGCGGGGCAGGGTTGTCGCTGACGGCGGCGAGCGTGATCCTCGAGGAGATCAACGCGTCCGGCTGCAACTCGGGCGCGTGTCACGCGCAGATGTACATCATGGGGACGATCCTGCGGCACGGCTCGGAGGAGCAGAAGCGGGAGTACCTGCCGAAGATCGCGTCGGGCGAGCTGCGGCTGCAGGCGTTCGGCGTCACGGAGCCGACGGTCGGATCGGACACGACGCGGATCCAGACGACGGCAGAGCGGGTAAACGGCGGCTACGTCGTGCGCGGCCAGAAGATCTGGACGTCGCGCGCGCTGTACTCCGATCTGATGCTGCTGCTCGCCCGGACGACGCCGCTGGAGCAGGTGGAGAAGCGGACCGAGGGTCTGTCGACGTTCATCGTCGACATGCGCGCGGCGCAGGAAGCCGGGACGATGACGATCCGGCCGATCAAGACGCTGATGAACCACGCCACGACGGAGATCTTCCTCGACGGCGTCGAGCTACCGGCGGACGCGCTCGTCGGCGAGGAGGGGAAGGGGTTCCGCTACATCCTGGACGGGATGAACGCGGAGCGGATCCTGATCGCAGCCGAGTGCATCGGCGACGGGCGTTGGTTCGTCGAGAAGGCGGTCGCGTACGCGTCGGAGCGTGTCGTGTTCGGCAAGCCGATCGGTGCCAACCAGGGCGTCCAGTTCCCGATCGCGCGGGCGCACGCAGCGATCGAGGCGGCGGATCTGGTGCGGTACAAGGCGGCGTGGCTGTTCGAGCAGGGACAGCCGTGCGGGGCGGAGGCGAACACGGCGAAGCTGCTCGCGTCCGAGGCGTCGTGGGCGGCCGCGAACGCGTGTCTCGACACGCACGGCGGCTTCGGCTTTGCGGAGGAGTACGACATCGAGCGCAAGTTCCGCGAGAACCGGCTGTACACGGTGGCGCCGATCTCCAACAACCTCGTGCTTGCCTTCGTCGGCCAGCACGTGCTCGGGATGCCGCGCTCCTACTGATCACACCCTCGATCAGGCACTCGCAGCGTCCTGATCAACATCGGCCGCTCGACGAGCGACGTCAGCACGCCGCCGACGAGCGCCCAGGAGGCGGCCCCGACTCCGACGAGCGTGAGCGGCGAGGCGGCGATTGCCAGGGCGAAAAACGCGCCCACACCGGCAGGTCCGTGGCGATCGCCGTCTGCAGCGCATCGACGAACGCGGCCAGGATCGCCAGGCCGGCGAGGGCCGCCACGAGGCTTATCGGAAGGACGTGGAGGAGCGTGTTTGCGGTCGTCGCGCTGAGGGCGAGGAAGAGCGCAAACAACGAGGCCACGAGGTTCGCCACATAGCGCTGATCCCTGGGGCCCGCGTCGTCGCCGGCGAGCATCGCGACGCCGTTTCGGGCCACCGTCGACGGGTGGCCGCCGAAAAGGGCGTTGACGACAGAGTTGGCGCCGACGACGACCGTCAGAAGGTTGATCGGAGGCCGGTACCCCTTGGTCACGAGCATGCCGATCCCCTGGTGGTGCCGATTCCGATCGCCATCACGACCAGCGGAACCGAGAGCGCGAGCACGCCCCCCGAGCCGAGCACTGGCGCCACAGGCTCGACGTGCGATGCGCTCCAGCGCATGGCCTCGGGATGCTTGACCCGCGAACCCTGCGCCCGCGAGTCCCAGAACGACCGCGCCGGCCACCGGCGACAGCCACGAGCGGCCGAGCGCCCGGGCTCCGAGATAGCCTGCAATTGCAGCTCCGACGACACCTGGTGCAGATCGAGCTGCTCGAAAATGCCGGTGACGCAGCCGAAGATGCTTCCCGCGAACATGCCCATGACGATCGGGAAGGGCAGCCAGCGCATCAGGCGCGCGCCGACGCCGAGCAGACCGAGCGCGACGATCAGGACGCCGGCCACGAGGCTTGCCCCTTGCGAGCTCCCCGGGCGTGAAGCGGCCGCTGGTGCTGGCGAGGAAAACCAAGCCGGAATCGTCCAGGTGATCGCCAGGGGTTGCCGGTAGCGCAGCGTCAGCGGGATGCTCGCCATCGCCCCGGTGAGCCAGATGACGAAGAACCAGCTCGACGCCACGGCGGGCGACAGGTGCAGCTTCTCGGCGGCCGAGATCTGAAGCGGAATCGCGCTGAACGCGTACCCGAGGCCGGCGGTCACGCCCGCCGACACGCTCACCGCGTTGATGTCTGCCCACAGCGACCGCCGTACCTCAGGCGGCGCCGCCCGAACAACTCCGGATTCCGAAGCTGCATCGCTCAGCTCCCACCAGACGGCGCGCGGAGGAGTTTCTTTTCGGGGCGCCGAGCGCGGCCGGCATCGCTGCTCAGGAACGGGCGGCGCGGTTGAAGGCGCGCAGCGACTCTTCCAGCGTCTCCGTCTCGATCCCGCGGCCGATGAAGACGATGCGCGAGCGATGATCGTCGTCGGGCCACTCGTCGAGGTGAACCGGAGGGTGGATGACGTGCTGGACACCGTTCAGGACGAGTGGGCCCGGGCCGCCGACGTTCAGCAGCCCCTTGACCCGAAGCACGTCCTCGCCGCGGCTCTGGAGCAGCATCGTCAGCCAGATCCCGAACGCGGTCCAGTCGAGCTCCTCGTCCAGGAAGAGGGCGTGGGCGCGCACGCCGTCGTGGTCGTGGTCGTGCGAGGCTTGCTCGAAGTGCAGCTCGCGGAGATCGCGCTGCGGCCGTCCGAAGAGCCGGCGGGGCTCGACGTTCCCGTGCTGGGCCTCGAGGATCTCTGCCGCCGGGTTGAGACGTGCGAGCCGCTCCTCGAGGAGGCGGGCTCCCGAAAGGTCGGTCTTCGTGACGACCAGGGTGTCGGCGACGACCGCCTGCTTGATGGACTCCGTAAGGCGCAGCCCGTTGACTGCGTCGACGGTGGCGATGATCGCCTCCAGCTCGTAGTGGTGCCGTACGACCGGCTCGGAGAGGAGCGTGTAGACGATCGGCGTCGGGTCTGCGAGCCCGGTCGTCTCGACGACGACGCGCTTGAACTCGGGGATCTCACCCCGCTCGCGCCGGCTGAGCAGATCGCGCAGCTCGTCCGCCAGGTCTCCCCGGAGCGTGCAGCAGAGGCAGCCGCTCTTCATCAGCACGGTGCGCTCGTCGACGCGACGCAGCAGATGATGGTCGATCGCCACCTCGCCCAGCTCGTTCACGATCACCGCCGTCTCGCCTATGGCGGGATGACCGAGCAGCTGCGAGATCAGCGTTGTCTTCCCGCTACCGAGGAACCCCGTGACGAGCGCGACGGGAGTCTTAGCGTCCAAGGCTCGTGAGCAGCGCCGGCTCGAGCGGGTCGAGCGTGCGCCCGGTCAGCTTCTCCGCTTCCGCCCAGATCGCGCCGAGGTCGCCGACGACGGCCGAGCGGCCCTTGGCGTCGCGCAGGACGTACACGCGGCTGCCCCAGTCGTCGAGCCGCAGGCCGAAATGGTCTAGCACCCGGTTGAGCAGCGCGACGCGGAATACCCGCGCCCGCCTCCCGCCGTCCTGCTCGGCCCAGTGCTCGTTGAGCAAGACACCGCAAAGCGCGCACATTAGAGTCGCTTTGTAGCAGCGATCATGGAGGTGTGAAGAATGGCCAAGGAAATCGTCTGCGCCTACGGGGTCGACGTCGACGCCGTGGCGGGCTGGCTCGGCTCCTACGGCGGGGAGAACTCGCCCGACGACATCTCGCGCGGCCTCTTCGCGGGCGAGGTCGGGACGCCGCGCCTACTCAAGCTGTTCGAGCAGTACGGCCTCAAGACGACGTGGTTCATCCCCGGCCACTCGATCGAGACGTTCCCGGAGGAGACGAAGATGATCGTCGACGCCGGGCACGAAATCGGCATGCACGGCTACTCGCACGAGAACCCGATCTCGATGACGCCGGAGCAGGAGGAGGCCGTGCTGATCAAGTGCATCGGCCTGATCGAGGAGGTCTGCGGCCGCCGGCCGACGGGCTACGTCGCCCCGTGGTGGGAGTTCTCGAACGTCACCAACGAGCTCCTGCTCAAGCACGGCATCAAATACGACCACAGCCTGATGCACAAGGACTTCCACCCGTACTACGTGCGGGTCGGAGACTCATGGACGAAGATCGACTACTCTAAGAAAGCCGAGGAGTGGATGAAGCCGCTCGTGCGCGGCGAGGAGACCGACCTGATCGAGATTCCGGCGAGCTGGTACCTCGACGACCTGCCCCCGATGATGTTCATCAAGGCCGCGCCGAACAGCCACGGCTTCGTCAACCCGCGCGACATCGAGCAGCTCTGGCTAGACCAGTTCGACTACGTGTACCGCGAGTACGACTACGCCGTCTTCGCCATGACGATCCACCCGGACGTGAGCGGCAAGCCGCAGGTCGTGCTCATGCACGAGCGGATCATCGAGTACATCAACAAGCACGACGGCGTCCGCTGGGCGACCTGCGACGAGATCGCCGACGACTTCAAGAATCGCTTCCCGCGGCAAGGCTGAGAGGACCGGCTTCGCAGCGGAACGCTAGCGCCTGGCCGGGGCCGGCACGTCGAACCCGGCCAGGCGAGTCGTGTAGATCTCCTCGGCAAACGTGCGCAGGTCCCGTGAGTCGGTCCAGATCGGATGCGCGACACCGTTCGCAACTGCAAGCCCTTCGTAGTCCCCGTACTGGCGGAGGTCTGCCCCTGGCTGAGTCTCGTCGGATGCGATCGAGGCGGCGCGGACGCGACGAGCCCAGGTCCTGCCGCCGTTGCGAGAGACCGTGCACGCATAGAACACTCTTTCTCGGGCCGGATCGCCGCTGGTGTCGTAGAAACAGACCCAGAGCGCTCCCGATGACGAGTCGACGGCCGACGCGGGCCAGAACTGATCGGGGCGCGTCCGACGCGGGGCCGGGGCGACCGCGACCCCCTCGTCGTTCGGCCCTCCGAGAAGTGGACGCAACCAGCCGTCGAACGCCTTCACGAAGACGCCCTCGTCGCCGCCGGAGTCAATCTTGGTGTACGAGAGGTAGACCCGCCCCGAGCGAGGCCCGAGGGAGCGGTCGACGGAAACGATCGGGTTCGCATGGACGCAGACGCGAAGCGAGGCCCGGATCAAGATCCCCGACCCGCAGGAGGGAATCGGAACAATCGAGAACGCTTCGGCCTGGCGCTCAGGCGCGAAGTGGGCGCCGCCGTCGGTCGACCGGGCGATCGCGAGCCGGTAGCGGCTCGTGTCGTCCCAGGTGACGTAGACGGTCCCGTTCCGCGAGACGGCGACGCTGGCGTACGTCTCCTGGTCGCCGGTGCGGTTGACCTTCACGATCCGCGACCAGGTGCGCCCGGCGTCGTCGCTATGGCTTAGCACGATGCTCAAGACCTGATTGTGCGACAGTCGTGACCAGGCGGCGTAGACGCGGTTTCGGTACGGGCTCGACGGCGACGCGTCGACGGCGATCGCCGGCTTGTCGTCCGCCACCGACGCCCTGAGCGGGTTGACGAGCACCGGCGTCCCCCAGGCCGCCTTCGAGCCCGAACGCGAGGCGACGAACAACCGCGGATGGCCGGTCCTGCACGGTGTCGTGCGGATGAAGGAGTAGTACTGCCGACCTGTGAGATCGACAGCGACGCCTGGATCCGAGGCACAGGTGCTCAGGAAGCTCGCGGGGGGCTGATACAGGAGCGACCGCGTCCACGTCGATCCGCCGTCGGCCGACGAGTACACGCGCATCGACCCTTCCCTGAAGCTGTTCGACCCGGCGACCAGGATCCTGTCGTTGGAGGGATCGATCGCGATCGCGGGCTCGTTCTGAGCACCGGGAAGCTTCGAGACCTCGACCTCGCGCCTCCCGGCTCCCGCCAGCCCCGCGGACGCCGCGCCGAGCCCCACGGCGACGAGCAGGCGCACGAGGTTACTTTGCGCGCGTCGCGAGGCCACCTGCCTCGTCGAGGCCCACGGTGTCACCGAGTTCCTCCGCGGTGCGCTGCTCCGGCGAGGAACGGAAGCGGAGGCGGAGCGTGACCGCGACGAGTATCACGAGGACCAGGAACAGGGAAACCGCCGTGGTCCCCGCCCCGAGCGCGTACAGATCGGGCCGGATCGGCCGGCTCGACGGCCAGGTTCCGATCAGGATCGGCAGCGGCTGCGCCTCGTACCCGTTCTGTAGCAGGATCGTCCGGTCGAAGTCGTTCCAGGTCAGCGTGAAACCGAACAGGAAGCTGCCGAAGACGCCGGTCCAGACCAGGGGCAGCGTCACCTCGCGGAACGTCCTCTTCGCGTCGGCGCCGAGGTCGCGCGCCGCTTCCTCGATCCGACGGTCGTAGCGGTTCCAGACCGAGAGCATGATGAGGAACGAGAACGGGATCCCCCAGATCACGTTTGCGCCGAGCGCGGTCTTCCACAGGCTGGGCAGCTGGTTCATGAACGACCAGAGGAGTTGGTTGCCGAGGCCGACGAGGAAGGCGGGCGTCATCAGCGCGAGCATGATCACGTAGAAGGCGACCACGTCGCTCTTGAAGCGCCAGCGTCGCCGGAAGGCCATCGACAGAAAGAACCCCAGAACGGCGACGATCGCGCCGGCCGCGAGGCTGAGCAAGAGCGACTGCGTCCCGGACGCCCGCACGTCGTCGGCGACCGAGCCGGGGATCGACGAGTCGAAGAGCGACCTCCACCAGTCGAGACTGACCGGGCCGATGAACGGAAACGTCAACTGCCCGTATGAGCCCTGGAAGGACAGGATCCCCATCAGGATCATCGGGATGTACAAGAAGAAGAGGAACACGACGAAGTAGGTGGCGAGCCCGAACTTCGCCCAGTCCCGGCGGTGCTTGATCTTGCGCCGAACGACGGTGTCCTGAGGACGCGCCGCGGGTTCCACCGCCGTCACCAGGGCCTCGATCACAGCTCCTCCCGCAGGTTCGAGAAGCGGGTGATCACCCAGACGCCGATCATCAGGACGATGACGAGCAGCACCGCCGAGGCCGCTCCCTGTGGATACTGGATCGCGCCGATCTTCGAGTAGATGAGCGTCCCGACCGAGGTGATATTGCCGCCGCCGACGGTCTGCACGGTGCCGTAGTCGCCCATCGTCAGCACGAAGATGAAGATCGAGCCGATGACGATGCCCGGCATCGTCTGTGGGAGGATCACCTCCCAGAACGTTCGCCACCAGTTCGCGCCGAGGTCGCGGGCCGCCTCGAGCGCGGAGCGGTCGACCTGCGCGAGCGAGAAGAAGAGTGGCGTGATCATGAACAGGATGTAGAGCTGCACCATCGCCAGGCGCACAGAGAGCGTCGAGAAACCGAACGCGTCGACCGGCTGCGAGACGATGTGCAGCTTGAGGAGGAGCTGATTCAACGCTCCTTCCCGGCCCATCAGCGGGAACGTCCACGCGATCGCACGGGTGAGGAAGCTCGTCCAGAAGGGGGCGAGCGCAACGATGAAGAGCACGATCTGGATCTGCAGCTTCTCGACCTTCAGCGCGAGGAAGTACGCGACCGGGAATCCGAACAGGAGGCACGCGGCGACGGCGAGCAGCGACGTCTCGAACGTCGTCAGCATGTTTTGCCAGTAGGTCGAGTCGTGGAACAGGTCGCTGTAGTTGGCAGTCGTCCAGACCCTGTCGAAGCCGGAGTCGGTGCGCGTCCAGAAGCTGACGAGGATGATGAGGACGAGTGGCGCGAGCAGGTAGAAACCAAGCCACAGGAAACCGGGGAGCGCCAGCCCGGCTGTTACCCAGCCGCGGTCGCGGGAGCGCGCACCCGTCTCCCCGAGTGCAGTCTCCGCCTTCGGCGGTTTCTGCTCGAGGATCGCCTCGACTTCGTCGACCTCGTCGAGGGCAAGCCGCGTCGCCTCGCCGCCCGGAGGCTCAGACGCCGAGGAGCTGGGCATCCTCCTCCTTCCAGGAGATCCGGATGCGGTCGCCCTCACGGCCGCGAAGCGACGGGTATTGCTCGGCTGGGACCTTCGCGAGCATCCGCTCACCGCCCACAAGCAGGTGAAGCTTGACGAGGTCACCGAGGAACTCGACGAAGACGATCTCGCACTCGGCCGAGTTGAGCCCGTCCGCAGACGAGCCGTTCTCGTCGACCTCGACGGCCGCCGCCCGGACGGCGACCATGGCCGGGTCGCCGACGGCGTGCCGAGCATCAGGCGCGCGCACGCTCACCCGCACATGCTGCTCGTCCTCGACGACCAGCCGATTGCCGTCGAGCTCGGCCACCTTGCCCCGGATGATGTTGTTGTCGCCCATGAACCGCGCGACGAGCTCCGTCGCCGGCTTCGTTGCGATCGTCAGGGGGTCGGCGATCTGCTGGATGCGGGCCTCGTTCATGACGACGATGCGGTCGGCCATCGACAGCGCCTCTTCCTGGTTGTGCGTCACATGAACGAACATCAGCCCGAGCTGGCGCTGAAGGTTTCGCAGCTCGACGCGCATCCGGAGCTGCAGGAGGCGGTCGAGGTCGCCGAGGGGCTCGTCGAGGAGGAGCGCCTGCGGCTTGGTGACGAGCACGCGCGCGAGGGCGACCCGCTGCTGCTGGCCGCCGGAGAGCGCTCGCGGTTTGCGGTCGGCGAGTGCCTCCAGGCCGACCATCTCGAGCGCGTCGAAGGCAAGCTTGCGCCGCTCCTCCTTGCCGACGCCGTGCATCTTCAGCCCGAACTCGACGTTCGCCAACGTCGTCTTGTGCGGAAAGAGCGCGAAGTGCTGGAAGACGGTCGTCGTCGGCCGCTTGTGCGAAGGGAGGCCAACGAGCGACTGGCCGTCGAGCCGGATGTCGCCCTCGGTCGGGAACTCGTGGCCGCCGATCATCCGCAGCGTCGTCGTTTTGCCGCAGCCCGACGGTCCGAGCAGGACGACGTACTCGCCGTGGTCGACATGCAGGTCGACGTCGTCGACGGCGACCGTGCCGCCGGGGAAGACCTTGGTCAAGCCGATGAGGTCGAGCCCCTTAGATGGAGAGGGGGCGGCGCCCGCCGCCCCCTCTAACTGCGAAACCACGTGTTCCGCCATCGGCTACTAGCCGGAGAGGAAGTCGTTCACCCGCTTGACAAGGAATACGCTCTGCCTCGGGTACGAGTTCCAGGAGATGTACTTGCAGATGCGCTGCTGGAACGCGCCACCTTCGCGGCGGTCGCCCTTCTTGATGTCGCCGACTTTGCCGGTGATTCCCGGCAAGTCGCGCGGGGCCGCCTTGCCACCCCACCAGTAGTCGTACTCGGCGGGGGTGAACCCGGCTTTCTGCCCGGCAGCCGACTTGATCCACGGGAGCAGCTTCGTCCCGTTCGCGATGTAGTAGCCCTGGCGCATGATCTCCGCGCCCAGGTACCCGTTGTAGTTCCAGTTGATGTAGTCGTAGCAGGCCTGGAGTTTCGCCGGGTCGGTGACCTTTGACGAAATGCCCTCCGCGCTGCACCAGCCGCGGAAGCCTTCGCGCGGAGCCGCGTAGAGGATGTTCACGCCGGCGGCCTTCACGAGCGCAACGGCCGGGGACCACATCGACTCGATCACGACCTCCTTCGAGACCATGAAGTTGACGGAGTCGGTGAACGCCGCCCAGAAGGCCCGGAACTGGCCGTCCTTCTTGTACCTGGCCATGATCTTGAACAGCCGGTCGATCTCGCTCCTCGTCGGATTGCCGTAGTCCTTGATCTTCAGGATTCCGAGTGCCCCGACGGCGGCGGCCGCGTCCTGGGTCATGATGCCCGGGTCACGGAGGAGAGACACCCGTCCCTTCCACTTCTTGTTCAGCAGCTCGGCCCAGGAGATCTGGTTCGGCGCCTTCTTGATCACGTCGGCGTTGTAGCCCATCGAGTCCGCGTTGAAGTGCGCCGCCGGGCCGACGATCCAGCGGGGTTGTGGCTTGCCGCCGATGGGCTTCCCGTTGTCGCCGATCCAGCGGACGATCTGCTTGTTGCTGGCCGGCCCGTTGGCGTACGGCGGCAGCCCCGTCGAGCCGTTCCGGTCGACGAAGGTGGTCCGGAACGGCGCGTTCCCCTGACCGTACGTGCACTTCGCCGAGGTCGGGTTGAGCTTGCCGTGCGTGAACAGCTTGTAGAACTGCTTCCAGCTCGGGATCCGGTGCGTGTCGACCGGCTGCAGGCTTTTCGAGGGCCAGATCAGGAGCGACTGGTAGTTGTAGCCACCGAAGACGTCGAAGCTACCGGGCGACGTAATCGCGATCTGAGGCTGCTTCCCCGAGTCCGCCAGGATCGGCTTGACGGTGAAACCGAGATCCTTGGACGCTTGCTCCGCGATGTCCGGGATCGGGAACTCGACGCCGAGGGTCAGCACCCGGAGCGTGCCGGTGAACTTGCTGCTGCCAGCCGGCCTTGCAGCGGCGTTGCCGGCGAGCGCGCCCAGGCCGCCGAGCGCGGCGGCGCCGACGCCGCCCCTGATGAGAAGATCGCGACGGGTCACGCCCGCGCTGTCCTCCTCCGTCCTACGAGGCTCTGACAAGTCGCTTCCGCCCAAATCCTCGCCCTCGGCGAGCGCCTGGGCGTACTCGAATGGGTCGTACTCGTACTCCTCGCTCATCTACGTTCTCCTTATCCCCTCGCCGACCTCGAGGAAGGCTCGCGAACGCCCCGACCGCCGCAGCACGGGTGGGCGGTAGCGCTCAATTGGCGTGACGCCCGACAGAGGACTCCTTGTATACATTCCCTCGCCCCTCAAGTCAACCGAGGCTCGCTGTGCCCGCGTCCTTCCGGCTTTCTGCGCAGACGGCGTTGGCGTAGCCGGAGCGAAACGGGCTCGCGTGGCCGGTTTCTGGGTCGTAGGCGTGCCGCCAGACGCAGCCGGTGTCGTTCGTGAGCAGGTGGATCGAGACTGAGGTCTCGACCGATGTCGTGCGCACGCGGTGGATGTCGTCCTGGGGCGGAAGCAGGTCGTAGAAGTCGCCTGGGACGAGCGTGCGCCGCTCGACGAGCCGGAGCGCGCCACGCTCGTGCACGTAGATCTCCTCGTCCTGCTCGCCGCGGTAGAGGCCGACGAGCCCCCAAGCGAGGTGGTCGTGCACCGGCGTGGCCGAGCCGGACGGCACGACCAGCGAGAAGAGCGAGAGCGAGCCGTCGTCAGTCCGATAGAGAAGCCACTGGCCGATACCGCCGCCCATGCCGCTGTCAGGGACGGCCTCGCCGAGCTCGGGGGGGAGCCAGCTCTGGTCGGCGAGCAGCTCGGCGAAGCTCGGGCGGATCGCGTGGCACGCGGCCTCGGGCGAGGGCGCGGCGGCGATCACGGCCCGCACGTCGTCGACGAACGCCCGCACCGTCGGCGTGTCCAGGACGTACTCGTCGTCCACGGTGCGAAAGTCTGACATCACTTGAACCGGTCTGCACGAGGGCCTAGATTCGCCCGATGAGTTCGTACCCGCACCTGTTCAGCCCGCTACGGATCGGCAATGTCACCATCTTTTCCCGTCCACGCTCACGACGCTGGACATGGCCCACGTCTACGGTCGTTTGCTCTCGAAGGGCCTCGAGTACCGGCTCAACTCGTGGGCGACGGGGATCGAGGACGACCGAGTCTCGGTCGTCAACCTCTACACGGGAGCCGCGGACACGCTCGAGGGTGTTGACACCGTCGTGCTCGCCACGGCGCCGAAGGCGAACGACGAGCTCTACTTCGTGCTCAAGGGTGCGGTCGAGAAGCTGTATCGGATCGGCGACTGCCTCGCACCGCGCAAGCTCGACCACGCGATCTACGAGGGCGAGCTCGCCGGGCGCGAGCTGTGGTCGCCAGAGCAGCGCTACATCTACGAGGGCGAGCTCGAGCGCTGGGAGGGGGCTACGGTCGCGGCAGGGGTGTAACGGCCCGTGAGGGGCGCGTCCTGGAAACGAACGAGGACGAGGTAGGCAAGCGCGCCGAGCGCGATACCCCACGCGACCTTCAGCCATTCCTGCGGAACGGCGTAGTACACGCCGACACCGGCAGCGACAGCGAGGAGCGCCGCCACGTTGAAACCGTTCAGGTAGCGGTAGGGGCCGCCGGGGTCGAAGAGCGCCTCCGGATCCAGGCGCGTCCGCTTGACGATGAGGTAGTCGGCGAAGATGACGCCGGTCAGCGGTGCGGCGACGTTGCCTAGGTGCCCGATCCAGGTCTGCGCCTCCCGGATGAAGTCCGGGAACGCGGAGAGCCCGATCGCCGCCGCCGCGACGAGCAGCGTCGCGCGGAGGCGGCCGAGTCCGGGCACGGCATTCACCAGAGAGAGACCCGCCGTGTAGACGTTGGTGATGTTCGCAGCGATGCCCTGCACGACGATCGCGACGAGCAGCAGCACGAGCAGTGCGTCGATCCCCGTCAGGTCGGCGACGGCGATGAACGGATTCAGCTCTCCGGTCGCGGCCGCCGCGTATCCGCCGACGAACGTGGTCACCCCCACGGCGACGACAGCCGATGCGAACAGCCCGATGCGCATGTCGCGCCGCGTGCGCGTGTAGCGGCAGAGGTCGGCCACGTTCGTGACGAGTGTCAGCGACGCGCCGCACATCACGGTCACGTAGGTGGCGAATCCGGCCCAGGTCAGATGCTGGTCCGGCGACTCGAAGACACGACCGACGGCGTACCGCGGGTCGTCGGAGGCGAAGTAGAGAGCGAGCAGGACACCCGTGAACGCGAGCGAGACCGGCAGCACGACGCGGAGCAGGAAGCGCATCACGTCGAAGCCGAGCACCGCCAACGTCGCGTGAAACACCGCGAGCGCGAGCGCGACAGGAACAAGCTGGGGCTTGCCGCCGCCGAGCGCAATCACGATCGCCTGGATGCCGAGGGCGCCGGCGAGTGCCTGCGCCGCGAACCAGTATGTGGCCGCGATCATGCGGTAGGGCGAGCTGAGCGTGCGTGCCCCCCAGAAGCCGAGGCTCGCCCGCATCGCGACCTGCCCAGCCAGGCCGTGATCGACGCCCGGTTGCGCGATGACGACGAGCAGGCCGAACGCGAGCGTCTGCCCGAGCACCGTCGCCGCCACCGCCCACCACAGGGGCAGCCCGCCGTCGACGACGGCGAGCGCGCCGAGCACGTACATCACCGGGTTGAGGAAGAACGTGAAGGTGATCGCGAACAGGTCGCGCCAGCCGACCGTCCGGAGCTCCCCCGGGATCGGCTCGACCCCGTACTCCTCGACCGCCAGCACTACCGACTACTACGCCGCTGTCGCGCCAGCGGTCACAGTCGTACCGGAACGGCTGTTTCGGGTGAAGAAGTCGATCACGACGCGGTTGTGGTCCTCGGTGTTGTCGAAGATCGTCGAGTGGTTCGAGCCCCGGACGACGTGCTTCTCGGCGTTCGCGATCGCCTCGTAGATCGCCTCTTGGCCGGCGCCGTCCGGGCCCTGGTCCCAGGGAGTCATCAAGTCCTCGTCCCCTCCGAGCACGAGCGCCGGCGAGGTGATCTTCGGGAGCCAGCCCCGGATGTCCATGTCGCACATGGCCTGGCAGGCCGCCGTGAACACCTCGATTCGGTTCGAGTCGCGCAGGATCTGCTGGATCGTGTCGATCGCCGCGACGCCCTCCGGCGTCTCGAGGAACGCCTTCGAGAGCGCTTGCCACGAGATCAGCTCGGCGAGCACGCGGCTGCCGGGGCCGTCCGGGTCCATGCGCGCGAGGTCGATCCAGTTCTTGAAGATCAGCCGGCCGGCCATCCCCAGCTTCGCGGCCGCGCAGTTGATCACGACCGACGTCGTTCGCTGCGCGTACTTGCCGGCGAAGACGATCGCGATCATCCCGCCCATCGAGGTGCCGTGCACGTGCGCCTCGGGGATCTCGAGCGCGTCGAGCAGCCCGGCGACATCGTCGGCCCAGACCTCCATGTCGTAGTCCTGCACCGGCCGGTCGGATTGACCGTAGCCGCGCATGTCGTAGTCGAGCACCTTGAAGTGCTTCGACAGCTCCGGCGTTGCGGGCGCGAAGTTGAAGTGGCCGAAGCCCGCGCCGTGGATCTGGACGACCGGCTCGCCCTCGCCCGTGACCTGGTACCAGAGCTCGACGCCGTTGACCTGCGCCCTGCCTTCCATCGGCCCTCCCCGGTCGGTGACGGCCGAGTATTGCACGATGTCTGACATTCGACGAAGATCGCTTCTCGTGGGCGAGCGCTTCATCGAGCGCATGACCTGGCCGGAGGTCGAGGCGGCGATCGGGCGGGGCGTGGACGCGGTGCTGATCCCGATCGGAACGACGGAGCAGCACGGCCCGCACATGCCGCTCGACACCGATTGCTTCATCGCGCGCTCGCTCTGCGCGCGGGTGGCGGAGGCCGGCGAGGCCGAGGGCGTCGAGCTGCTCGTCGCACCTACGCTGAACGTGACGCTCTCCTGGTACCACATGCAGTTCCCGGGCTCGATCCGCCTCTCGACGCCGACGTTCTTCCAGGTCTTCCGAGAGGTCTGCGACTCACTCGCCCACCACGGGTTCGAGAACCTCGTCGCCGTGAACGGCCACGGCGGCAACGCGGCGGCGCTGACGGTCGCTGTCAACCACTACCTCGAGGCGACCGGGCGCCGCGTCTTCCTGGTGCAGTGGTGGGACCTTGCCTCCGATGTTCTCGCTGAGATCGAGGGGCCGCTGATCCACGCCGAGGAGGCGGAGACGTCGCTGGCGCTCGCCCTCGGGCAGCGCGTCGAGACCGATCGCGCGACGCGCGACGCGTGGGACCGCGGCGCGGCGGTGAAGGAGGCCGGTCTCCAGTGGACCTCGTTCGGCCGCTACGGGATGCGCGCGAGCGGGCCGGGCGTCGTCGTGCCGATGGACATGCTCCGCGACATCACGGAGTCGGGCGTCGTCGGCGACGCGACACGCGCGCGGGTCGAGACCGGCGAGCGTGTCGTCGCCGCGCTCGTGCCGCGAATCGTCCAGGTGTGCAAGGAGATGGCCGGAAAGGAGTCGTGATGACGCAGCGTGTCGTTGACCTGTCGCAGCCGCTCTCGCGCGAGTCGCAGCTACACCCGTTCTTCCCGCCGACGCAGATCCTGCGGCACATCCAGCACACGGATGCGGCCGAGGGTCGGCCGTCGTTCAGCGCGGAAATCATCATCACGTCGAACCACGCGGCGACGCACGTCGACGCGTTCGGCCACTACCAGAAGGGCGGGGTTGCGATCGCCGAGATGCCGCTGGACACCTTCTACGGCGACGCGCTGTGCGTTGACATCCGGCAGTACGAGCGCGGCCACGACGTGAGCGCCGCTGAGGTGGAGCGCGCGGTCGAGGAGAGCGGGCAGGAGCTTCGGGAAGGGGACGTCTTGCTGTTCTGCTCCGACCACTACAACCGGACAGCGGGAACACCGGCGTTCCTCGACGGCTTCTGCGGGATCTCCGCGGAGGCGGTGCATTGGATGGCGGATCGGAGCGTGAAGATCTTCGGCGTCGAGACCATCAGCCCCGACCTCGTCTACCTGACCGACGAGTACCCGACGCACAAGGCGTGCGCGGAGCGCGGAATCACCCACTACGAGAACCTGAACAACCTCAAGGACGTCGTGAACCGGCGCTTCCTGTTCGTCGGCTTCCCGCTCCGTCTGGAGGTCGCCTATGGCTCGCCGGTGCGCGCGGCCGCGATCCTCGACGACTGATCGCGACCTCACCAGGCGCCTCGGTCAGTCGTGTGGTTCGGGCTCGCAACGCTCGTGGAGGACGTGCAGACGGTCCGCGACATGACCAAGAAGATGGAGCTGCGCTACCTGGGCGAGGCGGGGGGGCCCGAGCTCGACGAGCTGCTCTGGTTTCGAGGGCAAAACCGTCATCGAGATCACCCCCGTCCGCCGGCTCGCCTGGGACCAGGGCAAGGGATAGCCGCCGCTATTCCTCGATCGTGATCGCGGTCTGCTCGGGGGCCGCCGAGAGGAGGTCGACCCGCGAGCCCTTCGGGATCCTCCGCCGCGTGAGCGAGAAGAGCGCCGGGCCTTCCTCGAAGGGGAACGGCGTCAGACGCACGTGCCAGGGAGCGATCGGCTCCAGACGGTAGCCCTGAAGGTCCGCCTCGTCGCCCTCGCGCATGCAGAAGTAGAGAGAGAGGCGGTCGAAGAGCTGGAGCAGCTCGTAGTCCCGCCTGCGGTCTCCGAGCACGCCGCCGAACTTCGCCTCCTGCTCGGCCACGAACGCGTCGATGTCATCTTGCGCCTCCGCCGCCCGGGCGAGGCCGAGGCCCGGGTCGAGGCCGTAGCGCTGCCGGTAGATGCCCGCCCCGTGCATGGAGACGAGGAGGCCCGCGTCCTCGTCCTGCTCGGTGATCGCCGCGATGCCCGCGCGGTAGAAGGCGAGGTGCGATTGGATGTCGACCTCGAGGAAGTTGATCGGCTTTCCGTCGGCGTCGAGGCGCGGCGCCTGCTCCCAGACTGCCCAGCCGTCGTCGTGACGCTCGGTGGCGACGACGAGTGGAGGTGGGAGGAGGGTGCCCCAGGCCCGTGCGAAGGCGGCGGAGAGGTCAGCGTGGTCCGTCTGCAGGACGACCTGCCACGCATCGCCGAGATCGCGGACGATCATCGTGCTCTCTCCTTTGCCCATTGGACGAGTCCGCCCGCCGTCTGGAGCTCCGTCACGAGGGCAGCGACCGGCGGCGCCTGGAAGCCGCGCCCGTCGACCTCGATCTCGCCGGCTTCCGTGTCGATGCGGATGCGCGAGCCGGGCTTCGCGGCCTGCGCGGCGTCAGGCGCTTCGAAGATCGGCAGGCCGAGGTTCACGCAGTTACGGCGGAAGATGCGTGCGAAGCTCGTGCCGACGACGGCCTGGACGCCCCAGGCCTTCAGCGCCTGCACGACGTGTTCGCGCGACGAGCCGAGCCCGAAATTCCGGCCGGTGACCACGATCGCGTCCGGCCCGAGCCGATCGCGGAGCGAGGGGTCGTAGCCCTCGAAGAGGTACGCCTTCATCTGCTCGGGATCCTCGATGTTCAGGTACTGGCCGGGGTACATGACGTCGGTGTCGACGTCGTCCCCCGGGATGACGACCGCTACGCCCTCGACGATCACGCCGCTACGTCGACGGCGATCTGGGCCGGGTGGACGATCTCGCCCGCGACGGCCGCCGCGGCGGCGACGTAGGCGTTCGCAAGGTGCACCTCCGCCTCCGGCGAGCCCATGCGGCCCTTGAAGTTGCGGTTCGTCGTCGTGACGGCTCGCTCGCCCGGGCCGAGGACGCCCATGTGGCCGCCGAAGCAGGCGCCGCAGGTCGGCGTCGACACCATCGCGCCTGCCTCCACGAACAGGTCGAGCAGGCCCTCTGCCAGCGCTTGCCGGTAGATGGACTGGGTCGCGGGCACGACGATCATGCGGCAATCGGGGTGAATCCGCCGGCCCCGCAAGACGTGCGCCGTCTGGCGTAGGTCCGTCATCGTGCCGTTCGAGCAGTTGCCGACGTAGACCTGGTCGATCTTCCTCCCGGCCACCTCGTCGACGGGTACGACGTTGCCCGGCAGGTGAGGAAGTGCGATCAACGGCGGCATTTCGTCGAGGTCGATCTCGAGACGGTGGGCGAACTCGGCGTCGGCGTCGGATCGCTCTGCCGTCCACGGCCGGTCCGTACGGCCCTCGAGGTACGCCGCCACCTTCTCGTCGGCCCGGAAGAAACCCGTTTCCGCCCCTGCCTCGACCGCCATGTTCGAGACCGCGAGTCGCTCGTCGATCGAGAGAGCCTCGGCGCCGTCGCCGGCGAACTCGAGGGCACAGTTCGTCGCCCCGCCGACCCCGATCTCGCCGATCACGGCGAGGATCAGGTCCTTGCCGGTGACAAACGGCTGCTTCTCGCCCGTGAACTCGACCCGGATCGTGCCCGGCACCGTCTGCCAGAACTCACCGAGCGCGAGGCAGGCAGCGATGTCCGTCGAGCCGAGGCCGGTTCCGAACGCTCCGAGCGCGCCGTACGTACAGGTGTGCGAGTCGCCGCCGGCGATCACGGAGCCGGGCACGATCCAGCCCTCCTCGCAGAGCAGCGTGTGCTCGATTCCCCCCCGGCCCTGGCCGTAGAACGTGACTCCCTGCCGGTCCGACCAGTCCTTGAGCCGCCGCTGCAGCTCTGCGGAGCGGGCGTCCTTCGCCGGCATGAAGTGGTCGGCGACCATCACGACCCTGCCGGAGTCGAAGACGCGCTCCACACCCATCCTCTCCATCGCGCGGAACGCGAGCGGGCCGGAGACGTCGTTGGCCATGACGACGTCACAGCGCACCATCACGACGTCGCCCGGCGTGACCTCGTCGGCGTCGCAGTGCGCAAGCAGGATCTTCTCAGCGAGCGTGTGCGCCAGCGGATGCCTCCAGGTGCGCGATGACCTCGTCGAGCGAGACGACGTCGCCGTACTTCGTGTCGATGTCGTAGAGGTTCGCCTCGTGCGCGGCGGGATTGCGGTCTCCAACTGCTTCGCGCGGGACGACCGGCCGGAAGCCGTGCTGGAGCGCGTCGACGACGGTCGCCCGGACGCAGCCCGACGTCGACGCTCCGGTGACGATCACGCCGTCGCAGCCGGCCGCTGTGAGCAGGTTCGAGAGCGGCGTGCCGAAGAACGCCGAGGCGAAGAGCTTGTTCAGCACCGGCTCGTCCGGGAGCGGTGCAATGCGAGGATCGATCTCCACCCAGCGGCTACCCGCCTCGAGCGTAAGCAGCGCCGGGATCTTGTCGATGAACGCGGCGGCGGCGAGCCTGTCTCCCTCGTCGTAGGAAACGGTCGTGTAGACGACGGGGAGACCCGCCGCGCGCGCCTCGCCGAGGAGACGCTGGATCGCAACGACGACGCCGTCCAGACCGCAGGCGAGCGGCGACTCCGGGTCCGTGAAGCCGACGTTGACGTCGACCACGAGCAGCGCGGGCCGCAGGCCGAACCCGGCACGCCCGTGAAAGCCGTCGTGCCTCACGCCTTCGTTGGCTCCGGGATCCCGTCTCCGGCGCGCACGCGCGCGAGTGCATCATCGCCCGGCTCGAGCGGCGACCACCGGAGCGGCTTGGCCGGCACCGGAGGCGCGAGACCGGTCTCCTCCTTGCAGCGCGCGAGCGCCTCTTCGAGCGAGGGGCCGAAGTCGAAAGGCAACGCCTCGCCGCGCTCCTCGCGCTGGCGGGCGCGCTCGGCTTCCGTCGCCGCGAGATCTGCGGTGCCGTCCTCGTTCAGCACGACGCCGTAGCCCGCCTTCGCCCTCTCGCGCGAGACGAGCCCGAAGGAGACGTCGCGCACGACCGCGTCGACCGGCCGGTCGAGCCGGTCCTTCCAGCCGCCGCCGCCGGCGGTGCGGTGGATGAGGATGTCACCCGGCTCAACCGCGATCTGGTCGCACTTCGACGGCAGGCGCTCCTCGGTCCCATCGGCGCGGCGGAGGATCTTCTCCGAGCGCCCGCCTGGCTCGCCGCCGAGCACGCCCCAGGGACGCGTCAGCCAGCGGTCGTCGTGGATCGAGATCTCGCCCGGCTCGAGGTAGACGTAGCGCTTCTCGACGCCGTTCCCGCCCCGGTGGAAACCGGCGCCGCCGGAGTCGGTGACCGTGGTGTAGCCGTCGATCCGCAGCGGGTAATACGCCTCGAGGTACTCGGTCGGGATGTTCTCGAACAGCGGCCACCACGAATGGCCGTCCATCCCGTCGCCGATCGGCCGGCCGGGAATCCCTCCGTAGAGGATCTCCATCGAGTAGAAGAATTCGCCCTTCCCGTCCCAGCCGGAATACAGCATGTACGGGCTCGTGCCGTACCCGGCCGCCGTGTTCAGCTCCGGCGCCTGCTTCACGAGCGCGCCGCCGAGCACGTCGAACTGCCGCGCGAGCGCGTGCGTCCGGCAGCCGAGCGCGGCAGGGAAGCGCGGCCGGAGCAGGCTTCCCTCCGGCATCACGACGTGCAACAGCGGATAGAAGCCGTCGTTGAAGAGGATCTGGGGATCGTTGACCATGATCAGGTAGATCCCGATGAACATCTTGAACATGCCCTCCGAGAGGTAGAAGTTGATCGGGCCGAGCGCCTGCGGATCGGTGCCGGACCAGTCGAAGAACGCGTGGTCCCCCTCGCGCCAGATCGTCAGCTTCATCTTGAACGGTCCGTTGCCGAGCCCGTCGTCGTCGATCCAGTCCTCGAACGACTGCGGCTCCTCCGGAATGGCGACCTGGATGAGCTTCCGCATCGCCTCGTAGGTGCGGTCGAGCAGCGCCTGCAGGCCGGCGAGATACGTCTCCTTCCCGAAGCGGTCGCAGAGCTCGATCACGCGCTTCTCGCCCGCACGGCAGCCGGCGACGATTGCGAACAGGTCGGCGCGGTTCATCTCCGGCAGGCGGACGTTGTTGAGGATCAGCCGCAGCACGTCCCCCTGCGGTACGCCCCGCTCGATGATCTTGATCGGCGGGATGATGATCCCCTCCTCGAAGATCGTCTTCGCACCCGTCGGCAGCGAGCCCGGGAGCGGGCCGCCCGCGTCCATCTGGTGGCCGAACTGCGACGACCAGCCGACGAGTTCGTCCTCGTAGAAGATCGGGACGAGGACGAGCCAGTCGTTCGTGTGCGAGATCGATGCGGAGCACTTGAACGGGTCGGAGGTGAGGATCACGTCGCCCGGGTATACGCCCCGGTCCCAGGTCTCCATCATCTCGTTGATGTACGCGCCGAACTGGCCGACGACCATGCGCCCTCGCGGATCGGTGATCATCGGGAACTCGTCGTGCTGCTCGCGGATAACGGGGCTCATCGCCGAGCGGAAGAGCACGGCGTCCATCTCGTAGCGTGCACTCTTCAGCGCACCCTCGATGATGTCGAGGGTGACGGGGTCGACCTCGACGTCCGGGATCTCTGCAATGCGGAGTTCTTCGGTGACTGCCATCTCTCCCTCGCTCAGTCGTTCGGGGTGATCAGGATGTTGAAGTTCCGGTCGACACTCGCCCGGTAGCCGGGCAGCACGACCGTCGTCGAGTCGAACTCGGTGACGATCGCCGGCCCGCCGAGCACCGCGCCCGGCTGGAGCTTCGCCCGGTCGTAGATCTTCGTCGTAAGGCGCTCACTGGCGAAGACAACCTCGCGCTCGTCGACGACGGCAGCGGCTGTTTCCGGCGAGCCGACCTCGCCCGTCGGCAACTCGGGCTTCGGCACCGCGCCGTAGCCGACCGCGCGCAGGTTGACGATCTCGGACGCGGTGCCCGGCATCCGAAAACCGTAGAGCTGCTCGTGCAACCCGTTGAAGCGCTCCTCGAGGTCGGCGAGGGCGCCGGAACGCACCTCGTCCGGGACGAGCGGGACCGGGATCTCGTACCCCTGGCGGTGGTAGCGCATGTCGGCGCTGTACGCGATCCCCTGTGCATCCTCCGGGATCCCCTCGCCCTCGAGCCAGCCCTTTGCCCGCTCGCCGAGCGCGTCCAGGATCCCCGCGACCTCGGCACCGCTCGCGTCGGCGAGCAAGCGGATGTACGTCTGCGCGAACTCGTCGCGGAAGTCGGCGACAAGGTCGCCGATCGCACAGAGGAGGCCCGGTGCCGGCGGAATGATCACCGGGAACGAGCCCATCAGCTCCGCGAGGGCATTCGCGTGCAGCGGGCCCGCGCCGCCGTAGGCGACAAGCGCGAAGTCTCGCGGGTCGTGGCCGCGCTGCACCGAGACGAGGCGGAGCGCACCGGCCATGTTCTCGTTGACGATCGCGATGATTCCCTCCGCGGCCTGCTCGACCGAGTCGAGGCCCATCGCGTCCGCGATCGTCTGCACGGCTGCGCGCGCCGCCTCGACGTCGAGCTCCATCTCACCGCCGAGCAGACTGGGGGGCAGGTGGCCGAGGACGACGTTCGCGTCCGTCACCGTCGGGGCGACGCCGCCCCGGCCGTACGCGGCGGGGCCGGGCTCGGCACCGGCCGACTGCGGGCCGACACGCAGGGCCTTCGTCAGCTCCGGCACGTGGGCGATCGAGCCGCCGCCCGCGCCGACCGTGTGCACGTTCACGGCGGGCACCTTGATCCGGAAGTGACCGATCGCCGTCTCGCGCCCGATTGTCGGCTGGCCGTTCTGGCAGAGGGCAACGTCCGTCGACGTCCCGCCCATGTCAAACGTGAGGATGTCGTCGTAGCCCGCTTTGAGCGCAACGAACAGCGCGCCGGCGACGCCGCCCGACGGGCCGGAGAGCACGCCGTAGATCGGGTTGCGCGCGGCCTCGCGCGTCGTCATCAGGCCGGCGTCGGAGCGGAGGATGTTGACCTCGGCCTTGGCGCCGATCCCGGTCAGCTGCTCCTGCAGACGATTGACGTAATCCGCCACCTTCGGCCGCACGTACGAGTTCATGCACGCAGTCAGCGCGCGCTCATATTCGCGAAACTCGGGCAGCACCTCGGACGAGAGGGTCACCGGGAAGCCCGGGTACAGGCGCTCGACGATCTCGCCGATCTGCCGCTCGTGCGCGCCGTTCACGTACGAATTGATCAGCGCGATCGTCAGCGTCTCCACTCCCGACTCGACGAGGTCGTGGACGATTCCCTCGACCTGCTGCTCGTCGACGGGCGTGAGCGTCTCGCCGCGCGCATCCATGCGCTCGGCCGCCTCGCGCGTGTCCGCGAGCGAGGCCGGCGGATCGGGCTTGATCATGATGATCCAGCCGGCGAGCGGACCCGGCGTCTGTGAGCGCGCGAGGTGGAGGATCTGCTGGAAGCCGGTCGTCGTGATCAGGCCGACCCGGGCGCCCTTCGACTCCAGCACCGCGTTCGTCGCCACCGTCGTCCCGTGCAGGATGTTGCGCACGTCGCCGACCTCGATTCCCGCTTCCCGGCAGATCCGGCGAACGCCGTTCAGCACGCCCTCTGACGGATCGCCGGGGGTCGACGGCGTCTTGACGCGGAACTGGCCGCCGCCGTCGCCGTTCCCGTCCCCGACGAGGAAAAGGTCGGTGAAGGTGCCGCCGACGTCCACTCCGAGCCTGTAGGCCATTCGTCTCCTCCTCAGCCGGCGACGGGCGCGAACGCCCCCGCCCGGTAGACCTGTCCTGGAAGCCGCCGCTCGAGGACGCCCTCGAGCCATTCGGCGGCGGCGATCAGCGCTCCGAGGTCGACCCCCGTCTCGACGCCCTCGCCCTGGAGAAGGTAGACGAGATCCTCGGTGCAGATGTTCCCGGTCGCCCGTGGTGCGAAGGGGCAGCCGCCGATACCCCCGAGCGAGGCATCGAGCACGGTTGCGCCGGACTCGATCGCGGCGTACGCGTTTGCGAACCCGGTGTTGCGTGTGTTGTGCAGATGGGCGCCCACGGGAACACCCAGCTTGACGCCCTCGGCAACGAGGTGCCGCACCTGACGCGGGACGGCGACCCCGATCGTGTCCGCAAAGACGATCTCGTCCCACCCGGCTTCGACGAGCCTGCCCGCGAACTCGAGGACGCGGCCCGGGTCGACGGCGCCCTCGAAGGGGCAGCCAAAGGAGGCGCCGATCGTCACCGTCGCACGGACGCCGTCGGCGTGTGCTCGGGCGACGATCCGCTCTCCCGTCTGCAGCGACTCCTCGATCGAGGCGTTCGAGTTGCGCTGGTTGAAGGTCTGGGTGGAGGCGAACGCGTAGTGGACCTCGTCCAGGCTGCTGGCGAGGAGCCGGTCGTAGCCCGTTTCGTTCAGAACGAGTCCTGAGTAGACGACGCCGTCCGCCCGCTCGATCGCTTCGACGACCTCCTCGGCGCCTGCCATCTGGGGGACGCGCGCCGGATTGACGAAGCTGACCGCCTCGATGCGCGGCACGCCGGCTGCGGCGATCCGCTCGATGAGCTCGGTGCGCCACTCCGGTTCGAGCGTCTTCGCCTCGTTCTGGAGCCCGTCCCGCGGCGCGACGTCGCAGACCGTGACCCTCACAGGACGATCCTCGGCCTGTGAGGGTGGAGGGGCGCTCACAGGACGCCTTCCGCCTTCAGCCCGGCCAGTTCGTCGTCGGAGAGCCCGAGCATGCCGCCGTACACTTCGCGGTTGTGGCTGCCCTCTTCCCAGGGCGCGGACCAGCGCACCTGGCAGGGCGTCTGGGAGAACTTGGGGACGATGCCGGGGCCGAGGTACTCGCCGAACTCCGGGTCTTCGTGCTTGACCAGCATGTCGCGGGCCCGGAATTGCGGGTCCTCGAAGATGTCCGCGATCGTGTAGATCGGACCGCAGATCACACCCGCGTCGTTGAGCACGCGGTCGATCTCCGCGGCGTCTCTCGCAGCGGCCCACTCGGAGACGATCTCCTCGATCTCCAGCTGGTTGTCCCCGCGGGCGAGATGGCTGACGAAGCGGGGGTCGTCGGCGAGCTCGGGCCGGCCCATCGCCTCGCACAGCCGGCGAAAGACATTGTCGGCGTTGGCCGCGATCACGATCCACTTCCCGTCACGCGACTGGAAGATGTTGGAGGGCGCGACGCCCTTCAGGCCCGTGCCGCCGGGGCCGCGGACGACCCCGAGACGGTCGTACTCCGGCACCGTGCTCTCGAGCAGCGCGAAGCACGACTCCAGCAGCGAGACGTCGACCACCTGCCCGCACCCGCCGGCGACATCCCTCCGGTAGAGCGCCGCGAGGATCCCCTGTGTCGCGAACATCCCGGCCAGCGAGTCGCCGAGCGAGATGTGGATGCGGGGCGGAGGCTCGCCGGGGAAACCGTTGATGAAGCGGATGCCGCCCATCGCCTCGGCCACGGACGCGAATCCCGCCCGTGAGGCGTAGGGGCCTGTCTGCCCGTAGCCGGAGATGCGCGCGATCACGAGCCTCGGGTTCGTCTCCCAGAGCTGCTCCGGCCCGAGGTTCCACTTCTCGAGCGTGCCGGGCCGGAAGTTCTCGGTCAGGACGTCGCTCTGCTTGGCGAGCTCCAGCAGAAGCTCCTGGCCCTTCTCCGTGCGCAGGTTGAGCGTGCAGCACTTCTTGTTTCTCGACTGGACAGGCCACCAGAGCGAGCGACCCTCGTAGCGCGCCTTCCCCCACTCACGGAGCGGGTCGGGCTGGCCCGGAGGCTCGATCTTGATGATCTCCGCTCCCATGTCACCGAGGAGCCGGCCGGTGAACGGCCCTGCAAGGAGCATCCCCAGCTCGATCACCCGGACGCCGGCGAGCGGTCCCGGGCCGCCGGTCTCGCGCCCCGCCGGCTGAGCGGCGACTGCGGAGTCGGCCATCAACGGCCCTCGACCGCGAGCGGGCGCGCACGCACGTGGGAGACGAGCAGGTCGCGCGCCTCGAACACGTGCTCCTTCATGACCAGCTCGGCGCGCTCGGCGTCCCTCATCGCGAGCGCGTTGACGATCTGCCGGTGGTAGTGCACGGAGATCCGCTTCTGATCCGGCGAGTACCAGATGTACGACTTGTAGACGAGCGGGAGCTCGATCACCTTGCGCACTAGGGCGGCGAGCCGCGCGCTGCCGGCGACGTCGAGGATCGTGTTGTGGAAGAGCAGGTTCTCGCGAACGAGCTCGCGGAGGTCTTCCTCTGGGCTCAGCGAGTCGAACCGCTCGCAGCTCTCGCGCAACACTTCGATCTCCCGCTCGGAGATCCGCGTCGCCGCGCGCCGCGTCGCGTGGCCCTCGAGCAGGGCGCGCAACTGGTAGAGGTCGTCGAGGTCCTCTGCCTCGTGGACCCGGACAATCGCGCCCCGGTTCGGGGTGGCAACGACGAGGCCCTCGGCGTGCAGCATCAGCAGGGCTTCGCGGACGGGCGTCCGGCTGATCCCGAGCTCCCGCGCGAGCTCCTCCTCCTTCAGCCGCCTTCCCGGCTCGAGCCTCCCGTCGAGGATGGCCTCACGGATCAACTCCTGGGCGGCGACGCTTGCGTTACGTACGAGCGCATCGCCCTCCTGGAGGATCCTGGTCACGGCGGCAAGATACAATATGCATTCGCAGGCGTCAGCAAGGGCAAAAATCCACCACCGAGCTCTCGGCCCTAGTCAGGAACCGTCTGCGGCAAGGTCGCCGCCGCCAGCGCCCCGATCGCAGCCAGCACGGCCGTGGTTCAGCCCGCGGTGCGCCACCGGATACGCGCGAAAGAGTGCCCCGGGGGCCCGCGACGGGAACCACCGCCGAGCCCAGCCCCGAGACGAGGCGCGTCGTGAACAGTGCGACCTTCGAGCCGACCAGCGCGGCCGCCAGGAGCCCGCCGGTCGCCAGGAAGGTGCCGGCGAGCATCGCGCCGCGCGAGCCGAATCGGTCAACAGCGATTGCGGCGGCGATCAAGGCGAGTCCTGCACCGAGCAATTCGCGGTCAGCACCGCCCAGGCTCCGGCAGGTTGAGCCTGTAGGCGCGGTGCAGCTCCGGGCCCGATCGCCGGCAGTCTAAAGGTCACGGACAAGACTGCTGCCAAGGCCGCCACCGCTCCCGCAAGGACTTGCCCTCGCGGAATGTGGTCGGCTTGGCACGGCTGGATTATGGTTGGCGTGTGGACCGCGACGCGATCGCACGAGCGCAACGCCGCCGGCAAGCCCAGGAGGCCCTCGAATTCGAGCGCGACCGTGCAACCAGCCTCAAAGAGCAGGTCGAGGCGATCGTCGCCGAGCTGGAAGGCCCGCGGATCGACCAGGACGCGTTCGCGAGGATGACCCCCGAGGACGTGGAGGCGGTCCGCGCCGTCCTGCAGCCCGACGACGCACCGGGACCCGAGGAGGAATGGCTCGGGTTCGAGGGCGAGTCACCCGAGGCCGGCCCGAGCGAGACCGAGGAGGAGATCGTGCGGCTCCAGCAGGAGATCGCCGCGAGCCGCCGGCGCCAGGAGGTGTTCGAGCGTTACATGGACGCGCTCGGCGGCTGACCCGACCGGGAGCGCGAGGCGCTCGGGGACCGCTCCGCCCCGTCGGTCGGCTCCCGCGGTGATGTCTCGGCGCCCTTGCCTGGACTGCAGCTTTCGTCGTTCCTTTCGCGTCAGGAGCACGTGCGGCGACGTATACCGTCACCGCACTTGACTTCAAGTTCAAGATCGTGCCATCGAGAGTGACGGCCGGTCGTGTGACGTTTCGCGTCGTAAACAGCGTGTGGGGTGCGCAAACCCGATCGCTCATGCGTGAAGGGTGTCAAAACCCCGATTCCAGCTTCGAACCGAGGCTTGGGGGCCCTCTTACGCCCTTGCGACCAGTCTCGTAACCGCTCGCGCCCGCTCTGCGTGTTCGGTCCGTCTCACCTCTTATGTCTCAAATCTTGTTAGGTTGACGCGCGCGCGTGTAGCAGAAACCGTCGAATGGCGTTCCCAAGAACCGCCGTGGCCGTGAGGGTGTCGAGTTCGGCGTTCGCCGGCGATGGGAGTATCGGTCGATGCTGCTCTCCTTCGCTTACCTCGCGTTCTCTGCTGTTCTGAGGCTGCTCGTTCGGGGTCGGCGGGCCGAGTTCGCCAAGGACGTGGAACTGGTGGTGCTGCGGCACCAGCTGTCGGTGTTGGCTCGCCAGCAGCAGCGTCCGAAGCTTCGACCGGCTGATCGTGCCTTGATCGCTGCGCTTGCTCGTCTGCTTCCACACCGGCGCCGGCATGGGCTCTTGTGACACCGGCGACGTTACTGCGTTGGCATCGGGAGCTGGTGCGCAGAAGTAGACATACCAGCAGCGCAAACCCGGCCGTCCACCGACGAACCAGGCGCTGCGCGAGCTGGTGGCAGACAGGACGCTGATTTTGGCACCCCACACGTCAGAGGCGCTCAAGCGCGGGTCCGTCCACGACGGAAGAGCTTGCGGCCGGAGGCGGTAGCGGATGGGCGTCAGGTGCGCACGGATTCCTCTGCGCAAATACCGCGAACGCGGCGCCACCACCGTCCATCCTGGCAACAAGGCAATCATCGTTTCCACTCAAAACGGGGCATTGCAGAATTGCGGTGGGTACAAAAAGGGGTACAAAGTTAGGGCCTCACCGCCAATTCAGAAAACGGAAGGCCCGCGTTTGCGGGCCTTCCTCAGTAGCGGGGGCAGGATTTGAACCTGCGACCTCCGGGTTATGAGCCCGGCGAGCTACCTGACTGCTCCACCCCGCGTCGCTTGTCTCGATTATAGCTCGCGAGCCGTGAGGCTGGCTAACTCGCGGCCAGCCCCGCAGCCGTCAGCGGGAGGCCGTTCGCCGAGCCGGCTGCGGCCAGTTCTCCGCCGGCGCCGACCCTCCAACCGAACACCCGGCCCGTGTCGGCGTGCAGCGCATAGAGGTACTCCCCGTCCGAACTGAGCGCCTCGTCGCGGATCCCGGGCGTGCCGTCGACGGTCGTCGCCGCGACGGCTTCGCGCAGCTCGATGCTCCCGTCGTTGCCGATCGCATACGTCGAGATCGTGCCGTCGCCGAAGTTCGTGACGAAAACGGTTCGACCGTCCTTGCTGATCACGGCCCAGCAGACCTCGCTGCGCGTGCTGCCGACGGCGCCACTTACAGGAGCGAGTTCACCGGGCTCGCCGAGCTTGTACGAGGACGCCGAGGCTTTCCCGGGCTGTGCACCCGCCGCTTCGGTCACGACGAGAACGCCGTCTGCACGTAGATCGAAGCCGTACGGTGTCGCGCCCGACGACAGGTGCGTGATCGGGTCCTGTATTCGTCCCTCGGCGTCGACCGCGAAGGCGTGGATCTTGTCCGCGCGGTCGGTCACGAGCAGCGTACGCCCGTCGCGGCTGAACGCGACCTGGGCCGGATCGGTGCCGGCAGTGCGCGACGAGCCCTTCACCGCGACCAGCCGGTCGCCGTGGAGCACGAAGCCGGAGACATTTGGCTCTCCGCCGGTATTGAGCACGTACGCGCGATCGCCGTGCACCGCGACGCTCCGGGGAGTCGATCCGCCCGACTCCACGCGATCGAACAGGGCGAGCTTGGCTCCCGCGGCTTTGAGGACGGTCACGTCGTCGCTGCCGGCGTTCGTCACGAACAACCGCTCGCCGTCCAGCACGACGGAGCTCTGGGAAGGCAGGTGCGGCTCGCCGGATCCCTTTCCGCCCGTGAGATAGGAATCGAGGCGCTCGAGCGCGCCGCCGGCCCGGCGCGCGAACACGACGACCTCGTTGTGGTCTGCGTCGTTCGTCTGCACGTAGACGAACCCGCCTGCTTGCCCGTTCATTGGAATCTCCCTTCCTCGCCGATGTCAGGGTTACCGTCCTTCGAGAGAGCGGGCCGTTACAGTCGAGCCATGAGCCGTGTCGCCGCGGTCGATCTGGGCACGAACTCGACGCGTCTCCTCGTCGCGGACGTCGGCGAGGGACGCATCTCCGATCTCGCGCGTGAGACACGCATCACCCGGCTCGGCGAGGGCGTCGACGAACGCAGACGCCTCCTCCCCGGCCCGATCGCCCGAGTGCGGAACGTCCTCACCGACTTTCGCCGCACGGCGGAATCACTCGGGGCAGAGCGAACACTCGCGATCGCGACGAGCGCAGTTCGCGACGCAGAGAACGGCGAGGCGTTCCTCGGCGAGGTCGAATGGAGCTACGGCTTCGCGACACGCTTGCTCTCGGGACACGAAGAAGCGTTGCTGACGTTCCGTGGTGTCACATCGGAGCGGCCGCTCGAGCAAGGCACCGTGATCGTGGACATCGGCGGCGGCTCGACCGAGTTCGTCGCCGGCGGACGGGAGGGCGTTCGCTGGCACGACAGTCTCGACATCGGCTCCGGCCGCCTCACCGAGAGGTTCCTGCACTCGGATCCGCCGACGGGAGAGGAGCTTGACGCGGGAGCAGCCGCGGTGCGCGCGCTGCTCGCGGCGCGCGTCCCGGACGAGATTCGAAGCGATACGAGCTCCGCGATCGGCGTCGCAGGGACGATCACGAGCCTCGCCGGACTGGCGCTCGGCTTGGAGGAGCACGACCGCGACCGCGTGCATGGATTCGAGTTGAGTGCTGAGGCGCTCGAAGAGCAGCTTCAGCGTCTCGCCTCGGTGCCGCTCGAAGAGCGACGTCGGATGCGCCCCCTCGATCCCGACCGCGCACCCGTGATCGTGGGTGGCGCGGTCATAGCTCGCGAGGTGCTCACGTTTTTCGGCCTCGCCAAGCTGGAGATCAGCGAGCGCGACATCCTCGACGGCGCCGCTCTTGCAGCTGCGGAACTGCCGGAAGAGGAAGAGGACGCGGCGCCGCCCGGCGCTTACACCTGCTGTTAGACCTATCTGGAAGGGCGTCTTGCGCCGCCGTCGAGAGCCAGCGACCGACTCTTAGCGACTTCAGCGTCGACGATCTCGATGTACGCAGCCGGCTCCGGCTGCTTTCGGGTCACGGTTCGCAAAATGCCGTTGAACATCCCGAGTAGCCGACGCGTCACGCCGTACTTCCGGTCGAGCAGCGGCTCGACGAGGCTTCCCTGCGGGATGTCGAGCAACCGCCCCACTCCCTCGTAGGACTCGCCGCGGGTCCGGCCGCGTAAGTCAGACGCCGAGACGATCACACGGGGATCGCGCCGCAGCCGCTTCACCTTCCAGGTCTGCGGCCCCGTCCACACGAGCAACCGGCGCCCGTCGTCGCTCACGACCCAGACCGGCGTCGCCACGGGAGTGCCGTCCTGCTTGAACGTCGTCAGGCTGATGTACTTCTCGTCCGCGAGCGTGCCCACGCCGCTCATCATGCGAGCGTACTCCTACGGCTCTAACGGAGGCGGGGGCTCGTCTTCGGCAAGACGGCGCTGCAAGACGGTCCGCGACAGAATCCCGACAAGCCTGCCGTCTTCAACGACAGGCACGCGTTCGAAATCCTGTTCCTCCAGCGCGCGAAATGCCTCGTCGAGGTCCATCGACGCGTTGAGCGTGAAGAGCGGCGGCTCCGCGATCTCGTGCAGCATCGTGGTGCGCGGATCCAGACCGGGCGCGACGACCTGCGAGACGAGCGTCTTGCGCGTGACCACGCCGACGAGCTTGCCGTCGTCGACGACGAGCACCGCCCGCACCGCGGGATCGGACAGCCGCTCCCCCGCTTCCTGTGCGCTCGCGGTGACGTCGAGCGCACCCGGCTCGGGCACCATCGCATCGCGGACGTGTTGGTTCATGGGTAGATTCCCCGCGCCTTCAGCGCCGCGGCCACCTCGTTGATGCCGGCGACCAGCGCGGCTTGCCGTAGCGAAATCCCTTTCTCTTCAGCGAGCGCCCACACACGGTCGAACGCATCGGCGAGTTTGTCCGCCAGTCGCGCACGAATCTCGTCGCGAGTCCAGAAGAGCCGACCGAGGTCCTGCACCCATTCGAAGTAAGAGACCGTGACGCCGCCGGCGTTCGTCAGCACGTCGGGCAGGATCAGGATGCCTCGGTCCACGAGGATCGCATCCGCTTCGATCGTCGTCGGGCCGTTCGCTCCCTCCACGACGAGCTTCGTGTCGATGCGCGGAGCGTTCTCCGCAGTGAGCTGCTCCTCCAAGGCGGCGAGGACGAGGATGTCGCACGGCAGCTCCAGCAGCTCGGAGTTCGAGACGTGCTGGACGTCTGGATAACCGGCGAGCGTTCGGTGCGCCGCAACCCAAGCGCGTACCGCGTCGAGATCGAGCCCCGAGGGCGAGTAGATCCCACCGGAAACGTCCGACACGGCGAGCACGGCCGCGCCCTTCGAGACGAGCTCCTGCGCCGCGATCCCACCGACGTTGCCGAACCCTTGCACGACACAGCGCTGCTCCGCGAGGTCCCAGCCGAGTCGATGGCAGGCGCGTTCGATCACCATCACGACGCCCGCTCCGGTCGCCTCGTGCCGGAAGAGCGACCCGCCGAGCGAGATGGGCTTGCCGGTGACGATCTCCGGCACGGCGTGGCCGACTTGCATCGAGTACGTGTCCATGATCCACGCCATCGTCTGCTCGTTCGTGGCCATGTCCGGAGCGGGGATGTCTTCCTGCGGTCCGATCACGCCGCGCAACTCGCTCGTGTAGCGACGGGTCAGCCGTTCCAGTTCGCGCGCGGAGAGCTCACGCGGATTACAGCGGACGCCTCCCTTCGCGCCGCCGTAGGGCAGACGAAGGAGCGCGCACTTCCACGTCATCCAGACCGCGAGCGCGGTGCATTCGCCGAGGGTGACGTGTGGGTCGTAGCGGATGCCGCCCTTCGTCGGGCCGAGCACGCTCGAGTGCTGAACGCGATACGCCGGAAAGACGTCGACGTGCCCTTCGTCGCGGCGAATCGGAACCGTCACCATCACCGCACGCTCTGGGTAGCGGAGCCGCTCCGCGATCGACTCGTTGACCTCTGCGTAGGGAATCGCCTGCTCGAACTGCATCAGCGCAGTCCGAAAGAGCGGCGTATCCCATTCGAGCGGCTGCTCTTCGGCAGAAAGCTCTTCGAGCTCGGTCACGCTCGGAGTCTAGGTTTCCACTCAGTGCAGCGCTGGTCTCCTCCGGCCGTATGACGTGCTAGTAGAGGTCACGCGGAAGCCCGCGCCGACATAGAGCCGCCGTGCCACGTCGGTGGCATAGCCGACCTTCAGGCGACGCGCCCCGCGCTGAGCCAGCCGATCGAGACCGGCGGTGAGCATGGCGCGGGCCAGACCGCGGCGCTGGTACGCATCCTCGACCCTCATCGGCTCCAACAGTCCTACCTCAGTCACGGGGTCGAACCAGAAGAGCGAGTAACCCGCGGCCTGGCCGTCGGGACCCTCGACGGCGAGGTCGAGTGCCGGGTCGTAGAGCGAGCACTGCAGGAGGCGCGCCTCGACCTCTTCGCCGCTTCGTCGCCGCATCGCGTGCGGCGTACCCGTGTCCTGGGCGCGGTCAGCGAGCACAAATCCTTCCGGCAGTTGCGCAACGTCGGGCCGGTCCGTCGCATGCATCCAGGTGCTCCCGGATCCGTAGTCGTCGGACACGAAGCCCGCCTCGGCCAGCAGTTCCAGCAGCTCGAAGTCATCGTCCGGCGCGAGCACTTCGACCCCTTCGAGCCGCAAGGTGTCGATGGCTGCGAGGGCGCGTGCCCAGACGGTGGAAAGCGGAACGGTCGAGCTACCGGGAACGACGATGGGATCGCACCCCCATGCTCGACCCCAGTCCGTCAGCACGACGCCCGCGACGGGCCCCTCGTCGTCGATCCAGAAGAGCTGGTCGATTGCGTCCGAGGGCCGAGGCGTGCGCCACCACCACTGCAGATCAGCGGCTTCCCATACCCCTGCCTCCGCGTCCGCCAGGCGAGCGCGCTGCAGGAGCTGGGTCGCTAGAGCGAGGTACTCGAGGCCCGAGGCCCGCACTTCACGGATCGCCATCCGCCCATCCTAGGAACGCCACTCAGCGCAGCGGGGGGCTTTGCCCGTCGCTGCTGGACAAGCACCGCAGTGAAGGCCAAACGGCGCGAAATCATCATGCCCGGCGCAGCCGGCGGATTTCGCGTCGGAGAGCCGGCCGGATTTCGCGTCGGAGTGCCGGGGAAGGGACTCGAACCCTTACGCCCCTGAAAAGGGACACCCGATTTTAAGTCGGGCGCGTATCACCAGTTTCGCCACCCCGGCGGGCTCAGAATAGCCGCGGTTCTTTGGGTTATTCGCCCGCCCTGAAGGCGTAACTGGAAGGAATCTTGGCCGGCGCCTTGCCGTCGACAAATGCGATCTCCTGGTGCGGCTTGAAGATGAGGGTCGCGGGGTTGCCGGTCTGCAGCTTGCCGTCGAGGTACCACCTCATTCCCGAGTAGCCGCCGATCGAGTGCGAGTCGAGATAGACCGCCCACTCTGAAAAGAACTGGCCGACCGTGAAGTCGCGTGACTTCTGCGCCTCGATGTGGATCACGCCGCGCGCGTCGTGGGTGTGCAGCTCCGTCAGCCAGCCCGCGCCGACATTGATGCCCACGAGCGCCGGAATCTTGACCTTCTTGCCGTTCACGAAGATGTCGATGTGCACGTGAAAGTGGAGGACGAGCCCGTTGTGGCCGCCGAGCGTCGTCAGATCGAGCGGGGCGAGGCGGTCGGCGAGGTAGAGGTACTCGGGCGGCCAGGGCGCCTTCGTCTTGCGGATCCCGGGCAGTGCGTTGTAGTTCGTCGCCGTCGCCTTCGTAGTGCTTCCCCCGCCGCTCGCGACGAGGATCCCCACGACCGCGGCGGCGATCACCGCGGCGGCGAGTGCGCCCCCGATGGCGTAGATCCAGGGCGAGCGCTGGGACCCCCCGGGTGTCCGCCGGGTTTCGCGGCGTTGAGGGGCCTGAACGCGCCTCGGAGGGGGTGGTGTGCGCACTTTCTTCGCCACGGCGCGGCAAGGGTACCCGCCACTGAGCGCCCGCGACGGAAGTTCGCAACGTGCGCCTTTTTTCACGAGGGACGGCTCTTGACGGCGCCTATTCAAGCGGCCTATGCTCATCGAGCCAAGGCCGATGAACCCTCGGGTTCGCCGGCTTTGGCGTTTTTTTGGCACGGGTGAACCCATGGTTCCCTGGCGCTACGGCGGGACGCGGCCCCGCCCCCGCGCGCGAGCGGCTGGTCGACCCAGAGGGCTTCATACTGGGGACCTCGAAGCGCGTTCCCAACAAGAAGCGGGAGGCCAAAATGGGACTGCTCGACAGGCTGCTCGGCCGTGGCAAGAAGGCGACCGGAGATCTCATGGGTGACGCGTCGATGCGTCGCGAGGGCGCTGCGCAGGAACGCGAAGGCGCGGCGGAAGACCGCGCCGCCAAGCACGAAGAGATGGCGCAAGAACAGCGCAACCAGGCCGCAGAGGCCCACGCGGAGCGCGAGAACACCTGAGAGACAGCGGTGGGGCGGGCCTCGGTCCGCCCCACCTCGTTCCGTCCGACCGCCCCTCTACCGTTTGTCGGCTCGTGACAGACGTGATCCTCATCCTCCTGCTCGGCGTGGGGCTCGCCGCTGCCCTCGCCTGGCTGGCGCGCGCGCTCCGAGACTTGCGAACCGACTGGAGTTCGCAGCTGTCCGAGCGGAACGCCGAGGTCGATCGACGGCTCGTCGGAGTCACCGAGACCATGGACCGCCGGCTCGGCGAGCTGGACACGAAGGTCGACCGCCGGCTCGAGAGCGCGTCGCAGACCACCAACAAGATCCACGAGCGCCTCGGCAAGGTGGACGAGGCCACGACGCAGATGCTCGAGCGGGCGAAGGATCTCGCGCGGCTGGAGCAGGCTCTCCGGCCGCCGAAGGCGCGCGGGGGCTTCGGCGAGCTCCTGCTCGAGAACCTTCTGCGCGACCGGCTGCCGCCTTCGGCCTACGAGATGCAGTACACGTTCGACTCGGGCGAGCGCGTCGACGCGATCGTGCGCGCGGACCGGACGATCCCTGTCGACTCGAAGTTCCCGCTCGACAACTACATCCGGCTCGTCGACGCCGAGACCGACGACGAGCGGCAGCTGGCCGAGCGGCAGTTCGGCCGCGACGTCAAGCAGCACATCGACGCAATCGCGGGCAAATACATCCGCCCCGACGAGGGGACCTATGACTTCGCCTTCATGTACATCCCGGTCGAAGGGGTCTACTACGAGCTCGCGTGCGGCAAGACCGGAGCCCTGCTCTCGTACGCGCACGAGCGGCGCGTCTTTCCCGTTTCGCCGACCACGTTCACGGCCTACCTGCAGGTGATCGCACTCGGCCTCCGCGGGATGCAGATCGAGGAGCACGCGCACGAGGTCATGGCGTACGTGGCGGATCTCCGGCGCGACTTCGACCGTTTCGCCGACGACTTCGACAAGGTCGGCACGCATCTAGGCCATGCGCAGTCGAAGTATCACGAGGCGGGCAAGCGCCTCGACAAGTTCGGGACGAAGCTCGAGCGTGCGGTCGAGGAACAGGAAGAGCTCGAGGGCGAGACCGTGCTCGAGCTACCGGGCGTCGCCGCCGACGCTGCCTAGCACTGCAACCTAGAAGCGCAGCAGCGCGCCGATCCCTTCGACCGGCGCGAGGTCCTGGTGGTGACGGATCGCCCACACGGCGCCCCCGTTGGCAAGCGTCTGGTGCACTGCCAGGTCGAGGCCTGCGTCGGTCGGCTCGAGTTGGGTCCCGTCGAGCGGGCAGCTCCCCTCGGAAACCGCGGCGCGACCGCACGCGGGGCAACGGAACGCAGGCCGGTCGGCCCCTTCCTGGAAAAGGAGCAGCTCGACCCGCGCATCCGACGCCGCTTCGAGCGTCTGCTCCCACCCTGAAGCGGCCCGCGCGTTGCGGCCGGCTTCCTCGCGCCAGCGCTCGATCACCTCGGCCTCGTCCTTCGACTCCGCCTCCTCGAGGACCGGTGTCACGGCCTGGAGGATCTCCGCCGGGCCGGCCTGCGCCTGTGCGGGCGCCCACCCCACCAACGCCGCGCGCACTTCGGCCGAGAGCGCGTCTTTGAACTCCGACCGCATCTCCTCCGAACAGACGAGCACGACCTTCGGCGACTGGAGCCGGCGCTTGCTCCGATCGAGCTCCTGCGCGAGTCCCTTGAGGTGTTCCTGGACGAGCTTCTCGATGTGGCGCTGGTACCGGCCCTGCGACCACCCGCCCTGGTCGTGCTGCCCGGGCTGTTCGTCGTAGTGCTCGGCGATCTCCTCGAGCCGGCCCGCGCGCAGGCGGTAGAGCTGTCCCTGCTCACGCCCGACGACCGCGACGATCGTCCCGTCCCCTCGGCTCACGAGCGGGACGAGCGGCGCAAGGTAGAAATCGCGGCCGACCTTCGCACTGTCGCGGACAGGCTGCGGCAGGGGGAGCGTCCGCCAGAAGTTGTCGAGCCCCGCCGCGAAGACCGCCAGCCCCCGGGAGCCGTCGCGCTCGAAGTCGTCGTCGAACCAGGTGGCGATCCGCTCGAAGTCCGCCTTCAAGGCGGAGCGCTGCTCGTGGGTGAGGTCGGTCCTGTCGGTCTTGTCAGCCGCGTTCAGCATGGAGTTCATCCGCGTCTGGGCGTCACCGGCGGTCGGGACATCGGATGGATCGAGGTTCAGGCAAAGGCTGATCGCGCAGCCCTTCTCCGCTCGGAAGCCAGCCAGCTCCCGCAGGAGCGACCACGTCACCGTTCCAGCCATCGCCCGCCCCTACGTACCATGCGCGCGCGGATTCTATGCATCGACAGGCCCCCGAGGCCGCCCGACCTCGGAAGGTTCGGCCGACCGAAATCGTTTAATAAAGAGAAACAGGGAACCATTGGAGGACCATGACTGACAACGACGTTCGCGAGGTGATCATCATCGGAGGGGGCCCGGCGGGCTACACCGCCGCCCTTTACGCTGCCCGCGCGAATCTGAAGCCGCTCGTGATCGAGGGCTTCAACTGGGGCGGCCAGCTGATGATCACGAGCGATGTTGAGAACTACCCCGGGTACGCCGACGGTGTCCTGGGCCCCGAGATGATGCAGGAGTTCCGCCGCCAGGCCGAGCGGTTCGGGACCGACTTCATCACGGACGACGTGACCAAGGTCGACTTCACCGAGCGCCCTCACCGGGTGTGGGTCGGCGACGAGGAGTACCGCGCCGAGACGGTGATCGTGGCCACCGGGGCCACCGCCCGCCAGCTCGGGCTCGAGTCCGAGCGCCGGCTCCAGGGCCGGGGCGTCTCGTACTGCGCGACCTGCGACGCCGCCTTCTTCCCGCAGAAGCACGTGGTGGTCGTCGGAGGCGGCGATTCCGCGATGGAGGAGGCAACCTTCCTCGCCCGCTTCGCAGCCAAGGTGACGATCGTGCACCGGCGCGACGAGTTCCGTGCCTCCCAGATCATGGAGGACCGCGCGCGTGGGAACGACAGGATCGACTGGGTCACCAACGCGGTCGTGGACGCGGTGCTCGGAGAGGACCGCGTGACCGGCGTGCGCCTGCGCGACGTCAACACAGACGAGACGTGGGAGCTCGACGCGGACGGCGTCTTCGCGGCGATCGGCCACGATCCCAACACGGCTCTCTTTCTCGACCAGCTCGAGCACGACGAAGCCGGCTATCTGATCACGAAGGCGCATTCGACGGAGACCAACGTTCCCGGAGTCTTCGCCGTCGGCGATGTGCAGGATCACGTGTATCGCCAGGCCGTCACCGCGGCCGGGTCGGGCTGTATGGGTGCGCTCGACGCGGAGAAATATCTCGCCGCGCTGCAAGGGCACTTGATGGCCGCCGAAGCAGCACCCCGCTCCTAGCTCGCACTAGCCGACACCGCCGCTAGCCTCGGCCGATGGCCGAATGGATCGACCTGATCGATCCGACCCCGGAGGAGCTGCGCGAGAAGCTCCCGCGGGAGCTCTACGAAACGGCGCTCGACCGCTTGCTCACGCCGGCAGAGCACACCGACGAGCCGCGGCCGACGCTGCAGGGGCACGGCGGCTACATCTTCGGCATCTTCCTCGTCGCAGTTGCCGTCCCCGAGGAGGATCGAATCTTCTACCAGGAGGTCGACGTCGTCGTCACGCACGACGTCCTGGTCACGGTGAGCAAGACGCCTCCGGGCGAGCACTTCTACGACCCGCGCCCGGCGCGCGAATCGTGCCGCCCGGAGGACAGCGCGGGGATGATGTTCTACCGGCTCGTCGACGACATCGCCGAGCGGTATCTCGACCTGGTCGATCAGCTCGACGAGGAGATCGACGAACTCGAGGACAGCGTCGAGACGGCCCCTGCCCTTCAGACGCGCGACCGGCTGAGCGAGCTTCGCCACGACCTCTTGCACATCCGCCGCACACTGTCCCCGACCCGCGACGCCATCCGGCGTGTCGTCGACAACGTCGTCGAGGTGGAGGAGGGGGAGGAAGTGTTCCCCCACGACGTCGAGGTGGCCTTCAACAGCGCCTACGACAAGCTTCTCCGTGCGTTCGACGGTCTCGAGCTCTCACGCGACCTCATCGCAAGCGTCCGTGACTTCCTGCAGGCCAAGATCGCCAACGACCAGAACGAGGTGATGAAGAAGCTGACGGTGATCGCATCCGTCCTGCTGCTGCCGACCTTCATCGTCGGGCTCTACGGCCAGAACTTCAAGCACCACTTCCCTGAGCTCGGCTGGCAGTGGGGGTACGCCTGGTCCTGGGGCCTGATCATCGTCACCACCATCGCGCAGCTGGTGTTCTACAGGAGGCGTAACTGGATCTAGCCCCGCTACCTTGACCAGATGCCCTATTTCATCTGCCCGAACTGCAAGCAGCGCTCGATCGACCACGACCGGCTCCAGGAGATCGACAACGTCCCGGTGGCCTGTGATCGGTGCGGCTTCGGCTTTCTGTTCGAGCTGATGGACGACTACTACCCGGCTCCCAACACCGGGTTCGTGGTCTGCGACAAGGACGGACGGATCATCGCGAGCGGCCGGGGGGTCTTCGAGTTCTCGGGCTTCCGGGAACAGGAGCTGCTCGGAGCCAACCTTGTGGAGCGCTTCGGCCTCAACGGGTTCGAGGGGAACCAGAACCCCGCTGCCCTCGCGCTCGAGTGGGGCGTGCGGCGGCTGGGCGAGCGGATGGAGATGCGGACCCGGGCAGGCCAGCGGAAAGCGGTGACCGCCGACTTCTTTCCCGCCTACGACGACGACGGTGGGCTGCTCGTCGCGATCACACCGCGAAGCTGACGTACGCGGTCGTCAAGTAAGGGAAGTCGACGCGGCCGCCAAGCCGCTCGGCCACACGACGGAGCTCGGCGTCGAGCTCGCGGCGAGCCGCCGGTGGGGCCGCGGCGACGAAGCTGACCGAGGCGATGCGCTCGGCAAGCAGGCCCGCGTCCAGCTGCTGAACGAACGAAAAGTGCCGCCCTTCGAGCGGGCCGAAGAGCTCGCTCTCCGCGAGCTGCTGGGACCACTCCTCTGAAGGCACGTTGTCCGGCGGAACGAAGGGCGCGATCAGCTTCCCGATCTCCTGATGAAGGGGGGCGTCCCGATCGCGAGCGTTCCAAACGAGCGCCACCCCGCCACGTGGGCGGAGCACCCGGTGGAGCTCGGGAAGCGCCACGTCGTGCCGGAACCAGTGGAAGGCCTGTCCGACCGTGATCGCGTCCACACTGCCG
>WNGI01000023.1_pt1 | contig 88706 bp, 82 predicted proteins | sample 5400621 | NCBI WGS metagenome assembly WNGI01 (sample SAMN13153374, study PRJNA577476) | soil metagenome | isolation source: 20 cm soil or saprolite under Garry oak tree replicate 1 | place: USA:California | collected 2016-06-15 | reverse complement strand
GTACGGTGAAGTCATTGTCCAGTGTGTTGATCTCGGCGTCGTAGCGGAGGCCCAGAGTCAGCTGGAGGTTGCGCCGCGCCTGCCACCGATCTTGCACGTACGCGCCCACGCTCCACCCGTTGGTGATCGCCCGGGCGTCCTCGTCGGAATTCGGATTGACGAAGCCAACGCCGATGCGACCCAGGTTCGGGAGCGAGCTGTTGTCCGCCACGAACGTGAAGAAGCCGTCCCGGTTGCTCGGCTGCCAGCTGTTGGTGTGCACCCGGGCGAGCTCGACACCGCCGGTCAGAATGTGCCGACCGTCGGCGAGCGTACGCGTGACGCGGTCGATCAGACGGACGTGCGTCTCTTTAAGGACCAGCGGGAAGCCAGCCGTATGGAATTGGATGCTGGGGTACCGGAGGGCGGGCCCGGGCTCGAGCGGCGACTCGTTGTGGCTCCACAACAGCAGGTTTAACGAGAGCTCGTTCACGAACGACCCCGTGGGCGCGTACGTGTCCCGGAGCTGCGCGCTATGGACCCAATACTTGGCCCTGATCCCGGCGTTATGCGCACCGATCGCGCCGAAGCTCGCCCCACTGCCAAAATCCGTCTCGCTGTTGTAGTAGCGTCCTGCCCAGGTCGCGTCGAGCGTATGGGTACTGCCGGGCACCGCCGTGAACCGCACCACGCTGGTGTGGTTCTTGGTCGGCGCCTTGAACGTCCCGGCGGAGGTGTCGAAGACGCCGGGTTGGGCAGGCACGACGTTGATGCCGTCGTCGATGCTCTGCCCCTCGTAGCTGACGGCGAAGAACAGCTTGTCGCGCTGGATCGGGCCTCGCAGGTTAAAGCCGAACTGGGCGCGGGTGTAGTCCGGGATAAAGAAGGTCGTGGGGTTCGCGGTCCGACGCTCCCGCTGGATCAGGTCGAGCGCCTTGAGCGCGTTGGTCTGCCCATAGCTGAAGATGGAGCCGTGGAATTCGTTGGTGCCGCGCTGCGTCACCGCGCTGATCACGTACGATGCACCGCGTGTATACTCGGCATCGTAGGGGTTCAGGTGGACGCGGAACTCGCGCATCGCCTCCTGGGGCAGCGGCGAGCCCGTCTGGGGAATCCCGACGAGGTTGCCGTTGAAGAAGCTTTTCCATTCTGCGCCGTCCAGGTAGAAGTTCCAGAAGCGCAGCCCCGGCAGAGGGCCGGAGGCGGGCAGCGATCGTCCTGACGTGGGCGCGAAGGTCTGGATGCCCGGCACGACCGCGGCCAGGTTGACCGTGTTCCGGCTGTTCAAAGGCAGGTTCAGGATCTCCTTAGTCACTCACGACCGTCGCCGACACGTCGTTGCGCTGCACCTCGAAGCTGGGCTCACGCTGGTGCGTGACCTCCACAGCCTCGAGCGCCACGGCGGCCTGCTGGAGCTGGAAGTCGAGCGTCGCGTGCTGGCCGACCAGGAGCTCGATATCGCGCTCCTGCGGCCCGTAGCCCAGCAGGCGGACACTCACGTGGTACGCGCCGGGCGGCAGCCCGACGACGGTATACGTGCCCTGCGACGACGTGACCGCGCTGCGCTGCTGCCCGGTCTCACGGTTCGACACCGCGACCTGCGCGGCCACGAGCGGCGCGCCGGCTGCCCCGGTGACGCGGCCCTGCAGGTTGACCGTGTTCTGTGCGACGAGGCCGGCGGCGCCGGCGACGAGCCAAGCGGCGACTATCGGCACGGCACGGAGTCGGTGGGCAAATCGAGACGACATCGGACGATCCTCCATGTAAGGAACCCCTGAGATCAGCGCCGGCGACTCCGCCGGAACTCCAATACGCAGGCCCCGCCGGCCCCAAGCTCCAGCGTGACCGGCACGACACTGCTCGAGAACTCTCCGAACCGATGACGACCTCGCTCGTCGATCCGCTCGATCCGCCCGCCGCTCGCGAGACCGTAAGCCGCCGGGTCGAAGGCGAAGGACACGGACGTCGGCTCGGCGACGATGCTCGCGAGGGCGATGGCGACGCTCGAGTCTGGCGCGCGCCACGCGCCGGCGATCGCCGCCGGGTACCGCGCCGCCGACACGGTAGGCCCCCCCCGTCGTGCCGCGTAGATCGAAACGCGCGAGAGGTCCACGGCCACCGACCGCACGCTCAGCTCCGGCGGGCGCAAGAATTGACCGTACAGCAGGTAGTCGAGCGCCCGCGCGCGGATGCGGGCCAGGCGCATGAGGTAGGCCGTCTCCTCCGGCCGGTCGGCCAATTGCGAAGCCCGGAAGTTCGCGATCGTGGGCTGTAATCCCCAGACGAACGACCGCGCCTGCTCGAGATAAAACTGCCCGCGGAAGCGCGTGTCCAGCAGCTCGAGCGGCTCCCGTGGTGCGAACTGCGCGGGCCACAGCTCGTCATAGGGCGGCATGACGAGCGACGAGTAGCTGCCGTAGGTCACGCCATACGCGTGGTAGACAGCCTGGAAGAACGGGATCGGCTCCCACCCGCTGCCGGAGTCGGTGTAGCGCTCCTGGCTGACCTGGAGGGTGAGCATGAGGTCCAGCTCCGGCAGCCACGGCTCGCCGGCGCCCTCGCCCGCGAGCAGCACCGGCCGCCCCGCCCCCGCGGCGGCCCGAATCTGCGCCGCGAGGGCACGGAACCCGCCCATCCAGTAGTTCCCGCCGCCCACGGGGTGTCCATGCGTCGAGTCCCAACACACGAGCGACTGGACCGCCTGGTCCATGTAAATCCCATCGACGCCGTAGTCGTTCAACACGGTGTCTGCGATATTCGCATACCTGGCGCGCCAGAAGGGCGTGGTCACGTCCATGGTGGCGCACGGCTGCGGATCGAACGTGTTGTAGGTCTCCTCGCGCACACGGCCGTCCTTTTCCTTCACCGCCCAGCGCGCGGCGTGCTCGCTCGACCAGCTGGGCGTGCCGGTGCACCACAGCCGCTGGTTCATGTAGACCATGGCGTGGCTGCCGGCGGCATGCGCCGCCTTCAGCGCCGCACGGAACGAGTCCACTCCTTCCCGCGGCGGGAGGTAGTCGGGGAAGCTCGTGTCGTATGGGCCGTGGTGCCACCAGTGCCAGTAGATGTTGACGGGAAGGCCCAGGGCACGCTGCAGCGCGAGCGCCGGCGGCACCACGCCCGGCGAGCGGCCGCGGTTCCAGACCCACATGCCAGTGCGGAGCAGCCACTCCGGAACGCGGCCCCGGGAGAGTCGGCTCTCGCGCGCCCAGGACTGGCGCGTCCCCCACGCGCGGTAGCGCTCGGCCACCGTGATCCAGTCGCCCTGGAACGTTCCGAGGAGCGCGGCGTACGGCGGTGCCCACTGCGTCCTCGGGCTCGCCGGGTTTTCGAGCGGGTGGATCAGCTCGTAGCCGCGTGACCCGTCCGAATCGCCCCAGAGGGCGAACGTCTTGCGGTAGGCCAGTGTGTCGGCGGCGGCGGCGTAGAGGCCGGCCCCGCCGCGCCGGTACAACGCCACCACCTGGAGCGACAGCGTACCGGGATAGGCCCACTCGAGCCGGCGACCTTTGCCGTCCGGTCCCCCCCCGAGCAGCGTGGCCGGGTCCCGCGCCAGCGCGCCCATCCAGCGGGGCACCGCGAGCTCTTCGCCACGCCCGAGCGGCGGTATACGGGCGAGCCGCGGGAAGCGCACCTGCTCGATCGCCAGTGCGCCCGGCGAGTCGACTAGAATGCGCCACTCCGACAGAGCCGAGTCTCCCAGCAGCCGGACTGTGGCGGTGACATACAGCCCCGGCGCTTCGTTCAGCCCGAAGTCACCCCAGACGAGCGCCAGCCCCCGCCCATCGCCCGGCAGCTCGTGCCACGAGAAGCTGCGGGCGGAGCCGGGGACGACGCTCGAGTCGCCAGGGCCGAGCCGGTCGAGCCGCCAAATGGCGGTGGCGCTCCGGCCGTCGACGAAGGATTGACCGCTCGCACGGTCCGTGAGCGCGAGCAGCGAGCCGTTGCGCGGGTCGAAGCCGAGCCGCATGCCGGCGTTTTGGAGCCAGAGCGTGTCCGCGGTCCTCACCCCCTGTCCCCCTCTCCCGTCGGGAGAGGGGGAACGAAGGCCGAGCGCGAGCGCCGCGCTCACGGTGAGCAAGCCACGGAGCTTCATGTTCACCGGTAGATCAGGTAGGGGGCGCGCTGCGCTCGGAACGTCGCCTGGTCGCGCTCCCACTCGCGCAGGAGCTCCGCCAGCGTCCCTGCCTCGATCGCCTGCCGCAGCCGCGCGCTGCCGCCGTGGCGCTCGAGCGTCGCGCCCGCCCATTGGAATTGATCGGGGTGGAGCCGCCGGATGAGGTCGATCATCAGTAAAGACGTCGCCAGCGGCCGATAGGAGACGCGGTCCGTCAGGGTGAAGCGCACGCCCTTCAGCAGCTGGCCGGGATATTTCCGCGCCGTCTCCGCCGTCGGGAACTCGACCGCTTCGAACCGGATACCGGGCAGGTTCATCGCATTCATGGCCGCGACGACCTCGGTGTTCCTGAGCCAGGGTGCGCCGATCTGCTCGAACGGCAGGTCGGTGCCACGCCCCTCGGAGACGTTCGTCGCCTCGAAGAACACCGTGCCGGGGTAGTGGATGGCGGCCTCGAGCCGCCGAATATTCGGCGACGGGTTCACCCACGGCAGTCCCGTCTCGTCCCACCACATGTCGCGCCGCCAGCCCTCGACCGGCACGACGGTCAAGTCGGCGCCGATCCGCTGCTCCGTGTTGTACATCCTGGCCAGCTCGCCCAGCGTCATGCCGTGGCGCGACAGGACCGGATAGATGCCCACGAACGACTGGTAGGCGGGCTCGAGGATGTTGCCCTCGAGAATGGTTCCGGTGACCGGGTTCGGCCGGTCCAGCACGACGATGGGAATCCCCTTCGCGGCCGCGGCCTGCATCGCGAGCGCGAGCGTGGACTCGAACGTGTACTGCCGCACGCCCAGGTCCTGGATGTCGTAGACCAGGACGTCGATCCCCGCGAGCATCTGCGGCGTCGGCTTCTCGGTGTCGCCGTAGAGCGAATGGACCGGCAAGCCGGTCTTCTCGTCTACCGTCGAGGCGACCCGCGTTTCGGCCACGCCGCGGATGCCGTGCTCGGGTGAGTAGAGCGCGACCAGCGTCAGGTCCGGCACACCGCGGAGCAGGTCGATCGTGCTGCGTCGCTGGCGATCGATGCCGGACTGGTTCGTGATCAGCCCCACGCGTTTGCCGCGCACCAGCGCGGGCGGGTGATCGACGAAGACTTCTATGCCCGGACGGACGACGGGCGCGGATGCGCACGCAACGGCGGCTGCGACGAGCAGCGCAGCGGAGCGGTCCATAATTTGGGTGACATGCTACGCGTTGCGGCCTAGATTGCAACCTCGGTCCCGCAGCCTTCCCGCGGTCCGAAAATGCCTCCACCAGGGTAGTAGCGGGAACCTGACGCAGCACGGCTCCGTTGTTTCTGGGTCTGATACCCACTTTCGCTCGGAGGCAGGAACACATGGAGCAGCGCCACCTGGGGTCCCAGGGCCTCGTCGTGTCCGCGATGGGGCTCGGCTGCATGGGAATGTCCGACTTCTACGGCGACCGCGATGACGCCGAGTCCATCGCCACCATCCATCGCGCGATCGACCTCGGCATCACCTTCCTCGACACGGCCGACATCTACGGTCCGTTCACGAACGAACGGCTCGTCGGCCAGGCAGTCGCCGACCGACGCGACCGCGTGGTCCTGGCCACCAAGTTCGGCAACGTCCGCAAACCGGACGGAACCTTTGTGGGCGTGAACGGCCGCCCGGAGTACGTGCGCCAGGCCTGCGACGCCTCGCTCGCGCGACTCGGCATGGATCACATCGACCTCTACTACCAGCACCGCGTGGACCCCACGGTGCCGATCGAGGAGACGGTCGGCGCGATGGCGGGGCTGGTGCGCGCCGGTAAGGTCCGCTATCTCGGTCTGTCGGAGGCCGCCCCTGCGACGATCCGGCGCGCCCACGCGACCCACCCGATCAGCGCCCTGCAGACGGAGTACTCGCTCTGGAGCCGCGACCCGGAGGACGAGGTCCTCCCCACCTGCCGCGAGCTGGGCATCGGCTTCGTCGCCTACAGCCCGCTGGGCCGCGGCTTCCTCTCGGGCCAGATCCGGCGATACGAGGATCTTGCCCCGGACGACTGGCGGCGCAGCAATCCGCGCTTTCAGGGTGAGAACTTCACGAAGAACCTCGAGCTGGTAGCGCGCATCGAGCAGCTGGCGCGGGCGAAGCGCTGCACCCCATCGCAGCTCGCGCTGGCCTGGGTGCTGGCGCAGGGTCAGGACGTCGTACCCATTCCCGGCACGAAGCGAGTGCGCTATCTGGAGGAGAATGCGGGGGCCGCCGCGGTCGCGCTGAGCGCCGCCGACCTCGAGGCGATCGACACGGCGTTGCCGAAGGGCGCGACGGCGGGCGAGCGCTACGCTGCGGGGGGGATGGCGGCGGTCAATCGGTAACGCGCGGCTTGCGGCAGATCGGGCACGGCCCCATCCGCGGCTCCTTCCCGAGCTCGAGCTGCACCGGGCCGAGGGTCACCGCGGTGTCCGTGAGCGTTACGGTGAGCGTCATCACGCGCCCGTCGGTCGAGCCGGCGAACTGCGCCGGATGGTCGGGGCCGCGGGCCACGGGATAGAGGGTGATGTTGTAGCGGCCGGGCGCGTCGAACCGCCCCTGCTCGTCGGCCACGAGCGCCTGTTTCGTGTCCCCCGCGGTGCAGCCGATGTGGACGTGGGCGGTCGTGTCGAACGCGATCAACCCGGCGTTCTCCCCGCCCCACGTGCCTTTGATCGGCCCGTGGAAGCGCGGGCCCCAGACATCGCAGTCGCGGGCGAGGATCAAGGCGAGACCGGCGAGAACGACCTTGTTCATAGGAGTTGCTCCATACCCTCTACCCCTGCACCCAACTCCGCGTCACAAGCAGCTCCTCCACCACGTCCGGCGCGCTTCGCCCCGCCGCCTCCGCCGCGAAATTGATCACGAGCCGATGCGTGAGCACGGTGGGCGCCACGGCCCGGAGATCGTCCTCGTCCGGCATGGGCCGCCCGTCCAGCGCCGCGCGCGCCTTGGCACCGAGGATCAAGTACTGGGACGCCCGCGGGCCCGCCCCCCACGACACGAACTCCTTGATGAACGCCGGCGCCTCGCCGTCGCCCGGCCGGGACATCCGCACCAGCGTGACCGCCGCGCGCACCAGCGGCTTCGGCACGGGGATGCGCCGCACCAGGTGCTGCAACGCCAACACGTCCTCGGCCGTCAACACCGGCGCGATTTCCGTCGCGGCGTCCCCCGTGGTCGCTTCGACGATCGTCTCCTCCTCTTCCTTGGTGGGATAGGCCACCCGCAGCTCGAACATGAAGCGGTCGAGCTGCGCCTCGGGCAGGGGATAGGTCCCCTCCTGCTCGATCGGGTTCTGGGTGGCGAGCACGAAGAACGGCGCCGGGAGCGGATGGGTCTGCCCCGCCGCCGTCACCTGGTGCTCCTGCATTGCCTGGAGCAATGCCGCCTGGGTCTTAGGCGGCGTGCGGTTCACTTCGTCCGCGAGCACGATGTTCGCGAACACCGGCCCCCGCACGAACCGAAACGCGCGCTTCCCCGTGGTCTGGTCCTCCTCGATGATCTCGGTCCCGGTGATGTCGGTGGGCATGAGATCGGGGGTGAACTGGATGCGCGAGAACTTGAGATCGAGCGTCTGCGCCACCGTCTGCACCATCAGCGTCTTGGCGAGGCCCGGCACGCCCAGCAGCAGCGCGTGGCCGCCTGAGAAGACGGCGGTGAGGATGCCGTCCAAGACGTCTTTCTGGCCCACGATGCGGCGGCCCACCTGGGCGAGCAGGTCGGAGCGGGCGCGGGTGAGGCGCTCGAGCAGCTCGACATCGCCCTGAGACCGGGAGGCGGGAGCCGGGAGGCGGGATGGGGTCGGTGGCATGCAGGCTCTAGGTTACAACATCATACTCCCAAGCGCCACATAAGTTTGCGTCGTTCCGACTTTGCTTGCGAAATTTTTCACAAGCGGGTAGTTTTGCGCCGTGCAAACCCCGGGGCCGCTCCGCTACGCGGGGCTCGGGATCCAGTTGGCCGTAACGGTCGTGGTGTGCGTGCTCTTCGGACAATGGTTGGACCGGAAGGCCGGGACCGACGGCATCTTTACCATCCTGGCCCCTTTGCTGGGGTTTGGCGGCGTCATGTACTCCCTGATGCGCGAGCTCTCCAGATCCGACAAGGGCGACCGATGACGGCGGGACGTCGCTACCTCGTCGGCGTGAGCGCGGTTGCCGCGGCGGCGCTCGTCCTTAGCTTCGTCCTGCCGCCCGACGCCCGGATCGGCGTGTGGCTCGCGACGGTCCTGGCGCTGCTGGTGCAGGGGCCGCTCGGCTGGTGGGTGGTGCGGGCGATCGGGACCGAGCGCCTCCAGCTGGTCTGGGCGATCGGCATCGCCGCGCGGTTCGCGCTCGTCGCGGCCGCCGGGTTCGTGGTCGCGCCGCGGCTGGGCCTCGCGCTCGCGCCGCTGCTGTTCGCCCTCGTGGGAGTGCTCATGTGCTGCGTGGTGGTCGAGGCGGTCGTCGTCCGGGCCGCAACCGAGGTGCCGTGAGCCGGTTCGCTCGGATGACCGGGCTGGTGGCCGTGCTGATGGCGCTCGCGACAGGGACCGCGGCGGCCCAGGAGCACGCGCCCGCGTCCCGATCGAACGAGATCGACATCATGGCCCATCTCGGCAACTCCCATGCGATCGAGGTGCCCTCTTGGAAGGCCCCCTACTACGTGGAAGTCGAGCTGCCGCGGTTCGCGCCGATCCACGTCGGCGGCGTCACCATCGATCTCTCGCCGACCAAGCATGCGGTGTTCCTCGCGCTCGCGGGGGCGCTCGTGGCGCTCGTCTTCCTTTATACCGCACGGGTCGTGGCGCGCGCCCAGGCGGCGGGCCGCCCGCCGCGCGGGTTCGCGGCGGCCATGGAAGCAATGGTGCTCTACATCCGCCAGGAGGTCATCCTGGCGAACGTAGGGCCCCACGGCGAGGGCTACGTCAACTATCTGCTCACGGTCTTCTTCTTTATCTTGGCGTGCAATCTCCTGGGCCTGTTGCCCTGGAGCGCGACACCCACCTCCAACATCGCCGTCACGGGCGCGATGGCGGGCGTGTCGCTCGTGGTGATCGAGATCTCGGGGATGCGCGCGCTGGGACTGAAGGGCTATCTCGGGACCATTTTCTTCCTGCCGGAGGGGTTGCCGACACTGCTCAAGCCCCTCATGCTCGTCATCATGACCCCCATCGAGATCATCGGCAAGCTCGCGAAGCCGTTCGCGCTCGCGGTCCGGCTGTTTGCCAACATGACGGCAGGGCATGTGGTGGTGCTGGCGTTGATCGGGCTGACGTTCTTCTTTCAGAGCTACCTGGTGGGCGTGGCCGCGTCGGTCATGGCCACCGGCATCATGCTGCTGGAGCTGTTCGTGGCGTTTCTACAGGCGTTCGTGTTCACGCTGCTCACGAGCGTGTTCATCGGGCTGATGCGCGCCGCACACTGACGGCCGCAGGACCGACGGCGCCGGGCCGGGAGACCCGGCGCACGCCAGGGCGGGCGCACCGTCAAAACCATCTCCCGCTCAAGATGGGAGTGTGACATGCTGCTGAACGTGCTCGCGCTGTTGCAGGAATCCGCCGCGGCCGGCGCCGCCGGCAAAGGGTACGCGCTCATCGGCGCCGGCCTCGCCGCCGGCCTCGCCGTGCTCGGCGCCGGTGTCGGCATCGGGCGGATCGGCGGCCAGGCCGTGGAAGGCATGGCCCGCCAGCCCGAGAACAGCGCCCGCATCCAGACCGCCATGATCATCGCGGCGGCCCTGGTGGAAGGCGTGGCGCTGTTCGCCGCCGTGGTCGCGTTCGTTATGCAGGGGAAGGTCACGTTTTGATGCTCGGGGCGCTCGCCCAGGAGGCGGGAGGGAGCAGCGCCGGCCCGCTCTCCGTCGACGGCGGTCTCGTCATCTGGACCCTCGTCGTGTTCGGGCTGCTGCTGTTCGTGTTGCGCCGCAGCGCGTGGCCGTTGCTGCTGGCGGCCGTGCGCGAGCGGGAGAAGAAGCTCGAGCGCATGCTGGCGGATGCGGCCCGGGACCGCGAGGCGGCGGCGGCGCTCCTCGCCGAGCATAAGCGCCTGATCGCGGTGGCGCGCGCCGAGGCGCAGGAGCTCATCGCGCAGGCCCGCACGGTGGCCGAGAAGGAGCGGGCCACGCTGCTCGCCCAGGCACGCGAGCAGTACGAGCAGCTGCTCGACCGGGCGCGCAAGGAGATCGACAGTGAGAAGGAGAAGGCGATCCTCGATCTGCGCCGCGAGGCCGTGGATCTCTCGATCGCCGCTGCGTCGAAGCTGATCGAGGCGAACCTCGACTCCGAGGCCAACCGCCGCCTGGTGACGGAGTACCTGGCGGGCCTCGAGGCGGGCGGCGCGCGCGGGGGGGGGGCGCGGTGAAGAGCGCCACCGTCGCGCGCAACTATGCCCAGGCTCTGTTCCTGGCGGGGGACGCCCGCGGCCTGCCGGAGATCGAGCGGTACGGCCGGCTGCTGGAGGCCGTGGCCGGTGCGGTCGCCGCCGACGATCGCATCGCCGTGGCGCTCGAGTCGCCACGGGTGTCCAAGGCCACGAAGGCGGCGCTGCTCGAGCGGGCGCTCGGGGACCTGGCAGACCCCGAGTTCGTGCGGTTTCTCCAGGCGGTGGTGCGGCGCGGCCGGCAGGGGCTCGTCGGGGAAATCGCGCAGCAGTATCACATGCTGGTGGACGCGAAGCTCAACCGCGTGCACGCCGGCGTCACGCTGCTCCAGGAGCCGGACGCGCGGCTCGAGAAAGAGGTCATCGAGCGGTTGTCGCAGGTCATCGGGAAGGAGGTCCGGGCTCATTTCCGCGCCGATCGGGACATCCTCGGCGGCGTGGTGGTGCGGGTGGGCGACCGGATTTACGACGGCTCGGTGCGGCGGAAGCTGGCGACGCTGCGGCGCAAGCTGGTGACCGGGGACTGACCTTGACACTCCGAGCCTGTATCTAATGTAGGCCCCTCTCGACGGAGGTCGCTATGACGCATCTCCCTCGTTGCAGTCCGACGGGACGGTGGCTCCTCGCCACCTCGTTGCTGGCCGTCGCCGCCTGCTCATCCGATCGCAATCTCACGGCACCCAGAAACCGGCCGGAGTTCGCCATCTCCGACGGCGCCCATCGGGGCGGCACGCCGGGCTTCTTTTTCCTGCCGCCGCTGGTCCCCCAACCCACCACCGGCGGCACGTTCGATGCCGACATCGCCGCGCTCAGCCCGCAGGTCGCCATCTGCGATATCAGTGGCGGCCCCGACACCGACTGTGGCGGATCGAGCGAAGGCGCAACTCCCGCGATCGTGGTGTACACGAGCACCAGCATGCCGGCGATTACAGTGGTTTCAAGTGGCGAACGGTACCAGGTGAACTGGGACACCAAGCTCGAGGGCTTGAACACCGGTGACACCTATCGCGTGCACGTTGCGGCAGGCGCAATCGGGACGCGACGCGAGCTGGGGTTCGCCGACGTGGTGCTCACGACAACGCCCGGGCAGGTGCTGGACCTGGCCACAGGGGATTTCATCGCGCTCAACGATGGGCGCACGCTGCCGATTCGCTTTCGCATCGAGAGCGGCATCCCCGGTACCCTCGGCGTGACTGCCGCAAGCGCGAGCATCCCGACCGAAGGCACCGATCTCGTCACAGCCACGTTGCAAGACCTGCACGGCGCCCCGCTTGCCGGGGCGACGGTGGCCTGGAGCGTGACGGCCGACGCCGGCACGACCGGCACGCCGCCACTCGACCCCACAACCGGGCAGACCGATGCGGCGGGCACGACGGCAACCACGTTCAGGGCGGGTACGACGCCCGGCACGGCGGTCGTGACCGCCGCGGGGGCCGGGCTTTCCGCGAATGCGACCGTGACCGTCACCGGGCACGTCGTGGGCAAGCCGCTGTACGTCGCCAACACGGGGGCGAACAGCATCACGGTGTTCGCGGCGGGTGCCACGGGGGATGCGATTCCCACCGCCGTCATCGCCGGCGGCGACACGCGGCTGGACTCCCCGGTCGCGGTCACGCTCGATGCCGCGGGCAACATTTACGTCGCCAACTTCGACGTCACCGTCCCCAGCATCACCGTGTACGCGCCGGGGGCGAGTGGCAACGCCGTGCCCACGGCGGTGATCGCGGGTAGCGCGACGGGGCTGTGCGATCCGTTCGCCCTCGCCGTGGATGCCGCGGGCAACCTCTACGTCGCCAACCATTGCGCCAACAGCATCACGGTCTACGCGCCCGGCGCCAACGGAGACGTCGCCCCCGCGGCCGCGATCGTCGGTGATAACACGGGGCTCAGCTCGCCCAGCGGCCTCGCGCTCGACGCGGCGGGCAGGATCTACGTCACCAACCAGGGCGATCTGTTCGGCGAGAACGCGAGCGTCGAAATCTTTTCGAGTCGGGCGAGCGGGAACGCCACGCCCCTGGTGAGGATCGCGGGTGGCAACACGGGGCTGATCGCGCCGGCGGGCATCGCGCTCGATGCCGCGGGCAACATGTATGTCCCCAACGCCAACGCCTCGCCCGCCGACATCACGATCTACGCGGCAGCCGCCGACGGGGATGTCGCGCCCACGAGCACCATCGTCACGCGGTTCGTGGCGGGCATACCGGACCTGGCGTTCGTGTTCGGCTTTCCGATCGGGATCGCGGTGAATGGCTCGGGCAACGTGCACGTCGCGAGCTTCGGGAGCCACAGCGTGGTGGTCTACGCGGCAGGGGCGAGCGGAGTTGCGACGCCCCTGACCGTGATCGCGGGCGGCAACACGGGGCTGGCCGCGCTCTGCGGACTCGCGTTCTAGTGCCGTTCCAACTATTCGCGCCAGGTCGGCGCAGGCCCGGGCTGGTTGTCCGCCGGCACACCTGCTTTCGGCACGTTTGGCGAGTCAAGTTGGAACGGCACTAGCACCGCGGCAAGACGGCGGCCCGGGGACGACCCGGGCCGCCGCGCACGGCCGCTCTACAACCGATACCGGAGACCGACCGCGACGCCGACTCGGCGCGTCGCGCGACGCTCGACGCCGCTCGGCGTATCCGCCGCATCGAAGACCGACTCACTCAACATGCCGCTCACCCGTAACGATCCCGAGAGGGCACGGGCGAGCGGCCATTCGGCCACCGCTGCCGCGCGGGCGCCCACGCGGTTGCGCCGCTCACCGTCGAAGTTCCAGAAGTCGATTGTCGGACCCGCATCGACACGCGCCTCGATGCCTGCGCCGAAGCGCGCAACGCGGAGCGAGAGCTCCGGAGCGATCTCCCACAGTGAACCGATATCGTTCTGCACGACCGCGACCCCCTGTCCTTCGGCTGCCAGCCCGGTCTTGGCGTAGAGGACGCCTACCCCCACGCGCACCCGACTCGAGCCGCGATCGAGGTGAAGCCCGAACGTCGTGGGCCGGTATGGCCCCACCGTGGCTCCGGAGCTGTCACGCGAAGTGCCGCCGAACCGGGCGACCCCGAGCTCCGCCGACACGCCCCACTGCGCCGCGGCGGGTGAGGCGCCGAGCGTGAGACCGAGCAAGACGAGTGTTCCTGGCAGCCGCCGCATGAGTGCCTCCACGGTTCCCGAGTTCACTTCATGGTCAAGGTGATCCAGCCGTTCGTGACGTTGTTCTGGCCCTTCACGATCCAGTTGTAACCCGGGTAGGAAGCGCCGACGACGACGTCTTCGACCGCGTTGCCGACGAGCTCGTCGTTCGTATTGATCAGCGAGGCCAGGGCGGCCCACAACTTCTGGAAGGCGCTCGCCCGCTTGAACGTCTTCTGTGCCCACGAGCTCGAGTCGTTCCCCGCAGTGATGGCCTTGTACGCGCCATCGATTGCTTTGATCGCGTCGTTCAGGAGATTCCTGTCCGCCTTGATCTGGCACGCCGTGTCGTCGTCTTCGACCACGAACACGCGGACGTTCTGCCCCGGATGCGCGGCGTTGTAGGCGTCGAGCTGCGCCTTGCTGAAGAGCAGGACGCTGCCGCTCCAATCGAGGGAGTTTTGATCGAAATAGTAGGGCGCCGGTTGCTTCTCGCCGGCGCATTGGTAGTCGGTCAGTGAGTCCGTCTGTGCCTTCTGGCCCAGGATGTGGACCTCAAATTCGGGACTGCCTTTCAACCAACCCTCAAAATCATCCACGAAATGGGCTTTGGTCAGGTACAGGCCCGGCACAGGGGGCGGAGGCGGAGGGAGGGGCGGCCACGGAAAGAAGTCCCCGCACCCCAGGCACCCGATGATGGTCGGCGCGGCCGAGAAGTCGGTCTCGACCGGGACCACCGCGATCACCGGCGTGCTGGGCGGCCGCTCGGGGTCGAGCAGCTGGCGGTTGCCGTGCACGTCGAACGCCACCGGCACGTCGTGGTCGGCGACTGCCGTCGCCACCAGCACGTTGGCGTCACCGGTCCACGTGCGGCGGTGGTCCGGGACCGGTAGGTACATCTCGAGCGGCATCGCGCCGTCGGCTTCGCGGGCCAGGTCCGCCATCGCTACCCCCGAGCGCCGCGCCATGGTGGCGAGGGCTATGCCGCCCCCCGGCCCGGCCGCGAGGAAGCGCTGGAACGGCAGCTTGTGCTCGCGGAACGGCGATCGATCGAGCTCGCCCTTCACATGGGCGCGGAACGCCGGGTCACCCAGCGCGAGTGCAAGGGACCGTGCCAGCAGCTCGGGGCTACCGGCGGGGGCGAAGACCCTGCGCTCTTCGGGGCCGCTGGGTGCCGTGCCCGGTGGACGGTCGGAACAGGCGAGCGCTCCCACGGCCAGCGCGAGCGCCGCCACGCGTGATGTATGGCTCCACATGATCACTCCTTGAGAGGTTGGGCCGGCGGTGCGTACAGGCCCGTCGGCGGGTCCCAAGGTGTGGAGTCCCCGCAGCAGAGCGGCGTCCGAATCGCGCGGGCGGGATCAGAATCGTGCGGGTGCCGCTCGGCGCGATCCTTGCCACGCCTCATCTGCCCCGATGCTTCATGTCTTGCTGTTGCTCCTCGCTACCGGCCCGTGCCCGAAGGCGGACTCGGCCGGGCGCCGAGACTCCGTAGCCCGGCTGACGAGTCGCGTGCAGCTCCGGCGCGGGTTCCTGCCCGTCCTCTGGTCGAACGACTACGGTGGGGTGACCGTCGGCCTGCGAGCGCGTCCGATGTGCCGCGGCGACGTCGAGCGCGGCCTGTTCGTCGCCTCGGCGGCGATGCGCGGCGGCGCGACGAGCTCGATCAGCGTGTACGGGCGCTGGAGCAATCCGCCCTTCCTCGGCCGCGGTGTGCCGCGCGGCGCCACGAGCGTGGCGGCCTGGTCCATCGAGGGACGGACCGGCGCCGCGCTCGCGCTCGATCGCTCTCCCTCGCGACCGCCCGACTCCCATGCGGAGCGCCACTTCGGCGTCACTGCCCTGTGGATGGCGACGACCAACCTCGGCTACCTCGACCGCCGGCTGTGGGACAACGCGGGGTCGCTCGAGATCAGCCCGTCGCTCTCTACCACGGTGCGACGAGGCGGGGGCGAGACGGTGTGGCGGGCGAGCGCGGTGGCGCGCATCGGCACGGTGTATCGACGGGGGACGGCGGACCCTCGGTCTCCCTACGGGTACGACGCGTTCACCCGGCTCTCGGGCGAGGCGAGCGTGCGCACACCGCTGTCAGGCGCGACCAGGTTCGGCGCGCGGCTGTTCGCGGGCGCGTACCTGGGTGCGTCCCACCCGGTACGGCAGCTCCGCGTTGCAGTCGCGGGAGCGGACCCCTACGAGACCTTCACCAACCCGTTCCTGCGCAGCCGCGGCGCGTTGCTCGTGCGGCCGGACTTTTACTATCACGCGCCCGGAGCGGCAAACCTGCGGGCGTTCCGCAACGATCTCGGCGGGCGCTGGGCCGTGGGCGTGAATCTGGAGCTCACCCGACGGCTCCTCCGGCGCGAGACGGGGCTATTACGGGAGGCGGCGCTCGAGGGATTCGTGGATCTCGGAGTCGTGGACACGGTGGCCGTGCCGTCCATACCGCCGGGGCGGTGGTACACGACGCTGTACGACGGCGGACTCGGCATCGTGACGCGGCACCAGGTCCAGGACCTGGAATGGACGATGCGCATCGAGGTGCCGCTCGCCGTGAACCGCTGGAACCTGGCCGCCGACTATCCGGCGAACAGCACGCGGTTCGCGTTGCGGTGGCAGGTGAGTCTCGCCCCGAGCTTCTGACGGACGAAAAAGGTCGCACACAGGTCGCGCGCCATACTTGCATGTTACCGGCGTCGGAAAGGGACCGTATGATGAAGGTCCCCTTCCTCCTGGCACTCGAGGGGGGCCGCAGGAGCGGCTCGTCAGGTCTCGGGCTTGCCCTGCTGACCTTGTCGGCCGGGCACCCACCTCGGCCTGGGGACGACTCTGAGCTTCTGAGCTCCCCACCGCGCGTCATGCGTTGGGGCGTGCGTCCATGCCGAAATCGGCCTTCACGCGGTCATACCAGGCGTCGTCGCCCAGAGCGCCCCAGGCGACCCACTCCTCGTCGCTCATCGCCTTACGCCACTGGAGAAATGGCAGGGCGTCGGGTCCCACTGGATGCCGCAGCTGCCACGTGCCGCTCTCGACGATCTCAAGCACCTTCTCTCCCACCACAGATGGCGGTACCGGGTTCTTCAGGGACGCGGTGAACATCGCGGCGAAGCGGCGTTGCTGTGGGTAAGGTGAGGGAGTCTGCGCCGACTCGACGCGCCTGGCCATAGCCGTGTCGATGATGCCCGGCTCGACAATCGCCACCCGCACGTTGAACGGCTTCGCCTCCTGCGCCAATGACTCGCTGAGTGCCTCCAACGCAAATTTCGATGCCGTGTACGGAGCCATGGGCGAGTTGGCGATGCGTCCGGCAACCGACGCCACGTTGATGATGCAGCCACTCCGGCGCTGGCGCATCGTTGGCAGCACCGCCTGAATGCAGCGGATGGCGCCGAAGTAGTTCGTCTCCATCACTGCCCGGAACTCGGCCAACGACAGCTCCTCTACCGAGCCGGTGCGCTCAATCCCTGCGTTGTTGACGAGCACGTCAACTGGTCCGCCCGCCTTTACGATGCGACCGATTCCTTCCTTGACGGATGCGTCGGAATCAACATCCATGGCCGAAATCGTGATCGGCAGTTTCTCTTGCGTGGCGATTCGCGCGAGCTCGGGCGCTCGATCAGGCTTGCGCATCGTCGCGGCGACCTGGTGGCCGGCTCTCCCGAAGGCCAGCGCGGTGGCCATGCCAATTCCCGAGCTGGTTCCTGTGATAAGGACGGAGGCCATGGCTAATCTTCTCCTTGAACGACCATGGCGAAGGTCGTTCCGGCGTCGACCGCGCAGGTCAAGATAGGGAGAATTCTCATTCGTCACCGGATGCGCTCGACGTCTCGGCGAGGCGCTTCGGGGCCCGGTTGCGCCAGGCGGTGATCAGCGCTTCGCGAACCGCGCCCTTCCTCGCGGCCCGCAACCGCACATTCGTCGCGCCACCGCGACCCCAGCCGCCCTTGACCGGCGCGAAGACCGCGGGCTGGGTTCGGACGAACAGCTCCTGCTGCTCGGGAGTGAGCTTCACCATCCCCCACCCGCTGCGGGGATAGCCCAGCGTCGCGAAAATCCGGCCGCCCACGCGAAAATCCGGGTGCCCCATGTGAGCGGCCTCCGAAGCCTGCGGTAGGCTCAAGGCGATGCGTCGGAACTCATGGGCGGTCATCGAATGGCATAACCTGCGGGCGCCCGCCGCCAGGTCAAGGCCTTCACAGCCAGCCTCCCCATCGCCACCGGCCCGCTGTAGCTTCCCCGCTCCATGCTCCCCCTCGTTCTTCTGCTCGTCGCCGGCGACACGTCCGCCTACTGGCAGCAGCAGGTCGCGTATGAGATCACCGCATCGCTGGACGAGCCGTCGGGCGTGCTCACCGGCCACGTGCGCATCAGCTACGTGAATCGCTCCCCCGACACGCTGCGCGATTTCTACGTCCACCAGTATCTGAACGCCTTCCGCCCCGGCTCCCGCTGGGCCGCGGCCGACTCGGCCGAGCAGCGCGAGCGGTTTCAACACCTGAAGGACCCGGACTACGCCTTCGAGCGCATCACCGGCGCCACCGTGATGGGTCAGGCGCTCCGGCCCGATTACCCCGACGCCCCCGACTCGACCATCGCCCACTGGACGCTGCCGCGCTCCCTCGTCCCCGGCGATTCGCTCGCGGTCGACATCGATTGGCTGGCGCGCCCTTCCACGCTGCCGCGGCGCCAGGGGCGCCGGGGCCGGCGCTTCGATTTCGCGCAGTGGTATCCCAAGGTGGTGGTGTACGACCGCTACGGCTGGGAAGACCATCCGCTCTACCCAGGGGGCGAGTTCTACGGCGAGTTCGCCACGTACGACGTCACCCTCGACCTCGCCCAGGACCAGGTGATCGGGGCCACGGGCGTCCCGGTGGAAGGCGACCCCGGCTGGGAAAAAGCGAAGGTCGACGCCGCACTCAGAATCGATTATCAGCGCGACTGGTACCACGTACCACGCACCACGCATCAGTGCGGGGAAGTGGCAGCGGGACGCAAATGTGTCCGCTTTCTCGCCGAGCAGGTTCATCACTTCGCCTTTTCCCTGAATCCGGCGTACGTGTACGAGCAGGGTCGCTACGGCGATGCGGTGGTGCGCGTGTTGTACCAGCCGGGCGACCACGCTACGTGGGGGCAGGGGATCGCCGTCCGGAACACGATCGTGGCGCTGACCTGGCTCGACTCGCTGTTCGGGAAGTACCAGTGGCCCCAGCTCACCAACGTGCATCGCATCGAGGGCGGCGGGACCGAATTCCCGATGATGATCATGAACGGGAGCGCGTCCATCGGCCTGATCGTGCACGAGACCGGGCATCAGTACGTGATGGGCCAGCTCGCCAACAACGAATGGCGCGAGGGATGGCTCGACGAGGGGTTCAGTGACTTCCAGGAGGGGTGGTTCTTCGAGACCCACGGTGGCCCGCAGGCGTACGATGGGCTCGAGCCCGATCTGCTGTGGCTCGACCTCGAGCGCTGGAGCGAGCCGGTCTCGACGGTGAGCGAGCAGTTTCGTGATTTCCTGATCTATCAGGAGATGGTCTACGCCAAGGCACAGCTGTTCTACGAGCAGCTGCGCTACGTGGTGGGCGACGAGACGATGCGGCGCATCTTGCGCGCCTATTTCTCTCGCTGGAAGCTGAAGCACGTGGACGAGGACGCGTTCCGCCGCGTCGCCGAGGAGGTATCGAAGCAGGATCTCAAGTGGCTGTTCGGCGAGTGGCTGCACGCGACGCCGCTCATCGATTATCGGCTGCGGCGCGTCGAGCGACACCGGCTCGCGGACGGGCGCTGGCGCACCGTGGTGACCGTCGAGCGCAAGGGTGACGGCCGTATGCCGGTTGAGATCGGCGAGCGCGATACCATTTACGCCCGGGCCACGGGCGAGCCCGCCACCGAGCGCGTCGAGTTCACGACCGCCAAGAAGCCCGGCCGCCTCGTGCTCGACCCGCGCGGCCGGGCCCACGACTATGACATGCTGAACAACCGGGAGAAGCGCCCGTTCGTGGGCCGGGCGGCAGTGGACTGGCGCCTGGACGACCCGACGCGGGAGACAGCGAAACGCGATAAGCTGGTGAGCGCGTGGCTGCCGGTCGCCTGGTCCAACGACCTCGGCGGCGTGACGCTCGGCTTGCGGAACCGCACCAACTACCTTGGCCGCTATGACCGCGGCACGCTGCTGGCCTCGGTGGCGACGGGATCGGGCGCCGCGGGCCGGTTCGGCTTCTACGGGCGCTGGTCGAATCCGATTCGCCACGTCATGCCCCGCACCCAATCGAGTGTGGCGGCGTGGGACGTGGAAGGCCGGGCCGGCGTGGCGCTGTCGGTCGATCGCGCGCTGCGACAGCACCTCGGCTTCGGTCCCGACCCTCACGTGGGGTTCGATGCCCTGTGGATGGCGACCACCGATCTCGCCTACGTCGACCGCCGCCTGTGGGACGACGCGGGGACAGTCGAGGCGGGCCCGTGGGCCTCGATCGAAGTGCGCCGCGGGGCGACGCTGCTCAAGGCCCGGCTGGGCGCCCGGGGTGGCGTGGTCTACTCCAACCCGGGGCCGGGGATCGTGTCCTCCAGCCGCTACGACATCGAGGGATTCGGCCGTTTCACCGGGGCCGCGAGCCTGCGGACGCCGTTCTTGCTCGGTACGACGTTGGGTGTACGCGTATTCGGCGGAGCGTACGCCGGGGCCTCCGATCCGGTGCGCCAGCGGCGCATTCCGGTGGCCGGCGCGGATCCGTACGAGACGTTCACCGACCCGTTTCTCCGGAGCCGCGGTGCCCTGTTCTTGCGGCCGGACTTCTTCTACCACGCTCCGGGCAACGCCAACCTGCGCGGCTTCCGGAGCGACCTGGGCGGGCGCTGGGCGGTGTCCGCGAACATCGAGCTCACCCGCGCTGTGTGGCGGCGCGACCAGGGTATCTTGCGGGAGGTGGCGTTGGAGGCGTTCACCGATCGCGCGCTCGTGGACACGCTCGCGGTTCCCTCCAACACGCTGGGACAGCGCTTCACGTTGCTGTTCGACGCGGGGGTGGGCCTCGTGACCCGCCACCAAATCCGCGACCTCGACTGGACGATGCGTTTCGAGTTGCCACTGACCGTGAATCGTTGGAACGAGGCCGCCGACGTTCGTGTGGGGCGGGGGCAGCTCGCGTTCCGGTGGCTGCTCAGCCTGAGCCCGAGCTTCTGATGGACACGCGGGCGAGCGATCGACGCGGCTTCTTCCGGGAAGCGATGATCCAGCTGGCGCGCGAAGTGGCGGAGCGCACCGAGCAGCGCGTGGCGCCGCGGCGCTACTTCCGGCCGCCCGGCGCGGCCGACGAAATCGCCTTCCTCGCGTCGTGCACGCGCTGCGGGGACTGCATGCCGGTGTGTCCGGTGCATGCGATCATCAAGGCCCCGCCCGGCGCGGGCCTCGCCGCCGGCACACCGATCATCGATCCGGCCATCCAGGCGTGTGTCGTGTGCGCGGACATGCCGTGCGCCCACGCCTGCGCCACCGGCGCCCTCGTGCCGCCGGCCGGTGGGTGGGGCGAGATCCACATGGGTGTCCTCGAGCTCGACCCGCAGCGCTGCATCACCTTCCAGGGTGTGAGCTGCGGCGTGTGCGCCCGCGCCTGCCCGGTGGGGGAGCGGGCTCTGGCGATGGACGCGGGGGGGCACCCGGTGCTGCGGCCCGAAGGTTGCGTGGGCTGCGGGGTGTGTGTGACGGCGTGTGTCACCACGCCATCGTCTCTCAAACTGAGCCTGGGGTGAGCGAGAATGCGAAATGCGGAATTGAGGGTTCCAGGTTCGTGCCCTGTGGCCGGCAATGCGGCTCGACCCGGTCCGTGCCCTTCCGCATTCCGCACTCCGCATTCCGCATTCTGGCGGGGAGGGGAAGGTGACTGACCTGCCCTACCGTGTGGAGAAGCCCTGGGGCCACGAGCTGATCTGGGCCCGGACCGACCGCTACGTCGGCAAGATCCTGCACATCGAGCCCGGACACGTCCTGTCGCTGCAATACCACAACAAGAAGGACGAATCGATTTACGTGCTCACGGGCGAGATCATTCTCCGTATCCAGCGGGGCGATACGCTGATCGAACGGCTCATGTCGCAGGGGGCGGCGTTCCACATCGAGCCCAAGCTGATCCATCAGTTCGAGGCGGTGGTGCCGAGCGACCTGCTCGAGGCCTCGACGCCCGAGATCGACGACGTGGTGCGGCTCAAAGACCGCTACGGGAGGGTGTGACGTGAAAGTCATCGTACCGCTCGCCGGCAAAGGCACGCGTCTGCTGCCGCTCACCAAGCGGGTCCCCAAGCCCCTGGTGCGCGTTGCCGGTCGGCCCGTGATGGATTACGTCATGGATGCCGTGAAAGGCCTCGACGTCGATGAGCTCATCGTCATCACGGGACATCTGAAGGACGTCGTCGAGCGCTACATCGTCGAGCGCTACGACGTCAAAGCGACGTTCGTCGAGCAGAAGACGTTGGACGGCACCGCGGGCGCGATCAACCTGGCGCGGCCCTACGTGGACTCTCCGGTGCTCATCATCTTCGTGGACACGGTGTTCGAGGCCGACCTGTCGCTCGTCAACCGGGTGGACGCCGACGGGATCATTTGGGTCAAAGAAGTCGAGGACTACCAGCGGTTCGGCGTGATCGTGACGGACGCGGGGGGCTACATGACGCGCATCGTCGAGAAGCCGAGCACGCCGATCTCGCGGCTCGCGAACATCGGGTTGCAGTACGTCAGGGATTGGAAGGCGCTATTCGACGGCATCGCGCACACGCTGAAGCAGCCCCCCGGGAAGGGCGGCGAGTACTACCTCACCGATGCGTTCCAGTACATGGTGGACCGCGGCCGCCGGCTGCTCACGGCGCCGGTCGCCGGCTGGTACGACTGCGGCAAGGTGGACACGCTGCTCGAGACCAACCAGCATCTGCTCGAGCACGGCCGGGCCCGGATCCCGTCGGGGCCGTGCCCGCGCTGCACGATCGTTCCCCCCGTCTACATCGAGGAGGGCGTGACGATCCACGACGCCACGGTGGGGCCCAACGTGTCGATCGAAGCCGGGAGCTTCGTAGCCGAGAGCACCATTGCGAACAGCATCCTCGGCAGGAACGTCCGGGTGGTGCGGGGGAATGTGAAGGACTCGCTGGTCGGGGATGACCAGAAAATCGAGGGGAAGATCCTGCAGCAGAGTGTAATGGACGCCGGGGAGGTTGCGCCGGCAAAGTAGGCAAGGGAGGTCGGTGACCGTCTCCGAAGTGCGGGAGCTGTTCGCCTACAACGCCTGGGCCAACCGGCGGTTCTTCGCGGCCCTCGAGCCGCTCCCGGCCGAATCATACTTCCGCGACCTGAAGAGCAGTCACGGCGGACTCCACGGCACGCTGTGCCACATCGTGTGGGCGGAACAGCTGTGGCTCAACCGCTGGCTCGCGCAGCCCAATCCCGCGGTGCCGCAGGGCAGGGACCTGACGACCCTCGCCGCGGCGCGTGCGCGCTGGGAGGCGGTCGAGACGGCGCGCGACGCGTTCCTCGCGGGGCTCACCGAACGGCGACTGGACGAGAGCCTGGCGGTGAAGCCGAGTACCGGCGGGGAGTATTTACACAGCTTCCGCGAGATGTTTCGCCATGCGGTCGATCACTCGAGCTACCACCGCGGACAGCTCGTCACGCTGCTGCGCCAGGTGGGCGGGACACCGCCGGGGACGGGGCTGATCGCGTTCTATCGTGAGCGTCGCGGCCGCGCGACGTAACTAACTGAACCGCCGGAACTTACTGCAGACTGCCGCGTAGTCTCGCGAGCCCTTGACGGGCCTCCGGAACCAAAGTTACTTACTGACCGTTCAGTAACTAATCCTAAGACCGGATCGAGCTACGTGAGCCACGCCGTCACCCCGTCGAAGCGCCAGCCCAAGCCCCGCTGGAAGCGTCGCAAGGACGCCCGGCCGGGGGAGATCGTCGCCGCCGCCCTCGAGGTGTTCGGCGAGCGTGGGTTTGCCGCGACTAAGCTCGCCGACGTAGCGCGCCGAGCCGGCGTGACCAAGGGCACCGTCTACCTCTACTTCGACAGCAAGGAAGCCCTATTCAAAGCCGTAGTGCGGGAGACGCTCGTCCCGGTCATCGCCCAGGGCGAGGCGTTGGCGCAGTCGTTCACCGGCAGCGCCCGGGAGCTGCTCGAGCAGCTGGTACGGGAATACTGGCGGCTGGTGGGGGAGACGGCGGTCGCCGGCGTCCCGAAGCTCATGATGGCCGAGGCGGCAACTTTTCCCGAGCTGACACGTTTCTACTACGAGGAGGTCGTGACCCGCGGGCACCGCCTGATGGCCGGCGTGATCGAGCGGGGGATCAAGAGCGGCGAGTTCCGGCCGGTGGACGTGAAGGTGGCCGCGAAGCTCGCGATGACTCCGCTGATGCACGCGGTCATCGCCCGGCGTGCCTTTGCGTCCTGCATGCCGGAGGGGTTCGACGTCCAGAAGTACCTCGACACTCATATCGACTTGTATCTCCATGGCATCGCGAAGCAATAGCTTCCGGCTCATCGCCCTGCTGGCATGGCTCGTTGCCGTGTCCGCCCCGCTCGGGGCGCAGACGCCCGCTTCGCCGCCGCTCCGCTTGTCGTTCGCCGACGCCGTGCGGCTCGCCTCGGGTGAGGTGCCGGTGGTGGCGCTCGCGACGCTGCGTACGAACGAAGCGGACGCCCGGGTGCGGCAGGCTCGCGCTGCGCTGCTGCCCTCCGTCTCGGTGGGGGGCTTCTGGCTGAACCGTAGCTTCAACTCGCGCTCGATCGGCATTTCGTTCCCCGGCATTCCGGAGCTGATCGGCCCGTTCAACAACTACGACGCACGCTTCAGCGCGACGCAAACACTGTTCGACTGGTCGAGCGTGAGGCGCGTGCGCGCCGCGGGCGCGCAGGCCGACGGCAGCCGCGCCGAGCGCGGCGTGACGGTGGAAGGCTCAGTGCTCACGGCGGCGATCGCCTATGTCCGCGCGGTGCGCGCGCAGGCGGTGGTCGCGGCCCGTCAGGCGGACTCCGCGATTGCCGTCGAGCTGGTCGGCCTGGCGGAAGCACAGCGAGCGGCAGGCGTGAGCCCGGCGATCGACGTGACGCGGGCCCGCGCGCAGCTCGCCACGGCGCAGGGGCTGCTCCTCGTGGCGCAGAACCAGCTCGACCGCGGCCGCATCGACGTGACCCGCGCGCTCGGCCTCGACCCGGCCACACTGCTCACGCTCACCGACTCGCTCGCGCCGTCGCTCGGCGCCGCCGCCGTGCCGGTGCAGCGGGACTCGGCCGTCAGCGCCGCGCTCGCCAACCGGCCCGACCTGCGGGCCGAGCAGGCGCGCGCCGCCGCGGCGCGTCAGACCGGATCGGCGATCCGGGCCGAGCGGCTGCCGCGGCTCGAGGTCGCCGGCGACTACGGCGTGAATGGCAACACGGTGCCCACCGCGATCGCCACGCGCGATGTCACACTGCAGGTGAGCGTGCCGATCTTGGACGGCTTCCGGCGGGAGGCGCGCCTCGACGAGCAGGATGCCGTGGTGCGCGAGTCGCAGGTGCGCGAGGCCGACCTGCGGCGGCAGATCGCGGCCGACGTGGACGCCGCCCTGCTCGATTTGGCCTCCGCCGAGGCGCAACAGGCGGTGGCCCGCGAGCAGCTGCGGCTCGCCGACAGCGAGCTCAGCCAGTCGCGTGAGCGCTTCAAGGCCGGCGTTGCCGGCAACATCGACGTGATCACCGCGCAGGCGGGTCTGATTCGCGCCCGCGATACCGAGATCGACGCCCGCTTCGCCGCCGCGACCGCCCGGATCTCTCTGGCGCGCGCGGCCGGCGTCTCCCGGACGCTTCATTAACCGCACACACCGATGAGTGACGACATGGCTACGACGATCGAACGCGAGACCGTGCAGCGGCCCGGCAGACCTTCTCCCGTGTCGCCCGACCAACCGACGGAGCCGGCCAAACCGGGCGGCCGCAAGCGCACGGTCTTCATGATCATGGGCGTCGTTCTCCTGGGCCTCGCGGCCGTGGGGGTCCGTCGCTGGATCTACGGCTTCAGCCACGTGTCGACCGACAACGCCCAGGTGGACGGGCACATCGTCCCGATCCTCCCGAAGGTGGGCGGCTACGTGATCGAGGTGCGGACCGACGAGAATCGTGCGGTGAAGGCGGGCGACACGCTCGTGGTGCTGGACGACCGCGACTACAGGGCGCGCCTCGCGCAGGCCGAAGCCGACCTCGCCGTGGCGCTCGCGGGGGTGAGCAATCGAGCACGGGTGGGCCAGGCGGAGGCGCAGGTGGCGCAGGCGCAGGCGAACGCCGAGAAGGCGCACGCCGATCTCGACCGCATCAAGCCGCTGGCCGAGAAGGACATCGTCCCGAAGCAGGCGCTCGACGCGGCCGAGGCGGCGGCACGCGCGGCGGATGCGGCCCTGGCGGCTGCCCAGGCGGCGCTGCTCGGCGCCGACGCCCGGGTGGCCGCGGCCCGCGCGGCGCGCGACCAGGCGGCGCTCAACTTCTCCTACACGCGGATCACCGCCCCTGCGGAAGGGGTGGTGAGCAAGAAGACCGTGGAGCTCGGGCAGCTGGTGCAACCGGGCCAGCCCCTCATGAGCGTGGTGCCGCTCGGCGACGTGTGGGTGACGGCGAACTTGAAGGAGACGCAGACGGCCGACGTCACCCCGGGCGACCCCGCGGACTTCACGGTCGATGCGTACGGGAGCCGCCACTTCAGCGGGCACGTTGAGAGCCTGTCGCCCGCGACCGGGGCGCGATTCTCGCTCCTGCCGCCGGACAATGCGACGGGCAACTTCACCAAGGTCGTGCAGCGCATCCCCGTGCGGATCCGGCTCGACGGCAAGAACGATCCCGCCCGGCCTTTGCGTCCGGGGATGAGCGTGAACATCACCATCACGACCAAGTAACGCGCGCCGTGGCCACCGCCGCTCTGCCGGCCCTCGGGACCGACGCCGATCGCTACCGGTATCGCTACATCATCGCGATGACGGTGTCGCTCGCGTCCGTGCTGGAGCTGCTCGACACCAGCATCGTGAACGTGGCGATCCCGCATATGATGGGGAACCTGGGCGCCACGCTGGACGAGATCGCCTGGGTGTCCACGGGCTACATCGTGGCGAACGTGATCATCCTGCCGATCACCGGCTGGCTGTCGGCGTTCTTCGGGCGACGGCGCTACTTCGCGGGATCGATCGCGATCTTCGTCGTCTCGTCGTTCTTCTGCGGCAACGCGCACTCCCTCATTGCGCTGGTGTTCTGGCGCATCATCCAGGGACTGGGGGGCGGCGCGCTGCTCTCCACCTCGCAGGCGATCCTGTACGAGGAGTTCCCCCGCGAGGAGTACGGCACCGCGATGGCGATCTTCGGCGTCGGGGTGATGGTGGGGCCGACGCTGGGGCCGACCCTCGGCGGCTACATCACCGATGCGTTCGGCTGGCCGTGGATCTTCTACATCAACATCCCCATCGGCATGCTGGCGCTCGCGCTGTCGCTCAGCTTCATCCAGAACTCGCGGTTCCAGCAGAAGGCCGAGCGCGTCGATTACGTCGGGCTGCTGCTGCTCGCGGCCGGCGTCGGCACGCTCCAGGTCATGCTTGAGCGCGGCGAGCGGCTCGACTGGTTCGACTCGCGCGAGGTCACGACGTACGCCGTGATCAGCGCCTTGTCCCTCATCGCCTTCGTGTGGCATGAGCTCACGACGGAGCATCCGGTCGTGGACCTGCGGATCCTGAAGAGCCGCCAGCTGGCCGTGGGCGTCGTGTTCGGCGGCGTACTCGGGGTCTGTCTCTACGCCACCGTCTTCGTGCTGCCGGTCTACCTCCAGAACCTCCAGAACTTCACGGCGGAGCAGACGGGATTCGTGATTCTTCCCGGGGCGCTCGCGAGCGCGTTCACGATGGCGACGATGGGCCGCACGGCGGGCAAGTTCGACGCGCGCCTGTCCATCCTGGCCGGCGTGTCGATCTTCGCGCTGTCGATGTGGAAGCACGCCCATTTCACGACCGACAGCGGCATGTCGGACTTCTTCTGGCCGCTGATCTTCCGGGGCGTGGGACTGGGGCTGATCTTCGTGCCGCTCACGAACCTGGCCCTGGCGGATCTGCCGATGAGCAAGATCCCGAACGGCACCGGGCTCTTCAACCTGATGCGCCAGCTCGGCGGCAGCGTGGGGATCGCCATCTCGGCCACCCTGGTGCAGCGGTTTACGGCGATCCACCGCGCCGACTTGATCGCCAACGTGACGCAGTACAGCGCGGTCGCGCGCGAGCGACTCAGTGCCATCGTGGCGCGGCTCATCGCGACGGGCACGCCGGCGCCGCTCGCGGATGCGAAGGCGCTGGCGATCGTGGACGTGCAGGTCACGAGGCAGGCGCTCATGCTCTCGTTCGAGCAACTGTTCCTGCTGTTCGGTGCCTGCTTCGTGCTGTCGCTGCCGCTGCTTCTGTTGATGCACAAGAGCAAGGGGATGCCGGGGGGAGCGGAGGCGGGGGCGCATTGACGAGATCGTTACAGGACGCTACGACGCTACGACGGTAAGTTGTACGAGAGAGAACGGAGAGTAGCGGTGACGACACGCAACAAGGTGAGCATCGGAGATCTCGCGCCGGATTTCACGCTGCCCGACCAGTGGGGCAAGCCGGTCCGATTGCAGGACGTGCTCGGTAAAAAGACCGTGGTGCTCTACTTCTATCCGAAGGACGAGACGCCGGGGTGCACGATCGAAGCGCGCGCGTTTCGCGACAGCTACGAGCAGTTCAGCGCCAAAGACGCGCAGGTGGTGGGCGTGAGCTCCGATTCCGTGCGGTCGCACCGGCGGTTCGCCCAGCGCCACAACCTGCCGTTCCTGCTGCTCTCCGATCGTGACGGAGCGGTGCGCCGGCTGTACGGTGTCGAGAAGACCCTGGGGCTCCTGCCGGGCCGGGTGACCTACGTGATCGACCAGACCGGCGTCGTGCGGCACGTGTATTCGTCCCAGCTGCGCGCGACGCGCCACCCGCGGGAAGCGTTGACGGTCCTCTCGGCGCTGCGCGGGGACCGACCTTAGCCGACCTCCGCCATCGCCGTCGTCACGAGGAGCGCCCGGATAATGCCGAGCGCTCCTTCGACGTTTTCGTACCATTCGGTCGCGAGATGCGCGTCGCCCGCCTTGCCGCCGGCGCCCAGCGCGATGGCGGGAATGCCGAGGGCAATCGGCACGTTCGCGTCGGTCGAGGCACTCGCGAGCTCGGCGTCGCGGCCCAGCGCGCGGTTGGCGGCGACCGCGGCCTGGACGAGCGGGTGCGCCCGCGGCGTCATGCCGGACGGCCGGTCGCCCAGGAGCCGGATCTCGACGCGCAGCGGCGGCGAGCCGGCCGTGCGGCGGCGGTTCTCGTCGTCGGCGGCGCGCTCGAGTGCCGCGCGCACGGTGACGTCGAGCTGTGACAGGGCGCGCGGATCCTCGCTGCGGAGGTCCAGGTCGAGCCACGCCTCCTGCGGAATCGAGTTCAGGCCGGTCCCGCCGCCGAGACGGACCACCGCGCATGTGGTGCGCGGGGCCTGCTGGGTCGGGAGGTCGGCCAGCAGCGCCACGGCGCGCCCCACCGCGTTCGCCGGGTTCGCGACGCCGAACGCCGCCCACGAATGGCCGCCCGGCCCGCGGAACGTCACCTGATAACGCTTGGAGCCGAGGGCGCGATGGATTACGCGATCGAGCCCGGCGCCGTCCAAGGCGATGAACGCGACCGGCTTCCCGTTTCCCGTTTCCCGTTTCCCGTTCAGCAGATGCTTCACCCCCCGCAAATCCCCCGATCCTTCTTCCCCCACCGTCGCCGCGAACAGGATGGGCCGCGCCGCCGGGACTCGCGCGGCGACGATCGCCTCCGCCACCGCGACGAGCGCGGCGAGGCCGCGGGCGTTGTCGGAAATGCCCGGGCCCTCGAGCCGCTGGCCGCGGCGCTCGACGGCGACGTCCACCTCGGCCCCGAACACGGTGTCGAGATGCGCGGCCAGGACGACCGGACCAGCGGACGTTTCCCCGTTCCTCGCGAACCATCCGTGCACATTGCCCGCGTGGTCGATCGATACGTCGGAGAGCCCGATCTCGCGGAATAGGTCCGCCAGGTGCGCGGCGCGCCGGCCTTCGGCCCCCGTGGGTGCGGGGATAGCGGAGAGCGCCGCCTGCCGGGCGAGCGTCACCTCATCGGTGCGCTCGATGTGATGGCGCGCCGCGCGAATGCGGTCGTGCGCGAGCAGGCGAGAGACGGCGTGATCCACGGCTCTTCACACTAACCCGCTTGACGCTGGGGGGCGAGTGGGTGAACACTTGCTCATGGACGAGCGTGAGCTGATCTACGACTGGAACCGCGCGGGCGGGGAGGGGGCGGCGTTCGACTGGTCGCGCGTCCGCGTGGACCTGAACGACGAGACGCTGCGCGACGGCCTGCAGTCCCCCTCGGTGCACGACCCGGCGGTCGAGGTCAAGAAGCGCCTGCTCCACCTGATGGCGGACCTCGGCATCGTGGCGGCGGACATCGGCCTGCCGGGGGCGGGCCCGCGCGTGGTGGAGCAGGTACGGGCGCTCGCGACGGAGATCCGCGACGCCAAGCTGCCCATCGCCCCGAACTGTGCCGCGCGCACCGTCATCGCGGATGTCGAGCCGATCGTGCGCGTCGCGGACGAAGTCGGGATCACGATCGAGGCGGCGACGTTCATCGGCTCGTCGCCGATCCGGCAGTACGCCGAGGACTGGACCCTCGATCGCATCGTCCAGTCGACGGTGGAAGCGGTAACCTATGCCGTGAAGCACGGCCTCCCGGTCATGTACGTCACGGAGGACACCACCCGCGCGAAACCCGAAGCGCTGAAGGCGCTGTACGGGGCCGCGATAGACTGCGGGGCGACTCGCATTTGCCTCGCGGACACGGTCGGGCACGCTACACCAGACGGCGTTAAAGCCCTGGTCAACTTCGTCAAGCACGAAGTCGTCAAACAGCACCGTGTGAAGATCGATTGGCACGGGCACCGCGACCGCGGCCTGGGGCTGATCAATTGTCTCGCGGCGATCGAGGCGGGCGTGGACCGGGTGCACGCCACCGCGCTCGGAGTCGGGGAACGGGTGGGGAACGCCGAGATGGACTTGCTGATCGTGAACCTGAAGCTCTTGGGCGCCCATCGCCACGACATCACCAAGCTGCCGGAGTACTGCCGCCTGGTGGCGCACGCGGTGGGCGTGCCGATTGCCGTGAACTACCCGGTGATGGGGGAGGACGCGTTCCGCACCGGCACGGGCGTGCACGCCGCGGCGATCATCAAGGCGAAAAAGAAGGGCCACGCGTGGCTCGCGGACCGCGTCTACAGCTCCGTGCCGGCGCAGGAGTTCGGGCTCGAGCAGAAGATCGAGATCTCACCGGTGTCCGGCCTCTCCAACGTGAAGTACTGGCTCGAGACGCACGGCTACGACCCGGAGGACGAGGCGGCGTGCCGTGCGCTGTTCGAGGCGGCGAAGCGCACCGACCGGGTGTTGTCGGACGAGGAGTGCCACCGGCTGCTCAAGCAGGCGGCATGGCGGTAGCGCCGTTCCGGGAGATCGAGCGGTCCTACTTCGATCTGCGGTGGCACGTGGATCCCGTGGGCGCGACGCAGGCGGGGGTGAAGACGTACGACGACCGTTACGGGCGCTTCAGTCCGGGCGCGCTCGCCCCGCACCTCGCCGCGCTCAAATCCATCGCCGCCGCCCTCGAAGAGACCACCGCCGATCAGGTGGACGACGAAATCGACCGCACGGCGCTCTTGAACGAGATCCGGGTCACCCTGCGGCGCTTCGAGCGCGAGCGCCCCCAGACCAAGAACCCGGGGTTCTGGCTCTCGCATTTGCTCGGCGGGCTCCACTTCCTGCTGGGCCGGCGCGACCGGAGCCCCGAAGAGCGGGCAGTCTCGCTGGCGGGCCGGCTGGAAGACGTGCCGGGGCTGCTCGACGATGCACGGGCCGCGCTGGTCGAGCCGGTCCGGGTGTTCGTCGAGACGGCGCTGCGCATCAACGAGGGCGGGCTGTCGCTCGTGCGGGAGGTGGCGGCCGGGCTGGGCGAGCGCGGCCGAGCCGCGGCGGATGCGGCGGCGGCGGCGATGGCCGCGTTCGCGCACGACCTCGAGCGCTGGCTCGAGGGCGCATCCGACCAGTTCGCGCTGGGCGAAGACGACTTCAACTTCCATCTCCACTACGAGCACGCGTTGCGGGACACGGCGCCGGAGCTGTGGCGCTACGGGCTGCATCTCAAGGAAGAGCTGGAGGCGGACCTGGGAGCCCGGGCGGCGCGGCTGGACCGCGGCAAGGGGTGGCACGACGTCGCCGACCGGCTGCGTGCCGACCATCCGCCCGCGAGCGCGCTGGTGGACGCCTACGCGGGCGAAATGGCGCGGGCGCGCGACTTCGTGGCCACGCGCGGCCTGGCGCCGATCCCCGACGCTCCGCTCGATGTCGTACCGACGCCGGCGTTCATGCGCCCCGTCATCCCGTTCGCGGCCTACGACCCCCCGGGCGCCTACTCGCGTGACCGCACCGGTTGGTTCTACGTCACGCTTCCCGATCCCGCGCTGCCCGCGAGCGCGCAGGAGCGCATCCTGCGCGACCACTGCCGCTACGAGCTCGCAGCCACCGCGCTGCACGAAGGGTATCCGGGCCATCACCTTCACCTGGTGCAGGCGCAGCAGCAACCCTCGGACACCCGCAAGAACGTATGGACGCCGCTCACCGTCGAAGGCTGGGCGCTGTATTGCGAGGACATGATGGGGGAAGAGGGGTTCTACCGCTCGGAGGAGGAGCAGTTCTTCCAGCGGGTGCACCTGCTGTGGCGAGCCGCGCGCATCCTGCTGGACGTGGGGCTCCACACGCGGGGCATGACATTCGAGCAGGCGGTGGAGTACATGACGACGCATCTGCGGGTGGACCGCGCGAACGCGGAAGCGGAGGTGCGGCGGTACTGCGCCGAGCCGGCCTACCCGCTCTGCTACGCGGTGGGGCGGCGCGAGATCCTCGAGCTGCGGAAGGATTTCCGTGCCGCGCAGGGCAACGCGTTCACCCTCCGCGGCTTCCACGACGCGCTGCTCCGCTACGGCGGTCTCCCCGTCACGCTGATCCGCTGGGGCCTCGGCCTCAATGAACAGTAGGGGGTCGGGGCTCGGGGCTGGGGACTCGACGGAGCGAACGAAGCGAGCTCCGAGCCCCGAACCCCGAGCCCCCAGTCGGCTCCCGCGGCAGGTGAAGCTGTTCGGCTGGGTCTCGTTACTCAACGATTTCGCGAGCGAGATGATCTACCCGTTGCTCCCGGCATTCGTCACAGGGGTGCTGGGCGGCGGCCCGCAGGCGCTGGGCGCGCTCGACGGAGCCGCCGAGTTCGCGGCGGCCTTCGTGAAGCTCGGCGCGGGGCGGCTGGCCGACCGGGCACGCTTGCGCGGGCCCATGATCGTGCTCGGGTATTTCATCGCCGTGGTGGTCCGGCCCGTCATCGCCGTCACGGGCGCGGCCTGGCAGGTCATCGGGCTGCGGGTGGTGGACCGGTTCGGGAAGGGGCTCCGCACGCCGCCGCGCGACGCGCTGATCGCCGACGTCACGCCGGCGGAGCTGCGGGGGCGTGCCTTCGGACTGCAGCGCGGCATGGACCACGCGGGTGCGGTGTTGGGGCCGATTCTCGCCTGGTGGCTGCTGGCGTCGGGGAGCGCGAACGTGCGGACGGTGATCGGGGCGAGCATAGCGCCGGGGGTGGTGGTGCTGGTGCTTGCGGCAAGGGCGGTAACGGACGGTAATAGTCGGTATGGGGCGGTAGGTGCCCCAGAACAGGTACCGCCCACTACCGCCCGCTACCGCCCATTACCGCCGCCCCTCCTCGCAATTTCTTTTTTCTATCTCCTCCGCATGCCCGACACGTTGATCATCCTGCGCTCGCAGGAGCTGGGTGTCCCGGTCGCGATCGTACCATTGCTGTGGGCGGCCGTGCACGTGGTACGGTCGTCGTCGAGCTTCCTCGGTGGGGCGGCAAGCGACCGGCTGGGGCCGGGGCAGACCATGTGGGTGGGGTGGCTCGTGTACGCGATGCTCGCGGTAGGCATGGCGCGCGCGGGCACGGCGGGAGCGGCGTGGGGGCTGTTCCTGGCGTTGGGGCTCGTGTCGGGACTCACGGAGAGCCCGGAGCGGGCGTTGGTCGCCCGGCTCGCGGGCGCGAACCAGGGGAGCGGGTTCGGTGCGTACCACGGCGTCACGGGGTTTGCGGCCTTGATTGGCGGCGTGGCGCTGGGTACGGTGTTCCAGCGATACGGGGCGGGGACCGCGTTTCTGGCGAGCGCGGCGGGAGGACTGGCGCTCGTGCTCGCCTGGCCACTCATGTCAAGCAACGCGTCGCCGCAAGTGCGCGGGTAAACCCGCGGCTCGGCGCCTGTCAGTGAACTGACGCTCGCATTGCCGCTTCAGCGGTAGGGCCGAGCCGCGGAAACAACGGAACGACAGGAGTCCCCATGAGAGCCGCTCTGTCCTCACTCGCCCTATTCATTGTTCTCGTGTCCCGCTCGCTCGCCGCGCAGGACCGCCAAGTGCTCCACGGCTCCGGCGAGGTCCGGGGACTGCCGTTCTCGTCGGCGGTGCGGGTGGGGAACATGCTCTATCTGTCGGGTCAGATCGGTAACGTGCCAGGCACCAGCCAGCTCGCCGACACGGGGATCGCGGGACAGACGCGCCAGGCGCTCGAGAACATCAATGCAAGTGCTCGCGTCCGCGGGGAGCTCGCTCGAGCGGGCGGTGAAGTGCACGGTGTTCCTCACGGACATCAAGGACTACGCGGCTATGAACGCGGTGTACGCGACGTATTTCCGAAGGATCCGCCCGCGCGCTCCACAGTGGCCGGAAGCGAGCCCGCGTTGGGCGCGCGGGTGGAGATCGAGTGTCTGGCGGTGGCGGGGTAAGAGGTCGAACATGTCGCTGACGTTGCCCGGTCGGAGCGCAAAGTCCATCCTTGGAGATGAAGGGATCGCTATGGACTGTGCTGATGCGGTGCTCATAGCCCCAACGCCCGGGCGATGTTGATCCGCCCCTTGCCGTAATACGGGTCGGTCCCGGGCTGGCCGAGATCGTCGGCGGACTGAAGGATTCGCTCGCGGATCAGCCCCGGCTTCTCATGGCCGAGCTGCGCCACGAGGAGCGCAGCCAGCCCGGAGACGTGCGCGGCCGAAAGGCTCGTCCCGAAGGGCTGTGCGATCGGCAGCCCGGCCTTGCAGGCCTGAAAAGGGGAGGTTTCCGTCGCGGTTGTCGTGCACAGTGTCCAGACTCTGCCAAACTGGAACCTCTGCAGGTTGGCGAAGTCGCCGGTTCCGCCGGGCGCCGCCACGTCGACGCTCGAGCGGCCGTAGGCGCTGTACAGCGCAACAAAGGCATCGACGTCCACCCAGGGTCCGTTCACACCGCCATTGGAGGTGGGCCCAGTGGCGGACGCACAAATGACGTGCGGGGCTTCACAAGGCAGCACGACCAGATCACCGTTGTGATCGAGGTCCGCGGCGTCATTGCCCGCGACGGAGACGAAGACGGCTCCCTTTCGGAACGCGTAATTCGCCGCCCGGTTGACCGCCGCCACGATTCCCCGGTCCTTGCTCTTGTCGAAAGCATAGAAGCCACTGACGTTGATGACGTCGGCCCCGTGATCCACGGCGTACACGACCCCGCTCAAGAGTCGAGCAATGGAGCCCTCGCCGGAGCGGTTCCAGACCTTGACCGCGAGCAGCGTGACGTCCCGGTTGACCGCCGCGAGCCGGCTCCCGTTGCTCCCGATGACGGACGCCATGGCCGTGCCGTGAGCATGGAGGTCGCTGATAGGCAGGCGACCTGGGTAGCGGTCGGCGATGATCGGGTCGTCCTCCGGTACGAACGACGTCGACTGGTCCAGATCGATGAGCCCCTCGAAGTCGGGGAGTGTGTAGTCGATGCCGGTGTCGAGGATCGCGACCCTGACTTCCCGGGAGCCGAGGTGACCGGCGGCCCACGCCTGGTCGGCGAGCACCGCCCGCATGTTCCATTGACGCGGGTAGAATTGGGCCGCCGTCGGCGATGCCGTGGCGTCCCTGGGCGCGACGGTCTCGCTGGCCGTGAGCTCGGTGGAGGCCCCGGCGGCGTCTCCACCGCCAAGGCCGAAGGTCATCACATGATCGGGCTCCACCGCTTGAACGTCCGGTCCGGCCGCCAGGCTGGGCGCCGTGGCGTCCGTCAGGCCGGTCACCGTGGCCACGCCGATGCCATCGAGCGACGTCTCGACGGATCCGCCCAACCTCGAGACACGCCCGCGGAAATCGGCGGGCACCTGCTCAGCCGCGAAGACGACGAGGTAACGGCCCGGTCGGTCGGGGGACGTCAGGCGTGCGGCAAGTGGCCGGCTCGCGGGGTCGGTGGGCACGCGGGGATCGTGGCAGCCGGGGAGCGTCAAGGCGGCCGCGACCAGGGATGCGAGCGTGCAGCGTAGGGTCTTCATGGACAGGCTCCCACGAGGTCTCCGTGGACGAAGTGGTCGGCGGCGGAGAGATAGCCGATCGAGATCGTCCTAGCCTTGGCAGGATTGCCGGGCGGCCGGTGGCAAATGCTGATCTTCTCCTTGAACAAGAGGGCCCGGGGCCCGGATATGCCGCCGCTGCCGGTCGGCACGAATGCGCCGAGGAACTCCCCCGTATGCCCGTCGTAGCGCAGCACGCTGCCGTTCCCGTTGTTCTCGGCGCTGGCGACGTACAGGTTCCCGTCGGGGCCGAAGGCGAGGCCCACGGGGACCGTCAGGCCGCCGCTACCCGCCGACACGAATACGTCGAGGAACCCGCCGGTGGTACCGTCGTACCGCAGGATTGTGTTGTGTGTGGTGCTCCCGACGTACAGGTTCCCGTCGGGGCCGAATACGAGCCCCGAGGGAGCGTCCAGGTCGCCGCTTCCCGCCGTCACGAACTCATCAAGGAACGCACCGGTTGCGCCGCTGAAGCGCAGGATGCGGTGAGTCGCCTGGCTCGCGACATATAGGTTCCCGTCGGGCCCAAAGACAAAGAACTGCGGATCCCCCGGCTGGCTCAGGCCGCCGGCGCCGGTGGCTACGAACACGCCCATGGCCGCCCCCGTGTGGCCGTCGTAGCGGCGGATGGCGGTCCCGCCCCTCGCTACGGCTCCAACATCGCCGACATAGAGGTTCCCGTCGGGCCCGAACACGAGCGCCAGGGGACGCACGAGCCCTCCGCTCGCCCCGGGGATGAAGACATCCATGAACTCCCCTGTGACCCCGTTGTAGCGGAACACGGCACGATCTGCGATCGCGGGGCCGAACAGGTTGCTCACGTACAGGTTCTCGTCTGGTCCGAAAGCCATGCAGCAGGGTCCGACGAGCGGATTGGTCGTCGGGCCGCTGCCCTCCGGAGCGATTGCGTCGATGAACGCTCCCGTCCCGGCGTTATAGCGCAGAATGCCGTTTCCCGAGCGAGGGGCGGGATTCGTGAGGTTGCCGACCAGGAGAGCGGCCTCGCTCGTGACCGCGACGGTGAGGGACGCGCGCAGCCCGCCGGCCGCCGTCGGGTGCGTATCCAGTTCCATCCCGCATCCCGCGAGCATGGCGCTGAGGGCCAGCGACACGAAAAGCCTTTGCCCGCGCTTCATGGCTCCTCCTTGCCGTTGACTGTGCGAGTCGACATCCAGATGTCGAAGCCGCCGAGACCACCCCGAGCTACACCGGCAATGAACAGCAGCGTGCGACTGTCGTGCGACAGGTCCGGCTGGAACTCCGCGAAACCCGTGTTCACCGGTGGTCCCAGGTTGACCGGCGCCGACCACGGGTCGTTGACGTTCCGGCGAGTGGAGACCCAGATATCGAACGCATTGGGGCCACCAGGAGTCACGGGGCGCCCGGAGTTGAACAGGATCTCTTTCCCATCGGCGCGCACCGTGACGAATCCGTCGGGACGCCCGGGATAACTCAGCTCCGACACGAGCACCGCGGGTCCGCGCGTTTCGCCGTCTCGCGTCACCGGCGCGTAATAGATGTCGGTCGTCGCGCCGTTGTCGGACCCACGGTAGAAGTACAGGTTGGCGGATCCGTCTTCCGCGCTCTGCGAGTAGAACGGCCCCGCCTCGTGCAGCGTCGTGTTGACATCGGGACCGAGAGGCGTGGGTGGTCCCCACCCCAGGTCATCTTTCGGATCGGCGCGGTGCGCCAGGTAGATGTCGTGGAGTATGCCCGTTGTAGCGCGGTCGCTCGAAAAGAAGAGCAGATGCCCGTCAGGCGACAGCGCGGGACCAGCCTCGTTCCTGGTAGTGTTGATCGTCGGGCCCAGGTTCACGGCCGTGTCCCAGGCCCCCTCGGTGGAGGAGCGCTGGGCGACCCAGAGGTCGAAGTTGTCCATGCATCCGGTCGCCGATACGAGGTTTCCGAAGCCACCCGGTCGGTCGGAGAGGAAGTACAGGCTGAGCTCGTCCTTGGACATGGTCGGGGTCTGGTCCTGGCACCGGGAATTGACGGGGGCGTCGAGGAGCACCGGCTCCGACCACTCGGAACGGGCGAAGGACATGGCCTGGAGCCTGAATTCGACCGGATTGGACTCGGGTCGACAGGCGACGAGGAGGAGAGCGGTGAGTGGCGCGATCCGCCCGGGGAGGCACGCGGTCATAGGGCCCTTCCGAAGGAGGTCCTATCTAACCTCGGTTTCGGCGGTCAATTCCGGGCCATGCAGCGCGCCGGGGCTGCCAATTGCGACCTAGCGCCGCAGTCCGATGCCCGGATGATAGAGGGAGCTGATGCGTTGGGCGCGGAACACGTAGCCGGCGTTGCCCTCGATGTGCCACACCATCTGACCCGCGGCGTCGTACTCCTCGACGCGACCCGCCGGGCCGAACGACACGAGCGTGTGACCTCCGGCGAGGTCCTGCGTGCTTCCGCCGAGCGACGCCGTCACCGGGGGATCGGAGCCGTATGAGCCGGTCATCCGGGCGGTGTGAAACGCCTCGTCGTACACATAGCGCTCCGCCCACGATCCCGCTGCATCGCCCATGTTGTCGAGCAACAACAGGCGTCGCGGTCCCGTCAGTCGCACCCCGTGCTGGAACGAGAAGGCGGGCGTGGGCGCGTCCTGGAAGGTGAATTGGTTTCTTCGGCCGCCCATGCGCCAGAGGACTGCTCCGGTCTGCGTGTTGATCTTCGTGATCTCACTGAGGCTTCGGAACGACACGAGGAGGTTCCCGTCGGCGTCGAGATCCAGCGAATTGCCGTGCGTCCAGTTGACGTTCACGCCGGTTCGGCTGGCGGAGTCCAGGTCCGTGATGTCGAAGTGATCGAACGGGCTCCAGCGAAACAGCAGCGCGCCGCCGGCGCTCACGTGCTCCACGACTGTGCCCATCACCTGCGCGCTGGCGACGCCACCCAGAGCGGACAGATCCATGGGCCGTGTTTCGTCGCACATGATCCAGTACGCCCCGTCGAGCTCGGCGATCAAGTCGTGGAACCGCGGCTCGAGGCCATCGGCACAACCGAACGTTCTGGTGACGCTCCCGAGCGGATCGATCTCGACCCACAGGTCCCGATCGCTCGGATCGGGCGTGGTTGGGCGGGCGACGTAGCGGCCGGTGGGCTCCGCTTCGAAGTTCAACCCCGGGCCGTAGGGAAACCGGTAGTACCACACGACCCGTCCGCCGTTGTCGATCACGAGCCCGTACGCGCCGGCGGCGAAGACGACGTATCCCGGCGACGGATCGGAGCCGGCGGCCGTGTAGGCCGGCAGATCGGACGGCAACGGATTGGTGGTGAACTCCAGGGAGTCGCCGGCGGTGCTCGTGTCCTCTCCGTAGGCGACGACCCGCAGGACGTAGCGGCGGTCCGGGAGGAGCCCCAGCACTGGGACGTCGACTGAGCCGCCGCTGATCGCGACTGCCGCGGACGCGCTGTCGGCGGTCACGGCGGTGCCGGCGAGGTGGAACCGCACCACGACACTGTCCGCGTTCCGGGCGCTGACGGAGACCACCGCGCTCAGGACGTTCGTGGGATTCGCCGCCGCCGCTGCGGCGTCGATCACGGGAACGGTCCGCACGCTCATCGGCGAAGGCTCGTTCCCGCAAGCCGCCAGGAGGGCCGCTGCCGCAGTGCCGACGCGCGCCCGCATGCGGTGCCTCACGGCCGCCACGCCGGATTGACCCCGGGAGTCCCCGTGAGGACGATCACGTTCGTGCCGTCGGCTCGAACGAGCGCGATCACGGGCGTCGAGCAGCCGGAATAGTAGTAGTAGTCGCAGGCGGCGGTGGTGAACGCGATCCTCCGTCCATCGGGCGACCAGGCCGGATCGTTCTGATCGTCGCTGCCCGAGACGAGCGCCGTGGCCGCCGAGCCATCCGCGCGCATGACGATCAGATCGTGGTCGCAGGAGTAGGAATCGCAGGTGCGGCGCGCGAACACGATCTTGGCGCCATCGGGCGACCAGGCGGGCTCCAGGTCCGTGAGGCCACCGGTCGTGAGCGCCACGACTCCGGAGCCGTCCGCATTCATGACCGCGATGTGCCCCTGGCAGCCGCCGTAGTCACAGCCGCCACGCGTGAACGCGATCTGGCGCCCGTCGGGCGACCATGCCGGGTCGGCGTCGTAGCCGGGATCGCTGGTGAGCCGGACGGGGTTCGTGCCATCGCCGTTCATCACGTAGATCTCGGCGTTGCCGTCGCGCTGGCTCACGAACGCGATCTTCGCGCCGTCGGGAGACCAGGCCGGCGCGAAGTCCGAAACCGTATTGCTCGTGAGCCGGACCGGGCCCGAGCCGTCGGCGTTCATCACGTAGATCTCGGCGTTACCGTCTCGCTCGGTAAGGAACGCGATCCTGGTGCCGTCTGGCGACCACGCGGGCTCCGCATCGCGTGCCGCATTGGTCGTGAGCCGCGTGAGGCTCGTGCCGTTGGACTTGATGGTGTAGATCTCCTCGTTGCCGCTGGCGCTGCTCGCGAAGGCGATCGGACCGGCCGCGACGCACGCGATGTCGAACGCGACGGCCGCCGTTCCGCCGCTCGGGACCGGCACCGCTCGGGGATTGGCCCCCGTGACGTCGCAGTTTCCCGCCACACCCCCGAGCTGAACGCTGTAGTCGCCCGGGGGCAGGTTGGGCATCGTGAGCGTGGCGTTGGGGGTGAGGACCGCGCTGGTATCCAGCGCGGTACTGTGCGCGCGGACTGTGTAACCGTCCGGATCGGGGTCCGCACCCGTAGTCGTCACGCTGAGCTGCAAGCTGCCCGTGAGCTGGCAGCTGACGGCGAAAGTCAGGTTCACGATATCGGAAGGCGGCACCCGTACTGTACGCGTGTTTCCCCCGTCGACCGTGCAGTTCCTGGCCACACCACCCAGCGTGAGGACATAGTCACCCATGGGCACGCGCGTGATTGTGGCGACGCCGTTCACGGGCACGGGGACCTGCGATTGGTAGGAGCAGTAGTAGTAGTCGCAACCGCTCTCCACGAACACCGTGTAGCCGTCGGGGTCGACGTTGGCTCCGGGCGTCACCGTGGTGACCGTGGAGACTTTGATCGTGCCCAGCGACGAGACGCAGGCGAGGTGGAACGTCGTGCGAGCTGTGTCCCGGGTGAGCCCCCCGATGCTGACGTGCACGGTCGCAGGGTTTACGTCGTTGAGAGTACAGTTGTCGGCGATGTCCGAGAGCGTGACTGTATGGTCTCCCTCGGCGACGCCCTCGAAGGTGATGAAGCCGTTGGCGGCGAGGGCCCGCACTGCACCACCGTCGATCTTCACGCCGTAGCCGCTGGGATCGACATCGATGCCGCTGGTCGCGGCCCTGACGGATACGGCACCCGTGGTCGCCGTGCAGGATACGGCGAATGGGACTAGGAGGACCTGACCTGCGGCGATGGTGACGGTACGAGGGTGCGGGGCGGCGACGGTGCAATTCGCGGCGACCTCGCCCAGAGCCAGGAGATGGCCGTCGGCGCTCAGGCGTGTGATGGCGATGGAGCCGTTGACGCCGACCACGGCCGCAAGCGAGCCGTCCAAGAACACCGTGTAGCCGTCGGCGTCGCGGTCGGCGCCGGTGGTCGCCGTCGTGATCTGCACGCCGGTCGCGACGCAGCTGACCGCGATCGCAACTTTGGTCGTGTCGCCTGCCCTCACAGAGAGCTGGCCGATCTCGGCCTGGCTGGTGTCGGTGCCCGGCACGTGGTGGCCCGCGACGCAGTTGGGCGCCACATCACGCAGTCGCACCGCGTGAGGCCCCGTGGCCAAGCCGGCGAATACGACGGTATCATTCGCGCTCACGGTCTGCTCGCGGTCGTCCACCGTGACGATGTAGCCGTCGAGGTCGGGATCCCCGCCGGTCGTGACCACGGTTATCCGCAGGGCGCCAGTGGTGGGAGACGTCGCGTCGTTCCCACAGGCTGCGGCCGTGAGCGCCAGGGCGAGGCCGAGCCACAGCGGTGTCGCTGGAATGCGCATGGGTGTACCTCCCACCCACACGCTCGTCCCGCGCGGTCAATTTCCACCCAACTGGCGGGCCCGCCGGGCCAAGTCATTCCTCCGCTCCTCCGCTCAGCGTCCACCGGCCGGCGATTCTCCGCACGCACACGCCGGCCGACAGCGTGAGGGTCTCGAACTGCTCGGAGCGAGCCGCGGATTGCGGGAACTCGAAGCGCTCCACGCGGTAGCCGAGCCGGACGAGGGCGACGGAAAGACCAACCTCGCTGCCCAGACCGCCGGAGGGTCGGGGCTCGCCGCCGGCGGCGCTGAGGATGGGGAGATACGCGATGCTCGCGAACGCGCGCACCGCCGGGTGGCCGAGATCGTGCGATCCGCTGACTGCCACGGCCAGCATGTTCCACCGCTGGTAGCCCGCCGCCGAGCGGAAGGCCCGGGCGACGTAGCGGAGCTCGGGTCCTACGCCGGCGCGGGACCTGTAGCGCGCGCTCAGCGATACCTCACCGACATCGCGGTCGAGCACCGGGCTGCCGCCCGCCGGCGACAAGCTGCCCCGCGTGCCTTCCGCGGACCACGTCCACGGTCCGACGTGGACGCCGACTTCCACGCCGCCCCACCAGCCGTTCACCCGCTCGAGTCCCCCGGCGACGCGCACGCTGTTTCGCGGCGCTCCAATGACGGCTCGAGCCGTGACGGTCTGGCCCGCGAGACTCGACGCCCACGCGAGCGCACCGCACAGCCGCAGGGCAACGCGCAGCGCGGGGGCAGTTGCCTTCACGGCGTCACCGTCGTGCGAACGCGCAGGGGCGTGCGGCGCAGCTTCAATGCGTTCTGCGCCGCGATAATGCGGTTGCGCGCTTCCCACTGGGTGCGCAGCACCTCGTTGTAGCGGGCGTTTTCGCGAATTGGGACCGTGGGTCGCGTGACAGCGATCTTGGCGATCGTGATCGAGCCGCCGATCAGACTGGCGGCGAACGGTACCGACCGACCGCTGAGATCCCCCTTGTTAATGATCACGGGCACGAGCGCAGCGAGCGCGCCCAGACCCACCCCCTGCAAGACGGTCCGAGGCGACAGGCGCCCTCTCATGGTCTCCGGCCGGAAGGCGGCGGCGGCGAGCGGCGCAGCGTGCGCAGCGGTATCCGCCGACAGACGCTCGATGCTCAGCGTCACGACATCGCGCGCGCCGCCGCCGGGAAGGACCATTTCCGCTTCGATTTTGTAGACCCCCGGCGGCAACGGCGCGCTGTCGGCAGCCGTGAGGGGAATGCGGGTCACGGCAAAGCTCTCGACGGAGCCGGCCGCCACCAACGAATCGCGCGACCGAGGGGTCGTGAGCCGCAGGTACAGGCGCACCTCACCCGGTTGCCCGACCGCGATTCTCACGGGCAGGAGATCGCGGACAGGCACCATCACCGTGTCTTGCGGTGCCTGAATCGAGATGGCCGGGGTCTCGCGGCGTACCTGCTGGTACGTCGCCCACAGCTCGGGATTGAAGAGGTCGCCCGGGGGCATGTAAAACGGGTCGATCTCGACCATGCGATGGAGACACGCGCGTGCGGAATCCCGGGCGTGGAGCGACCAGGTCGCCTCCGCCAGCCGCGCCAGGGCGACGGCCCGGGCCGTTGCCCCGGCGGACGCCTGCCGCGACGGGAGGAAGAGCTGAAGCATCTCCACACCGCCCTCGATGTCGCCCGCGTCCAGGGCACTCAGCGCGTTGTCCAGGCGAGCCTCGCCCACGGTGTCCCGCCGTGCGATCCAGGAGAGCCGGACCGGTCGACGCTCCGCCACCACGATCGCCGTATCGGTGGTCGGGCCGGCGTCGCGCTCCAGGCGGACGGTATGGCTTCCCGGCAGGAGCCGGTGGGCCGTTACGCTGGTGTAGCCGATCCGCTGGCCGTCGACGAACACGGTTCCCCAGGGCCGCGCGCTGACGTACAGCAGGCCCGCGGTCTCGGGAAGGAGGGACACCCGGACGAGCGTTTCGACCCCCGGCAAGAGTTCGATCGTGAGACGGGTGGGCAGGTAGCCGGGGGCCGAGACCACCACTTCGTAGCTTCCCGGGGGCAGGGTGCGGGATTCGCCACCCCGCAAGAACTGGTCGGCGCCGATTCGCGCGGTGATCGGGATGCTCGCGGCGCTCAACCGAACCGTGCCGGTCTCGGTGGCCCGGAATTTCGCCGGCCAGCGGAACTCGGTGTGCGAAACGAATCCGTCCTGGGGTGTGGCGTCGACGAACGCGCGGGCCGCTCGCGCCGCGCGCAGGACGGCAGGAGGGACGACTTCCTCGTCGACTGCGAAATCGGGCGCTAGTCGCGTCGCCCACCGCAGCCAGGTGGCGGCCAGCGAATCCTGCCGCAACACCAGCAGCACGTCGGCGAGGCGTTCCACTCCCAGGACCCAGGGTCGATCTCGGGCTCCCGACGCCGGGTCGAGACCGAGGCTGAGCAGCGGTACGGCGCGCTGATAATCCGCGAGCAGGTAACTGTCGGTGCCGGCTGCGAGCGCCTGTCGTCCGGCCTGTGCCCGGACTGACGTCGCGACGCACGTGAGGACGATCAGCGGCGCGTAACGCTTCATGGTGCCCGCCGCATCTCGATCTCGATCACGTTCGCCCCGGCCCGGAGCGTGAGCGTCGTGTCGAGCGGCACGAATCCCGGGCGCTCGAACCGCAGGTTGTGCGTCCCGGGCGGCAGCTCCTCGCGGTGCACTGGACGCTCACCGCGGAGATCACCGTCGACGTAGATCCGTGCCCAGCCGTTGGCGAGGCGGATGATGAGGACGGCCATCGGCGCCTGGGCCCGGGGAGGTGCCGGCGGTCGAGCGGGCGCGCGCCGCGCCGCTGTGCGTTCCGGTGGGGCGCTATCCAACGGCGCTGGTACGGCGGCCCTCGGCGGCGAAAGCGAATCGCTGGCTGCCGAGAGACGTGGGGCTTCGTGAACGCCCCGACGCACCGCGCTCGCTGCGCCGTACAGCACGACGGCCGCCGCCGCGATGCCCGATCCCCACGCGATCAGCCGCTTCCGACGCGGCGCGGCGGGCCTGGGGGCGGCGACTTCGGGAATCCGTCCGGCGAGCGCGTTCACGAACTCCGCGACCGTCGCAAACCGGTCTGGCGGCCGCTTCGCCAGCGCGCGGTCGATCGCCGTGTACGCGTGCTGGGGCAGATCCGGCCGCAGCGCCGCCAGAGGAGGCGGCGGCTCGGTCATGTGCTTGTTGAGGAGCTCGTAGGCGGAGGATGCCTCGAACGGGACGCGACGGCCGAAGCACTGGTACGCCACGACCCCGAGGGAGTACTGGTCCGCGGCGCCCGAGATCTCGCCGCCGATATACTGCTCGGGCGCCATGTAGTACGGCGTGCCGAGCAGGGCCCCCGAGGAGCTGAGCGATCCCTCCTGCAGCTCCTTCGCGATGCCGAAATCGGTGACCGTCACCCGGCCGCGATCGTCGAGCACGATGTTGCCCGGCTTGATGTCACGGTGGATGACGCCGTGCTGGTGGGCGTAGTCGAGCGCGTCGGCGACCTGCTCCAGCACCGCGATCATGTCCTCGAACGCGAAGTGCTCCTGTGCCTTCAGCAGGGTATCGAGGCTCTTGCCCTCGAGGAGCTTCATCGAGTACCACATGAGCTCGCCGCCCGAGCTGACGCGATAGATCGGGATGATGTTTGGGTGGTCGAGGGCGGCGGCGGTTCGCGCTTCGCGCCGGAACCGCTGGGTCGCGGCCTCGCCGAAGGTGAGCGTCGGTGGCAGCACCTTGATGGCGACGCGACGCCGCAGCTGGATCTCGGTGGCCAGGTACACGACGCCCATCCCGCCCCGCGCGATCTCCCGCTCGATCTCGTACTCACCGGCGGTCTCCTCGCGGAGCATGCGCGTCAGCTTGGCGACCCCGGCGTCGTCCAGCGACGCGGTGGCGCCGGACGACGGCTCCTCCAAGTCGGCGCCGCAATTCACGCAGAAGCGGCTGCCGTCGGGGAGCGGGCTCGCGCAGTGGGCGCAGAGCATCGGGGAATACGATACGGCCCCCCCCAATGAGGTGCCAGCAGCCACGAGGTCCTGCACGCAGGTCGTCCCGGTCACCGAGCGGGGCCCCGGCGCCGTCGCAGCGCAGCGGGCGCCGCAGGGGGCGCAAGCGCGAGCGGCGCTGTCGTGCGCCAGGCGGGGTGGCCGGCGCCGGCGTTGGTCGTGAGGCGTCGCAGCCCGGTGCCGTCCCGGTTGATGATGTAGAGGTCCGACTGTGCGCACCCGGAGCACGTGCTGGCGAAGACCAGCTGCGTGCCATCCGGTGACCACGCGGGCGAGGCGTCATATGCGGCAGGGCCCGTCGCGCTCACCGATAGATTCCTGGCGCCCGACCCGTCGGCATTCATGATCCAGATGTCCTGAGGACCGGCCCGCGTGCTCGCGAAGGCGATCTGCGCGCCGTCGGGGGACCAGGCGGGCTCTCCGTCCTCGCCTGGATCGTTGGTCAGCCGGGTTACACCCGACCCGTCGGCGTTCATCACGTAGATCTCGTTGTTGGGGTCCAGGTCGCTCTGAAAGGCGATCTTCGTGCCGTCGGGCGACCAAGCGGGGTTGTAGTCGACGGTGCCCCCGTTCGTGAGTCTCGTGGGGGAACCACCGGTGGCTGGCACAGTGTAGATGCTCCAGCTTCCTGGTGGGTTATTCCACCCGAAGGCAATCGTTTTGCCGTCCGGCGACCAGGCGGGGCCTCCCTTGGACAGATTATCTGACACCGGTTCCGCGCCGAGCGACCCGTCGGCCCACTTCACATCGATCGACCAGGCGTTGTCGTAGTAGTAGCTGACGTAGTGAGCCGCGTAGGCCAATCTGGCGCCATCCGCGGACCACGCCGGGTCCTGCACCAGGTATGTGTCGTAGTAGTAGTCGCTGTAGCTCCCGATCAAGACGGTCCTGAGCGTGCCGTCGGTGCGAATCAGCTCGATGCCCGCGGGCGAGTCGAACGCGATCAGCCGCTGTGGCGCGCCGCTGACGAGGACGGTCGCGGTGTCCTGCTGCCCGCCGCTGATGGGCTGGGCGAAGACAGTCGTTCGGCCGTCGCCGTGCGCCGTGACGAGGCCGTCCGCGTCCACCGACGCCACGAGCCCGAGCCGGCTGCCCCACGAGAACCGCGTCCCGGCGGCAGGCACGGGATGGCCGTTCCTGTCGACGCCCACGGCTGTCAGCTGCCCGCTCGCACCGTCCCCGGTGAGCGACAGGGAGTCTTCAACGATGTTCGCCTTCGCGACCACCTGGCGCACCAGGACGACCGCGGATCCAGACTGCCCCGCACTCGCGGCGGTGATGAGGACCAGACCATTCGCGCGCGCCCGCACGAGCCCGGTCTGATCCACGGTGGCGATCGTGGGGTCGGCCGTCGTCCAGGTGACACTCGGAAGGTCGGGAATCTTGATTGAGGCGCTGTCGAGCGCCTGGGCGACGAAGCGGCTGGAATCGTCGATCGCGGTGAGCGTATCCAGGCCCGGGTTGACCACCACGAAGGCGAGGACCTGCTTGAGGACTAGCGTCGCCGTGTCCGCCGCAGGGCCGACCTGGGCGATGATCTTGGTGGTGCCGGCGCTCCGGGCGATCGCCAGTCCCTGGGCGTCAACCGTCGCCACGGCGGGATTGGTACTCCGCCACAGGATCTTGACCGGGAGCATCCGGGACGCGGTGGAGTCGTACGCGAACGCCTGAAACTGCCTGTCCCGACCGGAGGTGCGGAGCGTATCGACCTTGGGCGACACCTGCACCCGGGCCGCGGCCTGCACGACCGTCAGGTTGATGGGCCCGGTGACGCCGTCGGCCTCGGCGGTGATCAACGTGTTTCCTTCGTCCACCGCCGTCACGAGCCCCGCGCTCGAGATCGTGGCGACGGCGGGGCGACTGCTCGTCCAGCTGAAGGTCACGCCCGGCACCGGACGGTACCCCTCGTCCGAGGCGTAGGCGGTGAGCTGGGCCTTTTGGTCCAGCTTGGTCAGAATTCGCGTGGCAGCGTCGATGCTCACGTGAGAAACGACCACCTGGACGTCGAACGTCGTGTCCGGCGCTCCCAGCGCCGTCTCCAGGACGACCCGGACGGGGGCCGTGCCGCGTGCAACGCCTTGGAGGCCCCGCCTGCTCGAGTCCACCCGCACGATGTTCGCGTTGCTGCTTTCGAGACGGTACCGCGGATTGTTGAGCGGCGTGCCGTCGGCCGTGGCGGTGATCCGGGGAAACGCGGCGTACCCGCGGATCGTGGAGTCTGGTGTCCCGATGGGGACACGATACGGCTGGTTGAACAGGAAGTCGTAGACGATACGATTCGACGGCTCCCCTGGCAGCACGCAGGTCGCGAGGAGCAGGGTGACGGCGAGACAGAAAGGCCTCATCGGGCGGAAGCCTAGGCCCACACGCCCACGCCCCGGCCAAGCAACGGGAGCGACTCGACAAGTCATTGCGTCGCCTCGGGCTAGCGAGAGTCGAGCTGCTGGCGCAGCGGCGCCAGCTGGGTCAGTCGCTCCGCTGTTGCTCCGGCCGCTCGCTCGGCTATCCGTACCGCCGCAGCCGCCGTGCGCCGCGCCCCGAGCGCCAGCGCCTGCTCCGCCACCTGCCGTGCGGCGTCGAACGCCTCAGGGTCCTGCTCCGTGGCCAGGAGCCGCGCCCGCAGCAGCCGAGCGTTGATCTCGTCGCGGGCGGCGAGGGCCGTGATGTAGCGCTCTCGCAGTCTGCGCCGGCCCCCTGCCAGAATGCATTCGCTTTCGATCACCGCGGGGAGGAGCTGCCCGTTGAAGGCGTACCGCGCACCGGTGAACACGACGAATCGCTCGCGCTCGAGCCGGTCGAGCGCGGCGTCGATCCGCGCGGCGGGCAACCCCAGCACCTCCGTGATGAGCGTGGGGTCGAGGACTTCACCCGCCACGCTGGCCGCCCGCAGCACGGCGAGGCCGTCTTCATCGAGTCGCGCCACCCGCGCCGTGATCGCGCTGCGGACCACCGCGGAGATGCGGACGGGGAAGGTGGAGTCGTACGTGGCACCCGGGCGCGGCCACCCTGCCGTCCCGCGGTGCCGGGGAGCCGCTTCGCCCAGGTCGCGCAGCAGCGTCACCGCGAGCAGCGGGTTCCCTCCCGACTCCTGCGCCACGCGTCGCGCCAGGCGCTCGCGGTCGTCCTTGACGGTGCACCACGACGCCATCGCTTCGGTGAGGGCCAGGATCTCGTCGGCCGCCAGCGGCTCGAGATGAACGAGCGCACCGCGGAGCTCCCGCCCCACGCTTCCCGTGAGCGCCTGCAGCTCGGGCGAAGACTCCGCCCCCGGCTCGAGCGTCAGCACGAGCGCGAGCGGGGCGCGGCGCTCCCGGGCCCAGGCCGCGCGCAGCGCGGCGAGCGTCGCCCCGTCCGCCCATTGGGCATCGTCGATCAACACCGCCACCGGCTGCTCATCACCGACGGCGTGGAGGAACGAGGCCAGGGCATCGGATACCTGGGCCACATCGCGGGCTTCGAGCGGCTGGACCCGAGCGGCGAGCTCCGGGACGAGCCCCGCGAGAACCCGCAGGCCGAGATGATCCGTGGCGGGGATCCCCGGTGCCTCGAGCAGCCCGCCGCGCATCAGCCCGCGGAGCGTACTCCACGGCGCGTCGTGATCGCTCTCGAGGATCCGCGCCGTTGCCACCGTGGCGCCGGCGAGGGCCAGTCGCTCGGCGCACGCGTCCAGCAGGCGCGTGCGCCCCGAGCCGGGCTCGCCGGCGATCACCAGACACGCCGAGCCGTCGCGCGGCACGCGCTCGAGCTCCGCGAACAGCCGCGCGTGTGCGTCGCGCCGGCCGATGAGGGGCGGCTCGCGGTCGGGGTGCCGCCCGCGGGGTCGCTGCCACCGGTTCTCCCGGATGCGCGCGGCCAGGGCGGTCAGTTGGGGACTGGGCCGGCCGCCGAGGTCACGGTTCAGCCGCTCTGCGAATTCCTGATACAGCGCCACGCCGCTCGCGGGATCGCCGTCGAGCGCGGCGCTGCGCATCGCGAGGGACAGGGCGGCGTCGCTATAGGGATCGAGCGCGAGGGCGCGCCGGGCCAGTGCCCGGGCCTCGACGTACCGGTTGACGGCGAGCTGCTCCTCCGCCCGTGCGACGACCAGCCGCCGCGCCGCCTCTCGCAGCCGCGACCGCTCCGCCTCCATCCACGCGTCGAAGGCCGGTGCATCGTCGACGTGGAATCCCTCGAGGAAGTCGCCGCGCACGAGCTCCAGAGCGCGCAGCTGGCCGTTGGCGCAGAGCGACTCGAACTCGCGCAGGTCCAGCTCCAGTCCGTCCGTGCTCAACTGCAGTCCGTCCCCTCGGTTCAGCAAGCGCCCTTCGCCCAGCGCGGTGCGGAGGCGCCGGACGGCTTCATTCAGGGAGCGACGGGCTTTGTCGTCCGGGCTTTCGGCCCACAGGAGGCCGACGAGGTGAGCGCGCGCGCGCGTCGTGTCGGGCGAGAGTGCGAGGTAGACGAGGAGCGCGAGGTGCTTGCGCCAGACCACGTCCGGCGGCGCATCATGGCCGTCCACCCGGACCGAGGGCGGGCCGAGACACCGAAGGGCAAGCGGCATGAGGGTTTCGGACATGGGAGCCCCCCCTCAGCCGGTTTCGCGATTCGCTCCGCCCGAGGCATGGGCGAGCCGCACGATATCGCGCCTCGGGGTTCACAGCATCTGAGTACCGTTGCAATCTTCACCTGCCAGCGCACCTGTCAAGAAACGCGTAGTCACACACCCATCGGAAGACGCACGATGACGACCGACGTGCAGCGCCGGCCCTCGCTCGTCGCGGTGATCGTCGTCGACCCCTTGGCGTGCGCCGTCACGAGTCCCGTAGCCGACACCGTTCCCACGCTCGGATCACCGTGCGCCCACGTGACCTCCCGCCCCGGGAGGACGTGGCCGTCGGCATCCCAGGTCGCCGCCGTCAGCTGCACGGTCGCGCCGACCACGAGCTCCGTGATCTCGGGCACGATCGTCACGTCTGCGACGGGCTGGGGGGGTGAGGTCGACGTGCACCCCACGAGCAGCAGGGCCGAGGTGAGGAGTGGAATCAGTCTACGGGTGGACGGGGCGGTCATAAGGCCTCCTGCGCGATAGCGTCGTGCCGCGTTCGGACAGGGAACCGCCGCACCAAAGACGAAAACCGGCCGAGCGGGTTCCCCCCTCAGCCGGTTTCGCGATTCGCTCCCCCCGAGGCATTGGCGAGCCGCACGACATCGCGCCTCGGGGTTCACAGCATCTGAGTTCGTTTCAATCTGCACCCGCACGGACCGGTGTCAAGCGCGTCCAGCGACCGGTCCTCCACGCCCGTCACTCGTTCCCGCTCGGGGTGCGTGTGGCCATCCAGAGGTCGTTGCCGCCGGATCCCCCGAGCCGGTTGGAAGCGAAGATGAGGGTCCGCCCATCCCATGAGAGGCTTGGCGTGACGTCGTCGGATGGCGAGTTCAGTGGCGCGCCCAGGTCCACCGGGGGGGACCACGGGTCGCGGACGGTCTGCCGGGTGGACACCCACAGATCGACCCCGCCCAGTCCGCCCCCGCGGGGCGACCAGAACATCAGCTCTCGGCCATCAGCGCGGATCGTGACGGCGGCGTCGTTGGCGCTCGGGTCGCTGAGCTCGACGACGAGCTGGGCAGGCCCCAGGGTCTGCCCGTCGCGTGTCACGGACGCTACGTAGATGTCCGCCTGGTTCTGCGCCAGAGCGCCCCGATTGAAGTACAGGTTCGCCGATCCGTCTTCCGCGTTCTGCAGGTACATCGGCGCCTGTTCTGCTGCCGCGGTGTTCACACCGGGGCCCAGTGGCACCGGGTCCTCCCAGGCGAAGTCGTCGTTGGGGTCGGCTCGATGCGACACGAAGATGTCGGTCGCGCCACCTCCTCTATTGCTCGCGAAAAAGAGCAGGTGGCCGTCGCGGGACAGGTTGGGTGCGAAATCAGCGCCCGCAGTGTTGATCGGCGGGCCCAGGTTCACGGGGGCCTGCCAGGCGCATGCGAGGTCGTCCGGATCGGTGCAGGCGCGCTGTGACACCCAGATGTCGAGTGGCCCGGATCCGCCGGGTCGGTTCGAGGAGAAGTAGAGGCTGAGACCGTCTCGCGCGAGCGTAGCGTTCTGCTCGTTGGCGGACGAGTTGACCACGGGACCGAGATTGACGGGCTCGGACCACTCTGAGTTGGTGAAGGACATGGCCCGCAGCTTGGGCGCGGCCGGATGGGAGTTCGATCCGCACCCGAGCAGCAGGGCGAGCGGAGCAAGCGACGTCAGATGGGCGATGAATGCGATTCTCATGGAACCTCCTTCCGTGTCGGACTAGTTGATGAGCCCCAGCGCGCGGTTGAGGCGCCAATGAATCTCTGGAGTGTCATGGATGTCTCGTGCCCTACCGCGCCGCCGCCAGCAGATAGATTGCGGCCGCGAGAATGAGCGGCGCCGAGTACACCCCCGGCATGGCTTTCCTCATGTAGATCGACCCGCCCAGGTGCAGCAGGCCGTTGCCCGCCATCACGATCCCGAACACGTACGCCGCCGGTCGCATCCCGGCCTCCCCGCGGAACGCCGCCGGTGACAGCGCTAACAGGAGCACCGTCACCCCGATCAGCCCGCCCAGCCAGACGGGGAACGTGAAGGTCGGGAGTGGTAGGAAGGGAAACCGTGCTCGGATGGCCCGGACGGCGGGATTGTAAACGGACAGAAAATCGGTCAGCGCTTCATCCGCCACGTGAATCGCCAACGCGACGCACAGCGCGAGCCACGCAAGGCCGAAGTGAACCACGGCCGCTTATTGCGGGCGCGGCACGACGTTTTTCACCACCCTGCCCCCCTTCATCACGAACACGACTCGCCGCAGCGCCGTGATGTCTTCCGCCGGGTTGCCGTCGATCCCGATCAGGTCGGCCTCGAGCCCGGGGGCGATCGCGCCGATGGTGTCCGCCAGCGCGAGCGACCGGGCTGCGAGGGACGTTGCGGACACGATCGCGTCCATCGGCGGCTGCCCGCCGACCTGCACCCGATAGATCAGCTCTTCCCAGTTCTTCCCGAAGGCGCCAGCGACCGCGTCCGTGCCGAACACCACGCGCAGGTTGGGGCGGCGCAGCGCCTGCTTGAACACGGCGAGTACCAGGGGGACGGCCCGATGCATGTGCGCGAACCCCTCCTCGGTGTAGTTCTCCATGCCGAGGAAGCGCGCCTTGTTGTCGAAATAGTTCTGGAACACGAGATACAGGTTCGGGTCGAAGAACGTCCCTCGCTCGGCCATGAGGTCGAGCGTCGCCTCGTCGAGCAGCACGCCGTGCTCGATCGACGTCGCCCCGGCGAGCACGGCGCGGCGCGCCGCCTCCGCGGCGTGCGCGTGCACCACGCAGCGCCGCCCGTTCGCCTTGGCTTCGCCACACGCCGCCCGCAGCTCGTCTTCCGACAACGTAGGCCCGCCGCCCTCGCGGATGCTCTTCGACCCGAGGATCTTGATCACGTCCGCACCGCCGGCGACCCGCTGCCGCACGGCACGCCGCAGCCCGTCGGCGTCGCCGTCTGCGGGCGTGATCCAGTCGAGCGACGTGATCACCCGGGGCCCGGGGATCGTGCCGCGCGCGATCGCGTCACGCAGCTCGCGGTCGAGATTCGAGCCGATGCTCTGGAGGGTCGTGATTCCCGCCATCAGGGCGCGGTAGGCGTTCTCCTCCGTGTACAGCACCGTCTGCTCGAGCGGCTCCCGTCCGCCAGGGTCGTTGTGCGCCCGTCCGTTGGCGTCGAAATGCGACGTGAGATGCACGTGCGTGTCGACGCCGCCGGGCATGATGGTCAGGGTGGGGAAATCGTACGTCACCGTAGTGAGCGCGGGGTCGAGGCGCACGATGCGTGAGCCGGCGATCACGATCGTGGTATTGCGCGCCACGCCGCCGCGCCCGTCGAGCAGCGTCCCGGCGCGGATCGAGATCAGCGGCGCCTGGCCCTGGGCCAGGGAGGAGAGGGTGAGGACGGCCGCTAGCAGCACCGTACGCCGTCGCCTTTCGACGCGAAGAACTCCGCGACGTACTCCCGCTCGCCGAGGGTCGGCGGATGGCCCGCCGTCCGGCAATGGTCGAGATACGCCTCGTAGTCGGGCGCGCCGATCATCTGCCGCACCACGCGGGCTAGCCGCGTGGGGAGGGGTAGGGCCGCATCCCGCATCGCGCATCCCGCATCTCGTTCAGTCCCCCGCGGCATACCCGGTCTCCACAAACGGTGCCTCATGTACCACGGCCATCTTGCGACGCGACAGCACCAGCCACCATTCCCGGAGCGACGTCACGATCAGGATCGTCACGACGGACATGAACAACAGTGCCACGAAGGTATTCAGCCGGTCGTTGAAGATTAGCCGTCCGGCGTGGGGGTCGGTCGCCCCCGTGAGCGACGCGGCGTGCGCCAGGAAGCCGAGCCGCGGATCGGCCGAGAACACTTTCTGCCAGCCGGCCGTCATCGTGATGGTCACGAGCCAGGTGAGCGGCGCGGCCGTGACCCACGCGTACCGCGCCCGCCCCATCTTGATGAGAATCGTGGTGCCGACGCACAACGCAACGGCCGCCAGTAATTGATTCGAGATCCCGAACAGCGGCCATAACGAGTTGATCCCGCCCAGCGGATCCACCACACCCTGATAGAGGAAGTATCCCCATCCCGCCACGACCAGCGCGCTCGAGGCGATCACGCTCGGATACCACGACGTCTCCCCGAACCGCGGCCACACGTGGCCGGCGATCTCCTGCAGCATGAACCGGCCCACGCGGGTCCCGGTGTCGATGGTGGTGAGGATGAACAGGGCTTCGAACATGATGGCGAAGTGGTACCACAAGGCGTCGAGGGTCTTTCCACCGAGCGCGCTGCTCGCGCCCGCGAATATCTGGGCCATCCCGACGGCGAGGGACGGCGCGCCCCCCGAGCGGGCCAGAAGCGTAGTCTCGCCCATCCGCGCCGCCAGCTCGCGCATGAAGTCGGGGGTCACCACGAATCCCGCCTGCCCCAGCACCTGCGACGCCTGCGCCAGCGCCGCGGGCGTCGTGTTCATTGCGAAGTAGACGCCGGGGTCGAGCGTGCAGGCCGCGATCATCGCCATCACGCCCACGAACGACTCCATCAGCATGCCGCCGTATCCGATGAGCCGGGCGTCGGCCTCGCGGGCGATCATCTTGGGCGTGGTGCCGGATGCCACGAGCGAGTGGAAGCCCGAGATCGCCCCGCACGCGATCGTGATGAACGCGAACGGAAACAGCTTCCCCGCGAACACCGGACCCTCTCCCAGCGTGGCGAACGGCGTGAGCGCCGGCATCCGGAGCGGCGGGAGAATCACGAGGATCGCGACCGCGAGCACGACGATGGTCGTGATCTTCAAGAACGTCGACAGGTAATCGCGCGGGCACAACAGCATCCAGACCGGCAGGACCGAAGCGATGAACCCGTAGGCCACCATCATCCACGTGAGCGCCGTGGCGCTGTGGGTGAACAGCGGGGCGACATGTGGCTGGCCCGCCACCCACCCCCCCGCCACGAGCGCGCCGGCCAGCAAGACGGCCCCCACGGCCGACGCCTCCCCCACCTTTCCCGGCCGCCACCGCTTCATCCACCACCCCATCAGCAGCGCGATCGGAATGGTGCAGACGATGGTGAACAGCCCCCAGGGCGACGCCTTCAGCGCATTCACGACGATGAGCGCGAGCACGGCGAGCAGGATGATCATGATGAAGAGCACGGCGAGCATCGCCGTCGCGCCCGCCGCCGGGTTTACCTCTTCTTTCGCCATCTGACCCAGCGATTTGCCGTCCCGGCGCAGCGAGCAGAACAGGATGACGAAGTCCTGCACCGCGCCTCCCACCACCACGCCGATCACCAGCCACAGCGTTCCAGGCAGGAAGCCGAATTGGGCGGCGAGCACGGGACCGACCAGGGGACCCGCACCCGCGATGGCGGCGAAGTGGTGTCCGTACAGCACCCACTTGTCGGTCGGCACGTAGTCCCGCCCGTTGTTGAACCGCTCGGCTGGGGTGGCTCGCCGGTCGTCCAGGCCGAACACGCGGGTGGCGAGGAACCTGCTATAGAACCGGTACCCGACGGCGTAGGTGCAGAGGGCGGCGGTGAGGAGCCAGGCGGCGTTCACCGTCTCTCCCCGCGACAGCGCGAGCACGCCGAACGCGGCGGCGCCGAGCGCGGAGATCCCGCCCCAGGCGAGCACCGAGCCGAGCCGTTTCATGGCGCCTAAGTTACGCCGCGCCTTGCCGATGTTCAATTTCGAACATAAGTTCGAAATCTTGGCACCCACTTCCTCCTGGATCACGGCACCCCGCGGGGTGACGCAGGTCGGGGCGCCCGTGACCGAGCCGCGTCCCGACCCCCAGCGCCTGGCGGAGACCGTGCACGGCCGCGTCGCCCTGGTCACGGGCGGCGCGACCGGCCTCGGCCGGGCTACGGCGCTCGAGTTCGCCCAGCAGGGCACCGCGGTCGCGATCAACTACGTGGACCTGCCCGACCGCGATGTGGCGGCACAGGCACTGCTCACCGAGACCGCCCTTCGCGCCCTCGGCGTGCCCGTGTACTGCGCGCGCTGCGACGTTCGCAACCGCGACGAAGTGGAGAAGTTCGTCACCACGGTGCGGGAGCGCCTGGGCGGCGTCCACTTTCTGGTCAACAATGCGGGCGTGGCACACGACGGCGCGCTGTGGCGGCTCACCCCCGAGGCATGGCAGGAGGTGATGGACACCAACGTCACGGGCGCCTTCAACTGTATCCAGGCGGTGGCCGGCCCGATGCGTGCCCAGCGCTACGGCAAGATCGTAAACATCGCCAGCCATCAGGCGTTCCGGCCCGGCTTCGGTATCGCGAACTACGCCGCCAGCAAGGCCGCCCTGATCGGACTCACGCGGTCGGCCGCGGTGGACCTCGGGCCCTCCAACGTCAACGTCAACGCCGTCGCCCCGGGGTTCGTGAAGACGGAACTCTTGTCGACCCTGCCGCGCGAGGTGCTCGAGCGCGCCGAGCACGAATCGGTGCTGGGGCGGGTAGCGGAGCCGGAGGACGTGGCGCGGGTGATCGTTTTCCTGTGCGGCGAGGCGGCGCGCCACATCACGGGACAGGTGATCGTGGTGGACGGCGGTCTGACGCTCGCTTCTTGAAAATCCGCGGCGCGCACACGATATTGCGCGCCGTGACTAATCCTTTGCAAATCAAAAGCTTAGTGCGTGGTGTGTGGTACGTGGTAACCTTCGCTGCGCTCGCGGCGTGCCCCCACAAGTCCGAGACACTCACTCCCGAACCCACGGCGCCGCTCCCCACGGCGGGGATCGCCGCCCAACCGGTCGCCGTGCTGCCGCTCACGCTGATCGCGGCGGAGGACTCGCTGCACTGGGAGGCGCTCCTGGGCGAACGCCGGGCGGCGCTCGCGAAGAGCGACAGCATCATCGGCACGCTGCTCAAGGCGCGGGCCCCGGAGGTGACCTGGATGCTGCCGGACGAGCTGCGGCGCGCGGCGCGCCGGGCGCCGGGAATCGCCCCCGCTCCCGATCAGATGGGCTCGGCCATCCTGTTCCACCCGACCAAGCAGCAGCCCGAAATGGTGCCCGACCCGCTGCGCGGCGAGCTGCGCACGCTCGCGGCCCTGGTGGGGGGTGGACGCTACGCGCTTGTGCCGGCGGGGCTGACGTATAGGCGGGCGACGGTGCCAGGTGGCGGTCCGGGAAGTGTAGGGGCGCAGCATGCTGCGCCCGTCCCGCATGCCGTGGCCACGGCGGAGCTCACGGTCGTGCTGGTCGACGTGCGCACCGGCCGGGTTGGCTTCCGCACGGTGGCGCGGGGGGAGGGGGATGATCCCTGGACCGCGCTCACGCGTGCGGTGAAGAATCTCACGCCAGGGCTGCCGTGACACGCGAGGCGACCCTGATCGCCGGCGACGGAATCGGGCCGGAGATCACCCAGGTGACCTTGCAGGTGCTCGACGCCCTCGGCGTCGGATTCGACTGGGACGAGCAGTACGGCGGGATGAGTGCGGTGGAGCAGGCCGGGACGCCGCTCCCCGACGCCACGGTGGACTCGATCCGGCGCACCGGCTTGGCGCTGAAGGGCCCGCTGACCACGCCCGTCGGCGACGGCTACCGGTCGGTGAACGTGGCGCTGCGGCAGGAGTTCGAGCTCTACGCCAACGTGCGCCCCGTCAAGTCGATCGTGCCCGGCGGCCGCTACCCCGACGTCGATCTCGTCATCATCCGCGAGAACACCGAGGGGATGTACGTCGGGTTCGACCGGACCTTCAAGGTGGGAAACGATCCCAAGGCGCTCGCCCAGGCCACGTCGGTGATGACGCGCGACGGCTGCCGGCGTATCGTGCGGTACGCGTTCGAGTACGCGCGACAGCACGACCGGCGGAAGGTGACGGTGGTCCACAAGGCGAATATCCTCAAGGCGACCTCGGGGCTGTTCCTCGAGACCGCGAAGCTGATCGCCCAGGAGTACGCGGGACAGATCGCGTCGGACGAGAAGATCGTGGACAACGCGGCAATGCAGCTGGTGATCAACCCGGCGCAGTTCGACGTGATCGTCACGACGAACCTGTTCGGCGACATCCTGTCCGATGAGGCGTCGGGTCTCGTGGGCGGGCTCGGCCTTGCGCCGGGGGCGAATATCGGCGAGCACGCGGCCATCTTCGAGGCGGTGCACGGCTCGGCGCCCGACATCGCGGGGCAGGGGATCGCGAACCCCTCGGCCCAGCTGCTCGCGGCGGCGATGATGCTCGATCACGTCGGCGAGCTCGCGGCCGCGAGCCGGCTGCGCCGGGCGCTCGAGACGGCGATCGTGAAGGACAACGTCCGAACCAAGGATCTGGGGGGCAGTGCTTCGACCACTGAGTTCGCCCGGGCTGTGGCCCGCCGGCTCTAGCCACCCGTGCGCACGCTGCGGCCAGCCGACCGCGGGGATCGCCCCGGGAGACCTCTGCGTCCCGTGTACGAGAGACGTCTCGAAAAAGGCGTCACGCATCGGCCGGCTCGTGGCGATCGTCACCACCCTGTTGCTTGCGGGGTATCTAACGCTCACTCTGAGGACCGTGGCGCCGGCGTCGCAGACCACGGCGCGTACCGTCGGCGCCGTGACCGCGGTCGCCTGGTACCTGCTGACGTTTCGCATCGTGCAGAGGATCGCGTTCGAATGGCTCAAGTCACGGCGGCCCTAGTCCTGGCAATCGCGGTTGGTGCCGCGCCGCTCGCCGGTCAGACGTCCCTTTCCATTTATAGTGACGGGCGCGTCGTCGTGCGCCGCACGCTGCCCCAGGCCCTCGAGAAGGGGCGTAGCAGTTTCACCCTCAAGCTCGACGGGCTCGATCCGTCCACGCTGTTCTCGCCCGATACAGCCGTGGCGCTCGTGTCGGCGGTGCTTCGTCCTGCGACGGACCGCGCCGCGGCGCTGGCGCGGGCGGTCGGACAGTCGCTGCCGTTCGTCCGGTCGCGGCCGGCTGCCGGGGCGGACACGGTGCGCGCCACGGTCATCCGGACGGAGCCGCCGCAGTACCGGCTGCCGGATGGGCGGTTCCTCCTGTCGGAGCCGGGTGAGCCGCTGTTCCCGGCGGACGTAGTCCGGACGGCGCCCGAGGTGTCGGTAGCGCTCGAGGCCACGCGTGCCCGGCCCCGCACGGAGCTCGCCTACGTGGTCGACGGCGCAGCGCGGTGGCAGGCCGTGTACCAGGCCGTGCTGCTCGGCGTCAGGTGCCAGGTGTCCGGAACGGCCACGATCGGATCACAGTCGCTGCGCGCCGACAGCGCGGACGTCCAGCTCGTCGCGGGATCGATCACCCGGGCACGGCCCGCGCTCCCGCCGCCACAGCCGTTCGCCGCTCGGGCTCTGCAGCTGCAGGCAGCCGTCGTCGGCGGACCGGAGGCGAGCGAAGAAGCGGTCGGCGAGACGCACGTCTACCAGTTGCCCGGCAGGCAATCGCTCGAACCCGGGCTAACGCTCAGCGTCGCGCTCTTCCCGCCGGCGACGGCGCCCTACACGCAGGAGTTCGTCGTCCCCGGGGCGCTGCCGTGGCGCGGGTTCCTCGGCCAGGCGCCGGGCGAGGAGAATCGCGTCCCGGTGGAGGTGTGGTACACGCTCAAGCGCGCCCGCGGCACGCCGTTCGGCGAGCGGCCGCTGCCCGGCGGCATCGTCCAGCTGTATCAGGCCGACTCGGCCGGGCGGCTCCAGCTCGTGGGCGAGGCCCGGACCACCCACACGGCGCCCGGGCGTGACCTGCGCGTCCAGTCGGGTGACGCTTTCGACATCACGGCCGAGCGGGTGCAGACGGACTACGCGCAGGAGCAGCTGGCGCCGCCCAAGCGGGGGGTGGCTCAGCGCCAGCGGATTACGGCCTCCTACAAGGTCACGGTCTCGAACGCGAAGCTCGCGGCGGTGACCGTCGACGTGCGCGAGGCGCGCTTCGGGGTGTGGCGCGTGACCGAAAGCAGCGTGCCGGCCGAGAAGCTCTCCGCCAGCGAGGTCCGGTTCCGGATTCCGGTCCCCGCGAGCGGAGAGGCGACGCTCACCTACACCGTCCAGGCCGAGTCGTGACCGTCCAGCTGCTGCACCTCTCGGACCTCCACTTCGGCGGCCTCGCCGCGCTCGACCAGATCGAGGGGCTCGAGCAGATGCTCCCCGACCTGCGGCCCGACGCGGTGGTGGTCACGGGCGACCTGTCACAGCGGGCGCGCCACGGCGAATTCCAGCGCGCGCGCGCGCTCGTGCAGGCAGCGGCTCGCACGGCTCCGGTCCTCGTGATCCCCGGCAACCACGACGTCGCGTGGTGGACGCGACCGCTCATCCCGTTCGCGAAACAGCCGCTCTACGCCAAGTACGCGCGCTACTTCGGCACGGATCTCACCCCTACGCTGGCACTCCCCGGGGCCCTCATCGCAAGCGCGCTCACGTCGCACGGGGTGGCGTGGGGCTCGCTCACGCTGCGGGTGCGCGACCTCGCCGTGAAGGGGCACCTCCCGAAGCGCGAAGTGGCGCGCGTGCGCGGGCTGTTCGACGCCGCGCCGCGGGAGCAGGCGCGCGTGCTGGTGGTGCACCACAACGTGCTGCGGGGTGACATGTCGAGGCGCATGGGCCTCGCCCGCTGGCGCCAGGCGCAGCGTCGCATCGCGGCGTCGGGCGCCGAGGTCCTGCTCTGCGGGCACGACCACCAGGAGGGAGCGGACCTGCTGGGGGGGCGGGTCGTCGTCTCGACGGCGGGGACGCTGTGCCGGCGCACACGCGGCGGGCGCCCGTCGAGCTTCAACTTCGTCACGATCGACGCGACGGCGGTCCACATCACCTACTTTCGCTGGGACGCCGAGTCGCGCCGCTTTCGGGCGTCGGACACGGCCGCGTTCGCGCGGCCGGGGCGGCAGATGCCGGCGCAAGAGGTCCAAGCGGCCAGTTAACACCGTTCATCGAGGTTCATATGGGAAAGTTTCAGGGCGTCGACTTCTACGATGTCGACAGCCTGCTCTCCGAGGAGGAGCGCGCCGTGCGCGATACCGTGCGCGCCTGGGTGGACGACAACGTCATCCCCGTCATCGGTGAGCACTACCTCGAGGGGCGCTTCCCGAAGCAGCTCGTGCCGCAGATGGCCGAGCTCGGCCTGTTCGGCGCCAACCTGCCGGAGGAGTACGGCTGTGCCGGGCTGAACAACGTCGCCTACGGGCTGATCATGCAGGAGCTCGAGCGCGGGGATTCGGGCGTGCGCTCGTTCGCCTCGGTTCAGGGCGCGCTCGCCATGTATCCCATCTACGCCTTCGGCTCGGACGAGCAAAAGCGGCGCTGGCTCCCGAAGATGGCGTCGGGCGACGTGATCGGCTGCTTCGGGCTCACGGAGCCGGACTACGGATCGAACCCCGCCGGTATGATCACCGTCGCGAAGGAGACGAAGGACGCGTGGGTCCTGAACGGGGCCAAGATGTGGATCACCAACGGGTCCACCGCGCAGCTCGCCATCGTCTGGGCCAAGACCGGCAAACTCGACGACGTGAACTCGATCCGCGGCTTCATCGTCCCGACGAACACCAAGGGCTTTTCGGCCAAGGATCAGAAGGGGAAGCTCAGCCTGCGCGCGAGCGACACGAGCGAGCTGGTGCTGCAGGATGTGTGCGTTCCCAAGGACGCGGTGCTCCCCCAGTCGGGCGGGTTGAAATCACCGCTCATGTGCCTCACCCAGGCACGCTACGGCATCGCGTGGGGAGCGGTGGGCGCCGCGATGGCGTGCTACGACGAGGCGGTCGGCTACGCCAAGAACCGGGCGATGTTCGGGCACCCGATCGGCGGCTTTCAGCTGCAGCAGGCGCGGCTCGCCGAGATGCTCACCGAGATCACCAAGGCGCAGCTCCTGTGCCTGCAGCTCGGGCGGCTGAAGGACCAGGGGAACGCCACGCCGCAACAGGTGTCACTCGCCAAACGGAACAATGTGAGCATCGCGACCGATGTGGCGCGCGAGACGCGCCGCCTCCTCGGCGCGAACGGCATCCTGGCGGAGTACCAGGCGATGCGCCACCTCGCCAACCTCGAGTCGGTCTATACGTACGAGGGGACGCACGATATCCATACGCTCATCTTGGGGCAGGAGATTACGGGGCTGAGTGCGTTCAACTGAGAACGCGGAACGCGAAACGCGGAAGTCGGAACAGTAGGGCAAGGCGTCAGTGCGCTTGTCTTCTGTTCCGCGTTCCGCGTTCCGCCTTCCGCGTTTCCTAGGGGGCGCCCGGCTGCTCTTGCTCCCCCTGTCCGCCGGCGCTCAACAGCCCGACTCTGTTCCCACAGACACCCTCCCTCCCGTCGTCGTCACCGGCGTCCGCCTCCCGACCGTGCGGGAGCTGGCGCGTGGACTCGCGGGGCGCACCGCCTCGCTCGACGCCCAGGACCTGGACGCCCGCGGTGTGCGCTCGCTCGCGGACGCCTTGGAGCAGCTGCCGGGCGTGACGACGTCGGACGAGCTCGGCGCCACCGCACAGCTCGACGTCTCGCTCCGCGGGTTTCAGGTCTCCCCCGTGATCGGGGTGCCGCAGGGGGTGACGGTGTACGTGGACGGCGTGCGCGCCAACGAGCCCGATGCGCACGAGGTGAACTTCGACCTGTTGCCCCTCGAGGACGTGGAACGGGTAGAGGTGGTGTACGGCCCGTCGGTGCTGCTGGGGCGCAACGCGCTCGGCGCTGCGGTGAACCTCGTGACCCGGCGTGGCGCGAGCCCGGCGGCGCGCGAAATCGAAGCGTCGGCCGGAAGCTGGGGACGCTACGAGCTGAAGGCGCGCGCCGGAGCGCGCCACGGCGTGTGGGACTACTACGTCGGCGCGCGCTACGAGCGGGAAGGCGGCTGGCGCGAGGATACCCGCAGCCGGATCGGCACCCTGTTCGCCAAGCTCGGGCTCCTGAACGGGACGTGGGACGCCACCCTCAGCTACTCGGGCGCCGACAACCGGATCTTCCAGGCGGGCAGCCTCCCCGAGAGCGTGGCGGCGGCGAATCCCCGCCGCAACTTCACCGGGGGCGATTACTTCGCTCCGCGGGCACACCTCGTCATCCTCAACGCCCAACGCCTCCTCGGGCGGACGCAGCTCGCGATCAACGCATTCGGACGCTCGCTCTCGAGCGAGCAGTTCAATGCGAACTTCGTCGGGGAAGACTCGCGCCAGCGGAACACGACGCGAATCGGTGGCGGCGCCGTGCAGCTCTCGGGAAGGGTGCCGCTCGGGCGTCGGGAGCTGCGCTGGCTCGCCGGCGCGGACGCGGATTACGGACACGTCGCCGTGCGCATCTTCGCCGTACCGGGCGGCGGCGCAGCTGATTCGCTCACCGAGTCAGTGCGCACCAATCAGGTGGATGCGGGCGTCTTCGCCGGCGCGAACCTCGAGCTCGTGCCACGTCTCACCGCGACGTTCGCGGTGCGCTACGACCGGATCCGCGTGCCGTTCGAGGACCAGATCGATTCGACCCAGAATGGCCTCAACATCTTCCGCCGCCTGTCGCCCCGCGCCGGCCTCACATGGACCGACGGGGCGGGGGCGCACGAGCTCTTCGCATCCGTGAGCCGCGGGTTCCGCGCTCCCGCCGTGGTGGAGCTGGGGTGCGCCGACCCCCAGGCCGCGTGTCCGTTGCCGTTCGCCCTCGGACCCGACCCCGCGCTGAAGCCGGTGGTAGCCACGACGTACGAGCTGGGGTGGCGGGTCCGCGGGCCGTCGGGGAGGGGACGGGTCGACGCCAGCGCGGACGTGTACCGCACCGACGTGCGCGACGACATCTTCTTCATCGCGTCGACCGTTACCGGCGGCTATTTCCAGAACATCGGTGTCACGCGTCGCAGCGGCGTGGAGCTCGCCCTCCAGTGGCGGGGTGTTGTCGGTGCGCGGGCGTACGCCAACTACGGCTACACGCGAGCCAGCTTCGAGACGACTGCGACCCTTGCCACCACGCGCGACCCGGCCGGTGAGACGGTGACGCCGGGAGACGAGCTCCCGATGGTGCCGGGGCACCGCGTGAATGCCGGGCTCGCGGTACCGATCATCCGTTCGCATGCAACCGAGACGCGTGTGGCGCTCTCGGCCGGACTGGACGCCCGCTACGTGGGGCGGCAGTGGCTGCGGGGCGACGAGGCGAACGTCACGCGGCGGCTCGCCGACTATGCCGTCGCCGACCTGTCGCTCACGCTGACCTGGCGCGACTTGGAGCTCCGCGGCGCGGTGGGAAATCTCTTCGACCGACGCTACGTCAGCTTCGGGACCTTTGCAGAGAATCCCACGGTGACGGGTACGCCGATCCAGCGCTGGCTCACGCCCGGGCTGCCGCGGCATGTGCAGGTGAGCCTGAGTACGGATTTCTAGGCGTGGTACGTCGCTACGACGCTTTGTCATACGAAAGGTTGCCAGATGGGATCATGCAGATTTGCTTTCCTGCGCCGAATTGTGATTCACCACTTGCAACGTACAACGTGGCGTCGTAGCGTCGCCTCTTATGAAAATAGCCGTGTGCATCAAGCGCGTTCCTGATAGCGAGACCCGCGTCAAAATCGCCGCCGACGGTAAATCGCTCGACGAAGCGGGCGTCAAATTCATCCTCAACCCCTACGACGAATTCGCCGTCGAAGAAGCCCTGCGGCAGAGGGAAAAGGCGGGGGCGGGAGAAGTCGTCGTCATCGCGCTCGGGCCTCCGGCCGCTCAGGAGACGATCCGCACCGCGCTCGCGATGGGTGCCGATCGCGGCGTCTTGCTGCAGACCCAGGGCCTCCACCCCGACGGCCTCGAAACGGCGAGGGCGCTCGCCGCGGAGCTCAAGGACAACGGGTTCGACTTGATCCTGCTCGGGAAAATGGCGATCGACGATTACAATCATCAGGTCGGTCCGATGGTGGCCGAGCTCCTCGACCTGCCGTGCGTGACGACGGTAGCCCACCTCGAGATCGCAGCGGGCAAGGCGACGGCGGAGCGGGAGATCGAAGGCGGGGTCGAGGTCGTGGAGTTTTCGCTACCGGCCGTGCTCACCACCGACAAGGGACTGAACGAGCCGCGCTATCCCGCGCTCAAAGGTATCATGGCGGCGAAAAAGAAGCCGCTCGAGGTCAAACCCACCACGCCCGGGCCGGGAGCGCTCGACATCGTCTCGCTCACCCTGCCCCCGGAGCGACAGGCAGGCAAGATCGTCGGCGAGGGCTCCGCAGCCGTCGCGGAGCTGGTGCGTCTGCTGCGCGAGGAAGCAAAAGTTCTGTGAGCAACGTCCTCGCGGTCCTCGAGCAGCGGGACGGCGCGTTGCGGAAGGTGTCGCACGAGGTGGTGACCGGCGCCCGGCGGCTCGCCGACGCGCTGGGCGGCACGGTGGACGCGCTGATCCTGGCGGGGGGTCCGGCGCGCGGCGCGGACCAGCTGGGCCGGTTCGGCGCGGACAAGGTGATCACCCTCACGAACGCCGCGTTCGGCATGTATGCGCCGGAGGGGTACGCGCGCGCCATCGCCGAGCGCGTCACGGGCGGCGCATACGGAGCCGTGGTGTTCGCCGCCAGCGCGACAGGAAAGGACCTCGCCCCACGAGTGGCCGCGCGGCTGGGGCGCCCGCTCGCGCAGGACATCACCGACGTTGGGGTCGAGGGTGGCGCGGTCACGCTGACCCGGCCCGTGTATGCGGGGAAGGCCCTCCTGAGGCTCAAGGTCGCCGGTACGCCCGCCGTCATCTCGTTGAGGCCGAGTGTCTTCACACCGGTCGAGCGGCCCAAAGCGGGAACGCAGGAGAGTACGGCGGTGGCGGGGCCGGCGGGCCGGGTGGTGGTGAAGGAAATCAAGGCGGCGGAAGCGGGCATGCTCGATGTGGCCGAAGCGCCGATTGTCGTGTCCGGCGGCCGCGGGCTCAAGGAGCCGGCCAACTTCAGGGTATTGGAGGAGCTGGCGGCGGCGTTCGCGGGACGCGCGGCCGTTGGTGCCTCGCGCGCCGTGGTGGACGCGGGGTGGCGGCCCCATGCGGACCAGGTGGGACAGACCGGCAAGACGGTCAGCCCGACGTTGTACGTGGCGGTCGGCATCTCGGGGGCGATCCAGCACCTCGCGGGGATGCGCACGTCCAAGGTCATCGTGGCCATCAACAAGGACAGAGACGCGCCGATCTTTAAGGTGGCGGACTACGGCATTGTCGGGGATCTCTTTGAAGTCGTTCCCAAGCTGACCGAGGAGATCAAGAAGTTGCACGGATGAGACGGGAAACCCTAAAGGACTCCCTGACGGTCGCGGGAAAGGGGAAACGGGAAAGGTGATTCCCGCGGAGTACCAGCCACCGCTGCCGCTCGACACCCTGATTCTCCAGCAGGGCGCTCCCGGCGCGGGCGACCGGATGGAGCTGGACGTGCTGATCGTAGGGGCCGGGCCCGCCGGACTCGCCTGCGCGATCGAGCTGGCGCACCTCGCGCAACGCGACCGCACGGACGTGAACATCGGCGTGCTCGAGAAGGCCCAGGCTCTGGGCGAGCACTCCCTCTCGGGCGCGGTCGTGAACCCCCGCGCGTTCCGCGAGCTGTTCCCCGACGTGAAGGATGCCGACTTCCCGTTCCGCGGGTCCGTCGAGAGAGAACGGGTCGCCCTCCTCACCGCCCGCCGGGCGTTCACCCTCCCCACGCCGCCCACCATGCACAACGCCGGGAACTACGTGGCGTCGCTGTGCGAGATCGTGCGCTGGCTGGGCGAGCGCGCCACCGCCTTGGGGGTGAACCTCTTCACCGGCTTTCCGGCGGCGAGCCTGCTCGTGGACGGGCGGCGGGTGGTGGGCGTCCGCACCACGGCGACGGGCCTCGACCGCGAGGGGCGGCGGCTCTCGAACTACATGGCCCCGAACGATCTCCTCGCCAGGGTGACGGCGTTGGCCGAGGGGACGCGGGGCAGCCTCTCGCAGGCGTGGCTCGACTGGCAAGGCGTGACGTCCGAGAATCCGCAGGTCTTCGCGCTCGGCGTGAAGGAGATCTGGGAGACGAGGCGGCCGCTCGACACGATCGTCCACACCCTCGGCTGGCCGGTTCCGACGGACGCCTTCGGTGGCAGCTTCATGTATCCGCTCGAGCCGAAGCTCGTCGCGCTCGGGCTGGTCGTAGGGCTCGACTACCGAGACGCCGCGCTCGATGTCCACGAGCTGCTCCAGCGGATGAAGCTGCATCCGTTGTTCCGGCGGTACCTGGAAGGCGGCGAGCTCGTCGAGTGGGGCGCGAAGACGATCCCCGAGGGCGGCTACTACGCCGTCCCGGCGCGCCGTTCGGGCGACGGCGTCGTGATCCTGGGCGACTCGGCCGGCTTCGTGGATGTGCCGTCCCTGAAGGGGATCCACTACGCCATGCAGTCGGGGATGTTCGCCGGCCGCGCCATCTACGCGGGACTCCGGGCCGGCGACGCGTCCGCCGCAGGGCTCGCCGAGTACGACCGGCTGGTGAACGAGTCGTTCATCATCAGTGACCTGTATCGCACCCGCAACATGCGGCTCGCGTTCAAGGACGGGTTCTATGTGGGAGGCGTAAAGGCAGGGCTGATGACGGTCACCGGCGGACGGTTCCCCGGGCGAAAGATCGCGGTGGAGCCGGACGCAAACGTGGAGCGTACACTGACCCCGGGCGCAAGCCCCGGGATCACCCCCGACGGCCGTCACACGCTCTCTAAAGTGGATGGGGTCTTCAAATCAGGAAACGCGACCCGAGACACGATCCCGAGGCATCTGGTCATTGGCTCGGACGTCCCCGCCGCTGTGGCGGCGTTCTACGTCCACATGTGTCCGGCCGGCGTGTACGAAGTGGTGCAGGGCGCCCTCCGCGTGAACGCCCCGAACTGCGTCGACTGCAAGGCCACGGACGTCCTGGGACCTCGGTGGACGCCGCGGGAAGGGGGGAGCGGGCCCAGGTACAAGCGGATGTAGAGCCCCGCGCTGCTCGCGCCGTTTGGCATCGGCGCATCAGTTTCGAGCGGGCGGCCACAGTTCGCAGCACGTCGCCGCCGCGTCCCGCCCCTGGCTCAGTCTCGTATCATCAATAGCACCAATAGCATAGCACGTATTGCCGTAGCGACGCGATATGGCACTGGGTATGCAAACCCGCCGGGGGAGAGCCCTGTGCAAGCGCCCTGGTGGGACGACAGCAGGAGGTTAGCTCCCATGCGAAGCGATTCCACCCTGTATGAGCAGCCCCGGCGGCGTGGCTGGGATCGGCGAGCCGATCGCGGCCGCCGCATGGTCCGCGATCGCCGACGCGAGAGCGTGGACGTGTCGCTCGAGCGCCGTGGCGGCGTCGAGCGACGCGCGGAAGCTCCGCGTCGCGCCCGCGCGGGCCGGCGCAACTCGGACCCCGAAGGCTTTCAGGCGTTGAACCTGTAATGCGGCGCGATGGCCTGGCAAACGGTGGTGATCGCCGTGCTGGCACTCGCCCTCGCGTGCGACCTGTATCTGCGCGGTCGCGCGCGGCTCAGGCAGAGTGGGCGGGCGCGCGCCGGCGTGCTGAGCTGGAACGAGAACCGGAGAGCGTTCTACGAGCTTGCCGGCCGGGAGTTTGAGCGCGGGCGGCGCTACGGCCATCCCTTCACGCTGGGCTACTTCGACCTCGACGACTACAAGGAAGTAGCCGATCGCTTCAGTCCCCTGACGGCAGAGGGAATGCTGCAATTGGTGGCCGAGTCGGCCTGCCGCTCGATCCGCGCGAGCGACGTGGTCGCGCGCCTGGGCGGCGATAGCTTCGCGGTGCTGCTCCCCGAGGCGAGTCCGGAGGCCGCCGACACGGTGATCCGCAAGCTGCAGCAGTCGCTGCGCGACGCGTCGCAGGAGACCGCCCTGCCGCTGTGCATCAGCGGCGGTGTCGTGACGTGCGTGCAGCCGGCCGAGAGCCTCGAGGCGGTCATCAGCGCCGCGGACCGGCTCCTCTCCGGCGCGAAGGACGCCGGCAACGACACCTTCTGGTGCGAGGTGATCGCTCCCCAGCCGCTCGAGGCCTTCGAGCCGGCGCGGCTGCGGCGCCCCTTCCGCCTCCCCCCAGGATTCGACATGCCGATGCCGCCGCTGCGCCGGTTATAATCCCGCCATCTTGATTCCATCGATAATGAACTGCACCGCGATCGCGCACAGCACGAGCCCCATGAGACGCGTCAGGATCCGCATGCCCGTCTGGCCGAGCTGTGCCTCCACCCGCGGCGCCGCGGCAAGCGTGATATAGGTAAGGAAGGCCGTGAGCGCGATCGCCACATAGACGCCGGCGGTCGTCACCACGCTCTTCGAGGCCCCCGCCAGCACCATGACCGTCGAGATCGCCCCCGGCCCCGCGAGCATGGGGACGCCGAGCGGCATGATGCCGACGTCCTCTTTCTCGATCCCCTCGGCCTTCTCGACCGCCGTCTCGCGTTGCTGGCTGCGGCGCGCCTGGACCATGTCGAGCGCATTCAGGCCGATCAGCACCCCGCCGGCGATCTTGAAGGCGCCGATCGTGATGCCGAACAGCCGGAAGATGAGGCTGCCACCGAGGGCGAACGCCGTCAGTGTGATGGCGCACGTCCAGGCGCCCCGCCTGGCCATCAGCCGGCGCACCGGGGGTGGGTCCCGCGCCGTCATGGCGAGGAACGTCGGAACCGCTGTCAGGGGATCGACGATGAACAGTACCGACGTGAAGATGAGGAATAGATCTTGGAGCGTCCGTAGCGTGTCGCTCACATCGCGACCTGCACCACACGGTCCTTGCCGGCACGCTTCGCCGCGTACATGGCCTGATCGGCCTTGCGGAGCAGCTCGTCGGTCCCGGCCTCGGTACCCGAGACCGCCAGCACGCCGATGCTGGCCGTGACCGAGGGGGTGCCCCGGAACACCGTGCGGATGCCGGTGACGAGCCGGGTGGCCGCGGCGTGCGCCACATCGCCGTCGGTCTCCGGCATCAGCACGGCGAACTCGTCGCCCCCCAACCGGCCGACGACGTCCGCCTGGCGCACCGCGCTGCGCATCGCGTCCGCCACGAGCCGCAGCACAGCGTCGCCGGTCGCGTGGCCGTGCGCGTCGTTGATGGTCTTGAAGTCGTCCAAATCGAGGTAGATCAGCGCCAGGGGCCGGCCGTAGCGCCGGTTGCGGCTCAGCTCCTGCGCCAGCTCGTGAGAGAACGCCCGCGCATTCAGCACGTTCGTGAGTGGGTCTTGGGTCGCGAGCTGCTCGAGTTGCGAGTGCGTGTGCCGCAGCTGCGACAGGCCGGTGATGGCCACCCCGACCACCGCCAGGTACGCGAGCTCGTTCAGAACGCGGTAGTCGAGCAACGTCGTCGGGGGCAAGTGGTCGATGCCGATGCTGAAGCGCAGGAGACTGGTCGCCAATGCGAAGGCGATGCCCCAGTGCATCCCGTCGTGCCAGGCCGCGAGGAGTACGGGAATCACGAAGAGGATGTCCAGCCGCAGCTCGCCCGGCGTCCGCAAGTTCAGGAGATACACGCCCCCGACGAGGGCGGCCCACCCGAGCAATCGCAGCCAGCGGAGCAGGCCAGGGCGGGTGGCCACTAAAAGGGGGCCTCGGCCACGTGGTGCGGGTCGTCCAGCAGCAGCGCCGAGAGGGTCTCGCCGGCGGCCACGCTGGCCCGGTCTTCGGGCACGATCAGGAGCGCGTTCGCGCGGGCCATAGACGTGAGGATGCCGGAACCCTGCGGGCCCGTCAAGCGCGCCGTCAGCGCCCCCCCCCCGGATCCGGCCGGCTTGACCACCGCGCGCAGGAAGTGTCGCAGCTTCGGCCCGAGCGTGATCGGCTCGCCCACGCACACCGGCACGGTGCGGCGGAACGGCAGCGTGTGGCCGAGCAGGCGGCGGATGGCCGGGCGCACGAACAGCTCGAAGGTGACCATCACGCTCACCGGATTCCCGGGGAGCCCGATCCACGGCTTTCCGCCCAGCAGGCCGAACCCCACCGGCGCGCCCGGGCGCATCGCGATGCGCCACAGCTTGATCTCGCCGCCCAGCTCCGTCAGGACCTCGCGCACGAAGTCGTGCTCTCCGACGCTGACCCCGGCGGTGGTGACGAGCAGGTCCGAGCGCCCCCCCCCCGCTCCGGCGAGATGCTCTCGCAGGCTTTCCTTCGTGTCGCGCGCCAGGCCCAGGTCCACGGGGATCCCGCCGTTCCGGCGGATCAGCGCATCCAGGGTGTAGGAGTTGGAGCTCGCGACTTTCGTGCCCGAGAGGATGTCGTCTGCACGGTCCACGTCCACGATCTCGTCGCCCGAGCCCATGAAGGCGACGCGCGGGGCATCGTGGACGAGCGGCGTGGCGTGGGCGATGGACGCGAGGACGCCGAGCTGGGCAGGGCCCAGCGGTGTCCCGGCGCCCAGCACGACCTCACCTTTGCGGATGTCCTCGCCACGGTGGCGAACGTTCTTCCGGGCGTCGCGGCCGGTCACGACCGTGATGCGCCCGCGCTCTGCGGGCTCGGTGTCCTCCTGCCGCACGACGGTGTCGGCGCCGGCCGGCAAGGGTGCCCCGGTGAAGATGCGCGTGACCTGCCCCGGGCCGATCGGCTTCGTGGGGAATTGTCCCGCCGGCACCGCCTCGACCACGGCCAGTGTGACCTTGTGGTCCGGGTCCGCGCTTGCGACGTCGGCGGCGCGCGCCGCGTAGCCGTCCATCGCGGAATTGTCCCAGGCCGGGAGGTCGATGGGGCTCGTCACATCCTCGGCGAGCACCCGGTCGAGCGCTTCGCGCAGCGGCCGCCGCGCCGCGGGGAGCGGGGCGATGTGCTCGAGGATCAGGCGGGCTGCTTCGGTCGGCGTCAGCATGTCAGGGCGGAAGGATCTTGGCCCGGTCCCACGCGAGGTTGGCGATCGTCACGAGCCAGGCGGTGTCGGAGAAGCGGAACACCGGGAAGTCGGCGCGATACTTGGGATGGTCCGTCACCATGGCGACCCAGTCTCCCGGGTCGTGGACGGCCGGGTCGAACAGCGGCTCGGGCCCGGCGGCCAGACGGTACACCTCGATCTTGGGCAGCGGAGCGCGCTTGAAGCCCTCCACGAGCACGATATCCGCGCCCTCGAGATAGCGGCGCGCCAGGGCGACCGGGTCCGACTCCTGCTCCGTCCGCTCCCACAGCACCCGCTGCCCGGGGCCCTCCATGAGGACCCGCTCGGCGCGCCCTTCGTGCCAGTGGCGCCACGAGTCCTTGCCGCGCTGGTCCGTGTCGGCGGGGTGGGTGCCGTGCTTGATCGTCATCACGCGGAATTTCCGGCGTACCAGCTCCGCCGCCAGTGCCACGAGGAGCGTCGTCTTGCCGGCGTTCTTGCGTCCGATGATCGACATCATGCGCGTTGCCGCCACGCCGCCTCCGCCCGTTCGAGATCAGCGGGAGTGTTTACGTTGAAGAACAGCACGTCGGGGTCGCCGAACGCCCGCACGCGTTCGAGGGGTAGTGTACCGACCTGCACATCGGCGTGGAAGCCGATCGCCCGCAGGTCGCCGCGAGCAAGCTGCCGCTCGATGGCGGGCCCGCACGCCGGCCCGTACACGGCGCACATTGGCTCCACCCCGCGCCGGCCATCGCTTTCGGCGAGGAAGGCATCCCAGCCCGTCGAGCCCTCCAGCAGCGCCCGCAGCAGCTCGATGGTGAGGAACGGCATGTCCCACGCGACGCACAGGACCGGTCCCGCGCCCGACACGACGGCGGTGTAGATCCCTCCCAGGCTGCCCCGGCCGGGGCGCACGTCGGGGATGGTCCGAAGGTCGGGCCGCCAGGTCGGTCCATCGGCGGCGTTGGCGACGAGCAGCGGGGACTCGCCGGTCACACCGACGACGGCGTCCACCACCCGGTCGAGGATGCGTCGCCCTCCGAGCTCCACCAGTCCTTTGGGTTGTCCCCCGTAGCGGCGCGCGGCGCCGCCGGCCAGGACGGCGCCGCGCACGCTCAGACTCCGAGAACCCGGTGGTCGACCATCAAGCAGCGATCCATCACGCAGGGAATCCCCGCCGCTTGCGCCCGCGCCCCCGCCGCCTCGTCGACGACGCCGATCTGCAGCCAGATGAGTCGGGGGCGAGGGCGCACGCCGATGGCCTCGTCCACGATCGGCCCGACGAACTCGCTGCGCCGAAACACGTCCACGACATCGATGGTGTAGTCCGCCGCGGCGGCGGTGAGGGTGGAGTAGCTCTTCTCGCCGAGGATCGTGGAATGCCCCGGGTTCACCGGAACGATCCGGTACCCCGCTTCCCGTAGGTAGCGTGCCACCCCGTGGCTCGGGCGCGCCGGCTTAGGCGACAGCCCCACGACGGCGATGGTACGCGCCGTGCCGAGAATGTCGCGCAGCGCCTCCGCCGTCACGCGTCCGGCTGGTGGACATGCGGCGTGCCGCTCACCGCTCGCCCGACCAGCACGATCCCCGTGCGCCGCGCGATGGTCACCGCCAGCGTCGAGGGCACGCTCGGCGTCGCGACGTAGGCGAGCCCGGCGCGCGCCGCCTTGTACGCGAGCTCGGCCGAGATGCGGCCGGTCACGAGAAGCCCGCGCCCGGCGAGTCGCTGCCGCGCGATGACAGCGGCGCCCACCACCTTGTCCACGGCGTTGTGCCTCCCGATGTCCTCGGCATGAAACAGCAGGCGCTCGCCGTCCGTGAGCGCGGCGGCGTGGATGCCGCCGGTCTCGTTGTAGCGCTCCCCGCGCGCGAACAGCTCCTTGAACAGCGCGCGCAGCCGTTCCGGCGCGGGCGGCTGGCCCCGCGTCGGCGCGTGCGCCACCTGATGCGGATCGGCGAGGAAGGTCGACACGGCCCCGCACCCCGAGGCGAGCACCCGCTTGCGGTTCTCACCCTTGACCACGGCCACGCGCTCGGGCTTCACTTCGGCCCAGAACCCCAGGTCCGGGGCGCAGGGCCGCAGCTTCACCAGGTCGTCGAGCGACTCGATGTAGCCCTCGCCGTGGAGCCACCCCGCGGCCAGCTCCTCGAGCTGGTCGGGCGTGCACATCCACGTCACCGCCGGCTCGCCGTTCACTTCCAGCCACACGGGCATCTCTTCGACCACCGCCGAGTCGGCGAGCATGCGGCCGCGGCGTGAGCCGGCCTCACGCTCGGGGACAGGGTTAGCTGACCCCGGGCGCGAGCCCGGGGATAAAGGATCCCGGTTCGTCGGGGACCCCGGGCTCGCGCCCGGGGTTAGTGGCTCAGGGTTCACCGAAATATTCCGAATAGATATGCGGCCCCTCCTGCACGCGCACCGCGTGCAACGTGACGCCTCGCGGCAACCGTGGCGCGATTCGCTCCCACACGTACACCGCCAGCGCCTCCCCCGTCGCCAGCCGGTGCCCGGAGGCGAACTCGGGGAGCGCCTCGTTGATGCTCCGGCCGTCGAGGCGCCCGGTGATTTCGTCGGCCAGCAGACGATCCAGCACTTCGAGGCTCATCACTCCCCCCGCTTCCGCCACGAGCGGCCCTTTCACCGTGACCCGGCACTGGTAGCGGTGACCGTGCTCGGTCGCAGCCCGGGCGAACTCCCGCGCGTTCCGCTCGTCGGACCAATCCGCCCGCCGGATGTAGTGCGTGGCGGTAAACTCAACGACACGCGTAAGATAGCTGATCGGCACCGCTAGAACACTCGCACCGCACTGGCCTTGAACGAGAACACCACGGGTCCTCCCGGCGTGAGCCCCAGATCCCGGGCCGCCTCCTCCGTGACGACCGCCACGAGCTCCACGCCCACGTCCGCCGTGACGAGCACCGCCCCCGGTCGCTGGTGCGTGAGGCGGGTGACGCGTCCCGTGAACACGTTGCGCGCGGAGGAGGCGAGCGGCTCGCGGCTCACGAAGATGTCGGTCGGCGGCACCGCCAGGATCGCGGGGCCCGTCTTGTCGGTCGCTGCGGCGATCTCGATCGTGCCGACACACACGTGCTTGAGATCGCCTCCACCCGTCGGGAGCTCCACGCGGAACAGGTTCTCGGGCGTGACCGGTGACAGCCTGCCCTCGGCGAGGGCGCGCACGTCATCCGCCCAGCGATAGGCGTCCTCCAGCTGATGCGAGGCCAGGCAGACGGCGAGCGGGCGGCGGGCGCGCTCCTCGGCGAGCGCGCGGTACAGCGTCTGCGCCGCTGCGCGGTCCGCCGAGCTGGCGGGCTCGTCGAGCAGCAGTACGTCCGGCTCGATCGCGAGCGCGCGCGCCACCGCCACCCGCTGCACCTCGCCGTCCGACAGCTCGTGCCGCCGACGATGCAGCAACGACGCGATCTCGAGCCGCGCCGCGATGTTCTCTACTTTTCTGTTCACCTCTGTGCGTCTGATCCCTCTCACCTGCAATCCAAATTCCAGATTTTCACGGACCGTACCGCGCAACAACACCGGGCGCTGCTCCACCAGCGTGATGCGTCGCCGGAGAACCGCGCCGGCCCCCGGCGTCTTCGCGCCGGCCACCACGACGCCATCGAGCCGCACCTCACCCTCGGAGGGGCGTTCGAGCAAGGCGAGCAGCCGCAGCAGGGTGCTCTTGCCCGATCCGTTCGGCCCGACGATCGCGACGCCCGAGCCGGGGGGGACCGCGAATCGCTCGATGTCGAGGACCACCCGGCCGTCGTAGCGGTGACGCACGGCGACGAGCTCAAGCATGACCGCGGCCCTGAAGCGTCTGCAGCGCGACGTTCACGAGCAGGGCGAGCAGCAGGAGAATGAGCCCGAGCGCCAGCGCGAGCCCGAAGTCGCCCTGGCTCGTGTACAGCGCGACCGCGGTCGTGAGAGTGCGGGTCTGGCCGCGGATGTTGCCGCCCACGGTCATCGCGGATCCGATCTCCGCGACGACGTGGCCGAAGGCCGTCGTGATCACCGCCGCGAGCGCAAACCGCGCCTCGCGTGCCACCGTCCAGGCGGTGCGCCAGCGGCCGGCGCCCAGCGTTTCGGCGGTGCGGCGAATGCGGGGATCGACACCCTGGACCGCGGCGGCGGCGAGCGCGGCGGCGATCGGGAAGGCGAGCACGACGTCGCCCACGACGATCGCCTGCCAGGTGTAGAGCCACTCGACCCCGCCCAACGGTCCCCGGCGGGACAGGAGGCCGTACAGCAGCAGCCCCACGACTACGGTGGGAAACGCGAGGGCGGTGTTGACGACGGTGAGCGCGGCCCGGCGCCCCCAAAAGGGCCTCGTGGCGAGGACGAAACCGACGGGAATACCGAGCCCGCAGGCGAGCACGGTCGCGATGACACCGATCTTGAGCGTGAGGAGCGCGATGCCGTACACTTCGCCGTCGCCCGAGAGGAGCAAGGCGACCGCGCGCCGCAATCCCTCCCCTAGAAAGTCCATCCCACGCCGATCGTGGCCCACGGATGGGAGGTCCACTCGGTGAGCGACGCGGTAATGGGCAGGACCGGGGTGTTGTCGGTCGGGTCCGGCTGCTTGAACTGGGTGGGATAGTTGAGCTTCCAGAGCACGAGGCGGAAGTCTCCCCGTACGGAGAGGCGCCGGGCGGGGTACCAGCGCAGCCCGGCGTTGGGAGCGACGGTGAACTTCGTGCCGAACTTGTAGCCGCTCGTGTCGCGTGGCGACGTGCCGCCGATGGCCACGCCCAGAACGCCCCCCACATAGGGGGCGAAACCCCGCCACGTCTTGCGGCCGGTGAGCACGAGCTGCAGCCCGGCGTCGACGAGCACGACGTCGTTGTCGAAGAGTGCGCTCTTCCGCGACGTGGTGTCCTTGAAGGGGTCGACGACGAAGCGGTTCATCCGCGCGTAGGCGAGACCGAGCGACGCGCCGACCGCGCCGAACGGCACTTCGTAACGGATGCCGCCGGTCTTGCCGTCCGAAGGGCCGACCCCCACGCCGCCCCGGCTGCCACCCAGATATCCGAAGGTGAGGACGAAGACGCCACCGCGCCGGATATCGTGGTAGGGCGAGTGGGAGGGCTCGTGGCCGAGTTGAGCCGTCGCACCGTTCCACGACGCCACGACGGTCAGGAACAGTAGCGTGACGGTCCGGATGGCGTTGCTCAGCCCCTGGCCGTCGTAGCGTCGTGCCGTCATGCAACGGCTTTCATGTTAGTCCGTCTCCCTCAGGTCCCGCCCCGTCATTTCGGGCGGTGGTTGGATATCGAGCAGCCGGAGCACCGTGGGGCCCACGTCGCGGAGGGCGCCGCCGTGGCGCAGCGGCCCGCGCTCCACGTCGTCCACGACGAGGAACGGCACCGGGTTCGTGGTGTGCGCGGTGTGCGGGCCGTCCGTCGAGGGATCGATCATCAGCTCGCAGTTGCCGTGATCAGCCGTGACGAGCAGCGTAGCGCCGCGCCGCTCGGCGCTCCTCACGACGCGCTCGAGACACGCGTCCACCGTCTCCACCGCCTTCACAGCCGCGCCTAGTACCCCGGAGTGGCCGACCATGTCCCCGTTCGCGTAGTTGCAGAGGATGAAATCGTGGTGCCCCGCCTCGATCGCCTTGCACAGGACGTCCGTGACCCCCGGCGCGCTCATTTCGGGCATCAGGTCGTACGTAGCCACCTTCTGGGACGGCACGAGGAGCCGCTCCTCGCCGGGGTAGGGCGTCTCCACCCCGCCGTTGAAGAAGTACGTGACGTGCGCGTACTTCTCCGTCTCGGCGGTGCGGAACATGGTCCTCCCGTGGTCCGACAGCACCTGCGCGACGATCTCCGAAAGCACGATCGGCCCGAACGCCATGGGAAAGGGAAACGTCTCGTCGTACTGCGTCATGGTGACGAGATCAACTGGGGGCCTGGTGCCGGTGTCGAAGCCGTCGAACCCGTCCACCGCCAGCGCGCGCACGATCTGGCGCATGCGGTCGGCCCGGTAGTTGAAGCAGAGGATGCCGTCGCCGGGCCGGATGCGCGGCGTCCCCGCGATGACGCGGGGCTTCACGAACTCGTCGGTCTCACCGACTTCGTAGGCGCGCCGGATCGCCGTCACCGCGTCGGGGGCCACGTCGCCCACGCCGTGCACCATCGCGTCGTAAGCGATCTTGGTACGCTCCCACCGCTTGTCGCGGTCCATCGCGTAATAGCGGCCCACGACGGTCGACACCACCGCCCGACCGCCGTACTGAGGCAGTAGGTCCACGAGCTCCTGGATGAACGCGAGGGCCGATTGCGGCGGTGCGTCGCGCCCGTCGAGCCAGGCATGAATCGCGGCCGGCAGCTCGTGCTGATGCGCGAGCCGGACGGCGGCGACGAGGTGCTGATCGAGCGCGTGCACGCCGCCGTTGCCGATGAGGCCCAGCAGATGGAGCGTTCCGCCGCGGCGCTTCACGCGCGTGCACAGCTCGACGAGGGGCGGCAACCGGAAAAACTCGCCCGACTCGATGGCCTGCGAGATGCGCACGATGTCCTGCGGCACGACGCGGCCGGCCCCGAGGTTCAGGTGTCCCACTTCACTGTTGCCGATCTGTCCCTCGGGCAGACCCACGGCGAGCCCCGATGCGCTGAGCAACGTGCGGGGCGCGTTCGACCAGAGGCGATGCCAGGTGGGGGTCCGCCCGAGCTCCACGGCGTTGCCCTCCCGGCCGGGACGGAAGCCCCAGCCGTCGAGCACGATCAGGACGACCGGGGTGCGCGGCCCATGCCTCTTTGCCATATTGGAGGGGATGCAATCTAGCCGGGCCCTCTACGCCCTTCCAGTTGTGCTGGGGCTCGTCACACCCCTGTCGCTCGCTGCCCAAGCACGCTACCGCGTCACCACCGACGGGGCCTGGTTCTACCAGGAGCCGGGCGGGAAGCGCCTGGCGCGCCTGGCGCGTGGTGCGGTGCTGATGGGCGGCGAGGGCCAGGGCGACTGGCAGGTCGTGACGCTGGAAGGCTGGATCTTCACGACCTCCGTGGGCCCGACGCCGCGGGCGGGCTACGACCTCACGGTGACGCGCGCGCCGGAGGAGAACCTGCGCTCCGCGCCCGCGGGCGCCCTGATCGGAAAGTTGCCCCCGGGGTTCCTCCTCAACAAGGTCGCCGAAGGCACCTCGGGTAGTTGGATCCACGTGACGCGCGCGGGCTGGGTGGAGAAGACGGACCTCGAGTCCGTCGCGCAGGTAGCGAGCTCGCGCACCGCCGCGCCGGACTCGGACACGACCGAGGCGCGGCCGACCCTCGCCCGCAAGCCCGCGGTTGCGCCGGCCACAGGGCATGGGTCCGCGGCCGGTTCCCCCGACACGACCCCCAGTCCCTCCGCGCCGGTAGATCCTTCGCGCGTCGAATCTGCTCGGCGCACCGTCCTGTACCGGTCACCGGAGGGGCAGCCGGCGGGGACGCTCGCGCCCTCCGCGCCGCTGCGTGTGCTCGGGCGCTCGGGCGATTGGACGCGGGTGGAGCTCGAGGGCTGGGTGCGGAGCGCGGACCTGGAGATCGCGCCGCCCGGCGTGCTCGTGGGCATCACGGCCGCCGAGCTGCGTACCGACCCGCAGCGCTACGCGGGACAGGTGCTCCGTTGGACGCTGCAGTTCATCTCGACGCAGAAGGCCGACGAGCTGCGGCCGGAGATCCCCAACGGCGCCACGTACTTCCTGGCACGCGGACCGCTCCCCGAGCGCGGGTTCGTGTACGTCGTAGTCCCCGAGGCGAAGCGCGTGCAGCTCGAGACGCTCACGCCCCTCGCCACCATCCAGGTCACCGCGCGCGTGCGCACCGGCCGCACTCGGTTCCTCGGCAACCCGGTGCTCGACATGATCAGCCTCGAGAGCCTGCCATGAACGAGATCCTGCGTGACCGCCTCGTGCGGAAGCTCGACGCGCTCCCCGACGACAAGGCGTACCAGGTGCTCGATTACGTCGAATTCCTGGAGTCCAAGTACGCCGAGCGGGCGGCGGGCGCGCCGCCGTTCCAGCGCGTGGCGGAAACGCTCGAAGACACGCTCCGGGCGGGACGGGTCCCGGTCAACATCATCAAGGGGACGATGGACGCCGTGGGAAAGGCGGGAAAGTTGCTCGAAAAAGTGGCCGCGGCGGGAAAGGCCGCTGTGGAGGAGGCGGCGAAGCAGCCCGCGGACAAGGACAAGGTTGAGGAAACGCCCCCCGCCCAGTAACTTTCGCCATGGGAACCTTCCGCCCCGCTTCCGCTCTCACTTTCGACGACGTTTTGCTGGTTCCGCGGCTCGCGAGCGTACATCCGCGGAACGTGGACGTGCGCTCGCGCTTCACCCGCGGCATTCCCCTCAACGTTCCCCTCGTCTCCGCTGCGATGGACACGGTCACCGAATCCGAGATGGCGATCGCGATCGCGCGCGAGGGCGGGATCGGCGTGATCCACAAGAACATGCCGGTCGACCGCCAGGCGGCCGAGGTGGACCGCGTGAAGCGCAGCGAGTCGGGGATGATCCTGCACCCGATCACCTTGGGGCCGGACCGGCCGCTGCGAGAGGCAGTGCGCCTGATGGAGCGGTTCCGCATCTCGGGGGTCCCGATCGTGGACGACGCCGGGCGCCTGGTGGGCATCATCACCAACCGCGACCTGCAATTCGAGCGCGAGCTCGACCGCCCGATCCGCGACGCGATGACGAAGGACCGCCTGGTGACCGCGCCGCTGGGCACCACACTGGAGGAAGCGGAGCGGATGCTCGGCAAGCACCGCATCGAGAAGCTGCCGGTCGTGGACGAGCGGGGTCTCCTCAAGGGCCTCATCACCATCAAGGACATCTTCAAGCGTCGCCGGCACCCGCACGCCAACAAGGATCAGCACGGCCGGCTGCGCGTCGCCGCGGCGGTGGGCAGCAACCCCGAGGCCCTGGCCCGCGCGCGCGCCCTCATCGAAGCGGGGTGCGACGTCATCGTCGTGGACTCGGCGCACGGGCACTCCGAGAGCGTGCTCAAGACCGTGGCCTGCTTGCGCGAGGCGTACCCTGACGCGCAGCTGGTGGGCGGGAACGTGGCGACGGAGGCGGGCGCGCGGGCGCTGGTCGAGCGCGGCGTGGACGCCGTGAAGGTGGGCGTGGGCCCGGGGTCGATCTGCACCACGCGGGTCGTCACCGGCGTCGGCGTCCCGCAGATCACGGCCATCCTCGACGGGGTCAGGGGGGCGGGGGCGGGGGCGGGGGACGTGCCGGTGATCGCGGACGGCGGCATCAAGTACTCGGGCGACGTGGTGAAGGCGCTCGCGGCGGGCGCCGAGAGTGTGATGATGGGGTCGATGCTCGCGGGCACCGAGGAGAGCCCGGGCGAGTCGTTTCTGCTCGAGGGCCGGCGCTTCAAGGTGATCCGCGGGATGGGCAGCCTCGGCGCCATGGAGGAAGGGTCCGCCGACCGCTACTTCCAGGAGGGTGAGGTGTCGCCGTCGAAGCTCGTGCCCGAGGGCATCGAGGGCCGCGTGCCCTACAGGGGTCCCGCGGCCGACGTGATCTTCCAGATGGTGGGCGGCCTGCGCAGCGGCATGGGGTATTGCGGGGTGTGCGACATCAAGGCGCTCCGCACCGAGACCGAGTTCATCCAGATCACGACCGCGGGCTTGCGCGAATCGCACCCGCACGACGTCGTGATCACGCGCGAAGCCCCCAACTACAGCCTCTAACGGCTTGACAGGCCCGCCATGCGGGCCTACTCTAGCCGCCATCTCGCCGTTGTTCCGACAACCGCTCGCATCATCACGAGGGACGCATGAATCTTCTCCGCCGGAAGAGCGTCACCGATCTCCAGACCGAGGCACTCACGGATCACAGTTTGAGGCGCGCCCTCGGCGCGCTCAACCTGACCATGCTGGGGATCGGCGCGATCATCGGCACCGGAATTTTCGTGCTCACCGGGACGGTGGCCGCGGTGAACGCGGGGCCGGCCGTCGTGCTGTCGTTCGTGATCGCCGGCGTCGCATCGATCTTCGCGGCGCTGTGCTATTCCGAGTTCGCATCGCTCGTGCCGATGGCCGGCAGTGCCTACACCTACGGTTACGCCACGCTCGGGGAGATCTTCGCCTGGATCATCGGCTGGGATCTGGTGCTCGAGTACGCGCTCGGCGCCGTGACGGTCGCGATCGGGTGGTCGGGATATGTCGTCTCGTTCCTCAAGGACATCGGGATCATCGTGCCTCCCGCGCTGTCGGCGGCCCGCGGCACGGTCGTCACCCTGGCCGACGGCTCGACCATCACGGCGGTTTTCAACCTGCCGGCCGTCATCATCATCGCGATCATCACGACCCTCCTGGTCATCGGCATCAAGGAGTCCGCGAACGTGAACAACGTGATCGTGTTCGTGAAGGTGGCGGTCGTGCTGCTGTTCATCATCGGGGCGGCGCACGCCATCAACCCGGCCAATTGGCACCCGTTCATACCGCCCCAGGAGGGACCCGGGATCTACGGCTGGAGCGGCGTGATGACGGGGGGGGCGATCGTGTTCTTCGCCTACATCGGCTTCGACGCGGTGAGCACCGCCGCCCAGGAAGCGAAGAACCCGCAAAAGGACATGCCCGTCGGGATCATCGGGTCCCTTCTGATCTGCACCGTGCTCTACATTCTCGTTTCCGGCATCGCGACGGGCGTGGTCCCCTATAAGGAATTGAACGTCCCCGATCCCATCGCCGTGGCCGCGGACCGCGCGGGAATGGGCTGGATGTCGTCGCTCATCAAGCTCGGCGCCATCGCCGGCCTGTCGTCCGTGATCCTGGTGATGCTCCTGGGGCAATCGCGGGTGTTCTGGAGCATGTCGCGCGACGGTCTCCTCCCCCAGTTCGTCAACAAGATCCATCCGAAGTTCCAGACTCCCTACATCACATCGATCATCACCGGCATCGGGGTGGCGTTCGTGTCGGCGCTCCTCACGGTGCGCGAAGCGGGGAGCCTCGTCTCGATCGGCACACTCCTGGCGTTCGTCATCGTGTCGATCGGTGTGTTGGTGCTGCGCCTCCGCGAGCCGGGCCTGCCGCGAGCCTTCAAGACGCCGTGGGTGTGGTTCGTGGCGCCGGCGGGCGCCTTCTCAGCCCTGTACCTGATGGCGTCGCTGCCGTGGCGCACGTGGGAGCGGCTCATCATCTGGTTCGTGGTCGGTATCGTGATCTACGCCGCCTACGGTGTGTGGCACTCGAAGCTGGCTTCGAAAGAATAGAGGCGTCGAGCAAAGGCGTCCTGCAGGATCGTGAATGATTCATTCCATGCGACGGCTCAAATGGTTCGGCTTCTGGACGCTGCTCGGCCTCGTGTCAGGCGTCCAGCTCTTCCTCTCCGAGCAACGGCTGGCGCTGCATCCCCACGCGTGGTGGCAGGCACTGGCGACCACGCTGCCCGCGTGGTACCTGTGGGGCCTGCTCGCGCTCGTCGTCGCGTGGCTGGGGCGCCGCTTCCAGGTCGATCGGACGAACTTCGGCCGGCACTTCTTCATTCATCTGGGGGCGAGCCTCGATCTCGCGCTGCTGCAGCTCGTGGCTGCGGTGGGCGTGCAGGATCTGCTCCACGCGGTGGCGGGCGAGCCGTTCGGGTTCGCGCAGAAGCTGGTGGACAACTTCACGCTGTTCTTCCATTGGAACGTGCTGATCTACTGGACGATCCTGGCCGTCGTCCACGCGCGTGACTACCACGCCGACCTCGAGCAGCAGCGCGGTCACGCACAGGATCCCGACTTCCGGCAGCCAACTGAGCGGCTGCTCGTCGCCGACAATGGGCGCAGCTTCTTCGTGCGCACGAGCGACGTCGATTGGATGGAGGCGGCGAAGAACTATGTCCGCCTGCACGTGGGCGAGCGCACCCACGTGCTCCGCGCCACGCTCAGCGCGCTCGAGCAACGTCTCGATCCAGAGCGCTTTCGCCGCGTCAACCGCTCGGCGCTCGTGAACCTGGATCACGTGCGCGAGCTGCAACCGTGGTTCCACGGGGACGCGATCGTCATTCTCGAGAGCGGCGCGCGCGTCACGCTCAGCCGCCGCTACCGCCGTAACCTGCTCGCCCCCGCCGCCCCCGCTGCCCCGGCCACGCCCTAGCGCCGCTCGTCCCACTCGCAGTCCCGGTCGTCCCGGAGCCGTTGGGAGTGCACGCGGTGGTCCCCAGATTGCGGGATGACCCTGTTCGCAACCAAGCCGATCGCCACCCTCCGCGCGGAAGCGGAGGCGGCCGGTGAGCATGCCCTGAGGCGGGCGCTCGGGCCCCTCAATCTCGTCACGCTCGGCATCGGCGCCGTCATCGGCGCGGGGATCTTCGTGATCACGGGGCAGGTGGCCGCGCTGTACGCCGGTCCCGCGGTGCCCCTCTCGATGATCCTCGTCGGCGTCACCTGCGCCTTCGCAGGCCTCTGTTACGCCGAGATGGCGAGCGCCGTGCCCGTCGCGGGGAGCGCCTACACGTACGCCTACGCCACCATGGGCGAGTTCGCGGCCTGGATGATCGGGTGGGACTTGGTGCTGGAGTACGCCGCCGGCGCCGCGACCGTGGGCGTCGGCTGGTCCGCCCATTTCGTGTCCCTGCTGGGGCTGTTCGGCGTCCGGATCCCGGCGAGCCTCACGGCCCCGCCCACGCAGCTTTGCACGGTCGCGCAAGTGGCTGCCCACGCCGTCGGATGCACCCACGCGGGGCTGAACCCGACTGGCGCGATCATCAACCTCCCGGCGGTCCTCATCGTCGTCCTGATGTCCGCTGTGCTGGTGATCGGGATCAGAGAATCGGCGCGGGTCAACAGCTTCATCGTGATCCTCAAAGTCGCGATCGTCCTGCTGGTGGTGGTCGTCGGCATGTCGCACGTCAGGCGGGCCAACTGGACGCCCTTCATCCCTCCGAACACCGGGGAGTGGGGCACGTACGGCTGGTCGGGCGTCTTGCGGGGCGCGGGCCTCGTGTTCTTCTCCTACATCGGGTTCGACTCGGTCTCGACCGCGGCCCAGGAATCGAAGAACCCGCAACGCGACATGCCCATCGGCATCCTCGGCTCGCTCGCGGTCTGCACGCTGCTGTACGTCGTGGTGGCGGCCGTGCTGGTGGGCATGGTGCCCTACGGCGAGCTCAACCTCCCGGCGCCCATGGCCTACGCGATGGAGCGGATCCGCGCGCCGTGGTGGATTCGCGTCGCCATCGACGTCGGCGCGGTCCTGGGCATCGCGTCGGTGATCCTCGTGATGCTCTTGGGCCAGTCCCGCGTCTTTTACTCGATGTCTCGCGACGGTCTGCTCGGGCCCTGGGCCGGCAGAGTCCATCCCCGTTTCCGCACGCCGTACCTCTCCACGATCTACACCGGCATCGCGGTCTGCCTCGCCACCGGCCTCTTGCCGCTGCAGCTGCTCGGAACCTGGGTCAACATCGGCACGCTGCTGGCGTTCGTGCTGGTGTGCGCCGGCGTGTGGATCCTGCGGCACACGCGACCGGATCTCGAGCGACCATTTCGCGCGCCCCTCGTGCCGCTCGTCCCCATCCTCGGCATCCTGTCGTGTCTCGGTCTCATGCTGACGCTCCCTCTGGACACATGGATCCGCCTGCTCGTGTGGCTCGTGATCGGGCTCGGGATTTACTTTGGGTACAGCCGCAGGCATAGTCTGTTGAGAAAATAAGAGACGTCGAGCGAGGGCGTCGCGCGAAGACGTCACGCAGAAGCGTCACGCGGAACCGTCGGGCACCGGCGGTTCTGTCGTTTTGACCCTGAGCATCGTACGTTTAGGCGAGCATCCAGCATCGGATACGAAGAGCGGAGGTGGTATGAAGCTCTGGTCGTGTTGCGTCGTGCTCGCGGCAGCTGCCTGCGGGGGGGATAAGGTCGCTGCACCGGTCCCGTGTGACACCTACACGGGGGGAGTCCTGACCGGGAATTCCGGGCAGCTGCCAGGTACGTATACCCTCAGGTCGGTGTGTTCGGGAGTGAAGCCCGATCAAACGGGGGCCAGCGGCTCCGTGACCCTCACGCCCCCTAACTTCACGGCCTCCATCACGAGTCCGGGCGTTACTACCACGTACAACGGCACCTACACCCTCACCGCCCCCGACGGCATCACGGTCGATTTGACCAGCCCGTTCCTCACACAACTCGTCGGGACGTACCGCCTTCGCAACGACAGCCTCGCGGTGAGCGGCACCGTGGTAGGCCAGCGCCTGTCGCTCGTCGGGACCCGCGTGCCGTAGGGGTTACGGGTTCGCGCGACGTCTTCGCGCGACGCCTATGTGTAACGTCTCTCCACTCGACGTCTTTGCGCACGTCTTTCGTTATTTTGCATGCCATGACCACGAACGAAGTATCCATTCCCCCGGAACGCGTGCGTGCCGCGGAAGCCGTCGCCGCAGTCCTCGCTCCCGGACGGCGTGTCGCACTCACCACGCACGTCAATGCCGACGGGGACGGGGTGGGGAGTGAGGTGGCTCTGTGGCATCTGCTCACCGCGCGGGGGTTGCGACCGACCATCGCGAACCCCACGCCGATCCCCGACCGGTTTCTCTTCCTCCTGCCGGCGGGGGCCGATCACTCGGAGCGCGCGGCGCGCGAGGTGGAGGCGGCCGACGTCGTCCTCGTCCTCGACATTTCCGACATGAGCCGCCTGGGCGATCTGGCGCGGACGATCACCCAGTCGCACGAGGTGGCGTGCATCGACCACCACGTGAGCGGGGGCTCGCTGCCCCGTGGCCCTCGGCTGGTCGCCCCGGAGGCGGCCGCCACGGCCGAGCTGGTGTTCGACTTCGCGAGCGCGCTCCAGTGGCCGCTCTGCCCCGAGGCCGCGCGCGCGCTGTACGTGGGCATCCTCACCGACACGGGGGGGTTCCGGTTTGCGAACACCACTCCGCGGGTGCTGCGGGTCGCGGGCGCGCTGCTCGAGCGCGGCGTCGACCCGGAGTCGATTTACGCGTCGGTGTACGCGAGCGCGCCGGAGGGTCGCGTTCGCCTGACGGCCGAGGTGCTCGGGACCCTCGTGGTCGAGCCCGAGCACGGCCTGGCGTGGGTCACCGTGCCGCCGGACGCGCTGCAGCGGCACCGCGCCACCGCCGACGACCTGGACGGCATCGTCGAGTATCCGCGCTCCATCGCGGGTGTGCGACTGGCCCTGCTGTTCCGCCAGCTCGCCAATGGAAAGGTCAAGGTCAGCTTCCGCTCCGTCGGCGACGTGGACGTGGCCGAGCTGGCGCATCGGTTCGGCGGCGGGGGACACCGCAAGGCCGCGGGGGCGTCGCTCGAGGGCACGCTCGCTTCCGCACAGGAACACGTGCTGGCGGCGGCACGGGAGTATCTCAACGGGCGCTAGTGGTTCGCAGAAACGCCCGCACGAAGTTTCGCTTGGAGAAGTCCCCGCCCGTCCACAGCCGCCACAACAGATCGCTCCCAGGCAGGGCACGCGCGATCGCGGCGTCGCTCCACCCGCGGCCGTGCAGCTCGTGGATCCGCCCGCCCAAATCGACCAGGAAGTCGAGCTTGTCGCGCAGCCGCGCGGCGCCGGCGTCCACCCGCCCGCGGTGCTGGCAAAACAGCACCCGCGGCTCGAGCGCCAGGACTCGCCGCAGCGAGTCCATCATCGCGTACACGTCCTCGTCGGCGCGGAGGTAACGGAGCTTGGGGGCCAGATACAGATCGCCCGAGAAGAGCCACGCGCGCTCGGGCTCGAATAGCGCCACGTGGTCGGTTGCGTGGCCGGGGGTGTGGATCACCCGGAACCGGAATCGCGGCGTCTCGAGCCGCTCGCCGAGCGGCGCCGTGGCCGCAGGCGGCCGGGCACCCCAGGCGATGCGGCGGTACAGCTGCGGGTGGGTGTCCTCCCGGGCGAGTCGCGCCACGCCGCTCGGGTGTGCCAGGGGCGTGATCCGCAGCTCCCCCGCCAGGAGGCCGTGGTTTCCGGAGTGGTCCTCGTGGTGGTGCGTGGTTACGCATTGCCGTACGGCGAGCTCGGAAACCAACCGTCGCACGTCGCGCGCGAGGTTCGGAGGGCCTGAGTCCACGAGCAGCCCGTCGACGAGATACACCCCGGTCCAGTAGGTCGCCCTCCCGAACACGGTGCGGGCCATCCGGAAATACCGCACGTCCTCGTAGTCGAAGCCGAAGATCATCCCCTGGGAGTGTAATCGATGAGTGGTCCGAGGGGGCCTCTTGCCGGACCGGCGCCGTCGCGCCACCTTCGCGCACCATGAAAAAAACCATCGGCGCCGCGCTGCTCGTCCTGGTGCTCGTGCTCACCGCCGTCGTGCTCGAGCGCACTTTCACGTTCCGCTCGCGCCAGCCTGCGGCGGCGCCGGTGGCGGTCGAGCCGCTCGACACCGCCGCGCTGGCCCAGCGTCTGGCCGGCGCGCTGCGCTTCAAGACCGTCTCCTATCAGGACTCGACCCAGTTCGACGCCCGTGAGTTCACTGGCTTCCAGGCCTACCTGCGCGCGACGTTCCCCAGGGTCCATGCCGCACTCAAGCTCGAGAAGGTGAACGGCTACGGGCTGCTGTACGAGTGGACCG
>WNGI01000031.1_pt1 | contig 89980 bp, 74 predicted proteins | sample 5400621 | NCBI WGS metagenome assembly WNGI01 (sample SAMN13153374, study PRJNA577476) | soil metagenome | isolation source: 20 cm soil or saprolite under Garry oak tree replicate 1 | place: USA:California | collected 2016-06-15 | reverse complement strand
TTCTATCACTCTGGCGAGACTTCAGACCTGGGCTTCGTCATTGATCGCATCGTCGACGAAAACCCTCACCAGCCGCTCCTTGTGGCAGGAGTTTCGCTAGGCGGCAATGTTCTGCTCAAGTACCTCGGAGAAAGAGGTGCTGCTGTGGCGGCGCAAATCAAAGCTGCTGCGGCAGTATCAGTTCCATTCGACCTGGCGCGCGCCTCGAATCAAATTAACCGAGGCTTCGCGCGTGTTTACCAGAAGCATTTTATCAAGTCACTCAAAAGGAAAGCTCTGAAAAAACTCGAGCGATTCCCCGATCTAATCGCGCCTGAGCGCGTAACGCGAATTGGAACGATGTACGAATTTGATGACGCGCTTACCGCACCGGTACATGGCTTTCGCGACGCAGACCATTATTACTCTTCGTCAAGCTCGCTGACGTGGATTGATCGAATTAGTATCCCTACGTTACTATTAAATGCGAAAGACGATCCATTTCTTCCCAGAGCCGTGCTCAACGACGTTTGCCAAATTGCACAAAAGAATGCGCGCCTCGAGCTGGAGTTCCCGGCGCATGGAGGTCACGTCGGATTCATAGGAGGATGGAATCCATTTCGTCCGGCTTATTACGCGGAACAGAGGGTTTGTGACTTTCTTGCAAAGCACGTCCACCGAAGCGTAGCATTACCAAACATTGACGCAGACCGAGGTCGACATGTTCCTGCTCAGATTTAGTTTCGCGCAAGGTGTCGCCATGACGCTGGGCATCATTGCATGCACAACAGCTCAGACGGGGAATTCCGCCGGAGGAGGATCAACTGCCGCTTCGAGCAGCGCGGCCATAGTCGCCTCACAAACCCAAGGCATTCCACCCGATGCTGACCATGCGCTCGCGCGTCTGAACAGTTCGTCCCGTCATGGCGAGTGGGTAATGATTTCTGTTCCGCCTTCCGACAGCGTCCGAGCGTGGGTGGTTTATCCGGAGCGTCAGACAAAGGCGCCCGTCGTGGTCGTGATACATGAGATATTCGGACTGTCCGATTGGATTCGTGGAGTCGCAGACCAGCTCGCTGCTGATGGTTTCATAGCCGTCGCTCCAGACTTTCTGACGATGAAAAACATTCCGCGTGGATCCGACAGTGCTGCAACGCAAGCGGCAGTAGCAGCGATCAGGACACTTGATGCATCGCAAGTTCAACGGATGATTGACGCCGCGGCAAAGTACGGAACATCGCTTCCAGCAGCTCTTCCGCGTTATGGTGTCGTCGGCTTTTGCTGGGGCGGAGGCGTCTCATTCGAGCATGCTACTCACTCTCCATCACTTGGAGCTGCGGTCGTTTACTATGGAGTGTCACCGCAAACGGAGAAGCTGTCGATGGTGACAGCACCAGTGCTCGGCCTCTATGGTGCGAACGACGCGCGTGTGGATGCAACGATACCACCAGCCGACTCAGCCCTTCGTGCCCTCGGGAAGACTTATTCACATACTCTGTTCGAGGGAGCAGGGCATGGATTTCTTAGACAGCAGACAGGAATGAATGGCGCAAACATGACAGCAACTCAGCAGGCGTGGCCAGCAACTATAGCGTGGTTCAGACGCTATCTCGGAACCTGAGTTAGTGATCGCAAAAGTTTGCCTTCTCTCGGTATTTGTGATCGGCCTTGGCCTCGCCGTCTATTCGATGTTACACGGAGTAGAGTCCTCGAAAAGCGGGCACACCAAACGCCCTTCCGCAATTCTCAATGCACCGTCGACGTCTGTCTTCGCCATTGTTCTTGGAGCGATCGGGTATCTGCTCTTGACGCGCACCACGGTTGGATTCGTTCCGATTATTGCGATCGGAGCTGGTGCAGCCTCGATCGCAACAACAACCGTTGCCGTGTTGCTCGCGCGATGGGCATTGCCACATTCCGGAAACGTGGATGAGTCCGAAGCGCTGCAAGGTCTAGTTGCCCGCGTTACTCGATCGATTTCCCCGTCTAGCCTGGGGGAGATTGCATTCCTCTCCAACGGAGCAAATCGAACACTCGCTGCCCAGGCCGTTGAGGAGTCAGAAATCCCGCGCGATACAGAAGTTGTTATCGACAGGGTTCACAATGGTGTGGCACGCGTTGAGCTGTGGTCTGCTGTTGAACAGCGACTTTGAGATTTCCAGCGCCTACCCAGCGTAGACCTGTAACCAATCGGGCCAGTTACCACTCAATTCAAAGAAGTCGTCAAAATAAGTCAGGCCGGCTTTCTCGAGGTACTCGACGATTGGGCCGATCATGTCATCGGCTGCCAACGGCCCGATGACTAAAAGAGACCCTTCTGTACGGAATTCTTCATCCGTCAGACCAAAACGAGAATCCAGCTCCGGTCGAGTAAGCCCGGATTTCTCATACACATTTCTGCGAATACAAATTGATGGTTGGCCAGAAGTGATTTTGAGAGGCAAGGTCAGCTCGTTGTGAATCTGACGAAACGTTTCCATCGTTTCAGCTTAGCTTTCAATCTATGAATGGAGACCCTCGGCTGCAGTCCGCCGAAGCTGATTTCGACGTCCTTGTAGTTGGGGGCGGACACGCAGGAACTGAGGCAGCCGTTGCTGCTGCGCGCACTGGTGCAACTGTCGGTCTTGTTACCAGCGCGCTTGAAACGATCGGACAAATGTCGTGCAATCCCGCGATTGGTGGCGTAGCCAAAGGAACCGTAGTCCGCGAGGTTGACGCACTTGGTGGAATCATGGGCAGAGCCACCGATCTCGCAATGCTTCAGTTCCGCATGCTCAATCGAAGCAAGGGTCCGGCGGTATGGGCGCCTAGAGCGCAGTGTGACAGAGGATTATACCGACGCGCAGCACGGTCACTCATAGAGCAGCACGCTCGCGTCTACCCCATTCAGGGAACTGTCCGTCAATTGGTGATGGACACTGCTGCCCCCAGGGTGCGTGGCCTCATAACTCTTGAAGGACGGCATTTCTCAGCGCGGGCAGTTGTCATAACAACCGGAACATTTCTCCGCGGAAGAATGCACATCGGAACGACCACGCAGATATCTGGAGGAAGAGCCGGTGATGCTGCGTCAGTTCTCCTCGCTGAGCAACTCGAGTCGGCGGGCCTTGTGGTCGAACGATTCAAAACCGGGACTCCGCCGCGGATCGATGGCAGATTCGTCGATTATGCACAATTGCGACGACAGGAGAGTGAAATCGAGGTTTTCGACTATTCATGGTCCCACTTCTGGGAAGAGCCAAGACGAAACACGACTGATACGCGTCACCCTGAGCAGATGCCGTGCTGGATCACGCAGTTGGGCGCAGAAGGAAAAACCATCATTGAACACAACATTCTGAGTTCCGCCATGTATGGTGGTGCGATTGCATCTCGTGGTCCGCGGTATTGCCCATCAGTAGAGGACAAGGTCGTAAAATTTCCAAACGCCGAAACGCATCAGATCTTTCTGGAGCCCGAAGGGAGCGACACGAGCGAGCTGTACGTAAACGGATTGTCGACGTCTCTCCCCGCTCCAATTCAATTGGAGATTTTGAAAACGATCCCCGGACTTCAGTCAGCGAGAATGACACGCGCCGGATATGCAATCGAATATGATTACTATCCTCCGACTCAACTGGATTCGACACTTCAGGTAAAGTCGATTGAGGGATTGTTTTTTGCGGGCCAGATAAATGGAACAACCGGTTACGAGGAGGCGGCGGGACAGGGCGTTGTCGCCGGCATAAATGCTGGAATGTTTTCCGCCGGGCGGACACCTCTTGTTCTGGGACGCGAATCATCGTACATCGGCGTTTTGATCGATGATCTCGTCACAAAAGGTGTAGACGAGCCATATCGCCTTTTCACTTCACGCTCCGAATTCAGATTAACCGTCCGGCAAGACAACGCATTACGTCGTCTCGCCCCTGTTGGAGAGGATCTTGGGCTCTACTCCAGCCTGGAGCAATCGATGATTGACGGTCGACTTGAGCAAGAGGACCATCTCAGATCATTCGTCGACGCAACGAGTATCAGCCCCAAACAAGCAGAGCCACACCTTACTGCGAGTGCGAGCTCACCATTGTCACATTCCGTCAAGCTGACCGAGCTTGCCCGACGGCCTGGTGTAAACCTCGCCGAATTGTTGGATGCGGTCGGCGCTGACCAGCCACGATCGAAAGAAGTCATCCTCAGCACCGAGCTCGAGATCAAATATGCTGGATACTTCGACCGAGAACGCATGCATGCCGAGCGAATGAGACAAATGGGAGATTTCCGACTTCCCAGCGATCTCACCTACGAAAGTATGCAGTCGCTTTCGTTCGAAGCGCGCCAAAAGCTTTCGTCTGTAAGACCTCGCACGCTGGCCCAAGCGTCTAGTATTCCTGGCGTCAGTCCAAGCGACTTACAGAACCTGGTGATCGAAGTCGAACGAACTCGAAGTGCACCCACATGCGACAGATCGCCGGTGAAGTCTTAAGCCTCGGGCATTCGGAATCACGCGTCGCTCGCGTCACCCTTCTCGCCGGATAACCGTGGAGTGCGAAGCGTTTTAGTTGTCCAACCTCTGGCTTCCATAATATGACTTCTTCGATTTCCAGCGACGTCTCCTCTCGACGGTCGATCGTCGACGATCCGTCTCGCGATCTTGGATTCGGATCTGAAGTAGGACGAAATGTCTATAAGCGCCTCCTCAACAGAGACGGGACATTCAATGTCGTTCGGTTTGGGCTAAATCCACTTTCAGCGCTGAGTCTTTACCACTGGTCGCTTTCAATCTCCTGGCCGGTTTTTCTCGGCTTTCTCTCACTCAGCTTTCTTACAATCAACACCGTCTTCGCAATGGCATACCTGGCGTGCGGAGTCGGTGCTCTAACCGGCCAGCCAGCGACGAGCTTGGGCGGAGATTTCTTCAGAGCATTTTTCTTCAGCGTCGAAACGTTTGCCACCATTGGCTACGGAAACATTGTCCCGACTGGGATCCCAGCAAATCTCCTCGTTACACTCGAGGCTCTGCTCAACATAGTCGGCGTTGCACTTGCTACAGGAATTGTATTCGCACGCTTCTCGCGCCCGACGGCGCGAGTTGCGTATAGCAACAACGCGATCATTGCTCCTTATCGAGACAAAACGGCTTTCGAGTTTAGAATTGCAAACACTCGGAGCAATCAGATTATCGAGCTGAACGCAAAAGTTATTCTTAGTAGGCTCGAATCATCCGCCGAGGGCATGGTCCGGGAGTTTTATGATCTGAGGCTCGAAAGAAGTAGCGTTGTTTTCTTTCCGCTGAGCTGGACTCTTGTGCATCCTATCGATGCCGATAGCCCGTTGTCCGGGTGGACTAGCTCCGACCTTTTTTCGGCAAGCGCGGAAGTACTCATTCTCCTCACTGGAATTGATGAGACTTCATCGCAGACTGTTCACTCACGTTCTTCATACAAAGCCGATGAAATAATATGGAACGCTGTTTTCGGTAGCGTTTTCCGGCGCGATGAGCGATTAGGCATTCTTGGAATGGATATCAGGCGGTTACACGACATCCGACCAGTAGCTTGATTCAGGACAAGTCCACGGAATGTGTGCAAGGACCTGGGACAGATTCGTCTCCCTTTATTCGTTACCGGCAAATCTATTCTGAGGAATTATGAGAAATCACTTGTTCGTGGTGATAGCCAGTCTTGTGATGCCAGTATCGGCATACACTCAAGCCACTACTGCGCCATTCATAGCACAAATAGACGTTTCTGCCCGCGGTGAGGTTCACGTGTCGCCGGACCGAGCAGCTATTCAAGTCAGCGTCCAGACGCGAGCGCCGACTGCTGCCTTAGCCGCCAGCGAAAACGCAGCAAAGCAAGCCGCTGTAATCCAAGCTTTGCGGAAGTTGGGATTAGGCGCCGATCAAATCTCTACTATTAACTACAGCGTCTATCCTGAGCAGCGTTATGAGGCGAACAAAGAACCCGTAGTCACCAGCTACAACGTCATCAATACAATCTCCATCGACGTGAAAAAGCTCAGCGAAGTTGGGCCAGTAATCGATGCTTCCCTGAAGAACGGAGCCAACATGATCACGTCACTTCAATTCTCCGCCTCAAATACAGAGGAGGCCCGACGCGCAGCCATAGCATCCGCAATGCAGAAAGCTCGCTTAGATGCTGACGCAGCTGCCCGAGCCGGCGGCGGAACAATTGGTGAACTGTTAGAGGTGAACATTGGTGCTTACTACCCTCCTCCCCCGCGGCCCATAGCGATGCTTCGAGCAACCGCGTCAGCCGACCAAGCGCCTACACCTATCAATCCGGGTGAGCAGACGCTTTCCGTCGATATAACTACTCGTTGGAGATTCAACGCTAAATAGGGAGTCCCACACTATATAGGACCGCTTTGATGATTTTTCACGTGACACATTCCCAGTTCTGAGGCCTGCCAACTGGCTGCTACGAGAGCTACATTCTTCGCTTCGCAACTGTTCTGGGTTTGTTGTGGCCAAAATCATTTCTGTAGCGAATCAGAAAGGCGGAGTTGGAAAAACCACTACTGCAGTTAATCTGGCGGCGAGTTTAGCCGCAGCCGAACAACGAGTACTACTGGTAGACGGGGATCCACAGGGAAATGCCACCAGCGGTGTGGGATTGAGAGCTGCCGGCTTGTCCCGCACCCTTTACGACGTCTTGATATTAAAGGCCGCAATTGCTGACATTCGGCAGAGAGATGTAGCTCTAACTCATCTCGATGTAGCACCTGCAACCCCTGACTTAGCGGGCGCAGAGGTCGAGCTAATTGACCTGCCCCACAGAGAGCATGTGATGCGTGACGCATTACGGCCGATCTCTAATGAATACGACTTCATTTTGATCGATTGCCCTCCGTCACTAGGACTCTTGACCTTGAACATGCTGACGGCTGCGGATGCGGTTCTTATTCCTCTACAGTGCGAGTACTACGCGTTGGAGGGACTTTCACAACTTCTGAATAGCGTCCACCGAATTCAGCAGGGACCAAACGAGCAGCTCTCGATCACGGGCGTACTACTCACCATGTACGATTCTCGCTTGAACCTATCGAGACAAGTCGCGGAAGATGCCAGAGACTACTTCGGAGCCAAGGTCTTCTCAAACGTGATTCCGAGGAACGTTCGCTTGGCTGAGGCACCAAGTTTCGGGAAACCAATAATCCTGTACGATATCGGCTCGGTAGGAGCCAAAGCATACATGAGTGTGGCAAAGGAATTGATAGAGCGCTCGAGCTCCAGAGGGTCAACAAATGGCATCTGAAAAAACTCCAAGACGACTTGGTCGAGGCCTCGATGCGTTATTCAATGCGGCGCCAAGTCCCAAAGAAGACACAGGCGGAGTACTCAAAGAGATCTCTCTGAGGGAGATTCGAAAAAATCCATTTCAGCCGAGAAAGGACTTCAGCCCACGGGCTCTCAAGGAGCTTCAGGATAGCTTGAGATCATCAGGGCTATTGCAGCCAATAACAGTCAGACGGACACGGGAGGGTAGAGAACAATACGAACTGGTCGCGGGAGAGAGACGTCTCCGCGCAGCAGCAGAACTCGGATGGGCAACAATCAGCGCAGTCGTTAAAGAAACCGACGATCGCGATTTGTTGGCCCTCGCTTTGGTGGAGAATCTCCAGCGGAGCGACCTGAATCCCATAGAAGAAGCTGAGGGATACAGTCAACTATTGACTGAATTCGGTCACACGCAGCAGACGATCGCATCAATGGTGGCACGGGATCGATCAACCGTGGCCAACATGCTCCGAATACTACAGCTTCCCGCCAAAGTGCGTCAAATGATTCGCGATGGATTACTTTCAACTGGACAAGCTCGCCCACTCCTGGCGTTACCGGATGAGGCGAGAATAATTGAGCTGGCTCGTGAGGTTGTCAGCAAAGGTCTAAGCGCACGTGACGTCGAGCAGCGTGTTCGCAGCGCTCCTCAAAAAAGCGCACGATCTAAGCGCGGACGTCCACAGAAAGCCGACTCCAGACCAGCCGAAATTCGAAGCATTGAGGAACGGCTAAGACGTTTCTTGCAAACGGATGTTTCCGTCAGCTTCCAGCACCCAAACAGCGGCACCCTTAAGATCATGTTCTACTCAACAGACGATCTCAACCGGATCACTGAGTTGATGGGTATCACCGAAAATCCACAATGATTTCCACATCGGTAAACCCTTGAGCGGCAAGGATTTATGAGTACAAGTCGACTTCAGTGGAAACGAATTTGCACAGCCTCTGTCGGTATCGCTACCCAATGCTCAGCCGACTTTTCAAAAGTCGCCCTCCTAACACCGACACCTATTCCTAAACGACAACCTCGAGAAAGCGCAACTTTCAAACCTCGGGGAATTTCGCTTGACCTACACTACAGCACGGTCAGGTTCATTGTGAATCCCAGAATCGAATCAGGTATTCCGCCACAGCTGCAAGCACGGGTCGACTCTACGCGGAATATTCTCGACGAGACAGCCTCAAGAGAATCGAAACAGAAATGAGTCAGCGAAAGGGGGGCCCTAGTGGGACACCACTTTCAAAAATCATCACATATCTCGACAAGCTCCTCGAGACAGCTGCCACTCCTGATTACCCAAACGCATACAACGGTCTACAGCTTTCGAACAGCAGTGTCATAACCAAAGTTGCGGCAGCGGTCGATTTCTCTACAAAAACTGTTAGTGCTACAATCTCGGAAAAGGCAAATCTGTTAATTGTCCATCACGGAATGTTTTGGGCAGGGCTTCAGCCAATAACCGAGAAAGCATACCAGCGTATGCGTGATCTCTTCGATGCGGATGTCGCTGTTTATTCATCACATCTACCATTGGATCGTCACGCCCGCCTTGGCAATAACGTGTTGTTAGCGAAGCAACTCGGCTTGGAGCCATCTCAACCGTTTGCAAAATTCAAGGACATTTATGTTGGCCTCCAGGGAGTATCGAAGTTGCCGAGTTCTACTCTCGTTCATCGCGCGAGACAATTCGCGCGCGCACGCGGTGGGGACGTTGTCGTTACAGATGCATCTGACGCCAACCGAGTAACAGGTCGTTGGGCAGTCTGCACAGGCGCTGGTGCCTCTGCCGAAACATTGAATGAAGCTGACCGGGGTGGGATCGATACCCTAATTGTTGGCGAAGGTCCGCACTGGACGGCCATAGATGCAGCCGACCGAGGAATAACAATCATTTACGTAGGACACTACGCATCCGAAACCCTCGGAATTTTTGCACTTGCCGATGAGGTCAGCCAGAGATTTCAAGTCGAGTGCACAAAAATTTCCTCACCTACGGGACTATAGACAGATTCGCAAAATAGTTCAGCAGCCAGTGTATGCACTTTTCCAAACAAGCTGCCAGGTAGCTTCTGAGACTTTTTCTAACAGTCCGATTTTTCCGCCATCTTCGTAGTCAAACGAGACTAGGAGGGCCAAATGGCCAGTCTTGGCTACTTTGATTGCTGCAAGGAGATCAGTGGTTTCGAGAGATTCCTCCGCGCCAGCAGATATCATGTGAAACGCCAGTTGATAGTCGCCGATTGTTGATTGCCTCTCAGCAATAACGAGGACGTGTTCTTCTCTCGGGTTTGCTTCCTCGTTGATTTTCCGAACAACCTCCGCGACGATCACTGAAGATTCCGGAACGACCAACCGATAAGCACCTCTGACAGAAAAGGGAATTCCCTTAAACACAGCATCCCCACCCTGAGGGAGATGCGACGCCGCATCAAGTACGTCAGTAACCAGTGTGGCAGAGTCTCTGCCCTGCATTGCATTGATCGGAGTTGCCTTGATTCCACTTGCTCTTCCGGCTTCGAGACCAACTCTCCATTCAGCTGGAACTACACCTGCAAGTCGCCCTTCCGGCCAAGCCAGACAACCAACAGCCTCAGATGATTGAGACGAAACATGTAGAATCGAGCCCCCGATGAATCCACGCAAACTGAATAAATCGATTGCCGTATTCTCGAGACCACTTAGCTCGAAGTGCTTTGTCGAGCTGAGTAGGCTATCCGTCAGTCCCGGAAGTACGATTGCTGCATCAATTGAATCGCTACCAGGTATGATCATAAAAGAGCCAGCGGCTGAATCCCACCCTGTTGCAGATGTTAAACCTGTTACCGTCTGACGCGCATTCGTAACGGATGCAGAATCAGGATTGACACGAGGTTTCTCACCACCACACGCCGCAACAACAGCAATGCTCAATACAGCACGATACCAAACAGCACGGCTCGAGTTCACGAATGATAATTTGTGGGCTTCAATACGCCGCCGTCGAGCAACGAACCAAGAACATAGACAACCTTATGCCTCATGCTCCTCATCCGAAGCCGATAATCACGACCGAGGGAGAGTTGGTTGCCACAAGAGCGCCAACAAGGGAGCGCTGGAGTTGGGCGTTGTACGACTTCGCAAATACGATCTTTTCAATGAATATCGCGACGTTGTATTTCGCCGTTTGGCTAGTCTCAGATCTCCATGCGTCGAATACAATGGTTGCGCTCGGCAATGGTATCTCGTCGGCGTTGATCGCTTTCTCGATTCCAATCTTTGGAGCGATCTCCGACGCAACTCAAAGACGTAAGCCATGGGTCCTTTGGTTCACCATTCTGGCCTGCGTAGCGACAGCCGCAATGGGCATCGTCGGTCAGACCTTCGTTCCACTTATCGGAGATTCAATTCGCAATCCAGTTGCTATCACTACATACACGCTTAATGGAGGTGTCGCGGTTTTGATCGTCGCATCTTTCGTGTTGGCAAACTATGCATACCAAGGAGCGCTTCCATTTTACAATGCCATGATGCCTGAGCTAGTTCCTGTTGAGGAGCAAGGCCGTCTATCAGGACTCGGAACTGCCCTTGGCTACTTTGGCGCCATTGTCGGAGTGCTGCTGGTTACTCCGTTCTTCAGCAGCTCGATGCCGTTAGTAGGAAGTATTCCGTCAAACCTCATGAATTTCCTCAGATCGATAATGCCATTCACATCACATGGCGGAAGGGTCTCGACATTTGTTCCAACAGGAGTGCTTTTTCTCGCATTTTCGCTACCCCTTTTCATTTTCTGCAAGGATCACAACGTCCGCCCAGGAATAAGGGCGCCTTGGAGAGCTGCATTCGTTGAAGTCGCTCATACCGTGCGCGATGCCAAGCAATACCCTGGATCACTTCGATTTCTTTTGGCGTCTTTCCTCTACCAAGATGCAATAGGGACAATCATTGCGAATATGGCGCTCTATGCAGTGATGGCGATGGGCTTCAAGAGGGGGCTCGAGACAACGTTATTCGTCGTGCTTACCGTCCCAGCTGTGATTGGGAGCTATACGATAGGCCGTTTGGTAGACAGGGTAGGCCCGAAGCGAAGCTTAGTCTTCACGATTATGGCTTGGGTCATTCTTTTATTCGCAATGATTATGGTGCCAAATCGAACTGCGTTCTGGATCGTCGGCGCAGTGATTGGATTGATCTTCGGTGGAGTACCAACTGCTGAGCGTCCATTATTACTGACACTCATTCCAGATATTGAGGCGGGACGATTCTTCAGCCTTATGGTTTTGTCATCACGTGCCGCTGCGATTCTTGGCCCATTCATATGGGCGTTCACGGTTGAGGGACTTCTCCCCTCATTTGGAACGGCAGTCGCTTATCGCGCTGGCGTCGCAACTGTTGCCGTGGGAATGGCCGCATCGCTCATCTTACTATGGGGCGTTCCTGACAACTGGAAAAGAAAAGAACTATGACTCTTTTGTCGCGACCCAGTTGCTGCCGGTGCCTACATCCACCACGAGAGGTACAGAAAGCGTTGCTGCATTCTCCATCTCATAACGCACTATGTCTTCGAGCCGAGAAAGCTCATTAGCGGGTGATTCGAAAACGAGCTCATCGTGTACCTGAAGAAGCATTTTGGCGGCAAGTTGTTCCTCACGAAGAACTTTCTCAATTCCGATCATCGCAAGCTTGATGAGATCTGCGGCAGAACCTTGAATTGGTGAGTTCGCAGCAGTGCGTTCTCCAAACGCGCGAATATTAAAATTCCGCTCTCTCAATTCCGGAATGTATCGTCGCCGTCCTAAAATCGTCTCGACGTAACCGTTCTCACGCGCAAATTCGACCATGCTATCCAGATAGCGGCGAATGCCACTGAAACGCTCAAAGTAACGAGCGATGAAAGTGCGAGCATCAGCAAAGTCTATTTTCAGCTGACGAGAAAGTGCATGCGCTCCTTGACCATAAATTGTGGCAAAATTGATCGTCTTCGCCCTCGATCGCATCTCCGGAGTCACACTGTCAACAGAGACATCAAACACAATCGCTGCAGTTTGCTTATGAATGTCGCCACCTGCGTTGAAAGCCTCGACAAATGCTGCGTCTCCCGAAAGATGTGCAAGGAGCCGGAGTTCTATTTGCGAATAGTCAGCAGCCACCAGAGTCCAGCCTGAGCGCGGTACGAATCCTCGGCGGATGTCACGCCCGAGTTTTCTTCTGATAGGAATGTTCTGGAGATTTGGATCACTCGAAGACAGACGACCGGTTGTTGCTACAGTTTGGTTAAACGAAGTATGCAGTCGCCTTGTGAGCGGGTTCACCAGTTCCGGCAACGCATCGAGATATGTGTTCTCGAGTTTCGATAGCTCGCGGTACTCCATGAGCAATGCCGGCAAGAGATGCCCGGCATCGGCTAATTCTTGCAAAACAGTCACGTCCGTTGAAGGCCCTGTGCTTGTCTTCTTCAAAACAGGTAGCTCAAGTCGCGTAAATAGAATTTCTCGTAGCTGAAGATTCGAGTTGATGTTGAACTCAACTCCAGCTGCTTCGTATATCTGCTTCTCCACGGCTTCTCGCTCGGCGCGAAAGCGCCGCTTCAATGACTTGAACCACTCGAGATCAATTGTGATTCCTGACCATTCCATATCAGCGAGCACACTTACCAGCGGCATCTCCACGTTGTCGAACAAACTGCGGGCGTGTGTATTTTCCAGCTGTAGCTCAAAGATCGAGCGCAGCTGCAGCGTCATATCTGCGTCCTCGCAGGAGTAGTCTCTCGCTCCTTCAATCGGACACTCATCAAATGGAATTGCCGACCGTCCCTTCCCACAAAGGTCGGTATAGGAGGTCATCGTATGATCGAGAAACTCGAGAGCGAGTACGTCCAGCCCATGTGACCGTCGACCGGGATCCAATACATAGCTCGCCACCATTGTATCAAAGTCCAGCCCTCGAAGATTGACACCGGCTTTGCGCAATACGAGCAAGTCATATTTCGCATTCTGTGCTGCCTTCTTAACCGAAGGATCCTCAAGAAGAGTCCTTAGTGGCTGCATCTCGGTTGAGTCGAGCGGTGGCAGGTTTCTAACAATGCTTTCTTGGGAATCCTCACCATTGATCGGCGTAGCTCGGAGCTTGGATCTCTGTTTTGGCTTGGACGCAATCGGCTCATCTCCCCCACGGATCAAGCCACGCTCCCCTGGTGCATCTGTGGCTGCACGATCACCGGGTGCATCAATTAGCAATTCGCTCTGGATACCTCGTCTTTGTACGTGACCAAACGGCAGGTAGTAAGCTTTTCCCGGAGCGATGGCGACCGCCAATGAAACCAACTTCGATCGCAGTGGATCGCCCCTCGGTGGATTGCCCGTATCAACGAGTGTCTCACTATCGATCGAGATCATTCCCGCTTGTCTTGCAGCTTCTACCAACTTCAACACGTCATCGATACTATCGACTGTTTGGTAGTGAACTTGAGGCCGAACGGGCTCCCCGTGTTGAGGGACAGAAGTCACCACCACGGCCTTGGCAAGGGAATGAAATTCCAGCTCCACATAAAGATCTCGCAGCTGACTAGTGTCCGGCTCTTGTACTTTCATAGCATCGAGTTCCAAGTGAACCGGCAAATCATCGCGAATTGTTACTAATTCTTTTGAAAGTCTGGCATTCTCCGCAAACTCAAGAAGGGCTTCGCGGGGCCGCTTCTTGGGGATCTCTGCTGCATGAGCGAGAATGGATTCCAAGTGACCATATTCGTTCACCAGCTCGCAAGCTGTTTTGTCTCCAATCCCCCGAACACCGGGTACATTGTCAGAGGAATCACCAACGAGAGCGAGGTAGTCTGTTACGTGATCCGGGGCGACGCCGAGTCGCTCCTTTGCATTCTCGCTGCTTACCCAGTGTTCTTCGACTGCGGCAGAGCCACCACGCCCAGGATTGAGAAGCCACACACCAGGACGAACGAGCTGTTGAAAATCCTTGTCGCCTGATATGACGACGACATTCAAACCTTGAGCAACGCTTTGAGTCACCAGCGTCCCGATTACATCATCCGCCTCAAAGCCTGGTAACGTGATGATTGGAATTCGATACGCGTCGAGTATCTGACATATCCGATCCATGCCACGATCAAAATCCGCCTGGAGATCCTCGGTCAGCTTCTGCCGAGTTGCTTTATATGCAGGATATTTCTCGTGGCGAAAGGAGAGACCTGAATCATGAACCCACGCTAGGTATTCAGGTTTATGGTTGGACAGCAGTCGCTGAAGAAAATTCGCAATTCCCCATGCTGCTGACGTGTTTTCCCCTTTGCTGGTAGTGAGTGGTCGGGAAATAAGGGCGTAAAATGCGCGATAAATCAGCGCGTACCCATCCACAAGAAACAGGCGGGGTAACTCGGGAAGCTTCATCCAGTCAATATACAAAGCGCCCCGACGTCACACTCTACATCGAGGCGTTATTACATCAGCGGATTATGTATTTCGAAATTTCAGCCGCAGTTATGTCTGTGCATGCACATTAGTCGCATGCAGTCCCTTGGTTCCTGTCTCAATTTCAAATTCCACCTGTTGTCCTTCAGCAAGCGTTTTGAATCCATCCATCGAGATTGCAGAGAAGTGAACGAAGACGTCCTCACCTCCCTCCTGTTCAATGAAGCCGTAACCCTTTGCATCATTGAACCACTTTACTTTTCCGCGGGCCATATAACTGCCTCCGGCATTTAATCCAGTGCGCGCCTATATAGAATCGGCCCGGAATTTTGTCAAGTCAGTCTGATGAGGGGCAAAGCAGAGCTGGCTGACTACCTCTTAGTGCACCAAAAGACGTGCGTTTATAGACTGGAAATCAGCCTCACTTGCTGGGGTCAGGCGCCAACGCCCAGTCCCGGATTCATCGTAGAAAAGAAACCGCAATCGATATTGAGCATACTCCCAGAATTGCACTCGGCTCCTCTGTGTTACCGAGGTGCTGCTGAGTGGGACATTGGTGTTTTGCTCATATATCTGGTCTGGCTCCCCCAGTGACACATATACCTTGCCTCGATCCGACAGCCAACCAGAGCGGCCACCTGACTCTTCCCGAAAGCGTATGTTAGCCTGAAGTATTCGCGTGAAGTATGCCTGCAATCCTTCATGTTCAGGAGTTCCAGGAACGGGATCTGTTGAACGCAGAAAATCTGCCCAAACCGTTCCCCGGCGTTCAGGCGGAGCATCTCGAAGAGCTCGTATTCGCTCGGGGGCAGCGTAGTACCTTAGCTCAGCAAGCATTTCATCAAAGGACAACAAAGGAATGTCGTTGCCGAAGCTGACAAATACCGGAGCTCTCACTGTGTCAGTGGCATCACCTCGCGTGAAGGTGATATTTGCGATCCCGATACCGACTTTAGAGATCGGAACTTTCAACGAGCCACTCAATAAATTGCCCTGACGTTGCAGCAGTACAGTGTCCCGCCATAGAACAGTTCCACGATCATTCTGCACCACGAAGCCAACTGGAAGTCGCGACTGCATTCCATACCCTTCCAGGTAGACGGTAACTGTGCTGTCTTGACCGAATACTGCACTCGATCTCGGGCTCGCAAGAATACGCGGTAATGAATCCAACGTTATTCGCCGGGATGCCTCGTAGACGATTACAGGAGTCGACAGCAATCCATTCTTCAACGCCGGAACGGTAATCTGTCCTTCCTGCGAAGTGCTGCGAGCGCTTGCAGCATCACGCACTTGAAATGAGATCGTATAGTTACCGGGATTGACCTTGAAGTAATGCTGGAAGATTACGCTTTCGTCTGTGCGATTGATTTCCTTAAAGGTAGGAACTCTGACGATCTCCATGCTGTTTACTGACGCCACCTGATTCCCAGACTGAGAAAGGATCAGGTGAACTTCATAAGGCGCTCTATATGAATCTCCCTCTCGGACAAAGCTGAGCGAACGATTCGGTATCGACACGCTGGCAAGGATTAAAGTCGTGTCAATCGATGGCGTAGCGAAGTATGCAATCTTCCCGACAAACGAGAGCGGGCTACCAGTGGCAATGAGTCCCATCTGGTGATACACAGCAGTCGGATCCTGCGGAGCTTGGCTCTCGACAGACGATGTTGCCGCAATGATCTGCTGGTTTCCTTGCGGATGCGCACACGCATTCAGAAGAAGCGCAATACCAAGTAGGACGGCAGGATGTGCGAGTGTAGTTGTCTGCATTCGTCTATGTACCCTATCCGCCTTAGTCAGTTTCTATTACCTTCGGCCGCGTGTCTGAACAGAGCTTGCTCGGCTCAAAGATAGCCGGGTATACCATCGAGAGTGAGGTTGGCGAAGGCGGAACCTCAGCAGTCTATAGAGCCGCACACCAAACCCACGGGACGGTGGCCCTAAAAGTACTCCGAGAAAAACTTCGCCTCGATCGAACTGCGGTCGCACGTTTTGTACGAGAGGCTCAGTATGGTGCCCGTGTACAACACCCTAATGTTGTCCGCACTATCGAAATCGGTGAGTCGGACCGTGGGCTTCACTTCCTCGCTATCGAATGGGCAAGTGGTCAGCTCCTCGAGCGGTACGCGCGACAGCATGCACCGTTACCACCAGAAGAAGTCTCTGCAATAATCACTCAGATTGGTGCTGCAGTACATGCTGCGCATCAAGCAAATATTGTCCATCGGGATCTGAAGCCTGAAAATGTCATGTACGACCCGGAAACAAAGCAGGTCAAGCTGCTTGACTTCGGAATCGCAACAGACACACAGACAGGAGCGGATGAGCGGCTCACTCGAGCTGGCTTCTTCGTTGGATCGCTGATGTACGTGGCACCAGAAGCTCTCTCTGGAGAACTCGTTACTCCTGCTGCCGACCAGTACAGCCTTGCAACTATTGCCTACTATTTGCTGACGCGATGTCTTCCCTATACGGCCAAAGCACCACGGGAGATGTTCACGCAGCTGCTGACGCTTCCGCCAATACCACTCAATTCAGCTAAGGAAAGACTCAGATTCAACAGTGCGCTGGAGTCAGTGGTGATGCGAGCACTGTCGAAGCAGCCGGCAAGCAGATTTCCAGATGTTATGGCGTTCACGAAAGCCTTTCAAGATGCTGTAGCAGGAACTACAACGGCACCTGCTTCAACGGGAGAACCCGAGGGTAACGCAAGTGGAATTTTATCCCGGGTTCGAGGCATACTGCGGCGAAACAACTAGGTCGTATTCATGGATTGGAAGCCACAAAGAGAACGTAGAGCCTCGCCCAAGATCGCTTACAAGGGAAATGTCACCGCCGAGTAAACGAGCAAGTCGCCGAGAAATTGCGAGACCTAATCCCGTACCACGATTTGGTGAATCAGCACGTGGGCCCGCTCCTACTTGCTCGAACTCCTCAAAAATCCGCTCCTGATCAGTAACTGCAATGCCAATTCCCGGATCCGTAACCTGTACTGACAGCCACATCTCTTCTGGTTGATCCATACCCGACAAGCTATTCGGCATGCCTAATGTCAGAGCATCCGAGTGTGGCACCATACGTGTCCGGACAACGATCGTACCCTTGTCTGTGTATTTCACAGCGTTCCCGATCAGGTTGACTAGAATTTGGCGAAGGTGAGTTGGATCGGTCCGAATCTTCGGCAGCGCAGCTCCCATAGTCAGAGAGAGCGTAAGATTCTTTTCATTCAAAAGCGATTCAACTTCGCTAGCAACATCCAGAATGAATGGCCGAATATCCAGAACCTCAGTATGAACATCCAATCGGCCTGCAGCTATCTTAGCAAGATCAAGAATTTGATCAACAAGATGCCGAAGGTGATTCGCTGAAGCTTCGATGCGCTCGACCGGTTTCACCTGACGAGGAGCTAACTCGCCGTATACACCTTCACGAAGCAAGTCGACAAATCCAACAATTGCATTGAGTGGTGTTCGCAATTCATGCGAAACGTTGGCGAGAAACTCATTTTTCATCCGACTTGCTCTAAGTAGCTCGGCTGATAGCCGCTCTAGTTCTTTTGACCGCTCCACAAGCTTTTGAGCCTGTTTCCGTTCATGCTGCAGGAGAAGGCCTAGAGCAGCAAAAACCAAAATCGCTAAGATTGAGACTAACGGCGTCATTGATAGGAGTGGGACGATTACCGCTGACGAGTCAAGCTCGATGATATCCGCACAGGCTGGCAGATGCTATGACTGACTATCAATCTCTTGTACAGCTTCTCGCTCAGAAATCAGTCAGACAGGGTCGATTCACGCTTTCTTCAGGAAAGATTTCAGACACTTACATCGATGTACGGATGACATCAATGAGTCCAGAGGGACTATCCCGGATTGGACCACTAGCCCTTCAGGCGATCAGATTCACAGGATGGTCAGTCGATTCCATCGGAGGAATGACACTTGGAGCAGACCCAATTGCATATGCAATAAGTTACGCGAGTAGTCTCAGCACTCCTTCTCTCCGTGCATTTACAGTAAGAAAGGATACTAAGCTTCACGGAACTGGAAAGCTCATCGAAGGGCCGTTCTCTCCGGGAGATCGCGTCGTCATCATTGAGGACGTCATAACAACAGGTGCTTCAGCTCTTCAGGCGATCGAAACGGTGACAAGTGCCGGCGGCTATATCCAAGGAGTGCTGACCCTGGTAGATCGCAAGGAAGGCGGACGCGAAATGATAGAACGCAAGGGTCACGCTGTTATCTCACTCATTCCAATTGAGGAGATCATCGCTGCATCGATTGACGTAACCGCAACTCGAGCTTCTGCTGCCGAGTAACCCACCCAGGATAGGTTACAGCAGGCCGGAAGGACCGCAGGATGTGAACATACGGAAGAATCAATTGCTCTCGAAAGTAGAGCAACATACCAGCTCCGTCATAGGCTTCCCGAAAGCAGACCGGTGATATTTTCATCATTATCCGAATGTGTCGCCCAAAACTTTGAGGCGATGAGTAGTCCAAGTAATTCGCGACGCTCGCAATCGAAAGACCTGGATTCTCAAACAGCCTTGCTGCTCTAATCAACCGAGCCAGAGCAAGATAGCGTTTCGGCGGAGGTAGCTGAGCTCGAAAGAAACGACTCATCAAGGTGCTCGGTAGAATACATAGTTGTCTCGAGAGTTGCCGAACAGTGTGTACCTGCGGAGTTTGGCTAAAGAGAACTTCAAAAAATCGCCAACAGTCATTCGGCGCACCGGTGAGATCGGCACTTAGGTGTCCCAGAGCTGTACGCTGTAGATCATTCGATCTCTCAGCCGTAAGAATGTCACGAAGCGTTTGCCATCCCGATGGCTGTCGTGCATCGATAAGAATCCGGACACCCAGTTGACCAAGCGCTAATACCGATTGTGGAGTCGTATATTGCACTTCAGTAAGAAGGGCCATTGCAGGAACCCGTGGAAATTCACGAACCATGGCTGCCATACGAGCACTGCTGTGAAGGCCATATCGCGCTATAGATACCAGTACAGCACCAGCTCTGCGCTCACGCAGATCTGCAATAACTTCATCAAGTGATTCTCGATGCAGAGCCGAGTAGAGCCCCTGTGCAGCAGCATCGACACGCATACGCTCGCTCGGAGTGAGAATCGTAGAAACTGGCATTGGTAAAAGGCCCGGCTTACGGGAAGCTGCCATCGTAATGCTCCAGGGAAGTTTAGACGGCAGCTAGTATAAGACGGGTGCGTCAGCAGAGCGTCAGCGCTAAATGAACATTCACTGGATGATTTCAGCAGAAACGTCATTCGAGTGTATATATTTCGATCGGAATTGCAATCAGCTGGACGGTCGCGCCTTAGTATCGTAAGGATACTAAATCGAGGAAAGTCCGGGCTCCATGAGCAGGCTGCCAGGTAACACCTGGGCGCTACGATCAGTTAATCGAAGCGACGGAAAGTGCCACAGAGAACAGACCGCCACAATTTTGTGGTAAGGGTGAAACGGTGGGGTAAGAGCCCACCGCGGTTATGGCGACATAGCCGGCACGGTAAACCCCAGCTGGAGCAAGGCCAAGCAGGCGGCGAGAGAAGCTCAACTCGATAAAGACGCCGCGGGTAGGCTGCTAGAGGCTGCGAGCAATCGTAGCCCGAGAGAAATGACCGTCGTGGTGGCTTACGCCATCAGACAGAACCCGGCTTACAGGCTGAGGGCATTCATTAAACGGTCTCTTGCAAAACTTCGCAGGAGACCGTTTATCACACAGATCTCGTCAATCGGCAAACCTATGCTCCACACACGAACTACACTACTTGTCGCTTCCGTTGTAATCGCTGGATGCAGATCCACACCGGTATCAGGTCCAGTTCTACAACCGATAGCTGCAACACCTAGCGATGACACGAGAGCTAAATCAATCGGTCCTTGGATTTTGAGACCAAATCATCAACCACATACATATCACTCAATAAGTCAGACCACCGTCGACGAACCCTCTAATTCAACCATTCGACAAAATACGATTGAGATAGTCACAACCTTCACTATTTCGCTCAATCAATCACACACGCCACTAACCATTTCAGGACAGGTCGATACGGTAACGTTCAGCGAGCAGAAACAACCATTACCTAAGAATCAAGAATTCAGCCTACCATTAGTCTTTGAGGGAGAATTAGCTCATACAGGATTGGCAATCAGTGTGAAGAATTCTCAAGGTACGGCTGGAACTTGCAGCCCGTCCGTAAGCTCAATTCTCGGCGACGTTCACACCGTAATAAACACCTATCCATCACGCTTAACTCCAAGCCTTACATGGCGGGATTCAACGCTTGTTACAACATGCACTCCAGATAGAGTCCCAACAACAAGAAGAACGATTCAGATATTCAGAGTAGTTGGGGAAAGTGCTCTCAAGACAACGAGAGTCCTCCTTATACAACGGCTGGATTCGACTTACATCAGCGGTGATGGAACCCAGGATAACCATCAAATCCATCTAGAGGGGGCTGGTACCGGTACAGGCAATATCTACATCGATCCAGATTCCGGTGTCATATTAGCAACACAGGTTTCAGAGGATTTAGAAATTACGGTTACTAACTCCGGAAAATCACGACACTTCATCCAAAAAGTTACTCAGACAGTGAAAGCAACAAACTAGTCGACTAGACGAAGGGGCATGACCAAACACAAATACTCAGCCGCATCGGACCAGTTTTCAGGCTCAAGGGTGGCAGCTCTTTCAGGAGCCTTAAAGGTCATCTTCACTTCATCTGTGGGTATGTAGCGCAGTATCTCAAGCAGGTAACTAGCATTGAAGCCGATATCAAGTTGATCACCAGTATAGCGCACTGGTAACTCATCCTGGGCTTCACCTAGATCAGGAGTCTGGACACTAAATTTCAGCATACCTGTATTAAATGAAAGGCGAATCCGATGGGTTTGATCCGATGCGATCACCGACATGCGCCTCAGAGCACTTATCAAAGCAGCTTTATCTGCAATAGCTACTCGATCATTATCCCGCGGAATCACCAATTCATAATTTGGATAGGGTCCCTCAATGAGCCGAGTAAAAACGGACGTAAAGGGCGAACGGAAACCAATGTGATTCTCACCTCGAGCAATCTCAAGTTCCTCCTCAGCCGGAAAAAGCTTCCGTACTTGCTCGAGAGCCTTGGGAGGAATTATCAAATCTTGTGAAGAGCCAAGCTTAGACCCGACCGAAATTCCCATCTTTGCCAGTCGATGACCATTAGTTGCCACCATAGCCATTTTGTCTGGCCGTAACTCCCATAAAACTCCATTCAAAATCGGTCGGCTTTCCTCAGTCGATGCCGCAAAAGACGTATGCGCAATTAACTTCTGCAGATCACTCGACTTAACTTGCCAACTATCACTAAATGATACAGTTGGAAATGTCGGAAATTCGTCGCGGGGAAGACCCAAAAGCTTAAACCGCGAACGACCGCACTCAAGCGTAACCCGTTGTTCACCAATCGCACCAAGTTTCACAGGCGATGGTGGTAATTCACGGGCAATATCAACCAACTTCTTCGCCGGAATAGTTACAGCTCCCGACACCTCTACATCAGCTTGGACCTCAGTACTTACCGCAATATCTAGATCCGTTCCAGACAAGCGAATTCCACGCTCGACAGTCTCAACCAAAATATTCGCTAGGACAGGTAAGGTAGTCTTCGTAGGAATGCTTGCGCTTACCGCATTTAATCCCTCCTGAAGTTTCTCGCGAGATATAGTCAGACGCATTTGATCAAGGGAAGGCGTATAAGCCACAAGGTGGAAGTACTAGTTGCTGTTTCTTTTTATTAGGGAGAGGATGCTAGTAGTAGTAGTAGTGTGTGTGGATGGAGTGTGGAACGGAGTAAGGTATTCGTTTCTCCTATGTTGTGCTATTGTGGTGCTGTGGGCTATTTGTGGATTTGTGTTTTCTGGCTTAGCCTATCGGAGGCTCTCAAGCTTATCCCGTATTTTGAAAATTCGTTGTTTTAGTATGGTATTGCTACTTAATTCTACTTTGGTCTTGTCAATACTGTGAATGACTGTTGAGTGATCTCTTCCTCCAAACGCGTTACCGATTTCAACTAGTTGTGTTCCTAAGAGATCTCGTGTTAGGAACATTGCAATGTGTCTTGGTGTCGTAAGAAGTTTTGTTCGTGTTTTTGATCGAAGGCCTTCTGGTGTCACACCCCACTCAAGAGCTACGAGGTCCTGAATTCTTGCGATTGTGAGGCCTAGTTGGCTAGTTGTTGGTTGTCCATTGCTTGCCTTGAGCTTATCTCTGAGGGCGTCTCGAGCAAGTTCTATTGAGATGTCACGATGCTTTAGGGAAGCAAATGCTAAGAGCTTTATGATGGATCCTTCAAGCTCTCGTATGTTGGATTTAACATTTTCTGCGATGAATCGGATTACGTCTTCTGGTATGGAATGTTCCAAGTGATCAATTGCGGCTTTTTGGCGAAGTATAGCAACTCGATGCTCGAAATCTGGTAGGTCTATATCAGCTACCATGCCCCACTGAAAACGACTTACTAGACGTCCTTCAAGGCTTGGAATTTCTGATGGAGGACGATCACTTGTCAGTACTATCTGTCGGCCTGCCTCATATAGTGCATTGAATGTGTGGAAAAACTCTTGTTGAGTTGCCTCCTTACCTTTTAGAAAATGGACGTCATCAAGTAGCAGTAAGTCAGTTTCTCGGAACTGCCGACGGAAGTTAGAAGTAGTGTGATTCTGGATTGAGGTTATTAGTTCATTTGTGAATTGCTCCGTCGCCACAAATGTGATGCGGATATCAGGGTGATGGGCTATTATCTCGTGTGCGATAGCCTGCATCAGATGTGTTTTACCGAGTCCTGTATCCCCGTAGATAAAGAGTGGGTTGTATACTTTACCCGGAGCTTGCGTTACCGCATGTGCTGCAGCAGCTGCAAGCTCGTTTGATTTCCCGATTACGAATTGATCGAAGGTATAGCGTGGGCTTAGGGGTGCTTGGGCTATAGATGTCCGGGGTCTAGTTCCTGTAGAAGAAGGAGCGACGAAGAAATCCATCTGTGATCGCTTCTTTCGTTCCTCATTTACCTTAAAAATGACTTGGATGGGATGGCCTAGGGCTATCGGTCCATAGGATGTGAATAGATCTGCGTGTTTTGATTCGTTCCAGTCTGCTGCAAATTGGTCTGGGACACCTACCGAGATGACATTCCCGTCGATACTGAGTGCTTCAGTTGGCTCAAGCCATGTGCGGAAGGTCTGTTCGGGAATATCTTGGCGGGCTCTATCTAACAGTCTTTTCCAAATCTCCGCAGCAGTAAGTGACATGGGGAGGCAACCGTAGCGAAAGATTGTGGAAAAGTCAATGTACCGACGTGTGAAGTACTTTATGTAACTTGATGTATGTTATGCTGGTGGCTAGTTTTATGGGCTATTCTACCTTGTATATTCGCACTGGATTTGGGATAAAGTATGGGCAAGCCCACATATCGACCTCGGAACAAGCGCCGTGTTAGAACTCATGGATTCCGGGAGCGAATGGCAACCCGATGGGGACGTGAAGTATTAAGCCGTCGGCGTAAGAAAGGCCGCAAGCAATTGGCGATTCGACTACCGACTAAATACGCTAGTTCGTAAAAAGCGGGAGTACTCGCGCCGGTTTAGGCTTCGGGAAAGCGAGTTGGTAGCTATCAAGGGAGTAGGGAAGAGGCTGACCACTGAGCACTTGAGTGCTCGTGTCGCTTCTTCCCTGCTCCCTTATTGTCGGGCTGGAGTAGTTGTTGGGAAACATGGTCATTCAGTTGTTGAGCGAAATAAGTTGAGACGCAGACTTCGAGAATTAATCCGCCTCCACGTTATCCCTGATTTTGCTGGGATTGATCTTGTTCTGTATGCCGGCTCGAGCACTTATAGCCTTGGGTTTGAGAAACTTGCTGGGGAAATAATCAGGATGAAAGTGCAGCTTACTTCCGTAGTGCATTAGAGAAATGCGAGGAGCTCTCATTCTTATTATTCGTGCTTATCAACTTTGGATATCGCCGTTGTTACCCTCGGCATGTCGCTACTACCCGACGTGTTCAGTCTATGCAGTCGAAGCAATTAAGAAATACGGTGCAGTTAGTGGTAGTTGGCTAGCTCTTCGAAGAATTACTCGATGTCATCCTTTCCGCTCTGGCGGATACGATCCAGTCCCATAAATGGAAAAGCGTTTCTTTCTCGCACTGCTCCTTGCAGCTGCTGTAGTCGCGGTTACGCAGATTTTGTTTCCGGTTACGCGTCCGGCGCTAGTCACTCGTGGTAAAAATGACAGCACAAGCACGAGTAAGACCCAGAATCGGTCAATAGGAGATGTAGACCGAAGGCCAGCTGTGGTGCAACCGACTAGTGATTCTACTTTTACTGTAACGTCAGCGGCTACGTCGGAACTAACGACTCTAGTAACACCAAAGTCCATCTATCGCTTTAGTGACGTTGGGGCCGCTCCGGTTTCAGTGGCATTACGGAGTTACAAAAATCTGGCGCCTGCCGGTGGGGCTGTAGAACTTGGCATTCCAGGTCAACCCTTATTGAGATATGCCCTCGTTGTGAATGGCGACACAACGCGATTTGACAGCATTCCATTTCGCTCTCGAGTCTCAACTAATCAGGTTACCTACGATGCAATCATTGCGAACCATGATGTTGAGATTTCCTATCAGATTCTGCCGGATAAGTATGTCGTCAGGGTAAACGGCAAGATTGAAAGAGCAGACCAGAATGCCTATCTATTGATACAACTACCGACTGGTCTAAGGCCGGCGGAAGCGGATACGATCTCTGATCTGCGAAATCTGGCGTTCTCATTCAAGCCAGAGCGTGAAAATGCACGTATTGTCCGATTTGGAAGTCTTGATCCTGGCGAACAGCGTCTCGAAACTGGGCCATTGGTTTGGGCTGCCGTTAAGAACAAGTACTTTGTTCTCGGGCTTCTTACCCCTTCAGGATCTACCTTCAATGAAGTCACGTTGAGGGGAGGTCCCAGAATGTCCAAGGTTGCTACGACTGCCTCAGCGACAATCGTCGAATTGCTGAAGACTGGCTCGTTTACGCTTGACCTTTATGCTGGGCCGCAGCAATCGACAGAGCTTATAGCAATGGGTCGCGATTTTGATCATGTGAATCCATACGGGTGGCGATTTCTACAGGGTGTTGTTCAGCCCATTGCTGCACTTTGTATTCGACTTCTCCTTTGGATGCACCAGGTGCTCAGGCTCAGCTACGGCTGGGTACTGATCATCTTTGGAATCCTCATCCGAGTTGCTCTCTGGCCGTTGAACCAAAGTGCAATGAGATCGAGCATGAAAATGCAGGAGATTCAACCCAAGCTTGCAGAGGTCCAAAAGAAATACAAAGACAAACCGGAAAAGCAGCGGGAGGAAATAATGAAAGTGTATAGGGATGCAGGTGCGAGTCCCTTTACGGCCCTTACCGGATGCCTTCCAGCCTTGATCCCGATGCCTGTTCTCTTTGCTCTGTTTTTTGTTTTCCAGAACACGATTGAATTTCGTGGGGTGCCTTTTATGTGGCTCCACGATATTTCCATTAAAGATCCGCTCTACATTCTGCCAATCTTGATGGGGGTATCGATGTACGTACTGTCGTGGATTGGTCTTCGGAATGCACCGCCGAATCCCCAGGCGAAAACTATGAGCTACATGTTTCCGGTTATGATGACTTTTATTCTCGCGAACATGGCATCTGGCTTGAATCTCTACTATACGGCCCAAAACTTGGCGGCCATTCCCCAGCAATGGCTACTGGCACAAGAGCGTGCACGAAGGAAACCACTGAGTCGGCAATGAAGTCTCCATGCGGATTACGTATATTGGTCACGCAACGCTACTAATTGAACTCGCTGATCGGATTTTCCTTACCGACCCAAACTTTGATTCACATCTGGGTGGTTTCCTACCAAGAGTAAGCGCGCCTGGTGTGTCGATTGGCTCGCTTCCACGGATCGATGCGATAATAGTGACGCATGGACATGCCGATCATCTCTCGTTCAAATCGCTCGATGCACTTCCCCAAGACGTGCCAATATATGCGCCGCCCGCGATAGCAAAGTGGCTGAAGAAACGCGGCTATAGCATGGCGCAGAAAATTGCTCCCGGTGAGTCAGTTCAAAACGGAGGGGTTGAAATCAAAGCAGGTGCAGCTACTCATCGGGGTAATCGGTATGCTGTGGATCGCTGGCGTAGCGCAGCAAATATGTACCTATTCGACACTAATGGTGTGTCCTGTTTTTTCGCAGGTGACACAGGGTTGACGCCGGAGAGCACACATCTGGTTGAGCGTCATGTAGGAGCTGCGGGTCGCAGGCTTGATCTTGCTTTGTTACCGATAGGACATGCGCCCTGGTGGAAGCCGGGATTCAGAAAAGGACATTTGACGAGTGGTGACGCCCTCACATTGTTCGATCGGCTCGATGCGAGATACCTGATTCCATATCATTGGGGCACGTTCAATCACGTAACGTCGAAAGCTCACGATGCTATTCGGCGTCTTCGAGCTCAATTACCCGCACATCCTCGTAGTGAAACGGTTCAGATCCTAGAGCCGGGCATGAGCTTCGACTTACCGATTGCTGAGCAGTGAGTGGAACTCGACCGACGTTGGGTAACGTTGGTGTAAGTTCGAACACTATTGTTGCGCTCAGTACTCCTGTCGGCCGGGGAGCAATAGCAGTTATCCGTGTGAGTGGTGCTGATGCGGTTGAGATTGTGCGACGTCACATAGATCCATGGCCAATTCATGCGCGCGAAGTCTCACTTTGCACAGTCCATAACGGTCCGAAGATCCTCGACCAAGCACTCATCACGTTCTACAATGGACCGCAATCTTTCACGGGTGAAGACGTAGTCGAGATCTTCACACATGGCGGCCATGTAGTGCCACTGTCGATCGTAGCTGCCTTGATAGAATCTGGTGCTAGGCACGCTCTACCCGGAGAATTTACCCGGCGTGCAGTCCTGAACGCGAAGCTTGATATCGTTCAAGCAGAAGCAATCGGTGATCTGATCGACGCCAGGTCCAGTGTAATGCAGCAAGCAGCCCTGCATCAACTTGATGGGGGGCTGTCGTCGCGAATAGCATCAGTGCGCGAGGGAGTGTTGCGTGTCGAATCGCTGATCGCTTACGATGTCGACTTTCCTGAGGAGGATGACGGGCCAATCTCGAAAGGTGAAATTGCTACAGCTACTGATTCTCTTGTTCGCTCGCTCGATCTTCTGCTTTCCACCATCCCTGTTGGCCAGATCGCTCGCGAAGGCGCAATTGTTGTCATTGCTGGCGCTCCAAATGTTGGAAAATCCTCACTATTCAACGCTTTGGTTGGTGAAAGTCGAGCTATCGTAACGGACATTTCAGGCACCACGAGGGATGCAATCGAAGCAACGATTGATGCTGGTTCGTGGCCAGTACGTTTAATCGACACTGCAGGGCTTCGTGTCAGTACTGATGTGGTCGAAAAACTTGGTATCGAAGTCAGTGAGCAACGAATTGCTGCAGCGCACTTAGTCGTTGCATGTGGGGATAGCGACGTCTCTCTTGAAAATGCAGTTGCAATGTCATTGAAACTTTCACGGGCGCCGGTGATTCAGGTACTGACAAAGAGTGATTTACGAAAGGACGTCGACCCATTCGTCCGAAAACCAAACTCATCAGTACCGGTGAGAGTAAGTGCGATCACTGGTGACGGACTCAGCGCTCTTCGAGCCACAATTGATTCTTTACTGGATCAGAAGTATGGAGAGATAACTCCAGAAACACCGGTTCTAACCCGAGCCCGGCATATTCATGGAATCACCGTCGCTCGGAATGAGATTGAGCAATTTAAGAATGTCTGGGGAAGGGAATCACTTCCAGCACCAGTGGCGGCGGTACACTTGAGAGCTGCCGGTGTTGCTCTCGAGGAATTGATTGGAGCCGTGAGTGTGGACGATGTCCTGGAGCGAGTGTTCAGCTCTTTTTGTGTTGGGAAATAAGGCTACAGTGAGTAACTCAGCTTGCGTTACGCGGTTTCGGCAGCCTCGCTATCAGCAGTGGTGATCTCAAGGGCGCTCGCGCGGATCGTCCAGGCGTAACCTTTGGTTGCAATTGCGTGTTCGACCATCTTCGCGCCGAGATAGTAGCCACTTCTTTCTGGAAGAACCTGCTCGCCAACCCGTCGTCGCTCGTCGGTCATTCCGTCTGATAGATATTTCAGGCGTAGTCCCAAGCCGGTCTTATCAAGATTTCCAATAAGTGAACGCGAAATTATAGGTTCCATCTCGCGAACCCGTGCATATTCGCGGCGATCATATCCAAAGTATTCCCAAGCAGCATGACCAGGGCTGATTACTCTGGAGACCTGGACTGAGATTCCTTCGTTCACGAGCAATTCTCTCAGGTTTACACGTTTCCCTGTTTCCCAATACGAGTAGTAGCCTTCCATATTGGCAATTGCCTGTCGCATATCGCTGCGGCTTTCCGGAGAGGTATAGCGAACAGTGTGAGCGATCTCATGAGCGAGCCATAAAGGAATAAGCTCAGGATCGAGGCCGAGCCCGTGAGTTTCTGGGTTGGTGATACTGGTGAAGTGCTCGAGGCAAACGAAAGCAACGCCTCGACCATTTACTACGAGCTCACCGGCATTGGCTGCTCCGACTCCGACCATTAGCACGACATCGATGTCGGAATCCACGTCGAGCAATGCTCGGCACTGCTCTTCGGTATTACGAGCTAAAGAGACTACATCGATTCTCTCGAGCATCGTGCGAAGATCGCCTCGTCCGGCAAGAGCTGCAGAGCGTGCAACATCAGCGAAGTGTGGACCGTCAGGATCCAGGACGTAATTTGCCCAGTATGCCTGCAGAATATTGCGATGGGTATCGAAGTAGCGATGGTATGCCGCGATGCGATCGGTGCTGTTAAGAACTGCGAAGAAATCAGGCAGCAGGTTAATCAGCATCAACGACCGGGTCGTGAGTAATAGCAGAGCGCGGCGCGCTTTTGGATGCGAGAAAATACGCTGCAGGGAAATTCAGAACAAGAGCGAGGTAGCCGGACTCCTGTGAAAAAACTGGCACAGAAATTTCCTTCCATGATTTCATGTACCGCGACGAGGTCTTATGACTACTCTCCGTCAAATCGAACTCAGCTGTCCGATCTGCGGTAACAGCTTTCATTCCCAGGCGGTCGTCTCGACGAATGCATTCGGCGGAAAGCGCACCGATTTTCACGAACGCGCTGCTGGAACCCAGCCGTTGGCGTATCTCGTCCATATGTGCAGTGAATGTGGCTACTCCGGAGGAGAACGTGACTTCTCGAGCGTCGCGGAGGTCAGTCCACTTCTGAAAGAACACGTCTTAAATGAACTTGCGCCGAAAGCGCCGGTGACAGTAACTGGGTCAGACAAGTATGAGGCAGCTGCAAAGGTTGCTGAGTGGCAAGGTGTCGAAGCTCGTCAAATAGCAGATCTCCTGCTACGAGCAGCCTGGTGCTGTGTAGATGAGAATGACACTGAGGCAGAGCGTTACTTCCGGCGCCTTGCAGCCTGGGCATTCGAGCAAGCTTTGGGAAGCTACGATGGCGTCGCGACTGAGGAGCGAGCAGTTCTCACATATCTGGTGGGTGAGCTCTGGCGAAGGATCGGAGACATTCGGCAAGCTCAAGAGTGGTTCGATCGAGTCTCTGATGAAATTGTCGATTCGGAAGCGCAGCACTGGATACTTGCTGCTTCAGAGCAACAGCGGACCGATCCTCAGGAATGGTTTGGCTAAGTCGTCACCGCGTACCGAACAATCTGTCGCCGGCATCACCTAAACCCGGCAGAATGTATCCGTGCGAGTTGAGCTCCCGGTCCAGAGCAGCGCAATAGATCTGAACGTCGGGGTGCTCTGCACTCAACCGCTCAACGCCTTCTGGAGCGGCGACCAGACAAAGAAATCTTATTCGGGTTGCACCCGCTCTCTTGAGTGATGTAACTGCGGCCGCAGCACTGCCTCCTGTTGCCAACATTGGATCGAGGACAAAGAAATCGCGCTCAGCCACATCACCAGGAATTTTGAAGTAGTAATCAACCGGTTGGAGGGTGTCATGGTCGCGGTAAAGCCCAATGTGACCGACCCGTGCGGCGGGAACCAGACGAAGAATGCCCTCAACCATTCCAAGTCCGGCTCGAAGAATCGGAACCAGAGTGAGTTTTTTTCCGCTGATATGGCAGCCGGAAGTAGCCTCCAGTGGAGTTGCGACTGGTAGCGGTTCGAGGGTCAAGTCGATCGTTGCCTCGTATGCCATGAGCATAGCTATTTCATCTACGAGCTCTTTGAAGATCTTGGTTGGCGTTTCACGATTGCGCATGATCGTCAGCTTGTGCTGAACGAGCGGATGCCGGATAATTGTGAGCGTTGGAAATTCTTCAGTGCGTTCGATCATCGGTGTTGGATTTGGGCTGCCAAACTTACCCTCTATTCGTCCGTGCATGAAGGAATATCAGGCGGTAGTGGTCAAGCTGACGCGACACACACGCGAAGATGAGGATACGCTGACAGATCTTCTTAATGAACGCAGCCGTGGAGGATGGGAGCCGGCTCTCATGTCGCAGGACGATCAAAGGTTGATAATACTGTTCCAGCGTAGTGCGGTAGCAGAGGCGTAATCTTTGGAAATTGAGTTCTATGGCGCAGCCCGCGAGGTTACGGGCTCCTGTCACATTCTGCGCGTAAATGGCAGCATAGTCCTTCTCGACTGCGGAATGTTTCAAGGGAAAAGGAGTGACGCGGAGCAGAAAAACAGAACCCTTCCAGTCCCCATTGCCGATATCGACAGTGTCGTACTATCGCATGCTCATATCGATCATTCCGGGCGGCTGCCTTATCTCGTAGCCGAAGGCTACAGCAAGACGATCTGGGCTACCGCAGCGACGCGTGACCTCTCGGCAGTGATGCTTGCAGATTCTGCTCACATTCAGGAGAAGGACGCTGAATTCCTTGCCAAGCACAAAAAGGATTTCATACAGCCCCTGTATGCGATGCGTCATGCGGTTCGCACGATGGAGTTAATGGTAGCTGTCCCGTATAACAAACCATTCGATGTTGTTCCAGGCGTGCGATGCAGCTATGTAGATGCAGGTCACATCCTTGGATCTGCTTCCGTAGTCGTGGATTGTGTCGAGGGCGATGTCTCAAAGAGGTTGGTGTTCTCGGGAGACATAGGTCGCTCGGGGCTCGCGATTATTCGTGATCCGGTTCCGCCCGCCGGTGCGGACGAAATCATTATGGAATCGACATATGGCGACCGTGATCATGAGTCTGTGGACGGAGCTCGTGCTCGACTTGCTGAGGTAGTAAGGCAGACTGCTGCAAGGGGCGGGCGTGTTCTAATTCCGGCGTTCGCTGTAGGCCGGACGCAGGAACTCGTGTACAACCTGCATTCACTTGTTCGCGAGTCGGCAATTCCATCGATTCCGATATTTGTCGACAGCCCACTCGCAGTGGATACGACGACTGTCTTTGAAATGCATCCAGAGACATTCGACGAGTCTGAGGATATGGTGAGAAAGGTGAAAGACCTCTTTGAATTTCCTCTGGTGCATTACACGCGAGATGTAGAGGAATCAAAGGCATTGGCTCACATGAGCGGACCGATGATCATCATTGCCGCTTCAGGAATGGCTGAGGCAGGCCGAATACTTCACCATCTTGCGCAAGGTGCCTCTGATCCAAGGAACACAATCTTGATTGTCGGCTTTCAAGCGGAACACACGCTTGGTCGCCGCATAGTCGAGAAAGCTCCGATCCTGAAGATCTTTGGCGATGAAATTCCTCTGAGAGCCCATGTTGAAGTGATCAACGGATACAGTGCACATGCTGACCGCACGGAGCTTCGCTCCTGGTTGGATGCTGTCAAGGTTACATCGCCTAAACTCTCGAGCGTGCACCTTGTTCATGGAGAGCCAAGGGCTCAGGACGAGCTGCAGACTACGCTCATTGCAAAGGGCTACAGCGTAACCTGCCCTAACCCGCACACGAGAATTGCCTTCTAAGTAGTTTCCTGCGATGGCAAGCGCGGGGCACAAGATCCGTATGCTGTTGACCAGCACGATTGCGACAGTGCTGGTGTTTTGGGTCGGCTGGATGATTGCGGTGCTGGTGTGGAGCACGCTTGATCAAGCTCGTCCGGCGGAATCCATTGTCGTACTTGGCGCGGCTCAATACGACGGTCGTCCGTCGCCCGTACTGCGTGCCAGACTCGATCATGCCATAGATCTTTGGGATCGCCACTTGGCACGTGTTGTGATTCTGACGGGAGGAAGAGGCTTCGGCGACACGACGAGTGAAGCAGCGGTCGGCCGTGGCTATGTAAAGCGTCGTGGAATCCCGGACGAAGCAATCCTTCTTGAAGACGAGGGGCGAACGACACAAGCATCGCTTGTCGCAGTCTCACGAATGCTAAGCCAACGCAGAATGAAAACTGCAATCCTCGTGAGCGATCCGTTTCATATGCTTCGGCTCTGGATATTGAGTCGGCGTTTGGGGTTTACGCCGTACACCTCACCAACGCGCACAAGCCCTATCTCGCCCAACCGCGAAGAGCGGTGGAAATACATGCTAAGCGAATCGGTCAAGGCGCCGATGGCTTTTCTGTTCGAGAATAAAAATGCAAGAGACGACGATCATGCAAATACCAATTGAGACTTTGAGGCTCAACAACGGATTGTTGGTGACTCTTTCTGAAGACCGAACAGCTCCGATCGTTGCTGTGAACCTGTGGTACCACGTTGGCTCTGCTAACGAGAAAGAGGGAAGAACCGGTTTTGCCCACCTATTCGAGCACATGCTGTTCCAAGGGTCAGAGCATGTGGGATCCAATGAACACTTCGAGCTCATTCAACGCGCTGGCGGCACACTCAATGGATCAACGTGGCTGGAGAGGACTAACTATTATGAAACCGTTCCATCGAATCAACTAGCCCTTGCGCTATGGCTGGAAGCGGACCGAATGGGATACTTGCTTCCTGCAATGACGCAGGACAAGCTCGATAATCAGCGCGATGTAGTGAAGAATGAACGGCGCTGGTCGGTAGACAATCAGCCTTATGGAACCTGGATGGAGCGATTATCGGCGCTGACGTTTCCCGAGCCGCATCCGTTTCATCACTCTTTAATCGGCTCGATGGAGGATCTGTCGGCCGCATCTCTCGATGATATAAAGCATTTCTTTAGCTCCTTCTACACGCCGGATAATGCGGTGCTATCGATTGCAGGTGATTTTGACCCAGCTGAGGTGAAACAGTTCGTTGAGCAATACTTTGGTGTAATTCCCCGCGGCAAAAACAGACCATCACTTCTCGGGATGGATTTACCGGAAACGTTCGGTGAATCTTTGCGACTCGTCGTAGAAGACGACGTTGCTCTGCCTCGTCTGTATGTTGCGTTCAGATCGCCAGTTTTTGGAAGCGATTCCTACTATGTAGCAAGCGTTGTTGGTGCAATCCTCGGGATGCGTCGCGGAAGTCGGCTTCATCGATCGCTAGTTCGAGAGCGTCAGATCGCTGCAGATGCGACCGCGTTCACTTTTGATCTAGCGAAAGGAAGCGATCTTCTCGTCGTCGATGTCGTGGGCCGCCCGGAAACAACGCCTGAAAAACTGGAACGGGAAGTAAATCGCGAGATAGATCTACTGATGACCAACGGTGCAACGCAGGAAGAGGTCGATCGAGCAATTGCTCTCATAGAAACGGATATGATCACCGCGATGCAGTCGGCGAGTGAACGGGCTGATCGGCTTTCAATGTTCGCGACTTTTTTTGGCGATCCGAAGCTGATAAACCAGCAATCAGACAAATATCGATCAGTGACCCTCACGCAAGTGGATAATTTTGCGCGAGCGAAACTCGGCGTTAACAACAGAGCGAGTCTGCTGTTTGTGCCCAAAGCTGAAAAAGCCGGTGAGGTTGAAAGTGTTGAGCCGGCGGCAGCATGACCGTCGCATCTCGTCCTTTACCTGCACAAGCGCGTGAATATCGTTTTCCTCGGTTTTCGCGTCATACACTCGAGAATGGTCTACGAGTAATTGTTGCGCCAGTTCGAAAACTTCCGGTTGTTACCGTACTGGCGGTTGTAGACGCGGGTGCGAACAGAGACAAGAATGGAATCGAAGGACTGGCTCAACTGACAGCAGAAATGCTGCGAGAAGGCACCGAGAAGCACAACGGGATAGAGATCCTCGAGGGGTTTGAAAGGCTCGGATCGTCAATCGAGGCTGGCGCCGACTGGGATAGCACCATAGTGAGCATGACTCTTCTGCGACATCATCTCACAACTGGGCTTCCGCTGTTCGCTGAGGTTCTCAGGACTCCTTCCTTTCCCTCACACGAAGTCGACCGACTCAAGGCTGAGCGTCTCGCTGAGCGTCTGCAGATTTTGTCAGAGCCAAGGGGGTTAGCGGATGAAGCGTTCTCGAAATTTCTGTACCCGCCCGGATCGCGTTATGCCGAACCAATCGGTGGAACAGGGAAATCAATCTCGGCGATAACGCGCGAGAATGTGATCGAGTTTTTTGGCCGGTTCTATGTTCCGATGTCGGCGACTGTCATCATCGTTGGGGACGTAGATGGAAGCGAAGCATTGGATTTGGTGCGTGATGCTTTGGGGCAATGGCACGGGGCGCCAGCGCCGTCCGTTGACTCAACTGCTGCGGAAACCCAAACCGGACGCGCACTGGAAATAGTTGATAAATCAGACGCAGCCCAGGCAGAGCTGCGTCTCGGACATGCGGGCATTCCCCGGTCGCACCCCGACTACTTCAAAGTTGTGATTATGAATGCATTGTTGGGAGGGCTTTTTTCCTCCCGAATCAACCTTAACCTCAGGGAACGACACGGCTACACCTATGGAGCCTCTTCGTATTTTGACTGGCGACGCGCACCAGGACCATTCGTCATATCGACGGCAGTTCAGAGTGAGGTTTCAGCTGAAGCCATTCGAGAAACGCTCATTGAAATTGACAGGATGAGAAGCAAAGAAGTTCCTGCTGATGAGCTCTCGTTAGCCACAAACTATCTGGAGGGAGTGTTTCCAATTCGGTATGAGACGACATCGGCTATAGCATCGGCGCTCGCTAATATCGTGATCTTCAATCTCCGAGAAGATTTCTACGATACGTATCGTGACAATATCCGTGCGGTAACTCCAAAGGACGTATTGGTCGCAGCGCAACTGCATGTCCAGCCGGAAAAACTTCTGGGAGTCGTCGTTGGCGATCCGGCGATTGTCAGCAAGCCTTTGGAATCACTTGGATTGGGTCCGGTTTCGCATCGATCGCCAGCTGACGCGTGATGGAGAGTTCGAGCGAGAACGCGTCAGGTCTCGGTAGGGTTTCCTCGAGGCGCGTTTACTCCGGTAAAGTCATATCAGTTGACCTCGACGAGGTTCGGTTTCCTAACGGTACAACTGGTGAGCTGGAGATAGTCAGACACTCGGGTGCGAGTGCAGTGGTCCCGTTGATAGACAGCGCGGAAGCGCCGAGAATCGTGCTCGTAAAGCAATACCGGTATGCCACAAACGGGTACATCTACGAGATTCCGGCGGGTCGACTTGCCCCCGATGAAACTCCGGAATCATGCGCCTCGAGAGAGCTCAAGGAAGAAACAGGCTACTCGGCTGCCGTGTTCAAGAAGCTGACGACGATTTATACGACTCCCGGCTTCACCGACGAGAGTATTCACATTTTCGTGGCGGAGCGGCTGACTCCTGGAAAACCAGCGCACGAACCCGATGAATTCCTGGAGCTGTGCCCGGTCTCTCTCGCGGAGGCGGTGGAGATGGTAAGGGCGGCTAAGATCGTCGATGCGAAGACTTGCATCGCACTTCTGCTAGCGGAGCTAATGCTGGGCTCGAGGTAAACCAAAATGCCAGCACAGGCACTCCAATAAACGTATATGTAGTGGGTCGGCTGTCTTGAATTGAGGACAGCGTGCTAGGCCGTATAAGGACAGCGGTCAACGGCTTGCCAGCTAAACTGTTGTTAAATAGAGACTTATGAAATGTGGAGGAGCAGGCATATCCTCTGCATTTCAGAGCTACGCAGGGACTTCTACACCAAGAGGCGTAGTCAGGTTCTAGTGTGGTCAGAGTCTCATCTTTTTCGGGAAGGATTCATGAGAAGCATTGCTCGTAAACAAGAAGTTCCAAATCAAGGAGCGAGCGTAAGGGAACAACTGCGGGCGATGGATGATTCGGCGGTTGTGACAGCGTTCCTTGCCGGTGAGGAGAGAGCATTTTCAGAGCTCGTCGAACGATATCAGACGCGCCTGTTGAACTTTATCTATCGCACCATTGGCGATCGTGAGAAAGCTGAAGATCTCGTACAAGAGGTGTTCATTCGTGTGTATCGCCACCTGCATCGTTTTGACCGCTCGAAGAAATTTTCAACATGGGCGTATACTATCGCGTCCAACCTGGCGAAGAACGAACTGCGAAATCGTTCGCGGAATCCGCTAGTGCTGATGCAGACTGTCCAGAAAAACTGGCAGGATGACGACCGGCCGCTACAATTCGAGGATACTACTTCCAGGCCTGACGATATGTACCGGAAGCGGCATCTCCGGGAGATTGTCGAGGAGTCGGTGGCAAAACTGCCTGAGCATCACAGACACGTCTTTGTATTGCGGGAGCTGGAGGGAAAGTCGTACGAAGAGATCGCAGAGATTACAGACTGCAACCTCGGTACGGTTAAATCACGGCTGAACAGGGCAAGAAATTCGTTCGCGGAGATTGTTGCGCCTTACATGGAATAAGGGTTATTAGAGTTCGGGAACCAGCGCTCATCAGGTGGGTACTGGTACCCGGACCCCCGAACCCCTCCACATGGATTGCCGCGACTTTCAGGAAAATCATTTCGCGTTCATTGACGACACGCTCTCAGGAATAGAGATCGTCGGTATGCAGCGCCACATCGCGGAATGTGAGAACTGCGCCAAGCACGATGCAACCATTCGGCGATCGCTCCTGCTATTTCGAAACCTGCCACGGATCGAGCCCTCTGCTCAATTCTCAGAGCGCCTGAACGACCGACTCCGGGCATTGAGGGAAAGCGAGACTTCTTCGGCGTTTCATCATTCCGGAAAGTTCGCTGCTGCTGTAGCGGTTGCGAGTGTGGTCATGCTCGGATACATCGGAAGCTCGTTGAGAGACGTCGATACACCGCGTGATATTGTTTTTCCGCCGGTAGTCGCCAGTATTCCGGAGCCTGAATCGTTGCCGCTCACTGTACCGGCGCCAGCGCTCGTGGCATCTGCAGCGGCAGGATTACCAATCTGGACGGCGGCTCTCTATGCCGAGCGACAGCCGCTCCACTTCGCAACAGCTGATCTGCAATTAGCAAGCAGTCACTAAAGCCCCCGGCAGCCCAGCCCGGGGTTTTTTCTATATTTGCAGGATGCTTGGCGATGCTGCAAAAGCCCTTGTCCAAATCCTCAAGAGAAAAACACTCGATGGGGCTTATTACATCTGTGGCGAAGATGAATTTCAGAAAGAAGACGCGACGAGAAAGCTGATTGCGTCCGGCCTCGATCCGACTGTACGGGACTTCAACTTGGACATCCTTCGCGGCCCTGACGTTGATCCGAAATCCTTCGATGGGATTGTCTCGTCGTTGCCGATGATGTCAGATCGTCGCGTTGTTGTAATCAGGGATGTTAGCGGGTTGAGGAAGGAGGCGAAAAAAGCGGTACTGAGTTTTCTTGGAAAACCTCCATCGCCTGTAATGGTGCTGCTCGTAGAATCTGCTGGTGGGAAGAAGGACAACGATATTGCCAACGTGACCACCCTGCTTGAGTTCATGCCACTCACTCCTGAGGAAATTCCTAGCTGGATCAGTCGCTGGGTTTCGCGCGAGCTAAGCCTTGAGATCTCAGCTGGTGCCGCTGAGCTACTGCACAGTGCAGTTGGAAACGATCTGCATCAAATGGTGATGGAGCTCGATAAGCTCGCGAGCTTCACGGGAAATCGTATGATCACCGAGGAGGCAGTGACTGCTGTCGTGGGAGTGCGTCGCGGCGAGACGATAACCGATCTTCTGGACGCAATTAGCCGGCGCGACGTAAAACGCTCACTGGATCTGCTTGGTCACGTAGCGGGGCAGCCCAAAACAACTGGCGTGCAGATTGTAATGTTGCTCGCCACTCAGACTATTGCTCTTGCGTGGGGAAGGGCGAAGTTGGATGAAGGTGTAGCGGCGGGACGTCTCCAGGGTGAGTACTTCAGTCTGCTCAGACAATCCGGTTCGGCATACACTGGACGACCATGGGGAACAGCGGCAGCTGTCTGGGCTTCGGCGACCCACGCGTGGGATCGCGCATCGCTCGAACGCGCGTTCAGCGCTCTGCTCACCGCCGATGTAGGGCTCAAGGAAACGAGATTATCCTCCGAGGAACAGATATTAACCACGCTCATTCTGGCAATGTGCGCCGAGGATGAGCACAAGATTGCCGCATAGCAGCAGGGGTGAAGAGATGTTGAGGAAGTGGATGGCGGTAGTGTGTCTCGCAATTCCAGCGATCAGCAACGCACAAAGCAGCTCCGACAGTGCTGCATTCAAGAGAGCTCAATCGCTTGTCAACGATGGAAATGCTGTAATAGGCAGAGCGATTGTCGACTCTGTGATCGCGCGAAGCGCGCCTGGAACGAACGCATACGCCGAAGGCCTTTACTGGCGAGCAATCCTTTCAGCAACAGCGGCAGATGCCGAGATGGATTACAGGAGAATAATCGTCGATTATCCTCTTTCGCCTCGAGTGGAGGATGTACTTCTCCGATTAGCGCAGCTGGAGCTTGCAAGAGCGGACTATGACGGAGCGCTGCAACATCTCAACAGGCTAACACTCGAGCACCCGACCGGCGCTACAAGAGCACGCGCGGGTTACTGGACTGCGAGAGTTCTATTCGAGAAGAATGATGCTCCGAGAGCCTGCGCAGCGAATGCAGATGCACTTGCGCGCACGAGCCCGGATGACACTGAGCTGCGAAATCAAATCTCGTATCTGAACCAGCGATGTGTGGGAGTGGCATTGGCAACGTCTTCCTCGCCAGCACCTGCGACTACCCCAGTGATGACTGCGCCGGCGCCAACCGCGCCAGCGCCGACAGCTGTAGCGCCGACAACCGTAACGCCGACAGCTTCTGCGAGTGACTCGATTCGACGCGTTAATAAGACGGCAAAAGCGGAAACGACTGCCGTGAAATCCGCATCTGCTTCGCAGAAGCCGCCGATGAAATTGCCGTCGTCGCCGAAAGACGGAAAGCCGACCATGGTAGAGGGCGGGATATCAGGAAGCGGTGAGTATTCCGTTCAAATCGCCGCATACAATGTGAAGTCACAAGCCGAGGCGATGGCTACAAAGCTCAAGAAGAAGGGCTACGAAGCGCGTGTATCGGGTACCAGCGCTCCATTTCGAGTTCGTATTGGGCACTATACAACGGAAGCGCAGGCAAGCGCTGTAATGCGGTCGCTCAAAGCGAAGCAAATCAATGGATTCGTAGTGAAGGCCGAATAGCCGTGAGTCGAGCTTCATCGACGCCGTTGATGCAGCAATACCGGGAGATCAAAGCCCGGCACCAGGACGCAATTCTTTTTTTTCGGATGGGTGATTTCTACGAGATGTTTTACGAGGATGCAGTAGTAGCATCTCGTGCGCTCGGACTGACACTTACTTCAAGAAACAATGGTGGGTCCGCGGAGGTACCGCTCGCAGGGGTGCCGGTGAAAGCGGCGGGTGAATACTTGCGCCGGTTGATACAGCAAGGATTCAAAGTCTCGATTTGCGAGCAGACAGAAGATCCGCGGTTTGCCAAGGGAATCGTTCGCAGAGAAGTCGTCGAGACTGTTACTCCAGGTGCCGCCTACGCGGACGACATGCTGGACGGCTCACGAAATAATTTTCTGTGCGCCGTCAATTCCTCAGCCCTGATTGTCGGCATTGCCGCGGCGGATGTCTCAACCGGTGAATTCAGATTGATCATCGCTTCCCGGGATGACCTAGATGCTGTGCTGTCGCGACTGGCGCCTCGCGAGATACTCGTTCCCCGCGAGACAAATCCGGGATCGGTCAATTATCGAAGCAATGGGAGTGGTGCGCTTGTAACAGAGCGCGAATCCTGGGAGTTCGATGCGAATCTTGCAGGGACGGAATTGGCGCGTCACTTCGGAATTGCATCGATAGAAGGAATGGGAATCAGCGACGCTGATGCGCCGGCACTCGCTGCTGCTGGGGCGCTCATGCGTTATCTGCACGAGTTGCAGCCAGGTGGAATTCCGCATCTGACGAGACCCAAGGTCGAGCGACCGGGTGGAACAATGCCGCTCGACGAGATGACGCGTCGAAATCTGGAACTGGTTGAATCTTTACGTGGAAGCGAAGAAGGTGGAACTCTCATCGGAGTTCTGGATCGAACGCTTACGCCCATGGGCTCGCGACTCCTTCGACAGTGGCTTCTCGCGCCCCTGACGGAGAGAATCGAGATAGAGAAACGGCTCGATGCTGTAGCAGCCTTTGCAGCGAGTGCGATTGGACGGGAAGTGTTGAGGAGTGCGCTGGACGGAGTGCGAGATATCGAACGCCTCTCGAGCAAAAGCGCATCAGGGCGAGCAAATCCGAGGGAGTTGAAAGCTCTAGGTGATTCGATCGCGCGACTGCCGAATGTAAAAGACGCGGTGATGCAAGTCGTCTCTGGAAAGAACGGCCCAAAACCTAATCTGTTATCAGAGCTGCTCGATCAATGGGATAACTGTGAAGATCTCGGGGATGACATTGCCAGGACTCTTGTCGACCGACCTCCTGTCACGCCTGGTGACGAACCGAGCATTCGTGCAGGCGTCGACAATGAGCTGGACGAGTGGCGTATGCTGCGAGACGGCGGCAAGGATGCAATCGCGCGAATCCAAATGGACGAGAGAGCGCGTACTGGAATCAATTCGCTCAAGGTTGGCTACAATCGCGTGTTCGGGTACTTCATCGAGATCACACGCAGTCATGTGCATCTCGTTCCCGCTGACTATCAACGCCGTCAGACGCTGACTGGTGCAGAGCGCTACGTGACGCCGGCGCTCAAGGAATTCGAGGAGAAGGTCCTCTCAGCTGCAGAGCGCATAGAAGATCGCGAGCGAGAGCTGTTCGAGGCACTTCGCCGGCGGATTGGTGGTGAGATTGTGCGTCTCCAATGCATCGGCCGCTTAACGGCGGAGCTGGATGTGCTATCAGCGATGGCAGAAGTAGCCGAGCGCGAGGGCTACGTACGCCCTGAGATTGGTGACGATTTCAATCTCGAGATCATTGCGGGACGACATCCAGTCGTAGAGCGAATGATGCAGCGGGAGAAGTTCATCCCGAATGATGTCAGGCTGACAGAAGATTCGAGGATGATCATTCTCACTGGTCCGAACATGGCTGGGAAGTCGACCATTCTGCGACAGATCGGGTTGATAGTATTGATGGCTCAGATCGGAAGCTTTGTTCCCGCGGCCCGAGCCAAAATCGGGATAGTGGATAGGTTATTCACTCGAGTAGGGGCGAGTGACAATCTGGTGCGTGGGCAGTCCACGTTCATGGTAGAAATGTCGGAGACTAGTGCGATCCTCCATACGGCGACCGGAAAAAGTCTGGTATTGCTAGACGAGATTGGTCGCGGGACATCCACGTACGATGGCGTCTCGATTGCCTGGTCGGTTAGCGAGCATTTGCACGATAAGGTTGGATGCAAGACAGTATTTGCAACTCACTACCATGAACTCACGCAATTACCGGATGAATTAGTATCAGCTTGTAACTATAGTGTAGAGGTTCGAGAGGTCGATGGCCGGGTCTTATTCCTGCACCGGCTGGTTCCAGGTGGCGCTGACCGGTCGTATGGCATCGAAGTTGGCCGACTAGCGGGATTACCAGAAGATGTATTGCAACGCGCGCGAACTCTTCTCGCTCTTTTCGAAGGAGAGCAAATCGTATCTGCACTAAGTCGGAGAGGTGAGAGAAACGCCGCTGGAGCGAACACAAAGAAAAGGGAACAAGCAACGGTCCCCGATCAGCTCGCTCTGTTCGGGCCAATGCATCATCCAATAATCGATGAGCTCAAACATATCAACCCCGACGAAATAACGCCGATAGATGCGCTGAAGCTTTTGAATCGCCTCGTTGACCGCGCAAGGCAGGGCTAGATTAACGCGATGTTGACGAAAGGCAGGAGGTGGCAGGCGGTGATTGTGGCGGGTCTTGTTTCAGTCGGCTGCAGCAAGAGCGGTGGAGGGGATCAGCAGTTCTCCGGCGTCGGTGCCAGACCCGACATACTTCCTGTGATGTTGAACAAGGACCTGCCTTTTAGATATCCGACGTCGTTGTACGCGAAAAAAGTGCAAGCGAACGTGACCTTGCGCGTTTTCATCGATAAGGAAGGTCAAGTAGTCAGCGAGTCAACGCATGTTGCCGAGAGCTCTCGTATTCCTTCACTTGATTCCGCGGCTGTGAAGGGATCGAGTGAGCTCAGATTCATTCCTGCTAAAACGCGTGGTGAGCCAGTTCCGGTTTCGATTCTCTTTCCCGTGTACTTCAGGCATCCCGAGGCACCCCCTCTTCCCGGTGACACAGTTTTGCGGAAGACAGGAACAGCAACTGTTCTGAATCCGCCACCGGCTCTGAAGGATTCGGTAAAGGCGAAGACGCCCGCTACGAAGGCATCATCGACCAAAAAACGGTGATGACAAAAGCGGAACGGAACCAGCGTCCCTACGAAACTGTCCTCGATACGATTGGATGGACGCCGCTCATCAGACTGAATTCTGTGACGCGCGGGATTCGCACACCGGTTTATGCAAAGGCGGAGTTCTTCAATCCCGGTGGATCTGTAAAAGACAGAATCGCAATCCCGATTATCGAAAAAGCGGAACGAGAAGGAACGCTTCGCCCCGGCGGAACGATCGTCGAAGGAACCAGCGGTAATACCGGAGTCGCACTTGCAATCGCAGCAGCGCTTCGCGGATATAAATGCATCTTCACAATGCCGGACAAAATGTCGCAGGAAAAAGTTCGATTGCTCAAAGCATTCGGAGCCGAGGTCATCATCACGCCGACGGCAGTTCCGCCTGATCATCCGGACAGCTACGTGATGATGGCGAGGAGAATTGCAGCCGAAACACCGAACGCAATCCTTGCAGATCAGTTTTACAACCAGGCGAATCCGGATGCGCACTACGAGCTAACAGGTCCGGAGCTCTGGGAGCAAACAGGGGGGCGAATAACTCATTTTGTCGCGGGGGCAGGAACGGGTGGAACGATTACGGGCGTCGGTCGGTTTCTCAAAGAAAAGAATCCGAACATCAAAATCATAGCTGGCGATCCTATGGGGTCGATACTGGCGGACTACTGGCGCACAAGCGGTGCAGAGATGAAGGAGGGCGTTCCATATAAGGTCGAAGGCATTGGTCAGGACAAAATTCCGGGAACGCTCGACATGAGCGTGATCGATGATTTCCAAACCGTGAGCGACAAAGACTCATTTGCGATGGCGAGGCGGCTCACGCGGGAAGAAGGACTCTTCGCCGGAGGGTCGTCGGGGCTGACTACTCACGTTGCGATTCAAGTCGCGCGGCGAGTGAACAATCCCGATGCACTCGTGGTCACGGTGCTGAGTGATACCGGTGAGCGATACCTCTCGAAAGTCTACAATGATGAGTGGATGCGGGAGAACCAGATGCTTGATTCTCCGCGGATCACGCTGCGCCATGTGCTTGGTGGAAAAGAAAATGACGCAAGTCCACCGGTGGTGAGCATTGCACCCGGTGCAAGCGTGCGACAAGCACTCGGCCTGATGGCATTGCATGACGTGTCACAGCTCCCGGTGATGGAAGGGTCTAATTGCATTGGATCGGTGAGCGATTGGTCGCTGTCGCAGAAGAGTCTCGAGAATCCAAAGCTTCTCGATGCAGCCGTGAGCGATATCATGGAATCGCCGTTCCCAGTCATTGCAGGCGATCAGCCCGTCGACAGTGTCGTGAAGCTTCTCTCGAAGTCGAACCCGGCGGTTCTCGTACGCGAGAATGGAAAAGTGGAAGGGATCGTGACACGGTCTGACATGCTGCGATTCATGATGTCACGATAGAATCTGACTACAAGATGAAGATCACTGTGCTCATGGGTGGCGCCTCGGCTGAGAGGAATGTGTCGCTTGCGTCGGGGTTGAGGATTGTAAACGCGCTGCGATCGCGTGGGCACGAGGTGACGGCGTTCGATCCTTCGCGAGGGCTGATCGATGCTGATGCAGAGCGCGCGCTTGGAGAAAAAGGAGTTGGGGTGGAACCTCCGTCGCTCGAAGCTCTCGCTAATGCGACAGGGGGATCATTTCTTCCGGCGCTAGAGAGGTATCCGGAATTGTCGGGAGCTGATGTCGTGTTCCTGGGATTGCATGGTGGACAGGGAGAGGATGGAACGCTCCAGGCGCTGCTCGACATGGCGCATATCACCTACACAGGGAGTGGGGTTTTGGCCAGCGCTCTCGCGATGGACAAGGATCTCTCGAAGAAATTGTTTCGCGCGGAAGGAGTTAAAACCGCGGATTGGCTGATGGCGCCCGCTTCCATAGAAGAGGTCGAGAAGAAGCTCGAATTGCCGGTGGTTGTGAAACCGTCGAAGCAGGGGTCAACCGTGGGTCTTACCGTGGTGAAGCGACGGGAGCAATTCGACGTTGCGGTGGAAGAAGCCTTTCGCTACGACGACGAAGTGATGATCGAAGCTTTTATCCCGGGACGTGAGATCACCGTGGGAGTGCTCGGTGATCGCGTGTTACCGGTAGGCGAGATCAAGCCGAAGCATGAGATTTACGATTATGAATGCAAGTACACGGCAGGAATGGCTGAAGAGGACTTTCCGGCCAAACTTTCGGCTGCAGAGACGGCCGTGGTACAAGCTCAGGCGCTGGCTGCGTTCAGGGCGTTGAAATTAGGTGGATGCGCGCGCATTGATTTTAGACTCGCTTCTACCGATGATGGAGGCGCGAAAACGGGACAATTTTATTGTCTCGAGGCAAACACGTTGCCGGGTATGACTGAACTGAGTCTCATACCGCAGGGTGCCGCAGCGCTGGGAATGTCGTTTGCGGATTTGTGTGAAGAGATAGTCAGGCTGGCGACTGTCAGGAACAGACCGGCGCAGGCTGTGTTATAGAACATAGTGCTTCATTTCAGTCGCAAAGGTTCAGAGATGCCCGATACGCTATTCGATTCGCCGCAAAGACCCAGAATGACGCCGGCAGTGCAGTGGCTGCTGGCGGCGAATATCGGTGTCTATTTTCTGCAGCTGGCGCTCATCGGGCCGGAGCAGGTTTATCGCGCGCTCGGACTTTCTGTTGGAGATCTTGCCTCGGGATGGTGGACGCCGTTCACGTACATGTTCGTGCACGCTGGATTGTGGCATCTGGCGTTCAACATGTTTGCGCTTTGGATGTTCGGGCCCCGGGTCGAAGAAAGCTGGAACGCTCGCGGATTTGTCTACTTCTATTTGTGGTGTGGCTTGGGCGGAGCAGTCGCGCATCTGCTTCTGCAGCGAAATGCGGGATTGATTGGAGCATCAGCTGCGGTTAGCGGTGTGATGCTCGCGTATGCATTGAGATGGCCCGACGAAGAAGTGTATCTGTTTGGAGTCATTCCGATGAAGACGCGGTGGCTCGTGGTGTGGATGGTCGTGATCAATCTTGCGATGGGAGTTGCCGCAACTCCCGGTAGCTCGGGAATTGGATGGTTCTCGCATCTCGGCGGGCTCGCATTCGGCTGGATATACTTGCGAATGTCTTCGTTCGGCGGACTGGATAATTTCCGTCGATGGGTATCGCCCGTGCCAGACGAGCCGGAAGATGCATTTCGTGCAGTGCCGAAGATTCGGCCGCGAAATCGGCAGCGGGCAAGTCAGGGCGAGGTAGACGAAGTCGTTGCGAAGAGCAACGCAATTGTGACGCGTCCGGCGCGAGCTGCATTGATGCCTCGTCCGGCCGATACCGGTGAGCGTTCTGCAGAGCGTCTCAACCTTGTTCTGGACAAGATCTCGAAGCACGGAATCGAGAGTCTCACCAGCGAAGAGGTAAGATTGCTCGAGGATATGTCACGCAAGCTCAGAGACTCGTAGCGCGCGACTGATTGATCCCGATGCTCGAGGGGTGCATTCTACGGAATGCCCAAGCCTGAGCTGCTGGAGACGTTCGCGAATCCCTATCCGAACAGGGATTACGAAATTCACATGGACTGCGATGAGTTCACATCACTCTGTCCCGCTGGTGGGATAGAGAGTGATGCGTCGGATCTCGAGCTGTTGAAAGGTGGCGCGCCGGATTTCGGCGTGATTCGCATTACGTACATCCCGCGTGATCTCTGTGTCGAGCTGAAAAGTCTCAAATTCTATCTATGGAGCTTCAGAAACGAGGGGACGTTTTATGAGCGTGCTGTGAACCGTATTCTCGATGATCTTGTGGTGGCGGTGAAGCCCAAGTGGCTGAAAGTGGTTGGAGATTTCAATGTGAGAGGTGGGATCAAGTCGGTAATCACGGCTACGCATGGAGAGCGTTGATAAGAGGCTCACGGACCAATTAGTTTGCGCGACGTAGCGGCCAGGTAGCTCAGTTGGTAGAGCAGCGGACTGAAAATCCGCGTGTCGGCAGTTCGATTCTGCCCCTGGCCATATTCCTCTCTAGCTAATTTGCGGCTTCAGTAGCCTGCGCCCATGTCTCGAGGGCTTTGTCGAGTTGTTTCTTGAGGCGGTCGAGGTCCCTTCCCAAAATTGCCGATCGAATCGCGCCGTCGCGCGAGAGATAAAGTCCAGGATCAGCAAGCGCATCCGATATTTTTGCGATTTCGGATTCCAACGACAGTACGGTTTTTTCAGCATCAGTTGCACGTAGCCGAGCATCGCGTTGGGCCTGCTTGTTTCCTTCCTTTGCTTTTTGTGCGCGTCTGATTTTTTGTTTTTCGTGTACGCGACGTAGTGAAAGTTCTTCTGAGGCGTTGACTGCGGCCGCCTGAGAACGCGCTTCGCTCACGTGCTCCCATTCGCTGAAGCTTCCGGCAAAATCAACGATATGCGTGTTATGAAGTACCCACAGTCTCGTTGTCAGTGAACGAAGGAGCTCGCGATCGTGGCTAACCAGTATCACCGTTCCATCAAATTCCTCGATCGCATCTTCCAGAGCTTCGATCGATTCGACATCGAGGTGATTCGTCGGCTCATCGAGGATGAGCAGATTAGCGCCAGACAGTACGATCATCGCGAGGGCGACACGAGCTCTCTCGCCTCCAGAGAGATTCAGAGCGGTTCTTTGGACCTCATCTCCGGAAAATCCAAAGCGCCCGAGATGTCCTTGGACTTGTCGGCGTTCCCATCCGGGCTTTAGCTCGGAGATTATGTCGAAGAGCGATTGATCCAGCGGGACCTGACTCAGATCCTGCCGGTAGTAACCGGGAACAATGGATTCTCCGAGACGAATTTCCCCTGAGCTTGGATTTCTTTCTCCGATCAGCGTTTTGAGAAGCGTCGATTTTCCTGCTCCATTCGGCCCAAGGAATCCAAGTCTCTCGCCGCGACGCAGCGTATTCGAGAAACCATCGATCAACGTCCGATCGCCAATTCTTAGCGTGAGATCTTTCGCTGCGAGGACCTGATCTCCACCTCGGCTTTGCGACTCGAGGCTGAGTGCCATCGTGCCCTCTGACCCGATGGGCGCACTGAGACGGGGCAATCGTTCGAGAAGTTTTCTGCGGCCCTTTGCCTGTTTTGAATTTTGTCCGGCAATGTTGCGACGGATGTAGTCTTCACGATCCGCGATCATCGTGCGTTGCTTCTCGAATGCGTGCATCTGAGCATCACGGCGTTGCTGTCTCTGCTGGACGAAACTTTGGTAGGAACCGCCATAGGCAAACGTGGTTTCGCCCTCGAGATGGAGAACGTGATCGACAGTCTCGGAGAGGAATGACCTGTCGTGACTGATGATTAGAAAAGTTTTGTCGGTTTCCTTGATAAAACCCTCGAGCCACCGAGTGGTATCGAGGTCGAGATGATTCGTCGGCTCATCGAGCAACAGAATATCGGCAGCGCTGACGAGCTGACGAGCAAGGCCAAGCCGGCCTCGCTCCCCTCCGCTCAACTCAGAGATCTGGCGAGTGCGCGCCGCATCAGGATCGAACCCCAGGCCGTGAAGAACAGCATCTACCCGAGGTGCAAACTCGTAGCCTCCTTCTCTCTCGAATCTTTCGAGGTCACGGTCGTACTTCGAGAGTATTGCGGGTGTCGACCGTTCACCGAGCTCACCGATGTGTGTGCTCTGGTCGCTCAGTGACTTCTCGAGCTCCAGCAGATCGGAGCGACCTCCGGCTGCACCTTCCCAGATCGAACGAGAGTCCGAGAAATCCCGATTCTGCTCCATCATCGAGAGTCGAACGCCGGGTTGTCGCGCGATTGTTCCAGAAGTTGGCTCAGAGAGATCGGCGAGCAGGTTGAACAGCGTCGTTTTCCCGGATCCATTCCGGCCGATTATTCCCCAGCGCTCTCCCTTGGCGATGGTGAATGTGACGTTGGTGAAGAGGGTGGTCGCGCCGAACTGCATCCCGACGCTCGACGTAGATATTAGGGTCAACCCTTACCTACGCGATCACCGGTTTCGCGATCGAAGAGATGAGCTTTCGTGAGATCGAACGCGAGTGTGATGGGGTCTCCGAGCTTCGGCAGGGGTCGGGGGGCGATACGCGCTGTAATCACGTACGGTGTCATGCTCGCGTAAATGAAAACTTCATTGCCAAGCGCCTCGACGAGATCGAGACGCGCAGGTGCTGTTATGGGCGGATGAACAATCGTGGATTCACCGGCGAATAGTGTCGGACCACTTTTGATTGCGACTGAAACATCCTCGGGCCGGATGCCGAGCGTGAGTGGCCGATTCCCGAGTCCATGCACACGCTCTTCCAACGCCGGTGGCACATCGAAGTTGAACGCATCGCCCTCGGCGGCGAATTGGAGTGAATCACCGCTGACAATGCGACCGTCCACAAAATTCATGGCTGGACTCCCGATGAAACCTGCTACGAATCGATTTCGCGGATGATCGTAGAGATTCATCGGTGTATCGATCTGCTGCACATAACCTTTGTTCATCACGACGATACGATCGCCAAGCGTCATGGCCTCGACCTGATCATGTGTGACGTAGATCATCGTGGCGCTCAACTCCTGATGCAGATGAGCAATCTCACGCCGCATTTGCACGCGAAGCTGCGCATCGAGATTTGATAGCGGCTCGTCGAACAGGAATACCTGCGGCTGGCGGACAATCGCGCGACCGAGAGCGACGCGTTGTCGCTGCCCACCTGAGAGCTGGCGAGGAGTTCTGTCGAGAAAATCAGTAATGCCAAGAATTGCAGCCGCTTGCCGAACGCGGTTTTCGATTTCGTTTCTTGGAGTTCCGCGAAGCTTGAGGGCGAAAGCGAGATTATCGCGGACCGTCATATGCGGATACAGAGCATAGCTCTGAAAAACCATGGCGATGTCGCGATTTTTCGGCGGAACATCATTCACGACACGATCGCCAATAAAAAGCTTACCAGCAGTTATGGACTCGAGGCCGGCGATCATTCGAAGAGTGGTGCTCTTTCCGCATCCTGACGGTCCGACGAGAACAACGAACTCACCGTCGGCAACATCGAGGTCGACTCCGTGAACGGCAATAATAGAGTCCTGATAAATTTTCCGAACGCCCTCGAGTTTTACGTGTGCCATCTCGCCTCGACTTCACGATGAAAGATTCGTTTCGGTTTCCAAATGATTTTGTCTGGGGCGCAGCGACGTCGGCGTACCAAATCGAGGGCTATCCGCTCGCTGACGGTGCGGGGCCGAGCATCTGGCATCGATTCTCGCATACGCCTGGACTGACTGAGAATGGAGACACCGGAGACATGGCTTGCGAGCACTATCGGCGATACGCGTCCGATGTCGTCCTGATGAGTGAGCTTGGTCTCAAGTCCTACAGGTTCAGCATCGGGTGGGGACGGGTTCTTCCGGATGGAATTGGTCGCGTCAATGCAAAGGGCGTCGATTTCTATTCGCGACTCGTCGATGAACTGCTCGAGTATGGAATCGCTCCGAATGCGACGCTCTACCATTGGGATCTTCCCGCCGCTCTCGATGATCGAGGCGGTTGGCTCAATCGAGATATTGCTCAATGGTTCGCCGAATATGCGAGTGTCGTGTTCGACGCACTTGGCGATCGCATACCGATGTGGTCTACGATTAACGAGCCATGGGTTGTGAGCGATGGCGGATATCTGTACGGAAAACTCGCTCCGGGTCATCGTATTTTGTTCGAAGCGCCGATTGCGTCGCACAATCTTCTTAGAGCGCACGGCAGGGCGATTGAAGTATTTCGAGCGTCGAATGCGGCGGAATACGGTCGAATTGGAATCGTTGTGAATCTCGAGCCGAAATATCCTGCCACTGAGAGCATCGAGGATCTGGCTGCCACGGCCCGAGCCGATGCGTACATGAACCGGCAGTACCTCGACCCGTTGTTCCTGGGCCGGTATCCCGATGAGATGAAGGAAATCTTCGGCGAAGCATGGCCTGAATGGCCTGCTGATGACATGAACATCATCACGCAACCGTTCGATTTTCTCGGGATTAACTACTACACGCGAAGCGTTGCGCATCACAACGCAGAGCGAGAACCGCTGAAGGTCGGTGGAATTCATCAGGAAGAAAGCGTCCACACTGAAACAGGATGGGAAGTTTATCCGGCAGCGTTGACGCGAGTGCTTCTCTGGGTAAAGGAGCGTTACGGAGAAATTCCGCTTTACATCACGGAGAACGGAGCTGCTTTCTATGATCCGCCGGTTGCGGCAGAGCGACAAGTCTATGACCCACTTCGGGTCGAATACTTGCGCGGACATCTGAGCGCAGCTGCCGAAGCGATGCAACAAGGGGTGAATCTGCGAGGCTACTACGTATGGTCGCTTCTCGACAATTTCGAGTGGAGTCACGGATACTCGAGACGCTTTGGAATCGTTCACGTGAACTACGAGACGCAGGAGCGGACGATCAAATCGAGCGGCAGGTATTACTCGAACGTGATCAAAAGCAATGGGGCCGCTATCGAAAGGTGAGGTGAGCGGCGCCGCAATGGGTCGGATCATCCCTTCACACTCCCCGCCATCACCCCTTGGATGTAGTAGCGCTGCAGGAAAAGGAAAACGACCATCACCGGGATTACCGTAAGGACCGATCCAGCCATCATAAGCTCTGTGTCCTGCACGTGCTCACCGGATAAATTCGCGAGCGCAACGGGAAGCGTGTAATGCGATGCGTCGGCTAGAACGATCAACGGCCACATGAAATCGTTCCACGTCGCGAGAAACGTCCAAATCGAGAGGGTCGCGAGAATCGGCATGATGCCGGGAATTACAATCGACAAGAAGATTCGGAATTCTGATGCGCCATCGACTCGTGCGGCATCGAGCATCTCATCTGGTATTGCAAGAGCGTACTGCCGAACGAGAAAAATTCCAAAGATGCTTGCGAGTCCTGGGATGATTACTCCCCAGTATGTGTTGATCAGCCCCATGTTCTTGAGGAGGAGAAAGAGTGGGAGCATCGCCACTTGCACTGGAAGAACGAGTCCGGTGGACAACACGCGGAACAATCGATCTCTACCGCGAAATCGCAACTTGGCGAACGCATAACCTGCCAACGAATTGATAAAGAGCGATGCGAATGTGACGACGAAGGCGACGAACGCACTGTTGAGAAGATTTCTGCCGAGGTTGAGGCGTGTGAACAGATCGGTGTAATGAGCGAAAGTGACTGCGCTCGGAAAGAAATGAGGCGGATATGTGCTGGCCTCTCCCGAGGGCATAAGTGAAGCGGAAACCATCCAGACCATCGGCAGGATCGCGAGAAAAGCGCCGACCAGCAGAAGGACGTAAAGCATCACACGTGTGATGCGCTCACGTTGCCGTGCCGAGTCCATGAGACTTTCGCGCGAGCTCATGCGCGCTCTCTCTGCAGCCGGAATTGCAACAACGTCGCGATCAAAATCACGATGAAGAGAACGAACGCGATCGACGCGGCGTATCCCATTCGCCACCAGCGGAATCCTTCCTCGTACATGAGGAGAACGACGCTCGTCGTACTGCGCAACGGGCCGCCCTGAGTCATCACATAAGGCTCGGCGAATAACTGGAAGTAACCGATCATCGTGATGACGGAAATGAAAACAAGAGTTGGAGCGAGCATCGGGAGCGTGATGCTGAAGAAGCGGCGAACCGCACCTGCTCCGTCTATCGAGGCCGCGTCGTAGAGCTCCTCAGGAACACTTTGAAGTCCGGCGATGAAGATGAGCATGTTGTAGCCGAAGCTCTTCCATACCGCCATGAGAATGATGGCCGGCATCGCCCAATGCGGATCACCAAGCCAATCGATAGGAGCGATGCCGATTTTCGAGAGGCTATAGTTGATGAGACCGTAACGCGTGTGGTACAAGTAGCGCCACACGATTGCGACGGCGACGAGTGTTGTGACGAAAGGCGTGAAGTAGATCGTGCGGAAGAAACTCTTGAAGCGAACGAGTTTGGAGTTGAGCAGAAGTGCGGCTGCGAGGGACGCTGCTATTGTGAGTGGGCCGCCGACAAAGGCGAAGTAGAAGGTGTTTCTGAGCGCTTTCCAGAAATCGGGAGTGTGGAGCAGCTTACTGTAGTTGTGCAGGCCGACGAAGCGAGTATTACCAGGGTTAGCGATACCGTAGATATCGAAGTCGGTAACGCTCAGCAGAAGGGAAGCTGCGACGGGAAGAAAAAAGAAAATGCCGATCAGGAACAGCGCAGGCGCCAGAAAAAACCACGCTGCGGTGTTGGCCTCGGACGGCACCCGCGCGCGGATGGTTTTCACCGTGTTGCCACGCTTCGCTGTTGTTGCTGGGTAAGCAGCCAACGACGCTTCTCGAGAAGTCCGTTCACGTCGTTGTCGAGCTCGAGCAAAGTTCGATCGACCGTTTTGCGGCCGCGAACTGCTTCCTCGCCGTGCTCAAAAACCTTCGTTGCGATTTGCTCCCACTCGGGGACTTTCGGAGTTGGAACGACGCGGTCCAGCTGCTCGCGAAATGCTCGGGCGTAGCGATTGTTGGCGAGCGACGTGTCGCGCCATGCCTGTCGCCGCGCGGGGAGATCGCCGGTCAATTTGTAGAATTGAAGTTGAACTTCAGGGCGCGAGAGATATTCCATCAACTGCCACGCTTCACGCTTATGAGTCGATTTGCGGAACAATGAGAGGCTTGCCCCTCCGGCGAGCGACACCCCTGGACCGTTAACTCCAGGTAGTGATGCCGTCATCCATTTGTCCTGCATCGTTTTCGGAAGACGATTGGTGAACTCGCCTATCTGCCACGGTCCGCTGATATACATGGCGATGTTTCCGCGCTCGAACTCCTGGTAGAGATTCGAGATCTCCGACGCGCTCAATGCGGGCGCGAGGCCGTCGTGATACAGTCCGACGTAAAACTCGAATGCTTTATGAAACGTCGGCTCGTGAAACGCGCCGTACTGGCCGTTATCGCGTAGTAGTGGAGATCCTGCCTGCAAGCCGAGGATTACCGGCGGTGGCCACTCGGTTGTCGGAATGAGAATCGGATATTGTCTCGCGGTCATTCGCGATTTGATCTTCTCCATCGATGTGCGCCAGTCGGCCCAGGTCACGGGCATTTGCTTGTAGCCAGCAGCAGCAAGAAGATCGGATCGGTAGAAGATCACTCGAGTGTCGACGTACCAAGGAATGCCGTAGGTCTTGCCGTCGACAACGTTCGTGTCCCAAATGCCCTCGAAGAAATCGGGGCGAGGAGCATCAGTCGATTTTGCAACGAGTGCGTCGAGCGGCTCGAGAGCATCGATAGCCTCGAATTCCGGAACCCACGTGTTGCCGAGCATCGCGATGTCGGGTGTTGCGTCACCGACGTAGGCAGTGAGGAGTTTTTCGTGCGCCGCGGACCACGGGATTTGCTGTACTTCGACTTTTATTTCGGGGTGGGCGCGCTCGAACCCCGGCATCAGTTGAGATACTACTTCGCCTTCACGTCCCATCGCCCAGAGACGAAGAGTCGGCTCGCGTGACGAAGAGATTGAGCACGAGCCGACAATGAGAAGTACAAGCGGAGCGAGCTTAGTGTTCAAGCCACCCGCCGCTGAATCCGGCTTTCTTGAGTCCGCTGACGATGTATGGATTCTTCCTCATCGTTTTCCAGATAAGATCCGAGCGATAGTTCTCGATCATCGCGATAATCGGGCCCTGATCGATGCCGAGGTAATCGGTGTCGAACCATCCGAGTGCGGAGACGACTTTCCCGTAACGCGGCTTGATGTCTCCGCCCAACGTTGGATCGAAATCATCGAAAAACCCGTAGGTGGAGAAAAGATCGTCGCCGTATTTCTCGCGCATTTTGATCAGCGCGGGGATTGCGATCTCGGGAGCGAAGGCAATCGAACCACCTGCAGCGGTTGGAGCGATGGTGCCGTCATCGCGGATCTCACCTGCCGCAGCACCACGAGCAGCGTAGGTAAAGAATTTTCTTGGCCGGCCGTTGATGACGATCGTGGTGTCGAATGGACCGTCGCCTGCGGTCAGTCCCCAGATGTCAGGCCCATAGTCCTTCCATCCATCAGGATTTGCAGTGGCATATGCGCGCTGTGAGTAAGTCGCGCGGCGCGAGTTCTCGAAATAATCGATTCCTTTCGCGCGCATGTACGCATCCTGGATTCCACGAAAATCAATCCAGATGTGCGAGTACTGATGGCCAAAAAGCGGCGCGAAATTCACATGCTGATATCCGTAGAAATCCGCCCAATTGTATGTGCTCGTGTACGCGTCCCATGCCGCTTTGTCGATCGGATGAGTTGGCGAGCCAAGGGCGAGGATTTCGAGAATGATTCCCTCGTTGAGGCCGTGCCAGTCGGCGTTGATGAATCCGTTCTCGGGCTTCCAGCCCATGCTGACGAGCGGCGCCTGGGGCCGTACCCACTGCCAGTCGACGCGAAGGTAAATCGAGTCCGCGTAGGCGCGGATGGCGGACTCAGTCGGAGTGGCGGTGGTGAAATACGACTGACAGAACAGAATGCCGGCGAGAAGAAGCGAAGTATCTATGGTAGAAAGCTCGACCTGCTCGAAGCGATAGCCGGTTTGCATGTCGAGGAAGTGATAAAAAAATCCTTTGTATCCTGTGACTGCTGTGGCTTGTGGACCTTGTGGTGCGTTGTACATGAAGCGCAGCGTCGATAAGACTCGATCAGCTGCAGCAGTGCGTGAGACATAACCGCGTTCAACACCGATTGGGTAAGCAGTAAGCGCAAATCCAACTGCTGCGACACTCGAAAAGCTTTTTGTTGGCCAGCGATCGGGTGTGAGGCCGTTGTTCGCGTCGCTTTTTTCCCAAAACCAGGCAAATGTTCGCTGCTCGAGCGTATCCAGGAATGCTGTCTGTCGCGCAGTAAGTTGTGGGCTAGGCTCGAGTACTGTGGTGCTCGCTGTCGAACACGCCGAGAGGACAAACAAAACAGACAAAGCGGCGCAACCGAAAAGCGTGCGGGGTTGTTTCATGTGACCCCTCGTGCAAAAAAATCACGGGGCACCATTCGATGCCCCGTGATGTAAAGAACTAGAAGTTCAATTCTGCGCCGAGCTGATACCTCCGAGCATCGGAGACCGTGCAGCCTGCCTTGCCAAAGTTCACGTCTTTCGGGTTGCCTGTGTTATAGCAACCGAGGTTGTCATGATTGAGCGCATTGAACACATCGAGAGTGATTCCAATGGCGGTTGCACTCTGGCCGAACCGCGCGAAATCCTTTCGCAACCGCATGTCCACGCTCTGATACGGGAACGTTCCGGGAACAGTGAAGCCGCCACGCATGAACGGGTTGCTCTGTTGATCAGCCAGGCCACAGAACCGGCTGCATCCAGCATCGAGTCTGTATTTGCCGCCAAGAGTCAACAAGCCGGACCATTGGATGCCCCAAAGGAATGGAACATCCAAGATCCAGTTCCCAACGATACGATGCTTCTCGTCGCCCGTGGCAGCGTGTCGCGGAATTGCTGCTGTGTTGGGAAATGCAAAAGTGTCACCCAGAGCATCGACGCCCTTGAGATCGCGCTCTGCGTACGTGTAGGCGAGTCCAGCCCCCCAGCCCACAGCGTCAGCTGCCTGGCGTGTGTAGGCACGATCGAGTCGGACCTGAACCGATTTATACCACGTCTCGCCGTCGTTAGAGGAATAAATAATTGCATTGTATCCATGAGCTGACCAATCGAACGGGAAGTTGCAGCACGTCCCGTTTGAATTGAGTGAGCCGTTGGCAAGACCAAGCGTGAACAAATCCGTCGCGTGTTGGTTAGCGTAAGTGACTGACCCCGACAAACCATAGGGGAAGAGCTGGCGAAGTCCGAGGCTCCACTGTGTAGAACGTGGAATCTTGAACTGATTATCGATGAGCCAAAGCTCTGGCTTACCAGACGTGTGAGCTAGCGCATCGAGAGTTGCTTTGTCAGCGGTGAGATACGAATCATTCCACGCTACTTCAGTCCCGACGGGAGTTTGGCCCTTGGGAGCAAAGAGGATCGTAAACGTGGGGTGCGTGATCTTCTGCTTTTCGTCTACTGATACGTCGAATGGAATTCGATCGTAGTACAATCCCCATCCACCAAAGACAGTGGTTTTCGATTCTTCATCAATCGAATACGAGAACCCGAGTCGAGGCTGGAATGCTTTCTTGTATGGCGTTCGGTTATTTCCGGTCGCGATGTAACGGCTAAGGTCGAGCGGAGTGACGAGATTGGCGGCGTAACGTTTGAGAGTATCCGCGCCCGCCTGCTGCGTCACGTGATCTGTGTTCAACATGTTGCTCTCGTAATCCCAGCGAACGCCAAGATTCAGAGTCAACCGCTTCACCGGGCTCCAGTCGTCCTGGATATAGGCGCCTATCTCCTTATTACTCGAATTGAGGAACGGATCGCCTGTGCCGTACCTCAGGTCAAACGGCGAATTGTAGTTGTAGACCTGATCGCCGTAACCAACATTCCGCACATTTTGATATTCAAAGACAGGAGTGCCGTCGTTGTTTTTGTTGATGTCGTATGTCGGAAAATCGGCGCTCACCCCACCTTTGAAAACGTGCTCTCCGCCGAGCTGAAAACCGGTGTAAGTAAGATCGTCGCGGAAGTTGGGACCTTTCTGGATATACTCCTGCGTGGAGCGACCGCTTCCGATCTCAAAGCAACAACCACCAGGATAGATGAAAAGCCGATGCGCCGTGCCCGGAGTATCCGGGTTGAATCCGCGGTGAAAATGCGTGTAGCTCAGCAAGGCTTCATTCAGCCACGGACCCGTGAAGTAACTGTGCTTCAGCTGAACTGTGGTGTTGTAATTGTGGACGTTGTTTGCTGACGTGAAAGCTTGGTTTCCGCCAAAATCACGGACGTCAGTCTCATGTCGATTGCTGAAGCTGAGCTCGGCATGCGATTTATCGCTGATCTCATCGCTCAACTTTCCGAACAGCAATGTCTCGCGAAACGGCGATAAGAAGTTGCCGTTGTACTTGGTGAGATTGACCGTGTCCAAAGCGGGGAATCCACTTGGTGGGGCGGGAATAGCTACCTGGTTGTTACGGTTTTGATAATTGCCCTCATACGATCCGAAGATGTGGATTTTGTCTTTAACGATGGGACCGCCAAAACTCAGCGCAGCAAGCGTTCGCTTGTAGTCAGGCTTCACGAAGTTCTTGTTGGCTCGCTGAAAAGAATCCTCTGCCACCATGGATTTGTTCTGATAGCCGACAAGTGCGTTGCCGCTCCAGACATTACCGCCTGACTTGGTTGTCGCGGTTATTACGGCGCTTGTCGCTTTCTGGTACTCTGCCTTGAAGTTCTGTGCAATGACGCGGTATTGATCGACTGCATTTCGCGGGAAGGGATTTCCGCGACTCGCATCTTGTCCAGCGATGCCGCCTTGAGTGAGGTCATTTTTGAAGCTTGTGCCATCGACGAAGAGATTGACGCTCGATGGTGGCTGACCTCCTGCCTGAACGGTTCTGAATTGACCGTTGACGCGATCTTCAGTGACCGTCACCCCTGGCGATAACTGCGCGAGGTCGAGGAAGTTGCGACTCGGAGTCGGCAGCTTTTGGATCTGTTGTGGGGTTACGTTCGTTGCGACCTCGGATGTTCGTGTCTCAGTCGCAGACGCGGCTGTAATTACTACCTGGCCGAGTTGAGCTGCCTGCTCTGTGAGAGGGAAGTCCTCGACTTTTGTAGCTCCAATTTGAACGAGCACTCGGCGTGTAATCGGCGCGCTCCCGATTCGCCGAACCGTCACGTCATATGTGCCTGGAATGAGACCGGGGAGAACGTAAAAACCCTGATCGTGGCTGACAGTGGCGCGTTGAATTCCGCTTTCGACATTCCGAGCGAGGATTTGAGCATCGGCGACAGGAGCACCTCCGCTTGTAACCGTTCCCTGGACTGTTCCGGTGGAGGTCTGGGCTGACGCGCTGCCCACGGCCAACACTGCAAGACCAAGGACGGCTAATGTCTGTCCAAACCATCTCACAACATTTCGGGTGATCATACAACTACCTCCAGTGGTAATGATGGAACACGTGAAAACGACTGCAACGAATGAATGCTCATGTATGCCCGGCTGGGCCGCATGAGGAGCGAATGACGAGAGTGGTGCCGAGCAAATCCTGTCGACGGACGTGCCGATCTTTGTCGCGTAGGGCTGTAATCAGCTTTGCCATCGCACGCTCGCCGAGCTCTGCGATCGGAACGTGAACTGACGTGAGAGGTGGGTTGAGATAACGAGCGATGGTGATGTCGTCGAAACCGGCGACTGCCATGTCGTCGGGTACTGCGATACCCGCTTCGCGCAAAGCGCTCAACGCACCGATGGCCATTGAGTCGTTTGCGGCGAAAATCGCTGTTGGTCCGGGGCGGGTCTCGAGGAGAGCGCGGGCTGCTTCGTACCCTGAGTCTTCGGTGAAACTACCGCGCACTTCGTAACGAGGATCGCGCTTGATCGAGGCGGCTCGAAGCGCAGTACGATAGCCGAGCAAGCGCTCGTGACCGTCGATGTTCCTTGGTGCACCCGTGATGATTGCGATACGTTGATGACCGTGTGAAATGAGATGTTGGACGATGGCACGTGCGCCCCGAGTGTTGTCGATGTTGACTGAGTCGAAGGCGGCGCCGCGGATTGCGCAATTGAGAAGCACGACGGGATGTGCGTCGGGGAGATTGGCCATGAGTGCCTGCGCGTCGATGTCGGGCGACATGATGATGACTCCGTCGACTCGGCCGCGCATGGCGCGCATGGCGCTCTCGATCTCGCTTTTGTCGTGATGAGAATTGGAGATAATGAGGTGATATCCGGCTCGTCTTGCCGCGATATCGATCCCGCGGATGACTTCAGAGAAGAATTCACCGTAGAGGTCCGGAAGGAGGACCCCGATGGTGTTGGTGCGGCTGGTGATGAGGCTTCTCGCGCCGCCATGAGGGACGTAGCGGAGTCGAGCCGCGATGTCGCGGATGCGGCGACTGGTTTCTTCGCGGACGGGGCCGCCGCCGTTGAAAACCCGGGATACAGTGGCGACCGAGACATGCGCTTCACGCGCGACGTCCCTGATCGTGATCATGGTTCGTGCTGGTGATGCAGACCCGTTGTGGAGAGCCATTCGAATGTAAACGTTTACATAGCGTGCCGATGCTTGTCAACCCGACCCCGATAAAGTTGCCAATTTAGTAACAAAAGAGTACTAATGAACGGATGAAACGCTCAAAGGCCTTGGCCTTCTGGCCAGTGCTTCTTGGAATGATCGCGCTCGACTGCACAACCAAGAATCTGGCGATCGAGGAACTCTCGCCCCAGCACGTTCCGCATCAGGTAATCGGCGACGTCGTGAGATTCACACTAGCGTACAATCCCCACGCAGCGATGGGATTGTCGCTGGGCCAGTATTCCCGAGTTGGCTTTGCGCTTCTCGCAGCAGCCATGCTTGCCGGCCTTGTGTTTTATCGCCGGCGTATTTCAGCGCAAAACACGTTCACGGCAATTGCACTGGCATTGATCGGTGGCGGAGCCGCTGGGAACATGATCGATCGCATCCGCTCATCACTCGGCGTTGTAGATTTCATCGACGTCGGAGTAGGGAACACGCGCTTCTACACATTCAACGTCGCCGACGCAGGCGTGTTCTGTGGGACGATACTTCTTCTGCTTGTCACGATGCGGCAGAATTCCAAACAGGCCAGCTAAACCGCGTCGTTACCAAGAGTACGTTGACCTGTCTCGAGATCGAGAAGGAATTTCTTTCTCCAGAGACCGCCACCGTAACCGCAGAGCTCACCGTTCTGCCGCACGACTCTATGGCATGGAACGACGATCGCGATGCGATTATCACCATTCGCTCTTCCCACTGCGCGCTGCGCTCCCAATCGTCCCATGTCGCGTGCTTGCTGCTCGTAGCTGATAGTCACACCGTATGGAATGCGCTGCAGTCTCTCCCATGCTGCCACCTGGAACGGAGTTCCTCTTAGCACCACAGGGACGCTGAATTCGCGAATCTTGCCCGCAAAATAGAGATCGAGCTCCTTCTCGAGCTGAGCTATGTGCTCGTGCTCGCCAGGGACAACCGCGCACTCGAACCATTTTGAGAGACGAGCAATCTGAGTCTCGAGCATTCTGCGATCGGAGAACTCGAGCAGGCAAATTCCATCAGCGGTTGCTCCTGCGATCATTGGACCGAGCGGCGTTAGAAGTCGGCTGACAACAAGGGGCGCAAGCGTTGTGGCGCGAGGGGGCGTGCGATCGAATGCGCGCTCAAATGCGTCACTGAATCCACTCGCCGAATCGAAGCCGTGAGTGTAACCAACACCCTCCCACTTTTCTCCATGGCGAATGTGACCAAGTGCGAGCCCGAGTCGGCGCGCGCGCTGGTAGGCGTGGAACGTGATGCCATGATTGCGAAGGAACCAGCGCCGGACCTTCAATGGATCGAGATTCTCGCGTCTGAGATCTTCGTCCTTCCATCGACGAGTGGGCTCTTGTTCGACACGTGCCAGGAGTGGCTCGAGCCAGTCAGGCGTTTTACCCGTGGGCTCCATCGGACGGCAACGCTTGCACGGCCGGTATCCGGCTGAAACAGCATCGCCAATCGAAGGGTAAAACTCGACATTCTCCTGTCGAGGTTTTTTCGCGGCACAGGTGGGACGACAAAAAATCCCGGTAGTCCGAATGGCGGCGAAGAAGACCCCGTCGTAGGCGCTATCCCGCTCAGCGAGCGCTCGGTACATTGTGCTGGTCGAAGGCATTGTAGTGATCGTCATGCGACGCAATCTACGCATCGGATCGATGCTTTCCACCGAAAATTGAGCAGTGAATTCGTGAGTTTTCAGCACCAGTAGGGGGCAACGATGGAAGAAGATCTCAAGAGGGGCTGGGAGCAAGTAGAAGAAGGTCTCACCAAGGCAATGGGCAAACTCTCAGAGGCGATCGAAAAAGCAAGAGCCGAAATGCCCGATGCGATGAAGACGATCAACGATGAATACCTTCGAGTCCAGGAAGCACTGGACAAAGCTGTCGATAAGCTGAGAAAAAACTAAGACAGTGAGAGCTACAAGAACCACGGTGGTTTTCATTGTAGCGCTGAGCTCCATGAGTGCACAGCAGCTTTACGCGCAATGTCGAGTTCCGAAAACGAGCAACGAGGCAAAGCTGCTCGCGTTTTATTCAGCACCGATCTCGTTCTCGCCTGCGAGCGCACCTGAGTATGCCGCCCCGTGGACGATTCGAATTGGCGCAGAAGGCGGACCGATCCCAAGTGCCGATTCGGCTATTCGGCAGTCTAGCGTGTGTCATACCAAGAAGAGCGAGAACACCGAGCTATCGTCATTCTTCGGGAGACCGCGGGTGACTCTAACTCTACCGGCCGGTTTTGCGTTGGAGGCGAGCTACCTGCCTCCCATCCAAATTGGTGACGCCACGCCCAATCTTGGCAGTGCCGCTCTCTCGTGGATGCGGCGGATCAGGATGGCCCCGACGGGCAATGCAACTGCAATCATGCTACGGCTTCATGGAACTGGTGGTCACGTGCGCGGGCCCATCACATGTCCGAGAAGCGCGCTCCAGCAAACCGACCCGCTTGGATCCTGTTATGGAACGCAACAATCGGTCGATGAATTCAAGCCGACGATGATGGGAGTCGAAGGAATGCTCAGCACCGCGGCATGGGATGGTCGGCTCGCTTTCTATGCTGGAGGCGGAGAGAATTTTCTGCGTCCCAGATTTCAGGTCGGGTTCATCGACAGTAACGGAAATGTCGACCGCACGCTGATCGTCGTCGACTTGAATCGAACGACGATGTTTGCGGGAGTAACTGCCGAGGTATCCAACGCGATCGACCTTTCTGCGCAGGCGTACGGCGTTCATCAGGACGGCGTGACATTCCGGTTTGGTGGCGGATACAGACTGCACCGGTAACGCCCGGTAGCGATACCCGCTGGCCGATGGCCGAGGCCCGGTAACTACATCAAGGCATGATTTCTGAAAGGAGATCCTTCTTCACGGGAGAAACTAATCATGCCGAAATCGACACATGAGCATCAGAAAGAAGCGACCAACACCGATCGCAAATTCAGACCTGATGACGAGCACCTTTATGCTCGGGACAAGCAGGAATTTCAGGAATCCGAACGGGAGAAACGCGAAGAGGAAGAGCGATTCAAGGCGAAGGCGAAGAAACGTGCGACTCGCGGCGAAGAGTCTGAGACAGATTAGCGATTTCCATCTAGCGCCCGCCGCCGAAATGAGGGGATCTTACTCCCCTCATGAATCGAACGAGAAACGTCACGTGGCTGGACCCTGCTCCTGGAATTGTCGCCGCTCGCCGTCTGAGCGGTATCGATTACCTGCGAGCGATCCGCGAAGGCAAAGTGCCGGCACCACCTTTCGCGCGTCTGCTTGGCTTCGAGCTGGAGACGATCGAAGACGGGGCGGTTACCTTCGCGATGACACCCGACGAGTGTCATTACAACCCGTTTGGTGTGATGCACGGCGGGGTCGCTGCATCGCTGTTCGATTCAGCTCTGGGCTGTGCAGTTCAGTCGCTTCTACCAGCGGCGCGAATGGCTCCAACGATGGAGCTTCACATCAATTACATTCGCCCAATCACTGTTTCCACCGGTAGAATCAGCTGCACAGGACAGGTGGTACACCTCGGCAAACGCTCTGCGACCGCAGAAGGTCGCCTGGTTGACATGCATGGAAAACTTTACGCGCACGCGACCGGAACATTCGTCATCTCGGAGCTTCAAGAGCTGCCGACGAGCTAGCATGGCAAAATCCATGGGGCGTTGAACATCTCGTGGCGACAGTAATTCCTCCCCGTAACACCTCAACCCGATTTCGCGATTTTTTCCGCCGCGGTGATTCGACCGAGCGGCGACTTGTCGGTCCGATTCGCGGAGAGGTACTCGGCGCGGATCGTCTGGCGAAGCACGCCCGTAACATCGCGCGAAAGCATCGGCTGCTTCCGCCCAAGAAACAACGTGGGCCCGGCCCACTTTTACTTCGACTCGACGACAGCCGAAAAGTTCTGGATGAAGTACACGATCGTCTTGCGGAAGCCGCCGAGCGAGGAATCGACATCAGCCCTGCAGGCGAATGGCTGCTCGATAACGCGTACATCGTACAGGAGCACATCAGGGAGATCCGAACGAATCTTCCCGGTGGCTACTACCAGGAGCTGCCAAAGCTAGCCAACGGAACACTCGCTGAATATCCGCGTGTGTACGACGTCGCGATCGAGCTAATAGCGCACACGGAAGGACATCTCTCTCTCGAAAACATCACGCTCTTCGTGAGAGAATATCAGAAAGTCTCGACTTTGAAATTGGGCGAGCTGTGGGCGATTCCCACAATGCTCAGACTCGGCCTCGTCGAGAACATCAGGCGGATGACGCTGCGCGTGAATGCGCGCCTCGATGAAGTCGAGGTGGCCGATAAGTGGGCCGAGCGGCTGATGACAGCGAATGAGAAATCTCCTGAAGCGCTGACAGAAGCGCTGGCGGGTTTCATCGATCATCATCCGCCTTTCACGCCCACATTCGTCACGCGATTTCTTCATCAAATTCGGGGTTATCAGGCGAACTTCACGCCTCTCATCTGGCTCGAGCAGTGGATCGGCGAGGATGGCCCAACTGCAGAAGAAGCGGTAACGAGATCAAATCGTCGAATCGCTGCAACCCAGGTAACGGTCGCGAATTGCATCACCAGTCTTCGAACGATTGCAAGACTCGACTGGAAGGATTTCGTTGAATCACAGAGCGCGACAGAAAAAATTCTTCGCAAAGACATCACCGGTGATTACGCGAAGATGACCTTCGCGGCGCGGGACCAATACAGGCACGTCGTAGAGAACATCGCAAAGAGAACGAAGATCGCCGAAGAAGACGTTGCGAGCGCAGCGCTCGCTCTCGCCGGCGCGAGCGGAGAAAGCGCTACGTCGCGGTTGTCGCATATCGGCTATTACCTGGTGAGTGACGGGCTTTACGACCTGGAACGCCAGACGGGTTACGTGCCTCCAATCGGTCAGCGCATTTACCGATGGACGCAGAAAAACCCCAATACTCTCTATTTCGGAAGCATCGTAATCGCGACCGTAGGTGCGCTGGCGGCGATTCTTGAAATCGCCGAGCCTGCAGGGTGGGAGAGTGTGGCCCTCCTGATTCTGGCGTTGTTACCAGCGAGCGAGATCGGCATCAGCCTGGTGAATCAGCTGGTGACTATGCTGATGCCTCCACGAGTTCTGCCGAAGATGGAATTCCGCGATGACGGAATCCCCCGCGAGCACCGCACGGCTGTAGTCGTGCCCACTCTCTTCGGCAGTGTCAAAGCTGTTCAGGAAGCGCTCGAACACCTCGAGGTGCAATACCTCGCGAACCGCGATCCGAATCTTCACTTCGCGATACTCAGCGATTTTACCGATTCACCAACTGAGACTCGAGAAGGTGACGCAGAAATAATCGATGCTGCGGAAAAGGGAGTTCGATACCTGAATCTGAAGTACGGAGCCGATACTCGGGACGTGTTCTATCTCTTCCACCGTCCGCGACTCTGGAATCCACAGCAAGGCGTGTGGATGGGGTGGGAGAGAAAGCGAGGCAAGCTCGGGCAGTTCAACAGATTCGTACGAGGCGAGTCGGCGGGAGTGTTTTCTACAATAGTAGGTGACACGTCTGCGCTTCGGCGAATCAAGTACGTAATCACGCTCGACTCCGACACTGTTCTCCCTCGGGATGCGGCGGAGATGCTGATCGGTGCGATCGCGCATCCATTGAATCGCCCCGAATACGATCCTGCTCTCGGACGAATCGTTCGAGGATACGGAATAATTCAGCCAAGAGTCGGGGTGTCACTAACGAGTGCACACGCGTCGAAGTTCGCGGCGATCCATTCGGGACATCCGGGCGTCGATCCGTACACGACAGCTGTGTCGGACGCGTATCAGGATCTTTTTTCTGAGGGAAGCTTTACCGGGAAAGGCATCTACGACGTAGACGCTTTCGAGGAAGCAACGCACGGACGGTTCCCCGAGAACACACTGCTCAGTCACGACCTCATCGAGGGAGCGTACTCACGAGCGGCGCTGGCGACGGACATCGAAGTTTACGATGACTATCCGGCGAGATACCTGACTTACACTCGCCGGAAGCATCGATGGATTCGCGGAGACTGGCAGCTTCTCCAATGGCTTGGCAACAAGGTGCCGGGCCCGCAAGGTCCAGAGCTGAACAGATTGTCGGCGATCTCGCGCTGGAAGATTTTCGACAATCTCCGGCGGAGTCTGATCGAGATCTCGCAACTACTGCTTTTGTTCGCCGGATGGTTTGTGCTGTCGGGGCCGACAATCATCTGGACACTGATCGTGCTCGCAACGATCGCATTTCCGTGGCTGTTGTCGCTTGTGCTTGCTGCAGCGCGACCGCCTCGAGATCAATCATGGATTGCGTACTATGCGGCTGTCAGCCGAGATGCGCTGGTAAGCGGTCAGCAATTCGTGCTTGCTGTTGTTTTCCTTCCACACCAGGCCGCGGTGAGCGCGGATGCGATCATACGCACGCTCGCACGCCTGACAGTTACAAAACGAAAACTGCTAGAATGGCAAACCGCTTCACAGGTAGAGCGAGCGCTGTCACGATCGCGCGTGGAAGTGTGGCGGAGAATGTGGCCTGTGGTAGCGGTAACGCTCCTCGTTGCGGGTGTTGTTTTGGTCGGAGGGCAACGATACGGCGGCGATACGATTCGCAGTCACCTGCTGTTTTTCTCCGCAACTCTTCCTCTGATCGCTTTGTGGCTCGTGTCTCCTGCAATTGCTGTGGGATTGAGCAAACCGGCGACACCGCGTGAGCTTCGGCTGAGTGAAGCAGAACGCGCAGTCACCCTGAGGTATGCTACGCTTCACTGGAATTTCTTCGAGCACTTCGTAACGGAAGCGACCAACTGGCTCTCACCTGATAATTTCCAGGAAGATCCCGACCCGGTGATTGCTGGACGAACGTCACCGACCAACATCGGGCTTCAATGTCTGGCGACGGTGGTTGCGTTCGATCTGAAACTGATCGACCTCGAAGGGACAATCGAGCGACTGGAGCGGATTTTCCGCTCGCTCGAGCGAATGCGGCGGTACCGCGGGCATTTCTACAACTGGTACAACCTTCACGATCTGCGTGTGCTCGAGCCGGCGTACATCTCGACGGTGGATAGCGGAAATTTCGCCGGCCATCTGATCGCTCTGAAGCAAGCGTGTCTTCAGATGATCAACAGAAAGGACTGCACTGCCGAGCAATCAAAGCGATTAACTGCAATCGCCGATCGCGCGCGGTCGTATGCACTCGAGATGGATTTCAGGTTCCTGTTCGACGAGCGGCGAAAGCTCTTCTCGATCGGCTATCAGCAATCCGCGAACTCATTCGACAATTCGTACTACGATTTGCTCGCTTCCGAGTCGAGGTTGGCATCGTTCATGGCGATCGCGAAGGACGACGTCCCGGTAGATCACTGGTTCAAGCTGGGTCGATCGCTCACTGCTGTGGCCGGCACGCGAACGCTCATCTCGTGGAGCGGGAGCATGTTCGAGTATCTGATGCCGGCGCTCGTGATGCGGACGTTTCCGTCGACGCTTCTCAATCAAACACATCAAGGCGCGGTACGACGGCAGATCTCATACGGTGCGGAACGCGGAGTGCCGTGGGGAATCTCCGAATCCGCCTACAACGTTCGCGACCGAAGCTACACGTATCAGTATCGCGGCTTTGGAGTTCCAGATCTCGCTCTCAAGCGGGGACTGAGCAAGGATCTTGTTATCGCCCCATACGCCACTGCGCTCGCCCTACAGGTCGAACCGCATCAGGCAGTACGTAATCTCTCGGTGCTCGAAGCAGAAGGAGCACTCGGTCCGTTCGGATTTCGTGACTCGATCGATTACACGCGACCCAACCCGGGTAGCAAGAAGGCTGTCGTTTGCGCGTACATGGCGCATCACATCGGGATGACCCTGGTCGCGTTCGACAACGTGCTGAACCGCAACATATGGCAGGAGCGGTTTCATTCCGATGCACTAGTAAGATCGGCCGAGCTGATTCTGCAGGAGCGAATACCTAGACGACTCGTGCTGCAGAGTCTAGCGACGCAGGACGATTATGCACGGGTTCCCACCGAGACTGAGAAGCCTGCGGTTCGCGAGCTCGAGACGCCCAACACACCGCAGCCGAGAATTGCGATTCTGGGCAGCGTTCCATACACGACGATAGTGAGCAACGCGGGTAGCGGACTCATCCAATACGGCGCCTTGGCGGTGAATCGCTGGCGCAACGATGGAACGCGCGACAATCGTGGCCAGTGGTGCTACATCAAGGATCTTTCAACGGGTCGAGTGTGGTCGGCCGCGCATCAGCCTGTGTGTGCGGACGCGAACTGGTATCGCGTGTTGTTCGCGAGCGATCGTGTGACTTTCCTGCGGCGGGATGGTGAGATCGAGACGCGAATGGAAATCGCAGTCGCGTCGGACGATGCCGCCGAAATTCGTCGCGTGACGATCTACAATCGCTCGGGATCTCAGCACGATATCGAGCTGACGAGCTATGGCGAAGTCGTGATGCAGTCGCTCGACGTCGATCGAACGCATCCCGCGTTTGGAAATCTCTTCGTGCAGACGGAGTGGCTTCCGGACAACTCGGCGATTCTGGCAATGCGACGTCCGCGATCAATGACAGATAAGGTGAAATGGTGTGGTCATGTCGTCGCCGTTGGACCGGGAGCGACTGGAACCGTGACATATGAGACAGACCGAGCTCGATTCATCGGGCGCGGGCGATCTGCACGCGATCCCGTTGCTCTCGACAAGGGAGCGACACTCTCTGGTACAGTTGGCCCGGTACTCGATCCGATCTTTGCCTTGCGCGCGACCGTCAGCGTTCCGGCCGGTCGTTCCGCCGAAGTGACGTTTACTACTTTCGTATCGGAGGAGCGCGAAGCGGCGATCCAATTAGCTGACCTCTATCACGATTCATACAGCGCTCGGCGAGCTCTCGATCTTTCATGGGCGCAAACACAAGCCGAGCTCCGCGATCTTGGAATAACACCGGCGGATGCGGCTCTTTATCAGGAGCTAGCGGGCCATCTCATCTATCCGCATCCGGGATTCAAAGGACTCGCGCCAAAGGGAAAAGAAATCGAGGTCGGACAGAAAGAGCTTTGGACGATGGGAATCTCCGGAGATTTTCCGATTCTACTCGCCACATTGGAAGCGCCAGCCGGATTGTCGAGCGTTCGCCAGCTGTTGCGAGTGCATCACTACTGGAGACTCAAAGGCCTTGCCTGTGACCTCGTAATTCTGAGTCTGCATCCGCCAACCTATCTGCAGGAGCTGACAGACGAGTTGTTGTCTACAGTGCTCGCGTCGAGCGAATCCGGATTTCTCGATCGGCCCGGAGGCGTATTCATCCGTAGAGCAGATTTATTGAAAGAAGAAGACATCGAGCTCCTATATTCCATTGCCAGAATACAAGTCGACTGCGATGGATTGGGACTCGGAAACTTTCTCGAATTTCCGCACATCGAGGACAACTACACGGCACGAATTGGAACGCCGCTAGCCGATCCTCTTCCGCGAGTTTTGGCGACTGCAAAGCCGGGCGCGCCGATAACGGAGATCATTACAACTCCGAGTCGAATTGCTGCACTCACACCGAATAACGTCGAAGCAAGTCCGTCTCCGGAAAAGAAACCACTCTCGCCTGGCAAGCCTGTGTCGGGCGAAGGGCTCGATCACTTCAACGGAACCGGCGGCTTCAATGCAGATGGCGAATATGAGATTCGTCTCACAGGTGACAGCCTGCCACCGGCGCCGTGGATCAATGTGATTGGCAATCGAGTTGGCGGCTGCCTCGTGAGTGAGGCTGGATCAGGCGCAACCTGGGCATCGAACAGCTCCTACAGGCTGACGCCGTGGCAGAACGATCCGGTGGAGGATCCGCCAGGTGAATGCATCTACATACGCGACGATGACAGCGACGCTTTGTGGACGGCGACGCCGGAGCCGATTCGAGAGAGCACACTATACACGGTGCGTCATGGAATGGGCTATTCAATCTTCGAGCACGATCACGAAGGAATCGTCACTTCACTTCGGATAGGGATGCCGAAGGATGATCCACTGAAAATCAAAGTTCTCACGATCACGAACTCAGGAAAGACAATTCGCAGACTTCGTGTAACGAATTACGCCGAGTGGGTGCTGGGTACGGATCGCGAAAAAACGCAACAACACATCAGAACGAAGGTCGATGAGAATGCGAGCGCGATGTTCGCGCGAAGTTGTTTCGATCCTCAGTTCTCGTCGTTGATTGCATTCACGGCGCTGAGCGAACCACTGTTCACCTACACGGCGGCTCGACGTGAATTCATTGGTCGAAACGGAACTCCATCTGCTCCCGCGGCGTTGCTCCGCAGCGGCATGACGAAGGACACGGGCGACACAATCGATCCATGCGCCGCAATGGAGGTGCGCTTCGAACTTGCTCCGGGTGAGACGCACACAATCGCGATCGTGCTCGGTGCATGCCGAGGTGAAGACGAAGCGATGCGTTTGATCCAGAAGTATCGCAATCCGGATAATGCGGTCGCTGCATTGGACAGCGCAGCGCGCGTGTGGCACGATCGATTGAGCCTGATCTCGGTGAACACGCCCGAAGGAACATTCGACAGAATGCTCAATGGCTGGACTTTGTATCAGGCCATGTCGTGCCGCATGTGGGCCAGAGCCGGGTTCTATCAATGGAGCGGCGCATACGGATTCCGCGATCAGCTTCAGGATGTGATGGCATTCGTGTACTCGGAGCCTGCCATAGCGCGTGATCACATACTGATGAGCGCGTCACGACAATTCGAGGAGGGTGACGTTCAGCATTGGTGGCATCCGCAGAGTGGTCGCGGAATTCGCACTCGTTTCTCAGATGATCTGATCTGGCTGCCGTATGTCGTGAATCACTATCTGACCGTGACGAACGATACTCAAATCCTTGATGAGAAAGTATCGTACCTGCACATGCGCGAGCTCAACCCGGGAGAACAAGAACTGTTCGAGGAGCCTCAGATCTCCGAATTGTCCGAGCCACTGTACGATCACTGCACGCGCGCATTGAAACGTGGATGCACGGTTGGCGAACACGGACTTCCCTTGATGGGAACCGGCGATTGGAACGACGGAATGAATCGGGTCGGTGTCGACGGAAAAGGTGAGAGCGTGTGGCTCGCGTGGTTCCTGATTGTAACGCTGACGAAATTCGCCGAGCATGCGATCGCGCGTGGAGATCAGGCTCTGCATGACGATCTACTGCAGAAGGTCAGCAACTATACGGAAGCGGCGGAGCGAGCAGGATGGGACGGCGCCTGGTATCGACGAGCATATTTTGACGACGGTGAGCCGCTCGGATCAGCTCAGAGCGATGATTGCAAGATCGACTCGATCGCTCAAACCTGGAGCATCATCTCACATGCGGGACAACCGGAGCACACCAGGCTTGCGATGAAGTCGGTGAACGAGATGCTCGTTCGAGACGACGCGCGAGTGATCATGTTGCTGACACCACCGTTTACGAATAGCAAACACGACCCCGGCTACATTCAGGGATACTTACCAGGCGTGCGCGAAAACGGAGCGCAGTACACACATGCTGCATTGTGGGTCGTGCTCGCGACGGCGATGCAAGGCGACGGCGATCGCGCGTTCGAGCTCTATCAGATGCTAAACCCAATGACGCATTCGGATTCTCCGGAAGCGGTTGGGAAATACAAAGTCGAGCCCTATGTAGTCGCAGCCGATGTGTACGCTGCCGAAGGACATCTCGGACGTGGTGGATGGACATGGTATACGGGCTCGGCGAGCTGGATGTATCGCGTAGGTCTCGAGGGAATTCTTGGCTTCAAGAAGCGCGGCGAGACGCTCGAGATGGACCCGTGTATTCCATCGCATTGGCCTGAGTTCAGTCTCGCCTACCGGCATGGCTCGAGCACTTACACCATTACGGTGAAAAATCCAGATGGTGTGCAGCAAGGTGTGGTTATGACGGAAGTCGATGGCGCCCGAGTGGACGGACCAGTTGTGCTAAAGGAGGACAACGAGTGTCACGATGTTATCGTGACACTGGGACGTCCGACTCCACCTCGGCCAGAGGCATAATGGCAGGTCCATTGACTACCTGACCATAAGGGTCGAAGCGTGAGCCGTGGCAGGGACAATCCCATGTCCGCTCGACTGAATTCCAATTCACGATGCAATAAAGGTGGGTGCAGACAGCGGAGCGCTCGTGAAAGCTTCCTTCCTCGTCGCGATAGACTGCGATTTTTCTGACTCCGCGTCGAATCACGGCACCACTTCCCGGCTTGATGTCATCGTACGAGGCGACATCACCGGCGGTGGCCCAGTCGGTGTACTGTCCCGCGACGTTGAGATTTTCTTTTAGAAAGTCAGATGTAGCGCGAAGCGTGACACGCGAAGGATCGTAAAGTTTTGACCACGGATTCTTCCGACCAAGAATCAGATCTGTCAGAAGAATCCCCGCGAGAGTCCCGTGAGTGATTCCGTTTCCGGAATCTCCCGTAACGATAAAGATGTGTTGATCCGTGCCGGGATTTTTTCCGATGAATGCCATGTAATCCACCGGCTCCATGATCTGGCCCGACCAGCGGAAGTCCACCTTGCCAATCATTGGAAAACGCTTGCGACTCCATTCCTCGAGAGAACGAAACCGTTCTACGGGATCGTGCTCCTGGCCCGTCCTGTGATCCTCGCCGCCGACCATTAGCAATTCTTCACGACGACTCGGATCGATCAATGGATCAACTTCGTGAAGACGTATGTAGTGGTATGGATCGCAGGTGTCCCAATAGAGAGCACGAGGAATAGATCCTCGTGGAATTCTTGCGGCGATAACGTAAGTGCGATACGCCGCCTGTTTTGTGTGGAGGATTACCCAATCATTCACAGGCGAGTTCGTCGCAACGACGATGTTATCGGCGGTGATAACGTGACCTTCACTGGTCGTGATTTTTGCGGGCTCGCCGTCCTGGATACTTTTGGCGTGAGTTGCCGAATAGAGCTGGCCACCGTCGCGAACAATCGCGCGCGCAAGACCATTCAGATATTTCAGCGAATGGAACTGGCCCTGGCGAGGAAAACGTAGCGCCGGGCCGGTCTCGAATGACGTTATCGGTGCACGCTCGACAAGCTCGACGTCCGTCAATCCTGCGCGATGAGCCGCGGCAAGCTCACGCTGCAGTACATCACGATCTTTTCCGTCACCGAGGAATAGGTAGCCGTCGACTCGCTCGAAATCGCAATCGATGTCTTCGAGCGCCGAAATCGATTCGATCTTATTGATAGCTGCAACGTGACTTTCCGCAGCGATGCGGGTGCCTTCCTCTCCGTGAAGCTTCTCGATTTCCGAATAAAGATCGTCGAGAGCTGCGGTGATGTGCGCGGTCGTCCTTCCGGTTTCACCACCGCCAATCTCGCCGTCGTCGATCACTACCACCGCGCGACCAGCGCGAGCAAGGAGGTATGCGGTCGTCATACCGGCAATGCCGGCTCCAACGACACACACACTCGTCCGAATATTGTGATTCAGTTTTGGCACATCAGGCACGTCGGTGGCCATCCAAACCGACGTCGTGTAACCGGAATCGCTTCTCATTGTGGGCCGCTTATGGCGCATGGCCTATGCCACTTGATACTCTAGCGTGTGCGACGAGATTAGAGCGCCGAGATAACCCTTCAGCTTTACGGGAGATGGACAAGAAAGTTCTGGATGCAGCGCACATCGCATTTCCGAAAGCCGCGAATACAGTGACCCTCGGCTCGATCATATACAACGGTGAGAGTGATCCTGACCCGATTGTCTCGATTCCGATTGCAATGATGAATCGTCACGGGCTGATTGCCGGCGCGACAGGAACGGGGAAGACTCGCACGCTACAGTTGATTGCGGAGCAGCTTTCTCAAGCGGGCGTGCCTGTTTTCGTAGCTGACATCAAAGGAGATATCTCGGGGCTTGGTGCCGCTGGCGCTTCCAACGACAGAATTACGACGCGCGCGAAGGAAACGGGCTTCGACTGGAAACCGTCGGCATTTCCAGTGGAATTCCTGAGTCTTTCAGGAACGAAGGGAGCTCAGCTTCGCGCAACGGTGTCGTCGTTCGGGCCCCTGCTTCTCTCGAAAGTTCTTGGATTGAACGAGACGCAGTCGAGCGTGTTATCGCTGGTCTTCAAATTCTGCGATGACAAAGGGCTTTTGCTGCTCGACTTCCCGGATCTTCGCGCAGTTCTCTCGTACCTGACGAACGAAGGCGCGGACGAGCTGAAGACATATGGTGGAATGTCGAAGGCGACTGTCGGTGTGTTGCTGCGCGACATGGTAGAGCTCGAGCAGCAAGGAGCACAAGCGTTTTTTGGTGAGCCCGAGTTCGACATCCATGATTTGATGCAGCAGCGCGAGAGGAAAGGATTGATAAGCATTCTCGAGCTCGAGGACATCCAGGACAAGCCAGCTCTCTTCAGTACGTTCATGTTGTGGATGCTCGCGACTCTCTATCACGAGCTTCCGGAAGTAGGCGACATCGATAAACCGAAACTGGTGTTCTTCTTCGATGAAGCGCATCTCATCTTCGACGGCGCGAGCAAAGCGCTACTCGATCAGATCCAGCAAGTAGTTCGATTGATCAGATCGAAGGGAGTGGGTGTTTTCTTCATCACTCAGACTCCGAAGGACATCAATGAAGATGTTCTCGCTCAGCTCGGTCACCGGGTTCAGCACGCACTGCGCGCGTTTACGCCGGATGACGACAAGGCACTCAAAGCAGCAGCGCGAACTTTTCCGAAGACTGCGTTTTACGATGTCGAGGAAACACTGACGACACTTGGAATCGGTGAAGCATTCGTCACTGTACTTTCGCCGAGGGGAGTGCCGACTCCACCGTTTGCTACGCGATTGATACCGCCGGCTTCGAGCATGTCGCCGCTTGCAGACAGCGATCTCGTGCAGCGAGTTGCCGGCTCGGCTCAGGTTCGTAAGTACGCAACTGCGATAGACCGAGAAAGTGCGCGCGAGAGACTCGCAGCGCGTGTAGGTCCTCCGATGGCAGCTCCAATGAGCGCTCCGCCGGACCAGCCGCAGTGGCAACCCGCGACCGCCACCGCACCTCGAGGCGCAGCGAAGCAGCCACCAAGCACATTCGAACAGATTCTGAATTCATCGGTCACGCGGGCTGCGGCGAGGACAGCTGCGACAGTGATCACCCGGGGTGTCCTTGGCGCGTTGATTGGGGGAGCTCGAGGGCGGCGCAGCTCATGGTGACGGCTGCGGATTGACGGATAGAGAGATTTCTCAATCCAAGTCTCGTAGAATCGCTCGTACTGGTGCAGCATCGAGTGACATGATCTTCAACGGGAACGCGATCAGCTCGTAAGGTGCAGCTGCAATTCTTCGCAGATCGAGATTCTCGAGAATACACGCATTTCCGGCGAAGATCATCTTGTGGACCGGAAGTGATTTGCTGTGACGCTCATCTATCGAGGGAGCGTCGACTCCGATAAGACGAAGTCCGCGTCCGAGTAATTCGCGCGCGCACGCTTCTGACAACGTTGGCCATGATTCCGGAAATGCTCCCGACGCGATCGTGCATCCTGTCTTGAGCAACAGGCGCTCGACTCTGCTATCGCCAACCGCGGCATCTATCGTATCGATTTCTATCTCACGAGCTTCATTGCCGACATCGACTACTGTCGCACGTCCATAAAAAGCTTCGAGCGGCAGCTCGTGCGAGCCCTGCCACCCGTCGCGCACGTGGAGCGGCGCATCAGCATGGGTGCCAACATGCGGACTAGTCGTGTAGCTCGATACGTTCACACTCGACCCTTTAGAAAGAGTCGCCGTCCATCCGCAAGTGTAGGGCGTGTCGCCGGGCCACTCCGGTGTACCGCCTGCCAGCGTAATGCTGATGTCGCGAAGCCTCACTGTTGCGCGAGCTTCGTCGCCGTCTCCACCAGCTTGTCGACGGTGAGACCGAGATGCGTATAAATATCCTTGTACGGAGCAGAGGCCCCGAATCGTTCGATTCCGAGAATCACTCCGTCGTCCCCAACCCAGCGCTGCCACGACATTGGATGCGCTGCTTCGATCGCGATTCGTTTCACTCCCTTGGGGAAAACACTCGCTCGATAGTCAGCGCTTTCTCGCGCGAATAATTCGTGACTCGGCATACTTACTGCCCGAGCCCGAATGCCCTGGCTTTCCAGTCGTTGCTGAGCCTCCAGGATAAGGGCTACTTCTGAGCCGGACGACATGAGAACTATTTGGGGCGCGCCGCCGGGAGCGTCAGCAAGAACGTACGCACCGTGGGCAACGCCGCTTGCTGATGCGTACTTCGTTCGATCGATGAAGCCAAGCTTCTGACGGGTAAGTGCGAGGCCAACCGGACCATCACGATGCTTGAGAGCTGCTCGCCACGCCTCAGCCGTTTCCGATGCATCCGCAGGCCGGATGATCGTGATGTTTGGGATTGCACGCAGCGCAGTCAGCTGCTCGACTGGCTGATGTGTCGGGCCGTCTTCACCGAGTCCAATTGAATCGTGAGTATAAACGTAGATGACGCGAATCTTCATGATTGCCGCGAGTCGAATCGGCGGCCTCATGTAATCGGAGAAAATCAGAAACGTCGCGCCATACGGAATCACTCCTCCGTGGAGGAACATTCCGTTCATAATCGAGCCCATTCCGTGTTCCCGGATGCCGAAATGAAAATTGCGTCCGGAATGATCGTCCGGCCCAAAGCTCGGCGCGCCTTTGACGATCGTATTCGTTGACGACGCGAGATCAGCAGAGCCGCCGACAAGCTCCGGTACTTTCGGCGCGATTGCATTGATCACCGCTCCCGATGCGGCGCGACTTGCGACGCTGCCGTTCTCCGCCGTGAATGTGGGAATGAGATCCTCCCACCCATCCAGGAGATCTCCACGAATGCGCCGCTCGAGCTCAGCTGCGACATCGCCGTGTGCGGCCTTGTACGCGTCGTAGAGTTTTTGCCACTCCGCCTGTACGCCCGGACCACGTGCGCCAAAGCTTCGCCAGCGCTCGAGTGCTTGCGGCGTAACGTAGAACGGCTCGAGTGACGGATAGCCGAGAGCCTGCTTGGTGAGCTTTACCTCATCCTCTCCAAGCGGCGACCCGTGTGCCTCTGCGGTGTCGTGCTTGTGCGGACTTCCGTATCCGATGTGCGATCGGATAATGATGAGCGACGGTCGAACGGTTTCTGCTTTCGCCGCATTGATCGCTGTGTCAATTGCATTCAGATCGTTCGCATCTTCGAGGCGTTGAACGTGCCAGTGGTATCCCTCGAAGCGACGCTGCGTATCGTCACTGAACGTGAGAGCGGTATTTCCCTCGATGGTAATGTGGTTGTCATCGTAAAAACCGATGATCTTGCCAAGCTTTGCATGTCCCGCGAACGAAGCCGATTCATGCGACACACCTTCCATCATGTCGCCATCGCTTGCGATGAAATACGTGTGATGGTCGATGATCGGATAATTCGGCCGATTGAAAAGCGAGCTGAGCAATGCTTCGCCCACTGCCATGCCAACGGAATTTCCGAAGCCCTGTCCAAGCGGGCCTGTAGTTGTCTCGACTCCGGGCGTGTAACCGTATTCCGGATGACCGGGAGTTCTGCTTTCCCACTGACGAAATTGTTTGATGTCGTCGAGTGCGAGGTCATAACCAGTGAGATACAAAACGCTGTAGAGAAGCATCGACGCGTGGCCCGCAGAGAGAACGAACCGATCACGGTTGAGCCAACTGGGATCACGCGGGTTGTAGCGGAGATGACGTCCCCACAACACGTACGCGAGAGGTGCAAGCGCCATCGGTGTTCCGGGATGTCCGGAGTCTGCTTTCTGCACGGCATCCATCGCGAGGACGCGAATCGCGTTGATGCAGAGATCGTCGAGTGAATTTTCAGATGGCATGAACGTGAAGTTAGTGACTCATGTGAAGTCAGGCATTGGGACCAGGAATCCGCATTGGCAGCCGAATATTCGGAAGCAACGCTTCGATCTCGAAGCGGCGAGATTCAAGCCATTGAGGGAGCTTGAGCGCCTGGCCCAGCGATTGTGCGGGCTCATCGACGGCAAATCCCGGCGGATCGGTCGCGATCTCGAACAACACACCGCCCGGCTCGCGGAAATAAACCGAATGGAAATAATCGCGATCGATCACCGGAGTGACGTTGAATCCAAGAGAAACGAGCTCTGTGCGAATCTTTGCTTGTGCGATATCGTCTGACGCGCGAAATGCTACGTGGTGAACAGTTCCTGCTCCCATCACTCCTGGCCAGAGTCCGGGAACGCAGCGAAGATCAACGATGGATGCGATCTCACCTGGAGCGGCAGCAAATCGAAAAATGCTCGCCTGCTCGCGCACCGCACGAAATCCGAGTGTGTCTGTCAGGAGCTTGCCCGTCAGGTCGCAGCTCTCCTGCCAGAGAGTAACGGAATAAATCCCGCGAATGGAATGTTCAGCAGGCACCGAGGGTCCCGCCCACTTTGAGCGGGACTCCGCGCTCGAATGCGCGACGAGCTCTCCCATGAACCCGTCGCGATCCTTGAATGCGATGACGCGCTCGTCCTCGAAGCGCGAAATAGGCTGGCTGAACTCGACCTGGTATCTGATAAACCTCTCGATCCAGAATCCCACGGAACTCGGCAAAATCGCGAACGATGTAACCGCGATTTGACCTGATCCTTGACGTCCACGCCGTGCATCGGGCCAGGGGAAAAAGGTCATGATACTTCCGGGCGTCCCATCGGCATCGCCGAAATAGAAATGGTATGTGGTCGGATCGTCGAAGTTGACGGTGCGCTTCACGAGCCGAAGGCCGAGCACGCCGGCGTAAAAGTCGAGATTGCGCTGAGGGTCGCTCGCAATCGCGGTAACGTGATGAAGGCCGGCGGTGGTGAACTGCGTCATCTGGACCGGAGGGCCCGATTAGTCATCTGTTCCTTGAAATGACGGTGGGTCATACATTAGAGACTCTCACCGTACGAGGGCGACAGGGCAATGGATATGCCGCCGAAGGGCAATTCGTCCGCAAGCCTGAGCGATCCAGCGACGCTCGCGAATTTCGCGCACAATCTTCAGGAAGGCATCTACATCACCAACGAGAGTGGTGAGATTCTGGACGCGAATCCAGCGTTCCTCGAGATATTCGGAATGTCCAGTATGGACGAGATGCGACGATATCGTGTCAATGACTTTGTTGACGAAAACGTTCGCAAGCGGGAAATCGCGCTGATGGAGCGTTCGGGATCGTTGAGAAGTCGCGAGCTAAAGATCACGAGGCTCGACGGTGAAGTCCGCACGGTACTGGACAGCTGGTACGCGGTCAAGGAATCAGGCGCCAACGAGACTCTGTATCACGGCATTCTCGTAGACATCACGGGTCGCAAGGATCTGGAGACGCGACTTCGTGAACAGAGCATTCGCGATCCTCTCACCGGCTGCTACAATCGTCGACAACTCACTGACCTTTGCGCTCGCCCCCGATCCGCGGAGGAATTGTGGGGTTGCATCTACGCCGATATCGACCACTTCAAGCAATACAACGACACGTACGGACACGCTGCGGGTGACACGGTTCTTCTGAAGATGAGTCGCTTTCTAATGCGTTACGTGCGGGCGGAAGAACCGGTGATAAGAATTAGCGAGGCGGTTGCAGGAAGTTGGACACGCCGCCGCTCCTGTTTCCTTCACCCTCGGCTGGGCAGCGCGCAACGGAACCGAAACACTCGAGGAAACTGTGAATCGCGCCGATCACGCGCTAATCGAGGTGCGTGTAGAGCAGCGACCCGGCAGGTTCTCTCGCCGGACACCTCCGGACGCCGAGACATCCTGATCTGACAACGTCAGGCTGCGCGATGTGCAAGCCTGAGGGTGCGCAACGTCATACGGGAAAGCGGCTTTTCCCGAGGAAACATGCGCAAAGTCATCTACATTCTTTTTTTGCTGGTGCCAGCCTTCGCCTCCGCACAGGGGTGGGTCATTCCGCGACCATGCATCATGCGCCCGTGTCCAGCAGACGCACGGTGCTTTCCATGTGATCCTCGAGGTCCCATGGTTGTGCGACGATCGAGCGACGTCCACGCTGAGCTTGCGAATGGAGTTTTGCGGTACGAGGTGACCGAGACGTTCGTGAATCAAGGCTCAGGAATTGGCGAAGCGGATTACCTGTTCCCGTTGCCCAAGGGCGCTGCGTTTCAGGATCTCAAGCTCTCGATCAACGGCGAGCTCGTATCGGGGGAAACGATGAACGCTGCACAGGCTCGGCAGATCTACGAGCAGATAGTGAGACAGCGACGTGATCCCGCGCTAGTCGAATGGATGGGATATGGACTGTTGCGAACGCGGATATTTCCAATCAGCCCCGGAGAAGAAAAGAAAGTCGTTGTACGATTTCAGTCAGTGGCTGAGCGCGAAGGTGATGCACTGAGAATGGATTACTTCAGGGGATCACGACCGGGCCCCGAGATGCGAATGGGCGAGCCCGAAGGACGAACTTCCTTCACGCTCAAATACCCGGATGATGCGCGCTATGGAAATGCATACTCACCAACGCATTCGTTGACGACGACGCGATCAAGGTCGATGCGCGAAGTAACGGTAAACGGTGATGGCAGAGAGATCACGCTTCTCGTTCCGGTACGGCGCTCTACTGAGCCCGCGATATCCGTGCTGACATATGCGCCGACGCGGGAAGACGGATTCGCACTAATCACACTTTCGCCGCCTGCAATCGCTCCGCGAGTTACTGACCGCGACGTAACGCTGGTGCTCGATGTCTCGGGCTCGATGAGCGGCGTGAAAATCAAACAGGCTCGAGCTGCCGGATTGCAGCTTTTATCGACGCTAGGACCAACCGACAGATTCCGGCTGATTGATTTCTCGACAGACGTGCGAACGTTTCGTGATGAGTTCTCCTACGCAACTGCCGAGAATGTGAGAGCGGCTTCACGATATCTCGAATCGCTCGATGCGTCGGGCTCGACAAACATTTCGGGCGCATTGGAGGAAGCATTGCGACCCACGGTTGGGGCGGGGCGACTGGCTCTGGTGTTGTTCGTTACCGACGGGCAGCCGACTGTTGGCGAACGGGATCCTGAGACAATTGCGGCGCGGGTGGCTTCGCTCCGAGGCTCGCGACGAATCTTCTCATTCGGTGTCGGTGCAGATCTAAACGTCGCGCTTGTTGAACGACTGGCGCTCGAAGGTCGAGGTACCGCTCAGTTCGTTCGTCCAGATGAATCAGTTGAGCGAGCTGTCTCCGTTGTTGCGAGTCGATTGACGAATCCAGTGGTGACGGACCTCCGGGTTTATGCGGACGGCGTACGTCTTGTAAAGACTCAACCGCAGCAACCTTCCGATATTTTCGCGGGTCAGGACTTCGTGATGCTCACTCGCTATGACTTGAGCGGTGCTACACGTTTGCGGTTCGAGGGTAGAACGGCGAATGGACCAGTCCAGTGGACGTCGCGTGTGGTGTTTCCGGCGAGCAGTCGTGAGAATTCATTCATCGCTCGTCTCTGGGCAACTCAGCGCATCGGTTACTTGAGTGCTGAGAAGCGACGGAACGGAGGATCGAGCGAAGTCGATGACGAGATCAAACAGCTGGGAGAGCAGTATGGGATTCCGACTGAGTTCTCTTCCTATCTCGTGGTTGAGCCTGGAATGCAGCCGCGATCGGACCTGAGACTACTCAACCAGGTGGTAACGGGGATCGCAGCTGCGCCTACGCCGGCAAATGGCGGCGCAGGGTCCTTTGAAGCAGCGCGAGCATCTGCAGCGCAAAGGTCAGCGAAGTCTATCTCCGCAGTTGATGAGGCTGCTGGGTTGAAGGACAACAAATCCGTTCGTCGTGAAGGCAACAGGCTGTTCATATTGCGTGACAGCGTCTGGACGGACACAGCTCTCAAGGATTCAATGACCCGAGTAAAGGTTCGCGCCTATTCGGCCGCGTATTTCAGGATTCTCGATGTGCTGCCTGAGCTTCGCGAACCTCTCGCTCTCGGAGACAAGGTTGTCATCGCGGGTCGTTCGGTTGCAATCGAGATAACGCCAACCGGCGCGGATTCATTGACCGATCGCGAGATCACTGATCTGCAATTGAAATGGTGAAAGCTTGAACGATGTCGATCGCCTTTTCCGAACTTACAACGCCGCGTTGGTGAGATACCTGACGCGGAGGCTCGGAGATCGCGACTGGGCGGAGGAAGTCGCACAGGAAACTTTTCTGCGAGCGTTGAGGCAGGAATCATTGACCAACGAAAGAGCGTGGCTGTTTGCAGTAGCGACGAATCTTGTTCGCGACGAGGCGAGAAAAGCATCGCGACAGAGGAGGCAGCTTGCTTTGCTCGCCGAGGAAGAGAAGGAAACGGCAGTCGAGTCGCAGGAAACGACACTCGAGCGCGTGCAGGAAGCAGCTCTCGCGAGGAAAGCGGTTGACGCACTCGTTGAGCGAGATCGACTAGCGCTCTTGATGCGCGAGGAAGGATTGGACTACTCTGAAATTGCCGAAGCGCTCGAGCTCTCTCCCGGGTCAGTGGGAACGACGTTGTCACGCGCGCGTCGGCGATTGGTCGAGAGTTACGAAGCGCTGCAAAAGGAGCGCGAGATGAGGGAAAAGAATGCAGCATCCTGATGAAGGGACGATTCACGCCTGGCTGGATAGCGAGCTGTCACCAGGCGAGGCCGAACAGATAGAAGCTCACACTCGCGAATGTGTGGAGTGTGCTCAGAGAGTTGCGGAGGCGCGAGGGTTGATTGCGGCGTCGACGCGAATTCTGAACGCGCTGGACAACGTGCCGTCGGGCGTCGTTCCGGCTCCGGCAGAAACTCAACGTCTCAGGCGTTGGTATGATCGGACTGATCTTCGCGCTGCGGCGGCATTGTTGTTTGTTGCGGGAGCATCGCTCGTCGCAGTGAGATTCGGGCGAAACACGAGTGCTTCGTTACAGATGATGGCAAAGACGGAAAACTCTCCGGTTGCATCGGCAGTCATTCTCGATAGTGCGTCGCCAACGACGGCAGAGGCATCAAAGGTTGCGGAAGCGCCACAAGCTGAGCCAAAACGTGAAGTGCGAAGAATCGCGGCATCACCACCTGCCATGTCGTTGAAGGTTGCACCATCGACGTCGAAGACGTTTGGATCAGTGCGAGCAGTGGATGAAGTAAGCTCGTCGAAAGCTTCTGAGGCACGCGCAATTGCGCAGTCAGCAGCAGCACCCCCACTTATGCGAATGAATGCAGGGATTGCGCAAAGAAAGGCTGCAGTCAATGAACCGAGCGCGCTAGCGGGTGCTGCAGGGGGACTTGCTCGCTCCGATGCCGGCTTCGCGCCGGTGAGTGACACTGCAGATATGTCACTAACGATGATGAAAGCGGACAGCACAGCCACAACGCGACACGTTAAGTACAAGACCCCTCAAGGAGTCGAAGTCACCCTCGTCGATTCGCTGACCAATGTCACCGCCGAAAAAGATCTTAAGCTTCGAGATAAAGCGATCACAGCACCCGCACCGATGACCGTCATGGCTACCGCGCACCCTCCGGTCAACACGATATCGTGGACCGATGGCAATCATCTCTACACTTTGAGCGGACCACTCACCGTTCGAGAGCTCGAGGCAATCAAGCCTCGAATCATGAAGATGCGCCGCTAGGCGCTACTTCTCAGGATCCAGTATTCGCTTGATCTCGGCGCGAGCATCGAGAAGATGCAATCGCGTCTCGCGATTCGTCGCGCGACCGACCGAAGATTTCAACTCCTGATCGAGATCCATCAATTCTCCGCGCATCAACGCACGCAAATCGTTGTTTGGACCGGTGCCGATACGCGACCTCGAAGCTCCGCCTCTCGAGCTCGTAATCACGATTGCCCGAGTCGGATTGATTTTCGAATCTGCCTGCGCGAGATAGGCACGCTGAAGAGCTCGGCGAAATGGATCTATTGTCACGCTCGACGCCGAGAGCTCCTTCCATACTCCGGCTCGCACATCCGCGAGTAGCTCAGTAACAGGATAGACATCGTCGCGTGATTTGCCCTTCGCCGCGAGCGCCTCGTACTCCGACAACCGACCAAGACGATCATCGTCGAGTAGCTCGGACAAAAGTCTCGACTCAGCTCCTCCAATTCTCTTGAGTGTTCCCTCGGGCTCCATGCGGCGAAGAATCTGAATGTCGAGGAAGTAGTCGGGTGTTGTAAAAGCATTCTCGTTGAGAAATCGCACGGCAGATTTTTGTCGCGCACGCGACAACGGTGTGAAGCGAGGACCGAGCTGTTCCCCGTACTTCTCCTGCGTCTCGGATCCGCCAACGACATTGATCACGTGCTCCATCTCACGGCCCCACTGGTCAACGAGTCGTTCATAAAGCTCGACCAGTTGCGCGTTGTCTTCTCCCGGTCGCAGCGTTGCTGACATCAGGAGGGGAACGACACGCCGGATGTTGCGAAGACCATAAGCTGTCGACTTCACAGCATCGGCATCGCCGACTGCTTCGATTTCATCGCCGGGATCGACTTCGCCGTCGCCAGACGTGGAGAAGCGATACCACGGAACGCTGTCCTGCATCTCCGCCCAGCTGTTGAGCATTGGCCGCTCGGCATCACTGGTACGAGCGCCGACAACTGGCCTGTAACCCCACATCACGGCAAAAATGTCGTATGGTCCAACGCGTGGAACGAGATCAGCAGGATCGATTTTATCCTCGGGTTGGGCGACGTAATTCAATCGCGCGTAGTCCATCAGCGATGGAGTATGTCCCATGCGATGAACCCACGTGGCACTGCGCACGCTGTCGGCTGGATATGTCGAGCTGGCCTTCATGTTGTGCTGCAACCCGAGTGTGTGACCAATCTCGTGTGCCACGATGTACTCGAGCAGTCTTCCCATGAGTGAATCAGGGAAGGGCAGACGTCGAGCTTTCGGATCGAGAGGAGAGACCTGGGTGAAGTACCAATCGCGGGCGAGGTTCAACACGTTATGGAAAATGCGCACCGAACCGTTGACGATCTCGCCAGTACGGGGATCGTAAATGCTAGGTCCGACTGCGTTCTCAGTCGTGGAGGGCAGCCAGCGTATTACAGTATTTCTGACATCATCCGGCGACCAATCAGGAGCTTCAGCTGGGGACGGGGCATCCCGCGCAACGATTGCCCGGCGGAATCCCGCAGCTTCGAACGCCGGCTGCCAGTCTTCGACTCCTTTCTTGATCCACGGAATCCATTGAGCGGGCGTAGCCGGGTCGATGTAGTAAACGAGCGGCCTAACGGGCTCGGACAGAATCGAGTCAGGAAATTTCTTTTCGAGTCTCCACCGCGTGATGTACGATCGCGGCACAGCCCGCGGCTGAGACGTGCCGTAGTCAGTCTGCGTGACTGAGAAATAGCCGACACGTTTGTCGGATAATCGTGGCACCATCGGTCGCTCAGGCAGGCGAACCATGCTCCAGTGAGCAAGTATGCTGGCCGCGGGAACGGGACCGAGTGTTCGCTGCGATTCCGGCGGTGTATCCGGCGTTGACGTTTGCGTCGCTTCGACTTCGATGTTGTCAGGGAACGCGTTCACTCGCTCGATGAATGAGCGCTTTTCGTCGAGCGAGCCGCGCGCGCCAACGAATTCTGGAATGTTGGTGGTGTAAAGTCGCGTGACGTCGATGACGGCTGCGCTATCTGCGCCGTAGCTCTCCACCGGGAAAGCGGCAACGACCGGCGGATATGTCGCCTGGCGCACGGCACGATAAACGGGAAGCGTGGAATCAGCAGTGATCTCGAACGTCACGCTCCGGAGAAGAATTCGATTGCCTTCTTTCTCCCAGCGAAGAACCCGTTCGGTGAATTCGTCGCCACCGAACGTGCTTCCACCACTTGCGCGCGCGAAACGTCCCACGAGAAGCATGTCCTTGTTGAGTTCCCCGCGCGGGATTTCATAGTACAGAGTGTCTCCGACGCGATGCGTTCGAAAAAGTCCATTGGACGATCGCGCCGCCGCAGGGATGAGCTTTGCGTAAGGCTTGAGTCCGTGCGCGCGATTGGCACTATCGGCAGCGTCTGCTTTTTTCGCAGCATCGCTTTTCGCGACCGGAGCGGGAAGGCCTTGTCGAGGGAAGATGAAACAACCCTGCGCGCTCATTACGAGAGCGCATGCAGCTATGTAGTAGCGGAGCACTATGAGTCGATGGGTTATTTGTTACAACGGGCTCGATGTGTCGGGTAGCGCGCCTATCGCCATCCCCATCGTGTGATACCCTTTATCCACGTAAATGGTAGTGCCTGTGATGCCACTGCCCAGTGGACTCGAGAGAAAAGCTGCAGTGACACCGACCTCTTCCGCGGTGAGCGGATCCGTCATGGGAGAATTGATCGAGCAATAAGTCACCATTCGATCGATGATCCCAATCGCGCTCGCAGCGCGCGATGCGTATGGACCTGCAGAAATTGTGTTCACTCGCAACGCATACTTTCGTCCGGCCTCAAAGGCGAGCACACGCGTGTCGCTCTCCAGTGCGGCCTTCGCTGAAGACATTCCACCGCCATAACCAGGGATGACGCGCTCGCTCGCCATGTAAGTGAGTGAGAGAAACGAGCCTCCGGGCCGCATCAGCTGGCCGAGCCGACTTACCATCGCGACCATCGAGTAGGCACTTACGCTCAGGGCGGCCAAATACCCGGCGCGACTCGTTTCGAGTAGCGGCTTCTTCACTTCGGGAGCATTGGCAAGAGAATGAATGACGATGTCGAGTGATTGTTCTCCGAAGTCCGAGCGAACGCGATTTACTAATCCGTCGATCGTGAAATCGCCGGTGTCGCGGTAGCGCTTGTTGGATCGAATGTCATCGGGGACATCAGCCATCGAATCAAAGGCTGCATCGAGCGGATAGATCTTTTCGAACTCGAGCATCTCGCCTGATGAAAGGCGGCGGGATTCGTCCATCTTTCCGCGCTCGATGAGATTCATGAAGATGTTGAGCGCAGGCGGCCATGTTCCCACGCAAACGCGAGCACCCGCCTCCGCGAGCGCCTTAGCAGCGGCAAAGCCATAACCGCCGTCGTCAGCGACGCCGGCTACCAGCGCTCGGCGACCCTTCAGGTCAATATTCAGCATCGAGGGATATGTCGTAATCCCTTAAGAGCGGCAAGGGGTGCGATGTTTGCATTTCTGGGAGAGTCAGGTACTCGTTCTTCGCACTCATCAGGAGTTGAAGTGGCAAGACTGATTAACGTCGCTGTTTGTCTGTCGCTGCTGATGGGCAACGCTCTACAGGGCCAAGCGAGCGATACGACGAAAGAAAAACCGAAAACACTGTTCGTGCTCCATGATTTAGCAATTGCAGGAGCGTTCACGCTCGGCACGGTCGCCCTCGCTCCTCTCGACAGACATTTGACATTCCAGCTTCAGAGGCCCGCTCGACAATCGAACAGACTTATGAAAACCAGCGCGACTGTCTTCCGGCTTCTTGGCCAACCTGGAGGATTGATTACTGCGACCGGCATTTACTTGGTCGGCCGAGCAGACGGTCAGCGGAAAACGCAGGAGCTTGGTTTGCACACAATGGCCGCAATTGCTCTCGCCGGAACCGAGGCTGGTGCGATCAAGATGATTGCCGGACGTGCTCGTCCATTTGCGAGCGAGAACAACGCCCGCAATTTTGGATTGTTTCGCGGGCTAAGGGATGACAAGTATCGTTCTTTTCCTTCGGGGCACACTGCAAGCGCGTTCGCATTCGCTGCTACAGTGTCGAGCGAAACGCAACGATGGTGGCCGGCCACGCGGTGGGTCATCGGACCAATTCTTTACGGCGGGGCGACATTGACCGGAGTATCACGCATCTACAACGAAGCGCATTGGGCGAGCGACGTGATGGCCGGCGCCGCACTCGGGACATTTACCGGAATAAAGATCGTGCGCTATGAGCACTCGCATTCGCGAAACTGGCTGGACAGAAAATTTCTGCGTGCCGGAGTCAGTATCGTAAATGGAGTGGGTTGGGTGCCGATTTTGTCGACGGTCTCATACTGAGAAGGTGCAGCTCAATGGCATCTTCATCATCGCGACGCTTGAAGGCGACGCCGGTGAACAGATCAAGGAGGTAAACGAGCGGTACGATCCGCGACTTGCACGGTATAAGGCGCCGCATGTAACGATCACCGGATCGTCAGGTGTTGGACCGATATCGTCATCGGTCACGACTGTCGAATTGTGGGAGAGGCTCGCACCGATCATGTCATCAACGGCGCCGATGACCCTCCCCTTCGGTCCGCCGATGAGATTCATGCAGACTGAGATTGTCGTTCTCCCGCTGGATCCGCACGGACGGCTGAGAGTTTTTCACGATCGCCTTGCCGGCAGCGGTCTTCCATTCGGTCGAGCGCGATTCACCTTCAGTCCTCACTGTACACTGACTTTGTATGCTACCCTCACTGCCGATGCAGTGCGCGAGTTACTGGCGCTGCGAGTAACGGTTCCGGCGGTGATCGACCGCATCCAGGTAGTTCAGGCACTCGACCCGCAACCGTCGCGCATCCTTCTCGAGCTACCGCTCACCGGTGGACCCGAGACGCCTTGAGCGCGCATGGCGCGCCATGTGGATGCGCGCAATCGGACGCGCATTGCCCGGACCCCGCGTCGTAGACGCGACAGAGTTCGATGCGACTTCCCTCCGCACGCTGTTCGTTAGATACGAGCGGATTGGTGACATGATCATGGCGACGGGATTGATCCGCGTGTTGGCAAATGCGTCGGCCCGCGGAAAAATCGACGTCGTCGCGAACTCCACTACCGCGCCTGTGCTCGAAGGAAATCCGCATGTCGGCAGGGTTTTCACGCTCGATCGCGGATCACGCGGCAGTTACGTGAGATTGATGCGCCAGCTCCGTCGTGAGCGATACGATGTGATCGTCGATGGACGGATCAATAATCCTCCGCTCTTCACGTCGACGCCGATGCTGATGCTCGCGGCGCGAGCACCATATCGCATCGGTGTTGGCGGCGGTAATAACGATCTGATCTATAACGTGAGAGTGCAGCAATACGATCGTTCGGTTCCTTATATCGAGGGATCGAAGGCGCTCTCGCTACCGTTTGGCGTCGACTCGACCGCTGTCGATTGGCAGCCGGAGATTTTTCTCTCGAACGAGGAGAGTAAGCGGGCTGAATCGCACTGGATGAAAGCCGCAGAGCGTGCGACAGGTGCTTCGGAGATGATCGAGGATACGAGCCGAGGAGATGGTGGATGGTTCACGCGCCGACTGCTCGTAAATCTTTCGGCGTCAGAAAAGAAACGACGCTGGCCGGACGAGAAGTTCGTTGAAGTTCTGCGAAGCATTCGTGGAATCGCACCGCGACTGCCGATCGTGGCGATTGGGCTACCCGGGGAGTGGGATCGCGTGAAACGTTCGGCCGAAAGCGTCGGGGCGTTGCCGGTTCCGACGCCGAAGCTGCGCGATGCGCTCGCTCTGGTTGGCACGTCGGATATTGTGTTCACACCGGACACCAGTATCTCACATGCGGCTTCAGCGTTCAGGAAACCGGCTGTCGTATTGCTCAAGCGCGAACAT